>Ga0196963_10000434_pt1 | contig 38840 bp, 34 predicted proteins | sample S1_5metaG_FD_148600 | JGI IMG/M metagenome (GOLD analysis project Ga0196963, IMG submission 148600) | Soil microbial communities from Anza Borrego desert, Southern California, United States - S1_5 | ecosystem: Environmental > Terrestrial > Soil > Desert | place: USA: California | collected... | reverse complement strand
GCCCTTGAACGGCTCGAGGACAGCCGCCAGCTCGCCGGGGATGTTGGCTTGGGTGATCAGCCAGGCGGAGATCAATGCCGCCGCCACCAGAAACATGACCACGGCGGTGGTCTTGGCTGCGGTGAGCAGCACGCCGTAGAGCTGCGAAACCTTGAGCTCGCGGTAGATGAAGAGTCCGACCAGCAGCGCGTAGACGGCCGCGAAGACCGCGGCCTCGGTCGGCGTCGCCCAGCCGAATTTCAGGCAGCCGAGGATGATCGCCGGCATGACGAGGGCGAAGAATCCGTCCTTGAACGCTGTCAGGCGCACGCCCCAGCCGACGCGCGGCTGCTCGCGCACCTTGCTGCGGCGCACCACCCAGGCCCAGGCCAGGACGAGCGAGGCGCCCATCAGCAGGCCGGGAAAGACGCCGGCGAGAAAAAGCTGGGTGATCGAGACGTTGGCCGCAACGCCGAAGATGATGAAGCCGATCGAGGGCGGGATGACGGGCGCGATGATGCCGCCCGCGGCGATCAGTCCGGCCGAACGCGGCACGTCATAGCCGGCGTTGCGCATCATCGGGATGAGGATCGAGGCGAGGGCCGCCGTATCGGCCGCGGCCGAGCCCGAGAGCGCGGCCATGATGATGGCGCCGAAGATGGCGACGTAGCCCAGCCCGCCATGGATGTGGCCGACCAGCGCAATGGCGAAATTGACGATGCGCTTGGACAGACCGCCGGCGTTCATCAGTTCACCGGCCAGAAGAAAGAACGGCACGGCGAGGAGCTGGAAATTGTCGGCGCCCTCGATCAGCTTGAGGGCCACGATCTGGCTGTCGAAGATGCCCATGCTCAGCATCAGGGCCAGCCCGCAGACGATCAGCGCGAAGGCCACCGGCATGCCGAGCGCCATGGCGCCGCAGAGCGAGACGAGGAAGACGGCGACCGTCATTCCAGGTGCTCCTTGAGCGGCTTGCCGGAGCCCGTATCGTATTCGCCGGCAAAGGCCTCGAGCTCGCCCGCGGCCAGCCGGCCGGTCAGCGCCCGCAGCAGGCGGGCCAGGGTCATCAGGCCCATCGCCGCCGAGGTGAAGCCGCCGATGCCGTAGACCCAGATCATCGACAGGCCGGTGATCGGCGCGACGTTGCCGACATGGAGCGGCGCCTGGCGGATGGTCCCCCAGAGGAAGACCAGGCAGCAGATGAGGACCAGCGCGTCCGAGAGCAGCATGCAGAGCCGGCGGCCGCTGTCGCCGAATAAGGCGACGAGCGTGTCGACGCCGAGATGGGCGTTCTCGCGCATTACCACCACGGCGCCGATGAAGGTCAGCCAGACGAAAACGATGCGGGACATCTCTTCCGAGACATTGATGCCGCCGCCGAACAGCAGGATGCCGAAATCCGACAGCTTGCGCAGGGCTGCGTTGCCGAAGACCATGACGACCATGGCCGCAAGGCAGAGGACCATCAGGATCTCGAGGCCGCGGAACAGGGTGTCGTTCACCCGCCTCATGCGCGGACCTTCTGCCGTTTGCCCTTCGTCAGGCTGCGCTCGATATCGGCTTGCGCCTCGCTGATGATCTTCTCGGTATGGCGCTGCGCCAGCCCGGCATTGCCCGAGGCAATGGCATGCAGGAGCTTTGCGTGGTTGGGCAGCGAGGCCCGCGCCGTCTCGGCGCTGGTCACCGAGAGCTCGAACGACAGGCGCAGCATGGCGCCGATGACCGGGTCGAGCTGGGTCAGGAACTGATTGTGCGCCGCCTTGAGGATCGCGCGGTGGAACATGAGATCGGCTTCGATGTAGCTGTCGCGGCCCTCGACCGCCTCCTCCATGCGCTCGTAGCCTTCGCGGATCGCGGCGATATCCGATGCCGTGGCTTTATGGGCGGCCAACGCCGCCGCGGGCGGCTCGATGAGCAGACGCATCTCGACCAGATCGACGATGAAATCGGGTGTGAGCGTGCGCTGCAGCCGCCACCGGACAACGGTGGGGTCGAGCAGGGACCACTCGTCGGGCGGGCGGACTTGTGTGCCCGTGCGTGGCGCGATGCGCACCATGCCTTTGGCGACGAGAGTTTTCAGCGCCTCCCGCACCACCGTGCGGCTGGCGTTCAGCTCGGCGCAGATCGCCGATTCGATAGGAAGGCTCGCGCCCGAGGAGTAGCGTCCCCCGACGACCCAGCCGGCGATCGTATCAACGACGGTGTTATGCGAAGCCCGCAAACGCCCGCTCCTCCCCATTTGGGAGGGCGTACAATTATCGTATCAATGAGTCAATAGATCGTATGAATAGGGCGCCGCCGTTTGGTGCCGTTGCGCGGGCCTTCCTGTAGCGCCAAAAAAGCCACGCGAGTTACTCTGCGGCGACACTGGCGTCCGAACCGCCAGGAAACGCGAGGAGGGGAGGCACAAATGGCTTTAGGCAACGCGATGCAATACGCAATCAGCCCGCTCCGAGTTGCCACCGTTTTTGCTGGCCTGGCTATCGTCGTGTCCTCGGGCGCCACCGATGCGGCCGACGGTCAACCGGCGATCGCGCCTCTCGTCAATTGCGAGGCGCTGTCCGGTCTCGGCTTTCCCGGCTCGACACTGGTGATCGAAAAGGCCGAGCGCGTTCCGGAAGCGCCACCCGGAACCGTGCCGGTGCGGCCGCCGTTGCCGGAAACCGTGGGGGTTACGCTGCCATCCCATTGCCGCGCGGAAGGCGTCATCGACAGGCGTGTCGGGGGTGACGGCAAGAACTACGCGATCGGTTTCGCGATCGCCCTGCCTGATCGTTGGAACGGGCGGTTTCTGTTTCAAGGCGGCGGCGGCCTCAACGGGTCGATCCGTCCGCCGCTCGGCCCGCAAGCCACGGGCGACACGCCCGCGCTGGCGCGTGGCTTTGCCGTCGTGTCGACCGACAGCGGCCATCAAGGGGCTGCCTTCGACGCGTCGTTCATGCGGGACCAGGAAGCGGCGCTCAATTTTGCCCATGGTTCCGTCGGCAAGGTGACGTCGGCCGCAAAGGCGATCATCGCCCGCTATTACGGCCAGCCGCCCGTGCGTTCCTACCTCGTCGGCTGCTCCACCGGCGGCCGTGAAGGCATGCTGGCCTCGCAGCGCTACCCCGGCGAGTTCGACGGCATCGTCGCCGGCGCTCCGGCGATGCGTACCGGCCGCTCCAACCTTGGGCTCGCCTGGGCCAACTACAACTTCAGTCAGATCGCGCCCAAGGACGGAAACGGGAAACCGGAGCCGGGCAAGGTGTTTTCGCCGTCGGACAGGACGCTCGTTACCGAGGCGATCGTCGCCGCCTGCGATGCAAAGGACGGTCTCAAGGACGGCATGATCTTCAACACGCGCCAGTGCCAGTTCGACCCGGCGGTGCTTGCGTGCAGCGGCGCCAAGACCGACGCCTGCCTCACTCCGGAGCAGGTGAGCGCCCTGGCCAAGGCGTTCGCCGGGCCGCGGAATTCACGCGGCGCCTCGTCCTACGTGGCATTCCCGTGGGACAGCGGAATTGCCGCCGAGGGCGTCGCCATCCCCGGCATTCTCACGACCGGTGCGCGCGGCCCCGTCAACCCGCCGTTTCTGGAGGCGATCGATATCGATGCGATCGAGGACCGCCTGAGCGCGGACGGCATGGACAGGCTCCAGGCCACGGCACCCTGGATCAATCTCAACAGCTTCTTCGCGCGCGGCGGGAAGATTCTCTACTACCACGGCGTCAGCGATCCGTGGTTCTCGGCCCTGGATACGGTCGACTACTACGAGCGGATGGCGAGAAGCTCCGGCGGACTGGAGCAGGTGCGCGCCAATTCCAGCCGGGCCTTTCTGGTCCCCGGGATGGGGCACTGTACGTCAGGGGCTGCGACCCTCGACCGGTTCGATCTCTTGCAAGCCGTCGTCGATTGGGTCGAGCATGGCAAGGCACCTGAGCGGGTGATCGCCACAGGTCCGGCATTCCCGGGCCGCAGCCGCCCGCTCTGCCCCTATCCGCAATACGCGGTCTACAAGGACCAGGGCAATCCGGAAGACGCTGCGAACTTCGAGTGTCGCGACTGAGCGAGCTCGAGCGCCGACCCTAAGCCGCGATCTTGGTCTCGTTCTTCACGATCCAGTCGTAGGCGGGCAGCGTCAGGAACTCGGGAAACTTCTTCGCCTCGATGAGCTCCTGGAACATCTTCGCCGCTTCCTGGTAGCGGCCGGTCTTGAAGCGCGGCTCGCCGACCATCTCCTTGGTCTTGGCCATTTCCTCCTTGAGGATCTTGCGGCACAGCGCCTTGTTCACCAGGCGGCCATCATCCAGGCGCGCCTTGTGACGGATCTGCTGCCAGACCTGGGCGCGGCTGATCTCGGCGGTGGCCGCGTCCTCCATCAGGTTGTAGAGCGGCACGCAGCCGTTGCCACGCAGCCACGCCTCGATATAGCCGATGCCGACATTGATGTTCTGGCGCAGGCCGGTCTCAGTCATTGTGCCTTCCGGCATCTTGAGCAGATCGGCGGCCTTCACGTTCACGTCCTGGCGCTTGCGGGCGATCTGGTTCGCCTCGGGCATGATCCGGTCGAACACGTCCTTGGCGATCGGCACCAGCCCGGGATGGGCGACCCAGGTGCCGTCATGGCCGTTAGTGGCCTCGCGCTCCTTGTCGGCGCGCACCTTGCCCAGCGCCGCATCGTTGGCGACCGGGTCGTCCTTGATCGGGATCTGCGCCGCCATGCCGCCCATCGCGTGGACGTTGCGCTTATGACAGGTGCGGATCAGCTCCAGGCTGTAGGACTGAAGGAAGTGCGAGGCCATCGTCACCTGGCCGCGGTCGGGCATGACGCAGGCCGGATCTTCCGCGAACTTTTTGATGAAGCTGTAGATGTAATCCCAGCGGCCGCAATTGAGGCCCCCCGAATGCTCGCGCAGCTCGTAGAGGATCTCGTCCATCTCGAAGGCGGCCAGAATCGTCTCGATCAGCACCGTCGCCTTGATCGAGCCCTGGGGAATACCGAGCTTCTTCTGCGCCTCGACGAAGATGTCGTTCCACAGCCGGGCCTCGAGATGGCTCTCCATCTTCGGCAGGTAGAAATACGGGCCGCTGCCGCGGGCCAGCAGCTCCTTGGCGTTGTGGAAGAAGTAGAGGCCGAAATCGAAGATCGAGCCCGACATCGGCTTGCCGTCGACGCGCACATGCTTCTCCGGCAGGTGCCAGCCGCGCGGCCGGGCCACGAGCACGGCGACCTTGTCGTTGAGCGTGTAGTGCTTGCCGTTCTTCGGATCGTCGAAGCTGATGGTGCGGCGGATCGCGTCGCGCAGGTTGAGCTGACCGTCGATCATGTTCGACCAGGTCGGCGTGTTCGCGTCCTCGAAATCCGGCATGAACACCGAGGCGCCGCAGTTGAGCGCATTGATCACCATCTTGCGGTCGGTCGGGCCGGTGATCTCGACGCGGCGGTCCTGCAGGTCCTTGGGCAGCGGCGCCACGGTCCAGTCGCCGTCGCGGATCTTCTGCGTCTCGGGGAGGAAGTCGGGCTTCTCGCCCTTGTCGAGGCGCTTCTGACGCGCGGCGCGCGCGGCGAGCAGCTTCAGGCGGCGGGCGCCGAATTTGCGCTCCAGGCCGACGATGAAGGCGAGCGCCGCGGGCGTCAGGATTTCCTCCTGGCCGGCCACGTAAGGGGCTTTGATCTTCACGCCGGCGGGCAGCTTGAGGGCGGCCGTCGCCGGCTCCTTCGGCGCGCGCTTGATGGCGGGCGCCTTCATACGCTTGGGCTGACTGGTCTTTTTCGGCGCGGCGGAGCGGGCGGGCTTACGAGCGGCCATGACGGGATCCCTTCGCAGATGCAGCATAAACTATGTAGACCGGCACGCCGGTCTGTGCAACTGCGGGAAAACCCTAAGACTTCCGGGTTTTTGCGGCAGCGAGACCGGTTTTTGCGGCTGCGAGAGGATGCTTCTCGCGGACCAGCTTGGAGAGCCGTTCGCGCGCCACATGCGTATAGATCTGTGTCGTCGCGATGTCAGCGTGGCCGAGCATCTGCTGCACGCTGCGCAGATCCGCACCGTGATCGACGAGATGGCTTGCGAAAGCATGGCGCAGCACGTGGGGCGACAGGCGACGCGGATCAATACCTGCGGCGGGGGCGAGCGCCTTGAGCAATTGGGCGATCCGCGCCGGCGTCACATGCCCGGAGCGTCCGCGCGAGGGGAACAGAAATCGCGAGGTATCTCCTTCGGCCAGGGCCGCCTTGCGGATTTTCAGCCACGCGGCGAGCGCCTCGCGGGACGGGGCGCTCAGGGGCACCAGACGTTCCTTGCTGCCTTTGCCGCGCACCGTGAGGAAGCGTCCGTCGCGGGCGAGGGCCGAGAGCGGCAGCGACGCCAGCTCGGACACACGCAAGCCCGCGGCGTAGAGTACCTCGAGCATCACCACGAGGCGCTCGCGCTCGGGCGAGGGCAACTCGCCCGCGGCCGCGAGCAGCCGCTTCACTTCGTCTTCGCTCAGCGTCTTGGGCAGCGGCCGGCCGAGGCGCGGCGCCTCGATGCGCGACATTGGATCGTCCTCGCGAATGCCCTCGCTGACGAGGAAGCGATGGAACTGGCGCAGCGCCGACAGGCGCCGTGCCGCCGTGCGCGGGCTGAGGCCGCGCTCCACCAGCTTGGCGAGATAGGCGCGCACGCTGGCCTCGTCGGCGTCGTAGACGCTGCGGTTACGCCGGCCGACGAAGCCCCCGAAATCGGCAAGGTCTCGGGCGTAGGCGCGCAGCGTATGGGCCGACGCGTTCCGCTCGGCGGCGAGCATCTCGAAGAAGGATTCGGCGTGGCGGTACGCCGTGGGAGCGCCATGCGGCTTCGGGCCGCTTCCGGCCATCACAGACCGGCGGCGATCGCGGCCTCGATGGCGAGCGCGCGCGCGTCATTGTCGAGCCCGGCGGCCCGCAGGGCGTCGAGCACCAAGGCCACGGTGTGCGGAGCGGCCCCGGCGGCACCTTCGGTCCCGAGCATGTCGAGCGTGTAGAGCGCCGTCTCGGCCACACGGCCGGATTCAAGCGCGGCACCCACACCCAGCCACAGGCCGAGATTGGGCAGGGGCGCCGTGTCGCGGGTCAGGGCGGTCGGCAGCAGCGACAGGATCATCGCCGGGTCCGGCCTCTCGCCGGAGGAGACGATGAGCGTCGCGAGGAGCGCGCTGCGGCCGAGCGCGGCCGCGGCATCGGTCCTCTCCTGCGCCTGCCGCCAGGCGGTGAAGCGCGTGGCGACCGGGGTCTTGTCATTGCGGCGCCCTTCGGCGTCGGCGAGCCAGAGCAGCGGCCAGAGCAGCGCGTCGTTGGTCTTGGCCAGCTCGTTGCCAGAAAGCGCCTCGGCGCTCAGCAGGGCGTGCCAGCGTTTTGCGTCGTCCAGCTTGCCGACGAAGAGCAGGGCGCGTATCGCATCGCCCGCAAAGAAAGCCAGCTCGCTGGCCGGCGCCATCTCGCTCAGCAGCGGCAGGCTGACGCGCACGGCGGTGGCATAGCCGCCTCGCTCGCGGGCCAGCTTCCAGCTGCGCTGCAGGGCCTCGGCGCGCGCGACCCCGACGGTCTGGGCTTTGGCCGCGCGATAGAGCACGGCGCGGCCGCGCGGACCACGCTCGCTCTGCGCAAAGCTCAGGGCGTTGTTCAGCTGCTCGGGCGTGAAGGAGACCGAATCGTAAAGCTGCGCGAGAGTCTCCGCCGACAGCGACCCGAAGGCCTCGGCGCGTTCCGCGGCGATCAGACGCGGCTCGGCTGCCGCATTCGGCGCGGTGGCGATCATGCGCAGCAGCAGCGGGTCGTTCGAGGCGGCGAGCTCCGCCGGCACGTTCTGACGGGCGGCGCGCAGCATCGCCAGATGGAGCGGCGTGGCGTCTTGGATCTGTGTCACGGTGGAGCGGGCGTCGCCGCCGAGTGCGGCAATCAGGCGGATGAAGGCCGTGTCCTCGGGGGCGTTCTGCTCGCGCAGCATCGTCAGGCCGAGCTGCGCCCGGCCATGTTCATTGGCCAGCGCCTGGCAGAAGATGAATGTCTTCTGCCAATAGGCGTCGCTGAGACGGTCGATGCGGCTGCGGATCAGCGCACAGGCGCCGGAATTGTCGTAGGCGGCGAGAGCGGCGTCGAGAAGCACGCGGGCGAGATCGTCGTCCTCGAGCCGCGACGGCACGAGCCGGGCGAGATTGGCGGCGGTCTCGGCATCGCCGAGTTCGAGCAGCGTCGCCGCGCGCAGGCCGACCCAGCTGCGTGGCTTCGGGGTATTGGCCGCGGCCGGCTTTTCGGCCGCGGGGACGTCGGCCGGCGGGCGGCCGGACACGGTCAGCAGCCGCCGGGCCAGATCGCGTGAGGGGGCCGAGACATTGGCGCGCGGCAGCAAGGCGACCAGCCGCTCGATCACGTCACGGCGCGAGCTGTCCCAGACGGGTCCGTGCGGCAGCCCGGCCTGACCTGCGTCGATGAGGCCGACGGAATCGGTGGCAATGGGCGGCGGGCGGCTCACTTCAATCAGCGGAGCGGCGGGCGCCTCGGCCGGGCGAGTGGTGTCCTCGGCCGCCGGCGGGGCCGGGGTCGCAGGGGCCTCGTCGACCAGGCGCGGCGGGGTCAGGCGGATGGGAGCCCCCGCCTGGGCCCAGGCGGACGCGGTGCCGAGAAGCAGGGCCGCAACCGCGGCGGCACTAACGCGCAAAACGATCATTGGGAATGACTTTTTCGATCTTTGCCGAGGGTGGCGGGATGTCCCAGGCGGCAAGAAAAATGCCGAATCCGCCGATGATGACGACGATCAGGATCAGGACGAGGATAATCAGGGGGCGCGTGAGCGCATTCATGGCGGTGCGGGCGGCTCGGGGCGAGAGGTCGGGGAAGAGCGGCCGGGCGGCCGCCGAATTCGGACAAATCCGGCAGGTTTCTTCTAAGTGGCGGATTCTGTTAAGCTATGAGTATGGCAATTCCACGGCAACAGCGGCAACGGCAGTCTATCGGGTCGCCCCGTCCCGATCAATTCGCCCTGCGAGACCGGCGGTTCTGAGCGCGATGAGCAACTCTGACGCCGTCGCGCCGCTGCCGCCGGCGGCGGGTGACGCCCCGCATGCCGGCCTGCCCGGACGCACCATCGTGCTGGTCGGCCTCATGGGGGCCGGCAAGAGCTCGATCGGGCGCCGTCTGGCGCAACGCTACAGCCTGCCGTTCATCGACGCCGACAAGGAGATCGAGGCGGCCGCCGGCTGCACCATCGAGGAGATCTTCGCCCGGCTGGGCGAGCAGGCGTTCCGCGACGGCGAGCGGCGGGTCATCCTGCGGCTGCTCGACGACCCGCCGCATGTGCTGGCCACCGGCGGCGGAGCCTTCATGGACCCTCAGATCCGCGAGCGCGTGAAGCAGCGTGCCGTCTCGGTCTGGCTGCATGCCGAGCTCGACATGCTGGTACGCCGGGTGAGCCGGCGCAGCAACCGGCCGCTGCTCAAGCAGGGCAGTCCTCGGGATGTGCTCGCGGCGCTGATCGAGCGCCGCTACCCTATCTATGCCGAGGCGGATCTTCGGGTCGAGAGCGCCGACGGGCCGCCCGAGCAGACCGTACAGCGCGTTGTCGACGCGTTGCAGCGTTTCAACCAGCGCGCCTTGAGCAATACCGGAGCCGAGCGATGAGTCCTGCCCCCGAAACCGTCCGCGTCGAGCTCGGTGAGCGCGCTTACGATGTCGTGGTCGGCAGCGGGCTGCTCGAGCGTGCCGGCGAATGGATGGGGCCGGTGCTCAAGCGCAAGCGCATCTTCGTCCTGACCGACCGGACGGTGGCCGCCATCCACGGCGCGCGGCTCGAGCGCGGCTTGAGTGCGGCGGGCATCGCCGCGGCGACGATCGTACTGCCGCCGGGCGAGGGCACCAAGACCTGGGCGCAGCTCGGCCAGATCCTGGATCAGATTCTCGATGCCCGCCCCGAGCGCGGTGACATGCTGCTGGCGCTCGGCGGCGGCGTGATCGGCGATCTCACCGGCGTGGCCGCCAGCCTGCTGCTGCGCGGCGTGGATTTCGTCCAGGCGCCGACCACGCTTCTGGCGCAGGTCGACAGCTCGGTCGGCGGCAAGACGGGCGTCAACACGAAGCACGGGAAGAATCTCGTCGGGGCCTTCCATCAGCCGCGCCTCGTGCTCGCGGACCTCGATGCGCTCGCCACGCTGCCGCGGCGAGAGCTGCTGGCCGGCTATGCCGAGACCGTCAAATACGGGCTGATCGAGGATCCTGCGTTTTTCGACTGGTGCGAGGCCAACGGGGCCGCGCTCGTCGCCGGCGATGTCGCGGCGCGCCAATATGCCGTCGCCCATTCCGTGCGCTCGAAGGCCCGCACGGTCGCGGTCGATGAGCGCGAGGGCGGAGCCCGGGCGCTGCTCAATCTCGGCCACACGTTCGGGCACGCGCTTGAAGCGGCGATCGGCTACGGCGACGCCTTGCTGCACGGCGAGGCGGTGGCGATCGGCATGGTCCTGGCGTTCGATCTCTCCGCCCGGCTCGGCCTGTGCCCGCCGGAGGACGCCGCGCGCGTGCGGCGTCATATCGCCGCGGTCGGCCTGCCGGTGGCGCCGCCGTCCCGCCTCGGCAACCGGGGCGCCGACCTCGTCGCCCTCATGGGCCAGGACAAGAAGGTGCAGGCCGGACGTATCACCTTTGTGCTGACGCGGGGCATCGGCCGCGCCTTCATCGCCCGCGATGTCGATACCGGCGTGGTGCGCGACGTGCTCGACCGCGCTCTCGCGGCCTGAACGGCGATGGACCCGCAATTCGATACCGGTCTGCCGGGATGGTTGGCGGTCATCATCATCCTGCTTCTGCTCGTGGTCTCGGCGCTGCTCTCGGTTTCCGAGACCGCGCTGACCAGCGCCTCGCGGCCGCGTCTCTACGCGCTGGAGCGCAAGGGAAACCTGCGCGCGCAACGGGTCAACCGCCTGCGCGACAGGCAGGATCAGGTGCTCTCCTCCATCCTGCTCGGCAACAACCTGGTCAACATCGTGGCCTCGGCCCTGGCGACCGGTGCGCTGGTCGATTTTTTCGGGGATGCCGGCGTCGCCTACGCGGCGATCGTGATGACGGTGCTCGTCGTGATGTTCGGCGAGGTGCTGCCGAAGACCGTCGCGCTCAACCGCCCCATCCGCACCATCCTGGCGTTCGTGCCGCTTGTCGAGGTGACGTTCCGTGTTCTCTCGCCCATGAGCCTCATGATCCAGTGGGTCGTGCGGCACGTGCTGGCGGCGTTCGGGGAGGCGCCGGTGGGCCGCAGCGCCCAGGGCGCCGAGGAGGAGCTGCGCGGCGCCATCGAGCTGCACGGGTCCGTCGACGAGAAGAAGGAGCGCGCCATGCTGCGCTCGATCCTCGACCTGGCCGAGGTCGAGGTCGGACAGATCATGGTTCACCGGCGCCAGATCGTGTCGATCGACGCCGATCAGAGCCCGTCCGCCATCCTCGAGCAGGCGCTGGCCAGCCCGCACACGCGGGTGCCGATCTGGCGCGGCCACCCGGACAACGTCGTCGGCGTGCTGCACGCCAAGGCGCTGCTGCAGGCGCTGCGCCAGCATCGCGGCAACCCGGACGCGATCAACGTGCTCGAGGTCGCGCAGCGGCCGTGGTTCATCCCGGAATCGACCAACCTGCTCGACCAGCTTGAGGCGTTCCGCCGCCGCCACGAGCATTTCGCTCTGGTCGTCGACGAGTACGGCGCTCTGCTCGGCGTGGTGACGCTCGAGGACATCATCGAGGAGATCGTCGGCGACATCGCCGAGCGCCACGAGTACCGGATGCCGGGCGTGCGCCCGCAGTCCGACGGCAGCTTCATCGTCGACGGCCATGTGACCATCCGCGAGCTCAACCGCGAATTCGATTGGCGCCTGCCCGATGACGAGGCCGCCACGATTGCCGGTCTCATCCTGCACGAGGCGCGGCGCATCCCCGAGGTCGGCCAGGTGTTCAACTTCCACGGTTTCCGCTTCGAGATCCTGCGCCGCCGCCGGCACCAGATCCAGGCGTTGCGCATGTGGCCGCCAAGCGCGGCCGGAGCGGGCGGGACAGCCGCCGGGCTGACCGTCGCGGCCTCCTGAGCGGAATCGCTCTACTGTCGGGGGGCCGGGTGCGATATCATCGGGGTTCGACGATCCCGCTTGTGCCGAGCGAGGGAGGACCGCATGAAGAAACGCATCATCCCCGACGTTATTGCCAAGCCGCAGGAACTCGTTCTCGTCAGCGGCGAGACCACGGTGCGGGACGCGGTCCAGCTGATGGCCTCGCGCCGCATCGGCGCGGTGATGATCGGCGAGGGGCAGACGCTGTTCGGCATCTTTACCGAGCGCGACCTGATGACCAAGGTCGTCGCCCCCGGGCGCGATGCGAACGCGGTGAAGCTTAGCGAAGTGATGACGGCCAAACCCGACACGATCAAGCCTGACGAGAACGCGGGCGACGCGCTCCAGCGCATGCAGAAGGGCGGCTATCGCCACCTGCCGGTGGTCGAGAACGGTCGGCTGGTCGGCATGGTGTCGGTCCGCGACATCTACGCCGCCGTCCTGGCCGAGCTCGCCGACGAGCTGCACGACCGCGAGGCCTTTATCCAGGGTTCGGCCGGCTACGGCCTGAATTAGAAGCAGCCCGGCCTGGGGCCACGCGCCGGTTCCGGCCCGGCGGCAGCGGCGCTAGAGTGGGGGCTTGTCTCCACGAGCCCCTGAGTGCCGCCATGCCGCTGTCATCGCCTGTCTCCCGCGAGCCCCTGCACAAGCGCCGTGTCGAATGCCGCGGCTTTCGCCGCAGCGACGGGCTGTTCGACATCGAAGGCCATATCGTCGACACCAAGGCCTACAGCTTCTCGAATGAATTCCGAGGCGAGATCCTGCCCGGCGAGGCCCTGCACGACATGTGGATACGCCTGACGGTGGATGACGAGATGCGCGTCCACGCCGTCGAGGCTGTCACCGATTCAGCGCCGTACCGGGTCTGCCCGGAGATCACGCCCAACTTCCAGGTCCTCAAGGGGCTGCGCATCGCGCCGGGCTGGACCCAGGCGGTGAAGGATCGTCTCGGCGGCGTGCAGGGCTGCACGCATCTCGTGGAGCTGCTGGGGCCGGTGGCCACGGTCGCCTATCAGACGATGGTGTCGATCCGCAAAAAACGCCTGGCCGAGACGCCGAAAGGCAAACGGCCCAGCGTGCTGGACAGCTGCCACGCCTACAGCAGCAAAGGCGAATACGTGCGGGAGAAGTGGCCGGACTTCTATACGGGGCCGGCGCCGTCCGCGGGCGAGTGACCCGCTATTCGGCGGCGTTCGCCGATTCCATGACCTTCATCGGCTCACGGCCGCCGGCGGCGAGGTCGCGGTAGTAATCCATCATCGCGACGCGGACCGCGGAGCTGAGGTTGGCGTTGCGGGCCCGCTTGGCGATGCGGGTGCAGATTTCGCCGATATCGGCGCTCTCGCGCTCCGCCACATCCTTGAGGGCGTCCCAGAACTGGGTCTCGAGCCGCATGCTGGTGCGCCGTCCCGAGATCCGAACACTGCGTGGTGCGTTGCTTCCCATGCGCCAATACAATCAAACGGACGTACGTTTGTCAACCTTGCACGCCTAAATTGTAACTAAATTTCTAAATAAACTCCGTGGGTTGGGTGGTTAACGTAACCTCTGGTTAAGCTTGATTAATTTCCGGCGCGGTCTTCGTCGGGGGCGAGGGTGCGCAGCGCCAGGGCATGGACCTGCTCGCGCAGCTCGGCGGCCAGGACGCCGTAGACCAAGCGCTGCCGCTCGACTCGGGATTTGCCGGTGAAGGCCGGGGCGACGATCTCGACGCTGAAATGCGACTCACCGCCTTCGCGCGCACCGGCATGACCGGCGTGCTTGTGCGAATCATCGACGATCGCGAGGCGGGTCGGCTGGAACGCCTCGGTGAGCTTGCGGTGCAGGGTCTGAGCGACGGTCATCGGATCACCCGGCAATGGCGTCGAGGCGGCGCTGGTACCAGGCGCGGCGCTCTTCGGTCTGTGTGATTTCCTGATTCAGCCAGTCGCCCAGCGCGCTCTCGCCCTGGCCGTCCTGGTTGCGCAGGTCGGCAAGCCGGGCCAGCTCGGCGGTTGCCAGCTCGACCAGCATCTCGAACTGCGCGCGCTGTTCGGCGGGGGCGAGGAGGTCGAGGAAGCGCAGCTTGAGCGCCACGACCATCCGCGTCAGGTCTGACATCGGCGAGCGCACGCGGCTGGTCAGCAGCTCGTGCAGGGCCTCGCGCCCGGCCGGGGTGAGTTCCACCGCGGTTTCCGCGCGCAGGCTGTGGCTCGGGCTGGTCGGCGGACCGACCGGCTTGATCAGCCCTTCATGGCGCAGCAGCTCGATCGAGGTGCCGAGGATGTCGAGCGACGGCCCGAGCATGCGGCTGGCGAAGCGGCGCACTTCGATGGCCAGGTCGCCATAGGGCCGCGGGCCGGCGGCCAGCTGGCCGAGGGCGGCGAGCCGCACGGCTTCGGCCGGGATCAGCGAATGGTCACGGAATTTCGGCATCGGCCCTTATGTAGGGCGTTGGGCGGCCCGTGGCTAGGCGGCGCGTCGGATCTGCAGACGCTCCCAGACCTCGCGCAGCGCCACCACCAGCCGGCCCATCAGCTCGTCGTCGTGGAACGGGCTGGGCGTGATACGCAGGCGTTCGAGGCCGCGCGGCACGGTGGGATAGTTGATCGGCTGGATGTAGATGCCGTGGCGGGCCAGCAGCTCGTCGGAGGCGAGCTTGCAGAGGCGCGCGTCGCCGACAAAGAGCGGCACGATGTGGCTGGGGCTGTCCATGACCGGCAGGCCGGCTTCGGCCAGCAGGCGCTTGAGGCGGGCGGCCCGCTCCTGGTGGCGGGCGCGCAGCTCCGCGCCGTTGGTCTTGATGTGGCGCACGCTGGCCAGCGCGCCGGCCGCGATCAGCGGCGGGATCGCGGTCGAGAAGATGAAGCCGTTGGCGTGGCTGCGCACCGTGTCGACGAGCGCCACCGACCCGGTGATGTAACCGCCGACGACGCCGAACGCCTTGGCGAGCGTGCCTTCGATGACGTCGACCCGGTGCATCACGCCGTCGCGTTCGGCGATGCCGGCGCCGCGCGGGCCGTACATGCCGACGGCATGGACCTCGTCGAGATAGGTCAGCGCGCCGTAGCGCTGCGCCAAGTCGCAGAAGGCGCCGATCGGCGCGATGTCGCCGTCCATCGAGTAGACGGATTCGAAGGCGATGATCTTCGGCCGGTCGCGATCGACCAGGCGCAGCCGGCGCTCGAGATCGGCCGGGTCGTTATGCTTGAAGATCTGCTTCTCGGCGCCGCTGTGACGGATGCCTTCGATCATCGAGGCGTGGTTGAGGGCGTCGGAGAAGATGATGCAGTTGGGCAGCAGACGGGCGAGGGTCGACAGCGTCGCCTCGTTCGAGGCGTAGCCCGAGGTGAACAGCAGGGCGGCCGGCTTGCCGTGCAGGTCGGCGAGCTCGCGCTCCAGCAGCACGTGATAGTGGTTGGTCCCGGCGATGTTGCGCGTGCCGCCGGCACCGGCGCCGCATTCGCGCAGCGCCTTTTCCATGGCGCCGATCACGGCCGGGTGCTGCCCCATGCCGAGATAGTCGTTGCTGCACCACACCGTCACCGGCGAGGGCGTGCCGCTCTCATCCCGGAAGGTGGCGTTCGGGAAGCGGCCGGCATGGCGCTCGAGGTCGGCGAAGACCCGGTAGCGGCCCTCGGCCTTGAGGCCGGCAATGGCGTCGGTGAAATAGCGCTCGTAGTCCATGAAGTCCGCTCTACGCCCCCGCTTCTACGCTCCGGCCCGCGCACCCTCATTGATTTAGATCAAGAGTTTAGCGGGCGGGCGGCCTCTCCGCCAAGCCTGTATGCGATATACACGGGCGACGGTTAAAACTTCCACTCCGAATCGTCGCTAGGCGGCCGGCGCGAGCCCTTTGTCCCGGACCATCGACGCGGTGTCGTCGAGGGCCCTGGCGAAGCGGCGCAGCATCTCGTCGATCTGCTCCTTGCTGATGATCAAGGGCGGGCACAGGGCGACGCGGTCGCCGAACAGCGGGCGGACGATCAGCCCCTGTTCTTGGGCCCGGCCCGAGAAATACGCCGCTACCGCTTGCGCCGGCTCGAAGAAGGTGCGCGGCGTCTTGGCTTTGACCAGCTGAATGGCGCCGATCAGGCCGATGCCCTCGGCCTCGCCGACCAGCGGATGATCGGCGAAGCGGCGCAGGCCCGCGAGGAAATGGGGTGCGACGCTGCGGACGTGGCCGAGGATGTCGCGCTCCTCGTAGATCTTCAGCGTCTCGATGGCGACCGCGGCGGCGACCGGGTGCGCGGAGTACGTATAGCCATGGCCGAACGTGCCGATGGCGGCGCTGGCTTTGACCATCGCCTCCCAGACGCGTTCGGAGACCATCAGCCCCGAGATCGGCAGATAGGCCGACGACAGGGCCTTGGCCACCGTGATCATGTCCGGCTTGAGGTCGAAAGTCTGCGTGCCGAACATGTTGCCGGTGCGACCGAAGCCGCAGATGACCTCGTCGGCGATGAACAGGATGTCGTGTTTCCGGAGCAGCGGCTGCAGCCGTTCGAAATAGCCCTTCGGCGGAAGCAGCACGCCGCCGGCGCCCATGACCGGCTCGGCGATGAAAGCCGCGATCGTCTCCGGGCCTTCCTTGAGGATCAACGCTTCGAAGCTGGCGATGAGGCGGTCGACGAAGGCGGCCTCGCTCTCGCCGGGCTGGCCTTGCGTGTAGTAGTGCGGACAATCGGCATGGCGGATGCCGGCAATCGGCAGATCGAAATCGCGATGGTTGGCCGGCAGGTGGGTGAGGCTCGCCGAGGCGATGGTGACGCCGTGATAGGCCCGCACGCGCGAGATGATCTTCTTCTTCTGCGGCCGGCCGAGCGCGTTGTTGTAGTACCAGACGAGCTTCATGGCCGTGTCGTTGGCCTCGGAGCCGGAATTGGCGAAGAAGACCTTCGACATCGGCACCGGCGCCATCGCCAGCAGGCGCTCGGCGAGCTCGATGCCCGGCTCGTGCGATTTGCCGGCGAAGATGTGATAGGTCGGCAGCGCCTGCATCTGGCGTGTCGCCGCCTCGACCAGGCGAGGCTCGTCGAATCCCAGGGACGTGCACCACAACCCGGCCAGGCCCTCGATGTATTCCTTGCCGGTGTCGTCGTAGATGTAGACGCCCTTGCCGCGGCCGACGACCAGCGGACCGGTGGTCTGGTGCGCCTTGAGGTTGGTGTAGGGGTGGACGAGGGACGCGATGTCCCGGCTCGCCAGCGAATTTCCCCGCGGGGCGCCGTTCATGGTGATCTCCGGTGCGGCTGCGTGTGGAAAGAGAGTAGCGAGCGCCGGCCGGGCAGGGAAGCCTAGCGGACCGGCCGGACGAGAAGCAGCTGCCGCCGCGTTCCCTCGCCGCTCTCCCCGGCGACGGTAAAGCCGACACGGCGGTGAAAGTCGAGGCTGGCCGGGTTGTCGGGAAGCACATCCGACGTCAGCTCCGTCGCCCCGTGCGCCTGCGTCCAGGCCGCGGCCGCCTCGATCAGCGCCCGGCCCAGCCCTCGGCGCTCGTGCGAGGGGGTGACATAGACGCCTTCTATATAACCGGCCGTGCGTCCGCCGAGCGCCGCGAGGTCGTCGCGCAGCGACACCTCGACGAAGCCGACCGCGCGCTCGCCGTCGAAGGCCAGCAGGACGGCGTAGACCAGAGCCCCGAAGCGCTGCGGGTCGTCCAGCAGGGTCCCGGCCTCGGCGGCCAAGGTGGTGGCGTCGCTGCCCATCCACAGCGCCTGGCGCAGGCCGATCCAGGCCGGCCGGTCGGCCGCGGTCAAGGGGCGGATGGCGGGTGAGGGCATCGCGGCATGCTAACCGGTTCGGCGGGCCGGGGCGATTATTGACACGCTCCGCAAGTGCCTTAAGGTCAGGTTCAGGCGGGGTAAAGAACGGCGCAAGGCCGGAACCTCGCGTGAGCTGGGAGACAGGTCGTCCGTTGCCGCGATCGGTGGCGGCGCCGTTATGAGGGAGATCCAAATGAGCACGAAGTGGACGGCAGTCGCCGTCGCGGTAGCCCTGACCATGGCGGCGGCCGTCACGGCCGAGGCCAAGACGATGCGCATGTCGGTCGCCGGCGATGCCAGCACGATGGACCCGCATGCCAACAACGCGGGCAACACCACGCTGATCCTAAAGCAGATCTACGAGCCGCTGATCGGCCGCAACCAGAAGCTGGAGAAGGTGCCGGGCCTGGCCACCGAATGGTCGAACCCGGAGCCGAACATCTGGCGCTTCAAGCTCCGCCAGGGCGTCAAGTTCCATGACGGCTCGCCCTTCAGCGCCGACGACGTGGTGTTCTCGATCACGCGCGCACTGGCGCCGACCTCGGACTTCAAGCTCTACGTCAACGGCATCAAGGAAGCGAAGAAGGTCGATGACTTCACCGTCGACCTGATCACCACGGCGCCGAACCCGATCGTGCCGGACGGGCTGCCGCGCGTGCACATCATGAGCAAGGCCTGGGCCGAGAAGAACAACGTCCAGCAGCCGCAGAATTTCCGCCAGAAGGAAGAGACCTTCGCCGTGCGCAACGCCAACGGCACCGGTCCCTTCAGCCTGCGAACCCGCGAGCCGGATTCGCGCACCGTCTTGGTGCGCAACACGGCCTGGTGGGGCTGGAGCCAGCCGGGCACCGGCAACCTGACCGAGATCGTCTTCACCCCGATCAACAACGACGCCACGCGCTTCAGCGCGCTGATGTCGGGCGAGATCGACTTCGTGCTTGATCCGCCGGTGCAGAACCTCGAGGCGCTCAAGCGCAACCCGAAGATCAAGGTCCTCGAAGGCGCCGAGAACCGCACGCTCTACCTGGCGATGGACCAGAAGCGCGACGAGCTTCTGTACTCCAACGTCAAGGGCAAGAATCCCTTCAAGGACCTGCGCGTGCGCCAGGCGGTCTATCACGCGATCGACGCCGAGGCGATCAAGACTCGGGTCATGCGCGGCCAGTCGGTGCCCACCGGCTCGATGTGGACCGAGTTCGTCAACGGCTACACCAAGGACAACGACAAGCGCCTGCCGCTCGACCGCGACAAGGCCAAGAAGCTGCTGGCCGACGCCGGTTATCCGAACGGCTTCGAGGTGACCCTCGACTGCCCGAACAACCGCTACATCAATGACGAGCAGATCTGCATCGCCGTCGCCGGCATGCTGGCCCAGGTGGGCATCAAGGCGACGGTTGCCGCCCAGCCCTTCACGAACTTCCTGCCCAAGGTCCAGCGCTACGAGACCAGCTTCTACCTGCTGGCCTGGGGCGTGCCGACCTTCGACGCGCTTTACACGCTGCAGGCGCTGATCCGCAGCAAGGGGGAAGGAGCGGATGGCAGCTTCAATTACGGCAACTACTCCAACCCCAAGATCGATGCCCTGATCGACGGGGTGAAGAGCGAGCTCGATCTCAACAAGCGCAAGAACATGATGATCGAGGCGCTCAAGCTGCATAACGAGGACGTCGGCAATATTCCCCTCCATCACCAGATGATTCCGTGGGCGATGGCGTCCAACGTCACCGCCGTGCACCAAGCGGAGAATCAGCTCGACGCGTGGTGGGTCAAGGTCGACTGACGCTGACGATGGCCGGCCCGGCATGACCGGGCCGGCCGATCGCCGATGATCGCTTATCTCATCCAACGCCTGCTGCAATCCATCCTGGTGATGGTTGTGGTCGGCTTCGTCGCATTCTCGCTCTTCGCCTATGTCGGCGACCCGATCACCATCATGCTCGGGCAGGATTACAATGAGACCGAGCGCGCCCGGCTGGCCGCCCAGCTCGGGCTCGACAAGCCGTTCTACATCCAGTTCGCCAATTTCGTAGGCAATGCCATCCAGGGTGATTTCGGCATCTCCTATCGCCTGGCGCGTCCGGTCAGCGCCGTGATCCGCGAGCGCCTGCCGGCGACCCTCGAGCTGTCGCTGGTCGCGGCCATCCTTGCGCTCGCGATCGGCGTGCCGATGGGCGTCTACACGGGGCTCAGGCGCGACTCCTGGCTGTCGCGTTTCTTTCTGACCGTGTCGCTGATCGGCGTTTCGCTGCCGACATTCCTGATCGGCATCCTGCTGATCCTCGTCTTTGCCGTGATCCTCGGCTGGCTGCCGTCCTTCGGCCGGGGCCAGACCGTGGCCCTCGGCTGGTGGTCGACCGGCTTCCTGACGGCGAGCGGCCTAAAGGCGCTGATCCTGCCGTCGATCACGCTCTGCCTGTTCCAGCTGACCCTGATCATGCGCCTGGTGCGTTCGGAGATGCTGGAAGTGCTGCGCACCGACTACATCAAGTTCGCCCGTGCCCGGGGCCTGCACGATCGTGCCGTGCATTTCCGGCATGCGCTGCGCAACACGCTGGTTCCCGTGATCACCATCGCCGGACTGCAGCTTGGCGCCATCATTGCCTTCGCTATCATTACCGAGACGGTGTTCCAGTGGCCGGGCATGGGCCTGCTCTTCATCCAGTCGGTCTCGGCCACCGACATCCCGGTGATGGCGGCCTATCTCTGCCTGATCTCCTTCGTCTTCGTGGTGATCAACTTCGTCGTCGACTTGCTCTATTACGCGGTCGATCCGCGGCTGCGCATCGACCGCGGGGCGGTGGGCGGCCATGGTTGAGGTCAGCGACGTCTCGGCCGCTAGCGCGGAGGCGAACGCCCCCGGCGCGCTGCGCCGCGCCTATGACTCCGACGTCTTCTACAGTTTCCGCCATTCGCCGATCACCATGCTGGCGGCGCTGGTCACGCTTCTCGGCTTCCTCGGCGCCATTTTCGCGCCTTGGCTGGCCACGCAGAACCCGTTCGACCTGCGCACGCTAAGCCTGATGGACGCGAACCTTCCGCCCTCCTGGGTTGAGGGCGGAGAGGCCAAATACCTCTTCGGCACCGACAATCAGGGCCGGGACGTGTTCTCGACCATCCTCTACGGCTCGCGCGTCTCGCTGCTGGTCGGCGTGGGCTCGGTCATCCTCGCGCTCATTCTCGGCGTCGGCCTGGGGCTGCTGAGCGGCTACGTCGGGGGCTCCATCGACGCGTTCATCATGCGCGTCGCTGACGTGCAGCTGAGCTTTCCGGCCATTCTGATCGCGCTGCTGATCGACGGCATCACCCGCGCCATCCTGCCGCGCGAGGCTCACGACGCGGCGGCGGTCTATGTCCTCATCCTGTCGATCGGGGCCTCGGGCTGGGTGCAGTACGCCCGCACGGTGCGCGGCTCGACCATGGTCGAGAAGAACAAGGAATACGTCCAGGCCGCCCGCGTCATCGGTCTGCATCCCGTGGCGATCATGCTGCGCCATGTCCTGCCCAACGTGATGGGGCCGGTGCTGGTCATCGCCACCATCCATCTGGCGGTGGCCATCATCACCGAGGCGACATTGTCGTTCCTGGGCGTCGGCGTGCCGCCGACCCAGCCCTCGCTGGGCACCCTGATCCGTATCGGCAACAACTTCCTGTTCTCCGGGGAGTGGTGGATCACGGTGTTCCCGGGAGCGGCGCTGGTGATCATGGTGCTGGCCGTCAATCTTCTGGGCGACTGGCTGCGCGACGCCCTCAATCCGAAGCTGCGATGACGGGCCTCCGCTCCAACAAGCCGCTGCTCGATGTGCGCAACCTGCGCGTCGAGTTTCCGACGCGCCGCGGCACGCTGGTCGCGGTCGATGACGTGTCGTTCCACATCAACGCGGGCGAGGTGCTAGGCGTGGTCGGCGAGTCCGGTGCCGGCAAGTCGCTGACCGGTGCCGCGATCATCGGGCTCCTCGAGCCGCCGGGCCGGATTGCCGGCGGCACGGTGCGGCTCGAAGGCCAGCGCATCGACAACCTCCCGGCCGAGCAGCTCCGCCGCATCCGCGGCCGCCAGATCGGCGCCGTGTTCCAGGATCCGCTGACCTCGCTCGACCCGCTCTTCACCGTCGGCCAGCAGCTCGTCGAGACGATCACCACCCATCTCGATCTCAGCGAGACCCAGGCCCGCGACCGCGCCGTCGAGCTGCTGCGCGAGGTCGGCATCCCCGGGGCCGAGCGGCGCATCGATCACTATCCGCATCAGTTCTCCGGCGGCATGCGCCAGCGCGTGGTCATTGCCCTGGCGCTCTGCGCCCAGCCGCGCCTGATCATCGCCGACGAGCCGACCACCGCGCTTGACGTGTCGATCCAGGCGCAGATCATCACCCTGCTGAAACGCCTGTGCCGCGACCACGGGGCCGCCGTGATGCTGGTGACCCACGACATGGGCGTGATCGCCGAGACGGCCGACCGCGTCGCCGTGATGTACGCCGGCCGCATCGCCGAGATCGGCCCGGTGGCCGAGGTCATCCGCCAGCCGCGCCATCCCTACACGGTCGGGCTGATGGGCTCGATCCCCAAGATCGATCGCGCCGTGGAGCGGCTGGTGCAGATCGAAGGGGCGATGCCGCGCCTGACCGCGATCCCGCCGGGCTGCGCCTTCAACCCGCGCTGCCCGAAAGTGTTCGACCGCTGCCGGGTCGAACGGCCGGAGCTCATGCCGGTCGGCGCCAACCATGCGGCCTGCTGGCTGCATGCCCCATCCTCCGACAAGCAGACCCTGGCGGAGGCGGCCCGTGGCTGACGGCGCGCCGCTTCTCTCGGTGCGCGATATCGCGCGCTCGTTCGACGTGTCGAAGTCGTTCCTTGCGCGCATGATCGAGCGCCAGCCGCGGGTCCTGCTCAAGGCGGTCGACGGCGTGTCGTTCGACATTGCCCGCGGCCAGACCCTGTCGCTGGTCGGTGAATCGGGGTGCGGCAAGTCGACGGTCGCGCGCCTGGTCGTCGGGCTCTACCGCCCGTCGCGCGGCTCCATCGAGTTCGAAGGCGTCAACGTGACGGCGCTGCGTCGGCGCGCGGACTTGGCGCCGATCCGGCGCCGCTTCCAGATGATCTTCCAGGATCCCTACGCCAGCCTGAATCCGCGCTGGCGGGTGCGCGACATCATCGCCGAGCCCATCCGCGCCCACAAGCTGATGCAGGACAAGCGGGAGCTCGGCAAGCGGGTCGACGAGCTGCTGCGCCTCGTGCGCCTGGCACCGGCCGACGGCGAGAAGTATCCGCACGAATTCTCCGGCGGCCAGCGCCAGCGCATTTCCATTGCCCGCGCTCTGTCGAGCAATCCGGAATTCCTGGTCTGCGACGAGCCGACCTCCGCTTTGGATGTCTCGGTGCAGGCCCAGATCCTCAACCTGATGAAGGATCTGCAGCGCGAGCTCGGCCTCACCTACCTTTTCATCTCCCACAATCTGGCGGTGGTGTTCCACATCTCCGACCGGGTCGGCGTGATGTATCTCGGACGCATCGTCGAACTGGCGGAATCGAAGCAGCTCTTCGCCCGGCCGCAGCACCCGTACACGCGCATGCTGCTCGATGCGATCCCCGACCTCGAGATGAGCGGGCGCGGACGCACGCCGGTGGCCGGCGAGGTGCCGAACCCTCTCGATCCCCCGACGGGGTGCACCTTCCATCCGCGCTGCCCGTGGGCCAACGAGCGCTGCCGGCGCGAGGAGCCGGCGATGAAGCCGACGCCGAGCGGGGCATCGGCCGCCTGTCACGCGGTGGAAGAGGGCCGCATCCCGACGCTGAAGACGGGTGCAGCACCCGCCTAGCCGCAGGACCCTCACCCGGCTCGCTAGCGCTCGCCACTCTCTCCCCGCGGTGCGGGAGAGGGGCCGTTTGGAAGAGGTGCTCCGGAGCCCCTCTCCCACCTTGCGCTGCGTTGCGGGCCTTCAAGGCCCGCGACGGGCGCGAAGAAAGACTGGGCGGGGAGAGGGAGGGCCCATCGCGTAGCGATGGGAGGGTGAGGTGTCTTCGTCCTAACTCCGCCCGTAGGTGTCCTCGATGCGGACGATGTCGTCCTCGCCGAGATAGCCGCCCGATTGCACCTCGATCAGGTGCAAATCCTCGCTGCCGATATTCTCCAGCCGATGCACGGTGCCGACCGGGATGTAGGTCGACTGGTTCTCGCGCAGCACCAGGGTGTCCTCGCCGCGGGTGACCCGGGCCGTGCCTTGGACGACGACCCAGTGCTCGGCGCGCTGGGCGTGCTTCTGCAGCGACAGCTTGGCGCCCGGTTTGACCACGATGCGCTTTACCTGGAAGCGGTGGCCGGCATCGACGCCGCGATAATTGCCCCAGGGGCGGTGCACGGTCGTGTGCAGCGAGGCCTCGCTGCGGCTCTTGGCCTTCAGCACGTCGACGATCTTCTTGACGTCCTGCGCGCGATCCTTGGCGGCGGCAAGCACCACGTCGTCGGTGACCACGACGACGATGTTGTCGAGGCCGACCGTTGCCAGCAGCATGCCGTCGCCGGTGCGCAGGTAGGAGTTACGCGTGTCGTGGGCGATGACGTCGCCGACCATGACATTGCCGTCCCCGTCGCGCGCGCCGACATCCCACAGCGCCGACCAGGCGCCGACATCGTTCCAGCCGATATCGGCCGGGACCACGGCGGCCTTCTTCGTCTTCTCCATGACTGCGTAGTCGATCGAGATCGAGGGTGAATCGGCAAAGGCCGCCTTGTCGAGGCGCAGGAAATCCAGATCCTTGGTCGACGCCTCGACCGCCTTGGCCGAGGCCTGGGCAATCGCCGGCTGGTGGGTCTTGATCTCGTCGAGATAGAGCCGGGCCGGGAAGAGGAACATGCCGGAGTTCCACGACCACACGCCGTCGGCCAGGTACGTCTTGGCGGTCGCGAGGTCGGGTTTCTCGACGAAGCGCTCGACCGCGTAGGCGCCGCTCACGCCGTTGAGCGGACCGCCGCGTTTGACGTAGCCGTATCCCGTCTCGGGATGTTTGGGCGCAAGGCCGAAGGCCACGAGCTGACCGCCGCGCGCCGCGTCGGCGGCGATGGCCACGGCACGGGCGAAAGCCGGCACGTCACGGATGATGTGATCGGACGGCAGGACGAGCAGCAGCGCGTCGGGATCGTCGCGCAGGATCAGCGTTGCAGCCGCGGCGACGGCCGGCGCCGTGTTGCGCGCCGCCGGCTCGAGCACGATACAGTGCGGCTTGATCCCCAGCTGGCGCAGCTGCTCGGCGATGATGAAACGATGGTCGTCGTTGCACACCACGACCGGCGCCGCGAAGCCGGTGCCTTGGACCCGGCCGAGCGTGTCCTGCAGAAGGCTGTGCTCGCTGACCAGCGGCAAGAGTTGTTTGGGATAGAGCTCGCGCGACAGCGGCCACAGCCGCGTGCCGGCGCCGCCCGACAGGATCACCGGCCAGATCGCACCCTTGGTCATGAATTCGTCCGTTCTTACAGTCTCTTGCCTAACGCAAACCGCGTCCCTCGCCAATCGATATCGGGGCCCTTGCCGAACGGGGCAAGAGGTGCGAAAGGACCCCCCGGAGGGGATATACCGTTCGGCTGGACAAATGTCCCTGTCCTCGGCTGGATGAGCGGCATGATCCTGGTTTTCGGCTCCATCAATATCGATCTCGTGTTTGCCCTGCCGTCCCTGCCGCGGCCCGGCGAGACCGTGCTGGGCACGGGTTACCGCTCGGTCCCCGGCGGCAAGGGCGCCAACCAGGCCGTGGCCGCCGCCCGTGACGGCGCCCGGGTCGCGATGGTCGGCCGGGTGGGCCGCGACACCTTCGGCGAGATGATGCGGGCCAGCCTGCACGAGGCCGGCGTCGGAGTGACGGATGTGCTGGGCAGCGACGCGCCGACCGGCTGCGCCGCCGTGTGCGTCGACACCGAAGGCCGGAACCTGATCGCCGTGGCCGGCGGCGCGAACCTGATGGCCCGGGCCTCCAATATCCCCGAGGCGCTGCTCGCACCCGACACCACGGTGGTGCTGCAGATGGAAGTGCCCGTTGCCGAGGTCCAGGCCGCGGCGCGGCGGGCCAAGGCCAAGGGCGCACGCGTGATCCTCAATCTCGGGCCGGCGCTCAAGCTGCCGCTGGAGACCTTCCGCGACGTCGACGTGCTGGTCGCCAACGAGATCGAGGCGACGACCTTGCTCGCGGCCGAGCCGCCGCTGCTGGCGCAGCGCCTCGCCGAGGCGCTCAAGACCACCGTCATCGTCACGTTGGGCGAGAGAGGCGCGATGGCCGCCGGACCCTCCGGCCGGTGGACCATCGGCGCCCTGCCGATCAAGCCGCTCGACACCACGGCGGCGGGCGACCAGTTCACCGGCGTGCTGGCGGCGGCTCTCGACCGCGGTCTGTCGCTGCCCGAGGCGCTGCGCCGGGCGAGCGTCGCCGCCGGTCTGGCCTGCCTGTTCCCGGGCGCGCAACCCAGCCTGCAGCACAGCGCCGCCATCGAAGCGCGGCTGAACGAGCTGGCGCCGGCTGTCGCGAACTAGCAACTAAGCCCCTCTCCGCGCGAAGCGGGGAGAGGGAGGGACCCAATCGCGAAGCGATTGGGAGGGTGAGGTGTTGTGCCGTGAGACCCTCACCCGGCTCGCCCAGTCTTTTTCCTCGCGCGCGTAGCCGCCACGCCAACCCTACGCGCGCGAGAATAGCTGGCTCGCCACCCTCTCCCGCGGTGCGGGCGAGGGTTTATGAAGTCCAGCCTTAACGTTTCAGCCGGGCGCGCGGGTCGAGCGCGTGCTGCAGCGCGTCGCCCAGCAGGTTGCACGAGGCGACTGTCAGCAGGATGAGCAGGCCGGGCCACACGGCGAGCAGCGGCGCCGTGCCGATCAGCTCCTGCGCGTTGGTCAGCATGTTGCCCCAGCTCGGGACCGGCGGCTGGATGCCGAGCCCGAGGAAGCTCAGCACCGATTCGAAGAGGATGACGTTGCCGACCGCGAGCGTGGTCGCGACGATGATCGGCGACACGGCGTTGGGCAGGATGTGGACGAACATGATGCGGGGCGCGCGCGCGCCCAGCGCGAAGGCGGCGCGCACGAAGTCGCGATTGAGCAGGCTCAAGGTCGTGCCGCGCACCAGCCGCGCCACCGCCGTCCAGCCGACCAGGGTGATGATCAGCACGATGCGGTAGAGGCTGGCGGATTCCGACTGCACCAGGGCGCCGAGGCCGAGCTTCGAGAAATCGACCGCCGCCAGGATGATGAGCAGCGGCAGGAGCGGCAAGGCGATCACCGCGTCGGTGAGGCGCATCAGCAGCGCGTCGAGCCGGCCGCGAAAGTAACCGGCCAGCAACCCGATCAGCGTGCCGACGCTGGCCGCCGCCAGGGCCGCCGCCACGCCCACGGCGAGCGAGACGCGGCCGCCGTAGAGCAAACGCAGAAACACATCGCGGCCGAGATCGTCGGTGCCCAGCGGATGGCTCAGCGACGGGGCTTCGAACCGCGCCGAGAGATCCACCTCTTCGGGATTGTGGCCGAGCGCGGATTCCAGCAGCGGCGCGGCCAGCGAGAGCGTCACCAGCACCAGGAGGATGGCCGCGGCGAGGCGGGTGAGCGCGCGGTTCATCGCTCGTGCTCCGGCGCGTCGAAGCTGATGCGCGGGTCGAGCGCCACATAGGCGAGGTCGGCCCCGAGATTGCCGATCAGCGTGAGCAGCGTGGCGAAGAGCAGGCCGACGAGGGCGAGGTTGTAGTCGTTGCCCATCACCGCGTCGAAGATCAGCTTGCCCATGCCGGGATAGGCGAACATCGTCTCGGTCACCAGGGCGCCGGAGAACAGACCGCCGAAGCTCAGCGCCACGATGGTCGTCACCGGGATCAGCGCGTTGCGCAGCGCGTGCCGGACCAGCACGCGCGGCAGGCTCGCCCCCTTAGCCCGGGCGGTGCGCACCCAGTCCTGGCGCATCGCCTCGACCATGGCGGCGCGGGTGTAGCGGGCGAAGGCCCCGGCCTCGACCAGGGCGAGGGTCGCCACCGGCAGGATCAGGTGCCGCGTCGTTTCGAGAAACCCGCCTTCGGTGCCAGTGCCGCCGGCCGGCAACCAGCCCAGCGTCACGGCGAAGACCATGATCAGGATCAGCGCCAGCCAGAAGGTGGGCGTCGAGATGGCGAGGAAGCAGTAGAGATTGACCGCGCCGTCGGTGGCGCTGCCCGGCCGCGCCGCGGCGACGATGCCGAGCGGGATGCCGATGGCCAGCGCCACGACGAAGGCGGCCAGCATCAGCCCGGCGGTGTTGACGAGGCGCGGGCCGATGACCTCGAGCACCGGCCGGGCGAAGCCGCGGCTGTAACCGAAATCGCCGGCGAGCGCGTCGCCGGCCCAGGCGGCGTAGCGTTCGAGCAGCGGCCGGTCGAGCCCGTAGACCTCGCGCAGCCGCGCCGCGTCCTCCTGCGTCAGCCGGGGGTTGGAGCCGATCATCAGATCGACGGGGTCGCCCGGCATCAGCCCGATCAGGGCGTAGACGACGAACGACATCAAGGCGAGGACGATCAGGCTCTGCAGCGCGCGATGAGCGAGGAAGCGAAGCATGCCGGCACGTTAACCCGCTAACCCCCTCCGCGTCTCGCCGCGGCGTGGAGACGCGCCTGGCCGACAGGGGGGAGGAGGCCGGCCTCGTTCGGCTGGCAAAGCCAAGGACTCCCAATCGCGGTGCCGCCTTTCTGAAAGTGCTGGTTGTCCATGACATGGGCAAGGGCAGTTTCGCCTGGTGCCAGACAGATTGATTGCTTCGCCTTGCTGAAGTTTTTCAAATCTTTTTAGGAATCAGGCCGAGCGTCGGGAAGCCGTGAGGGTTGATGCGACTGCAAACGCCTCTGAAGCGAGCTCGCGGCTCGTGTCGACGACGGCGTTGATAGACCACGTTTGGTCGTTGGCCCTCTCGATGTCTCGGTCCTGTGGGTCGTCGTCGTTGCTGCCGCCGCGCCATGGACGACCAGGGGTGTCGCGCGCACAGCATCCGACTGCTGCGGAGCGTCTTGCTGCGCGTGTGCCATCTCTTGCCGATCCGAGGCGTCTGATCGAGAGACGACGCGAATCTGTGGCGTTCGCCGCGGGCGGTGCTTCCACGGCGAAAGCGGATGTCCGTTACTCAACCCTCGTCGACACTTCGATCGACTGTCGATGTGCTTAATTCGACGGAAGTTTTTTTAAAGATCGAGAAAGAAGAATTTTCGATCGTACCGGTCGGCAGAGTTTTTTGCAGCGCTTTCCCCGATTCAAATTCAAGAAAAGAACGCGATAAATGCTGCGACGGCTGCTGTTTTTCTATCGATAATTGATTGTCAAACGTGAAGCTCGACTCCACAATGTTGCAATGGCATGGGGGTGGCGCCGAAGTTTCCGGCTGATCGCAACAGGCACGATCCTCGCCGCTCTCGTTTTCGGCGCGGGGACTGTCCACTATCTCTACACGCACTCGCGCGACGAGCTTCTGGCCTCCGCCGAGATGCAGCTCCAGGAGACGGCGCGCGGTGCCGGCAGCGAGGCCAATCGTCTCTTTCAATCCGCGCTGTCCGCCGTCGCGCAACTCGAAGCGGCAAATCTGCAGCAGCTCGAGATCGCCGAGATCGAGCGGCTGTTCTTCGCCATCAGCTCTCATCCGGTTCGCGCCAGCGCGCATCTCGCGGGCCTCTATATCGGAAAGGCGGATGGGTCGTTCCTCCACGTGCAGAACCTTATTCCGACCGCCTTGACCCAACCCGGCGCCTTGCCGACAGGCTACGACAATCTGATCCGGCGGGTCATCCGCCGGTCCGGCAGCGATACAGCCGATTCATGGTTCTACTGGGATCGCTCTTCTTCCGACTGGGTGCGTTCGCCGATCAGTCCCCCCGCCTACGATCCGCGCCAGCGGCCGTGGTACCGCAGCGCCGCCGAACGTAAGGGTCCGACCTGGACCGACCCCTACGTCTTCGCGTCGTCCGGCGAAATCGGTTTGACGTTCTCAATTCCCATTGCCGCGCCATCGGGCGAGATCTGGGGAGTGATCGGCGGCGACATCGCGGCGTCGTCGCTTACCCACGTCATTCGCGACTATCGATGGCGCAATATCGGCATCGACGGATTTCTGTTCATCGGAAATGAGAAGGGCCATGTCATTGCTCACTCACGCCTGCTGGAATCGCTCGCCAGCGCGCGGGAAACGGGCACTCCCGTGGAGTCGGCGATCGACATCCGAAATCTCCGCCGCGAGAGTGGCGATGATCTGGTTCTCTTCAATTCGATCGATACCACGGGCCAAATCCACCGCGCGCGAAATGGCGACAAGGACATTCTCGGCATCCGGTTTCCGCTTGACGAGACTCTGCAACTGCCGATGTTTGTCTATGTCGGGAAACCGGTCGACGGCATCCTGGGCGATGCGGTCGCGCGTCTCCAGCGCAACGTCGCACTCCTTGCCGCGCTTCTGCTGGGCATGCTCGTCGTTGCCGGCTATGCGGCAAAGCTTCGCCACGAGGTTGCCGTCCGCAAGCGCACCGAGCTCGCGCTGGCCGAGGCCCGCGACGCCGCGGAGGCGGCGGATCGCGCCAAATCCTCGTTCCTGGCGATGATGAGCCATGAGATCCGCACGCCCATGAACGGCGTGATGTCGATGGCAGGAATCCTTGAGCAGACGGATCTCACGCCGGATCAACGAGACATGTCGTCGGTGATCCGGGAATCGGCGGCCGCGCTGCTCACCATCATCAACGACATTCTCGATTTCTCGAAGATCGAGGCCGGCAAGCTTGAAATCGAGAACACGCCGTTCTCGCTGGTCGACGTCGTGGAAGGCGCCGGCGAGCTGGTCGGCAGCCGCGCCGAGGACAAGGAGATCCGGCTTGTCATTGACCTTGCTCCGACCGTGCCGGACAGGCTGCAAGGCGATCCAACGCGGCTGCGCCAGATCCTTCTCAACCTGCTCGGCAACGCGGTCAAGTTCACCTCCGAGGGGGAAGTGTTGTTGAGGGTGACGGTCGTCGAACGCTCCAGTGGATCGGCCCGCTTTCGCTTCGAGGTGGTCGATACCGGAGTCGGGCTGACGGAGGAGCAGCGCGGGCGTCTGTTCCAGGCGTTCGCCCAGGCGGATACGTCGACATCGCGAAAATACGGTGGGACGGGGCTGGGTCTGTCGATCTCGCAGCGGCTTTGCCGCATGATGGGCGGGACGATCGGCGCGGAATCCCGTCCGGGCAGCGGGTCCACCTTCTGGTTCGAGCTGCCGCTTACCGTGCTCGATGCGCGGCCCGATGCACCGACCATCGATGTTTCCGACGCGCGAATCGCGGCCGTCGGTTTTCACGGCACCGAGCGTCGGGCGCTCGCGCAGCTGCTGCGGGCGGCCGGCATCGAGGACCCGATCTGGCTCGAGGCGGAGCCGGCCGCCTCGGCTATCGACGATCGATTCATTGTGCTGACCCGTGCCGTTGGCAACGCCGATTCGGTTCTTGGGATGCCGCCGCTCGTCGGCCGCGGAGACGATCGGCGGGTCATCCTGGTCGCGCCGCGCCGCCTTGCCTCGACCCTCGGCTCGGCGACGCAGCGTGGCTTCTTCGCGACGCTGACCTTGCCGCTGCGGCGGCATCGGCTCTGGCACGTCCTGGCGGCGGCGCTGGGTCGAGCGGAACTCGAGACGCGGCGGCCGGCGGCGGGCGCGGAGGACATCGATTGGACGCCACCGACGGTCGAGGCGGCGCGGGCCGCCGGCGCCTTGATCCTTGTGGCCGAGGATAACGCCACCAACCAAACCGTCATTCGACGTCTGCTCAATCAACGCGGCTTCGCGCACGAGATTGCCGCGAATGGCGTCGAGGCCTTGCGCCTGTTCGAGATCGGCGGGCACGGCCTCCTCCTGACCGACTTTCACATGCCGGACATGGACGGTTTCCAGCTCACCGCACAGATCCGTTTCCGGCAAGGAGCGAGCGGTCGCCGCCTGCCGATCGTCGCCTTGACCGCCGACGCGCTGCCCGGGACCGAAAGGATGTGCTTGGCGGCCGGCATGGACGGCTATCTCACCAAGCCTATCGATGTGCGGGCGCTCAGCGAGACGATCGAGAAATTCCTTCCTCAGGCGCTATCGCTTCGGGTGCCGCGCCGTGACGCGGCGACCCGGGCCGGAAAGAAAGGCCTGGAAGTGGATTCCGAAGCCCTGGATGTCGCTCGGGTGAACGAAATATTCGGCGGCGTGAATGACGACGCGTTGACGTTCCTGGCTCGATTGGCCGAGGACCTGCCTCGCATGATTGACAACATCTGGGACAACCTCGCCGCCGGCGACGCCGCCGTGGCCCGCAACGCGGCGCACGCGCTCAAGGGCGCGGCACGCTCCGCCGGCCTCAGCCGGCTCGGCGGGATCGCGGCGGAGGTCCAGGATTGTCTGGACGAGGGCGATCCGGCGTCGGCGCGCCGCTTGGAAGTCTCCTCCCGCCGCGCCGCCGATGATCTGCAGTCCGTCCTGCGGCGGCTTCGACAGCAACGGGCGGTCAAAGTATAGGACCAACGACTATGACTATGGCGACGGTCAGTTACAAAAACCTGAAGGTCCTCCTGATCGAGGACGAGTCGTACACCCGGATGATCACGCGCACGTTGCTGCGCCAGATCGGCGTCCATACCATCGAGGAAGCGGCGAATGGCCGTGACGGCTTCGCGAAGGCCGTGGACTGGCGACCGGATCTCGTGCTGTGCGACATTCACATGGCGCCGGTGGACGGCTTCGAGTTCATCAAAAAACTGCGCGGACTCGACGATGTCGGGCTGCGGAGCACCCCGGTCATTTTCCTGACGGCGGATTCCAAACGCGACAATGTCATCATCGCCAAGGAGCATGCCGCGAACGGATTCTTGGTCAAGCCGATCTCGCTGAGCGCTCTTAAGACCCGCCTCGATTTGGCGGCTGGAATCGCCAAGGTGTAGTCTCGGCGCCGGGCGCTGCCGGCTGCACGATAGGCGTGCCCGGCCGCTCCGTTCCTGCCCTCCCGTTGCCGGCTAGCGCGCGCGCCAGTTCTCGACCCACTGGGTCGTCGTGCCCTGGTGGCCGGTGGGCTCGATGCCGGTCAGCCATTTCGGGATGACGAAGGGGTCGGAGCGGAAGAAGAGCGGCAGGACGGCGATTTCCTGCATGTAGATCTCCTGCACGCGGCGCCACAGGCCGCGGCGCGCCTCGCGGTCGAGCTCGACCTCGATCCGTTCGATCAGCCCGTCGAGCTCGGCGTTGCGCAAGCCCGGATTGTTCTGGCCGGCGTAGTTGTTCTCGGCGGTCGGGATCGAGCGCGAATGCAGGGTCGAGCGCGGCACGCTCTCCGGGCTGCTCAGCCAGGCGTACATGACCATCGAGCTCCAGGCGCGGCGGCGTATCGTCTCGCCGAAGAAGACGCGCGGCGGCTCGTTGCGCAGCTTCACCTCTATGCCGAGACGCCGCCATTGGCTCTGCAGCACCTGCTGCACGGCCTCGCGCGCGCGGTTGCCGGCCGTGGTCATCAGCTCGAAGGACAGGCGCTCGCCCTTGTCGTTGTGGCGGAACCCCGCTTGCATCTTCGACCAGCCGGCCTCGTCGAGCAGCTTGCCGGCGCGCGCCGCGTCGTACGGGTAGGGCGGCAGGTCCGACGCGGCCACCCAGTCGAGCGGGTTGACGAAGGAATGCGCCACCGGCTGCTTGCCCTCGAAGAGCTGGCGAGCGATGGAAGCGCGGTCGATGCCGAGCAGCAGCGCCTCGCGCACCCGGCGGTCCTTGAGGATCGGGTTGTCGAGGTTGAGGTCGATATGCTCGTAGATCAGTCCCGGCTTGTACTGGATGTCGAAGCGCGCCCCGTGCCGCTTCTCGAAGGCCAGGCCCTGGTCGAGCGACAGCCCCATCTCGCCGGCGATGTAGTCGATCGAGCCCGAGAGCAGGTTGGCCTCGAGGGCGGCCGTGTTCTCGATCGTACGCACGGTGATCTTCTTGAAATGCGGCTTGCTGCCGTACCAGGTCGGGTTGGGCTCGAGCACCACGTGCGAGCCGAGCGCCACCTGGGTGATGCGGTAGGGCCCGTAATAGAGGCCGGGATTGGTCGTGTCAGAATCGTACGCCGTACGACGGCGGTAATTCTCGGCGTCGGCAAAATGCGTCCGGTCGAGATGGGCCGGCATCGGGTCGAGCGCGAAATACGAGTTGTAGTCGAAGCGCACGTTGTCGACATGGACGGTGAAGCTCTTGGGCCCGTGCGCCTCGATGCGCTGGATGCGGCGGTACGGCTCGCCCTCGGTCACGCCGGATTTGGGATGCTTGCCGATCTCCCAGGCGAAGACGAAATCGTCGACGCTCACCGGCTTGCCGTCGCCCCATTTGGCCTCGGGCGGGATCGTCCAGGTGATCGTCATGCCCTTCTTCCCGTCGGGCTGGTCCACGACCTTGGCCTTGCCGTTCTCGACGGTCGGCAGCTCGGTGCAGAGCAGGCAGACGAGCTTCCAGTCCTTGTCGTAGGCGACCATCGGCTTGCGCGTCATCGCCAGGATGTAGCTCTTGGCGAGCATCGCATCGATGTAGGGGTTGAACGTCGCCGGGAACTGGGTGACGCCGATCACCAGCTCGTCCTTCGGCTGCGCGGCTACGGGCGAGGCCAGAGATGCGGCAACTCCGGCGGCGAGGAGTATGCGGCGCATCAGAATTTCGAGCCGTCGCGCCGGGTCAAGGTGTATTTGCCGTCGATGGTCCGCCCGAGCATGTCGATATCGGGATAGTCGACATTGTCGCCCGGCGTGCGGTCGCCGACCTCAAGATACACCGCCTTGCGTGCCGAGTGGTTGACCAGCTTGTGGCCGTCCTTGCGGCCCGCGGGGAAGCCGGCGCTCATGCCGGGTTTGAGCAGCGTCTCGCCGGCGTCGCTGACCAGCGTGACTTCGCCCTCGAGGATGTAGATGAACTCGTCCTGCTTCTCGTGCCAGTGGCGCTGCGAGGACCAGCCTCCGGGAGGCAACTCGGTCAGGTTGACCCCGAAATTCTTGAGTCCGGCGGCATCGCCCAGGGCACGCTTGATGCGGTTGGCGCAGGGCCCGGCGAATTCCGGAGGGTAGCCGGAACCGACGCGCTTAGGCGCGGTTTCGGGGTCGATGACGGGGGATGTGGGCTTGGCGGTCATGCGCGGCTCCCTCTCACCCGACGGAGCGTAACGAGCCCGCGAAGGGGTCACAAGCCGCCTTTGGGGGAATCAAGCCCTTCTCCCGCATCGCGGGAGAGGGTAGCGAGCGCCAGCGAGCCGGGTGAGGGTCTGTGCTGCGGCACGACACCTCACCCTCCCATCGCTGCGCGATGGGCCCCTCCCTCTCCCCGCTCACGCGCGGAGAGGGGCTTAAGAACGATATCGCAAGATCAGCCCCTCTCCCGCATCGCGGGAGAGGGTGGCCGCGCAGCGGCCGGGTGAGGGTCTTCGAGCACTTTCACGATCGTCTCGATGACCCCTTCCGTGTTCGCAAGGATCTCGTTGTTCCAGAAGCGCAGCACGCGCCAGCCGTGGTGCTCCAGCCATGCCGTCCGTTGCGCGTCGGCGCCATTCTCGTTGTGTTGGCCACCATCGGCTTCGACGATCAGCCGGTGCCTGGTGCAGGCGAAGTCGACGATGAAGCGGCCGATAGGATGCTGACGGCGAAATCGGTATCCGCGCAAGCGACGATCACGCAGTGCCGACCACAGCCGGCGTTCGGCATCAGTACTGCTCCGGCGAAGAGTACGGGCCTGATCTTTCACGCGTCAGATTATAGAGCAGACCCTCACCCGGCCGCCCAGGAGGGCGGCCACCCTCTCCCGCGATGCGGGAGAGGGGCTTCGGAGCCCCTCTCCGCGCGTTAGCGGGGAGAGGGAGGGGCCCGTCGCGCAGCGATGGGAGGGTGAGGTGTCTTCGGCTAGCGCCCGCGATACGGCTGAAACCAATCCAGCGTCTCGCCGGTCGGCTTGCTGGGCGTGTACTCCGCGCCGGTCCAGCCGGTGTAGGCGCTGCGCTCGATACAGGCGAAGATCGAGGCGTGATTGATCTCGCCGGTCCCGGGCTCGTGGCGGCCGGGCGTGTCGGCGAACTGCACATGCGCGATGCGCGGCAGCAGGCGCTCGAAGCTGGGGATCAGCTCTCCCTGCATGCGTTGCATGTGATAGAAATCGTATTGCAGCGCGACGTTCTTCTCCCCGCACTCGTCGATCAGCGCCAGAGCCTCGGCCGGCCGCGAGAGGAAGAAGCCGGGAATATCCCAGGTGTTGATCGGCTCGAGGCAGACCGTGACGCCGATATCGGCCATGGCGCGCGCCGCGCGGCGGATGTTCTCCAGGAAGGTCATGCGCGCGGCCTTGAGGTCGGCCCCCGGCGGATGCTTGCCGGCCACCAGGTGCACGCGCGTGGCGCCGAGTGCCGCCGCGTAGCGCTTCGCCGTCTCGATCCCGGCTTTCATCTCATCCACCCGGTCGGGCAGCGAAGCAAGGCCGCGATCGCCCTTGTCCGTGTCGCCGGCCGGGGAGTTGATCAGCACGCATTCGACGCCGGCCTTCTTCTGCGCCGCGACCACCTCGTCCAGGGGAAACGGATAGGCGTACTGGATCTCGATCGCCTTGAACCCGTGCTCTGCCGCGGCGCCGAAGCGCTGCAGGAACGGCAGCTCCTGGTACATCGTCGAGATATTGGCGGAGAAGCGCAACATGGCGGCCCGCCCTTCGTGCTCAGCCCGCCTTCGCAGCACCCGCGCCGCCGTGTGCGGCGGACCACTCGGCCGGCTTCTCGAGGAACTTGCGCACCTCGCTCAGGTCGGTGCTGCCGAAGCTCTTTTCCCGTTCGGCCAATTCCAGCACGTCCCACCAGGTGGCGAGGGCGTGCAGCTTCACGCCTTCGCTGGCCAGCGTGCCGGTGCTTTCCGGGAAGATGCCGTAGTGGAAGACGACGAAGGTGTGCGCCACCTCGCAGCCGGCGTCGCGCAGTCCCTTGACGAAATGCAGCTTGCTCTTGCCGTCGGTGGCGAGGTCCTCGACCAGCAGCACGCGCTGGCCTTCCTTCACGTCGCCTTCGATCAGGGCGTTGCGGCCGAAGCCCTTGGGCTTCTTGCGCACATAGAGCATCGGCAGGTCGAGCCGGTCGGCGATCCAGGCCGAGAAGGGGATGCCGGCGGTCTCGCCGCCGGCCACCGCGTCGAGCGATTCGAAGCCGATCTCGCGCTCGATGGTGAGCTGCGCCATCTCCATCAGCTTGGTGCGGGCGCGCGGGAAGGAGATCAGCTTGCGGCAGTCTATATAGGTCGGGCTCGCCCAGCCGGAGGTGAAGATATAGGGCTTCGCCGGGTTGAAATGGACGGCCTTGGTCTCGATCAGGATGCGGGCGGCGGTGCGCGCGATCTCTTGCGGCGTCATACGCGGGGACTCCGGTCGGGGTGTCGTCCCTGTTTAGTAGGGCCGACGGCCGGCCCGGGCAATCGGATTCCGGCCGCGATTGCCGAATGGGGGATAACCCCGTGCCTACGCCGTCTTCTGCTTGAGCACCGGCTGCGCGGCCGGCAGCAGCGTACCGTCCTTCAAGGCGCGGAGCGTGAGCGCGAAGACCGCGCCTACGACCAGGGTGGCGAGAGCCAACAAGCCGACGGCCAGCCCGCGGCTGAACCCGTCACCGATCCCCTCGTGATAACGCAGGGCGGCGATGGTCAAGGCGTCGAGCGGGAAGGTGTAGGCCCACCACGAGGCGGCGAAGGGCAGCGCCAGGAACTGCCGCAGCCGGATAACCAGCAGAAAGGCGACCAGCAGGGCGATGGAGAAGAAGCCTTGCGCCACGCCGTCGAAGGTCCCGCCCAGCGTCAGAGAGGCAAGGAAGATCAGGGCCGGCGGGACGGTCAGGATCCACAGCGTGGGCTGCAGCGCCGGCGGCAGCGCGTCGTGCATGATCAGGCGATAGAGAACGACGGGGTAGAGGATCAGGGTAAAGACCAGGCCGACGGCAAAGAAGAACCAGCCCAGCTCCGTGTGGCCGAGCGACGCCCCGGTGATCGAAGCGACGATGTTACCGACGGTCGGAATGAACCAGCCGGGGTTGACCTGCCTTATGTCCGGCCTCTGGCGCAGCCAGCGATAGGAGAGGGCGGCGGCCAGCAGCAGCTGCGACACGGCGCCGGCCAGCCAGACCCCATCGGCGAGCCCGAACGCCCACGGGCGCAGCACGCCGCCGAGCAGCAGCAGCGACACCGTGATGGTGGCGACGAAGCTGCCCTGCACCGGGTCCTCGAACTCGGCGCGGACCGCTTGGGGAACTCGGATCAGCTTGCTCGCGTAGCCGGCGGCGAGGATCAGGAAGACGACGACCGAAAGGGCACCCAGCGCGTCGCCGATCCAGGGGGAGACGGGCAGCATCTCGGCCGCATTCCGCCAGGCGAGCGCGAGGCCGGCGAGGCCCATCACCGCAGCGAACAGCCGGGCGGGAAGGCGGGTGGCGAGCGGTGTCGTCGTGGCGATGGCGGTCATGCGCGGCTGCGTTTGTGTTTAGGGCGAGTAGACGGCGCGGGCAATCGCTTTGCCGCGGATTCCTTGGAGCGGGGCTTGATCGGCGGAAGGCGATCTCCACATATAAGACGAAATGTCTTGACATCAACCCCCGCCAAATCGTTAACGCGAGATTTTTAACTCATTGATATAAAAATGGTTATTTTCCAGAATCAGGCCGGACCGCCGGTTTTTATGTGCAAGGGCGCAAGCGAGCCGAGTCAGGTTTTTGCAGCCGGTTTCAGGCATTTGGCGCGCCTCGACGCGCGCGCTCTGCCGCCACGGAAGATTTCTGGGAGTTTACGCCAGCGCGCGTTCGAGCACGCGGGCGACATGGATCGCCTCGCGGCCGGCCCCGTCGCGGATCTGGTGGCGGCAGCTCGTGCCGTCGGCCACGACCAGCGTGTCGGCCGACGCGGCGCGAACGGCCGGCAGCAGCGACAACTCGGCCATCCTCAGCGAGACGTCGTAATGCGATTTCTCGTAACCGAAGGAGCCGGCCATGCCGCAGCAGCTCGACTCGATGGTCTTCACCTCGAGGCCGGGCACCAGCTTGAGCACCGTGGGCAC
>Ga0196963_10000433_pt1 | contig 38987 bp, 42 predicted proteins | sample S1_5metaG_FD_148600 | JGI IMG/M metagenome (GOLD analysis project Ga0196963, IMG submission 148600) | Soil microbial communities from Anza Borrego desert, Southern California, United States - S1_5 | ecosystem: Environmental > Terrestrial > Soil > Desert | place: USA: California | collected... | reverse complement strand
TGGAACTTACGGCGAAGCATTACCAGGTGCGGGATGCGCGGGAGTTCCTCACGAAGTTAGGAGTGAAGCCGTGAACCTAGTGAGCTACAAGGGCTACAATGCCGTGATCGAGTTTGATGCCGATGATTTATTGCTGGTGGGCCGCATTGCAGGCATCAACGATGTGGTTGGTTTTCATGGCAGCAATCCCCAAGAGGTCGTCACCGCGTTTCACGAGGCGGTGGATGATTATCTCGAGACCTGCGCAGAAATCGGAAAGACACCGGAAAAGTCTTATTCCGGCAAGCTCATGATCCGAACCGATCCATCCATTCACGCGCAGGCCGCTCTGGCAGCGACAATAGAAGGAATTAGCCTCAACCAATTCGCCGAAAGAGCGCTGAAGGATTGTGCAGAAGAGACCGTACGCCGGAAGGCCCCAACGATCGGATGAGTCTGCGAGTCATCACGGTGTGAGGCGGATGACCCTCGAGCAGGCGATCGCCTATATCCAGGACGACGAGCTGGTCGAGGCGACTCCGAAGTCGATCCGGCGACGCAAGCGCTGGCTCGACCCGCACGAGCGCAAGCGGCAGTCGCTGAAAGCGGAAGCGGCTTAGGTCTCGCGATCACATCGGACCGAATCGCTCAGCTCAGCAATTTCCGAACGCCCTCAACCTGTCGAGCGCATCATACACCGCGCTTAGCGCTCGGCCTGTCCCGCTAACGGCAGCGTACAATCGACCGAGGGAACGCGGATCGCCAATGCGGCGGTGCCGCTTTTCTGCGCTGGCCGGATGTCCGCGGGCCAATCGGGCCTTGCGGACAAGATATCAGCAATCCGCTTCATTCGCTGATTTCATCGGACTCCATTTCCGAAAAGCGGGTCGTCGGACTCCCGTCAGTCGCAACGCATCGTCGTCACCGGATAGTCCTCGATGCGGCTGTCCTCGGTCATCAGCGTTGCGCCTTCGACGATTGCCTGCGCGATGATCATGTGATCGAAGGGATCGCGATGATGCCGTTCGAGGGCCGCGAGCGTCGTGAGATGCGGCGGCTTCAGGCCGAGCTCGTCCAGGCCGCGCTCATGGATTGCCGCCAGTGCCTTCCCGATGTCGACGCGCAGCTTGCCGATGCCGATCTTGATCGCGATCTCCCACAGCGAGACCTGGCTGACGAGGATTGTGTTGCGGCGGTCTTCGATCCGCCGCCGCGCCGCCGGGCCGAGCCGCGCGTCGTCCCCCAGCCACCAGAGCAATGCGTGCGTGTCGAGAAGGAGCTTCAACTCCGATCCCGCTCGATCTCATCGAGCATTTCGTCCGGAAGCTCGTCGAAATCCCCGCTCATCCAAATCTTGCCGGCCAGCGCCCCTGGCTTGCGGAATGCGGTGCTCGCCGGCCCGATGCCCTTGAGCTCGGCGATGGGCTTGCCCCGCGAGACCACGACGAAGGCCTCCCCCGCCTGCGCCTCGCGCAGGACCTGGCTAAGCTTTCCGCGAAGCTCGCGAACTCCGATGCGCCGGACCGTTGCCGACATCGAACGTCTCCTCGTGAGCACATCATGTAGACACGAACAGAAGACGGCGCAAGCCATGACCGTCGTCGAGAAGATGGCGCAGCACAGGCGGAGGCGCCTTGAAAGGTCATCATCACACGCAACAACAAGCCGGTGGCGCGGCTGGTGCGGGAAGGGCCGCCGAGGAAGAAGCCGATGCTCGGCGCGCTCGAGGGGAAGGTCAAGTTCGACCTCGAGGACGGATTCTTCGACCCGCTGCCCGACGAATATCTGGGGCTGGGCGGCGATTGAAGCTGCTGCTCGACACTCACGCGCTGCTCTGGGCGCTTGACGGCAACCGGCGGCTCTCGGCAGCGGCCCGCGCGGCCATCGGCAGCGAAGGGGCCGAACTCCTGATCAGCAGCGTTTGCGCCTTCGAGATCACCACCAAATACAGGATCGGCAAGCTGCCGGAACTTGCCGCCATCGCCCGCGACTTCCCGGCCATCCTGGATCAGCTTGACTACAGCGCGTTGCCGGTCAGCATGGCGCACGCGGCCCTCGCCGGCACGCTCGACCATCCCCACGGCGATCCGTTCGACCGCCTCCTGATCGCCCAGGCGCGGATCGAGGGGGTGCCGATCGTCTCGAACGAGGCCTTGTTCGACGGATTCGGGGTGGAGCGGGTGTGGTGAATGGCGAGCGCGGCCGGGGCGGATGACGCTGGAGCAGGCGATCGCCTACATCCAGGACGACGAGCTGGTCGAGGTCACTCCGAAGTCGATCCGGCTGCGCAAGCGCTGGCTCGACCCGCACGAGCGGAAGCGGCAGACCCGGAAGACGGAGGCGGCCTGAGCCCGTTGGCCGGCGGTGACTCGATAAGGTCCAGTCGCTAGACGCGCCGAATGGCACGTCGACCAAATCAAATCCCAGCCCGGCCGCCGCTCGGTAAAAGCGCCGTCAAAACGGCGTCCTATGTTGGCAGCGACGAACACAAGGTCGAGAGATGGTGGGGCGGGCTTCCCAGGGCCCATGCGGATGCGACCGGTCGCGCCAGCCGTCCCGGCAAGCGGAAGACCACCATATGCCCGCTAGTCAGCGACGCTGATCGCGTCCGCGCTACAGCTTGGGTGCAAAAGGCATTGGCGGCCGGAACTTTCACTTATACCGAAGCCGACAAGGTTTATCCGAAGCACATCTGGCATCGCGCCGACGACGGGTCCTGCTGGATGGGGTTTTGCATTAATACGATTCTGGGCCAGTATAAGGGTTGGCCGGTTGAGGAGAGCGAGCTGCCATGAGGTTTGCGGTAGATTGGATGCCCGGCATTCCGGCCGCGACCCCCGAGGAGCGAGCAACGGCAGGCGAGCTTCAAATATATGTAAGCGAGTCCAACTCCTGCCTTCACACTCGAGACGGTGTTCTCGAAGAGGCCATCCTTTTACCTTTGGTCCATATCGCTGAGGGCCTTGCTCAGGATTGGTGGTCTATCTTTGGCGGGCGAGACAGATCCCTCTCTTTGATCAGCTATCGGCGGGGAAACGTCGTTCCCGATCTACGCATGGCTTTCGACGGATCGATCTTTGAGACGCGTGCCTACCAATACCAATACAGGAATCCGCGGATCGGTTTTTGGGGCAGCGACACCGAAACCCTTACGCGGGATCAGGCTGAATCGAGTTTGTCGAATTTCATCGATCAAGTCGTCGCTCAACTCAATGACGCGAGTATTCAGGACAGCAGTGTTCAACTTCGTTGGTCCCGGATTTCAAACTCTCGTCTGGACCCAGAGGAAAGCGCGTTTTGCGAAGCAGCAGGCGCTCTGGGAGTCGACCCATATCAAATCGACGAGGATACTACGCAGAACATAGAGCAATCGTCTGAACTCTTCGCGGGCGAGCCGTTGTATGAGTTTTTGGCGGGAGTCCAACGGCTTCACATTCCGTCGGCAATCAGCTGGGTTGGAAACGCAGAAAAGCGGCCAGGTTACAAATCTAGACTGAACGATCTCAACGCAATTGCGATGGGCGCCGAAGCCGAGGCGCCTCCCGTAGCGGGAGAAAAGCCGTGGGCGCTCGGCTACCGACGGGCCCGAGCCGTGCGGAAGGTCGTGGCGATCGACGAGACGTTCCGGATTTCAGGAGTGCAATATTTGGCACGCCAATTCGGGGCTTCACCGAACTATTCTCTGGCTCCCAAAACCAATGGATTGCGCGCCCTTCGTTCCTATGACGACAAAGGGGAAGCCCATGTTCACCTGAAAGATCATGGCAAATCGCCGGCGTCAAAGGGGGCCGAGCTATTTGCGTTGGCTCGCGCGATAGGCGACGCCTGTTGTTACCCGGCCGCCCAGCGAGCTGCCGTCAATGAGCTGTATCTGGCATCGCGACAGGCAGCAGGCCGCGCATTTGCCGCGGAATTTCTCGCACCGCTCAACGAAATAGAATCGATGTCCCGGGATGGTGCCGACATTTCCACAATCGCGGGTGAGTTTGGTGTCGCACCTGTCGTTGTGGAGCATCAGCTGGAGAACAGGCTTCGCATTAGGGAAGTTGCCTGAACGCCAATCTTGGACGGGCCAGCATGGCGGACACATTTCCCGTGCGGCACGCACCGCCCATGGATCTGTCCGGACGGGAGGCGGGCACCGTCGTTCAGCGCGCACAGTCCGGGCCGACGAGGAATTGCAGCCGCCGTCCCCGTGCTGCAATGCGCCTTTCATGAGCCTGCCCGGACGGAAGCCCATGAGCGAGGACGAGATTCTCGCCTTTCACGAGGCCGCTCATGCCCTCTTCGCGGTGTTCGGCGAGTGGACCAGGCTGGCCGGCCCGGTCGTTCTCAAGGGGCCGGGGCATGGCGACGTCGTCATGTCGACCGATCCGCCGGCGATCCGGCGCACCCTCAGGCGCGACCGCGGTTTCGACCGGGACGAGCCTCGGATCGAACTGGTGCGGTCGCTGCTGGCCGGTCCGGTCGCGGAGCGGATGCTTGTCGAGCGCGGACGGGCGGCGCTGAGCGACGAAGACCTGCTGAACGCCTTCGAGTTCGATTACGCCGTCATCGCCGAGCAGCTCGGCCGGCTCGATCCGCCCCGGCCGGGCGTGCTGGACCGGCTCGAGCGCGACGTCCGCCGGCGGCTGGAGCAGCCCGCAATCTGGGCCGCCGTGGAGAGGTTCGCCGCCATCCTGCTCGAGCGGCGGCGCCTCGAGGCGGACGAGGCTTCGGCGATCCTCGAGCGCATCCGCGGGGAGATGCGGATCGCGCCGGCGAGGGAGGGAAGGGTGCGGGGACGGGCGCTGCTCGCCGCCTTCCTGCTTTGGGAGGCATGGTGGGCCTGGGCGTCTTTCGCGCCGCCGGGCCCCGATCGTGAGCTTCGGACGGCCGCCGCCCTCGTGCTCGGACTGGTCCTGCCCGCCTCGCTGATCGCCTTCGTCACCCTGTTCCGGCTCGGCTGGCGAAGCGTCCAGCGCGATCCGCCGTCATTTCCCAAGGGCGGAATGTCCTGAAGTCCGGGTGAAGGCGGCGCGGCCCGGTCCATTGCCGGCCGTCGGCGGCTGTGCGAACAGTCGGGCATGCTCCGGCGTTCGGCACTTCGCCTGGCCTGCTTTCTGCTCATCGCCGCGGCTCCCGCCAGCGTCGCCAGCCCCGGGGAAGGCGCCGCCGGCGGCGTTTCCGGAGGCCGGTGCGGGATCGCCGCGGCGATGGATCACCGCGGGCCCGAAGCGCTTCGGGACAGGCCGCCGGCCTGCGCGCTTCCGACCGCCAGGGAGGTCGAGGTGTCCTGCGGCGCCCACGATCTGGTCACCTCGCCCGGCTACCGGCCGCCCAGCTACGACGAGGAAGGCAATGCGACCGGCGGGTCGGACATGCCCGAATATCGAGTCAGCAATCTTCGCTGCCGATTCACCGGGCGCCACCGCAACCGGGCGCTTTGCCGGTTCAGGCTGTCGCTGCCCGACCGCCGGGCGGTCGGCGCGGCGGTGACCTTCGAGCACCGGTTCGTCCAGGACCACGGCCCCGCCCATCATCTCTACGGGACGCGATGGATGTCGACCGGCCGCTGCGCTCCCGCCGACGCGCCGGCGGCACCGGCATCGTGAAGGCCGCCCCGCGTGGCGACATCGTCTACCTGACGATCGCGGGGGTGGCCGCCGAAGCGCTCGCCGACCGGACGCAACCTATTTTGTTTCCGCCGCCCGATCGGCCGCCAATCGCCGCGATTCGCGGCGAATCCGGGCGGAAACGCGCGATTTGCGGCGGCTTCCGGCAGGACCGCGGCGAGGCCTTTCGCTCCCTGCGCGAGAGGCGCTCGGGCGGTCGCGATCGACCGGAAACGGGTCGAATCGCGACGAATCGCCGTCAATCGCCAGTTTCGCCGGCAAGTCGCCACTTGCAGCTTTGCGCAAGGCGCCCGCGGGGGGGCGCCCCGCCTGCACATTTTCTCCTTCCCGCGGGGCATCGGGAGTGCAACACCGCGTGCGACATGCGGCGGCTGACAGTCAGGATGAAGGAAGCGACATGACAGCACGGTCGGAAACGCGCGGGCGGCCGCGCAACCGGTGGAGCGCGATCGTCTGGGGCGGGGCGGCGGCTTTGCTGGCGCTGCCGTTAATGGCGATGCGGTTCACCCGCGAGGTGGTGTGGACGGGGAGCGACTTCGTCGTCATGGGCGCGCTGCTCGCCATCGCCTGCGGCGCCTACGAGCTGGCGGCGCGGGCGTCGGGTAGCTTCGCCTATCGCGCCGGCGCCGCCGTCGCCATCGTCGCGGCGTTGCTGACCGTGTGGGTGAACCTCGCCGTCGGCATGATCGGCGGCGAGGACAATCCTTTCAACCTCGTCTTCCTCGGCGTGATTGCGCTCGCGCTCGGCGGCGCGGCCGTCGCTCGGTTCCGGGCCGCGGGGATGGTCCGTGCGATGGCCGCCGCCGCCGCCGCCCAGTTCCTCGCGGGCGCGGCCGGACTTTCGGCCGACCTTCGCGGCGGCATATTGTCGGCGGGCTTCGCGCTGTTGTGGCTGCTCTCGGCCTGGCTGTTCCGCAAGGCGGAGAGGAGCGAGCGCGTGCCCGGCAAGTAAAAAACCCCGGCGCTTTACTTGTTGTAAAGAGGGGGTTTGACGGTCATTTTGACCGCGTCGGATTTCGTCCTGTGATGGCCTGACCGCCGCGGCTCCAGCGCTCGAGGTCGCGCGGCAGGCTGGCGAGCAGGGCGGGGCTCAGCCCTCATCCCCGGCGAGCCGCAGGATTGTCGCCCATTCCTCGTCTCGCACCGGCGCGACCGAGAGGCGAGACTGGCGGATCAGCTCCATCTTCGCCAGCTTCGGCTCGGCCTTGATCGCCTTCAGCGTAACCGGGCCGAGCGGGCGGACCGGCTCGACTGCGACCGAAACCCAGTTCGGATCCGCGGCGTCCGGTCGGGCCTCGCGCGCGATCCGCATGATCCCGACCACCGCGCGCTCGTCGCCGCTATGGTAGAAGAAGGCCTCGTCACCCTTCCTCATAGCCCTGAGGTGGAGACGGGCGGCGGGGTTGCGGACGCCGTCCCATTCGGTGCCGCCGTCGCGCACCAGCGCGTCCCAGCCATAGCTGCCGGGCTCGGATTTCATCAGCCAATAGGCCATCGGTGCCTCCGTTCGGCGGGAACGTAGATTTTTCCCGCGCGGCGCGCCACAAGGAGCGCCATGCGGAGCGCGCTCCTTCTCGCTAGCCTGGTCCTGGCGTCGTGCGGCGATCCGACCGCGGTGACCAACCGGACGGCCCAGATCGGCGACGACGCGGTGGCCGGCACCGTTACCCCGGAGGCGCGGCCGGTGCGGATCGGCGAGCTCGGGCCGAGCTTCCGGGCCTGCAGCGCCGCCGGCACGACCCGCAGCCTGAAGCCGGGCGAGCCGCTGCCGGTGCGCTGGGCGCCGTTCGACAATGCCCGCGAGAGCGGCAGCGTCCCGGCCGGCGCCCGCTTCTTCATCTGCACGCGCAGCCTCGACCAGAAATGGTTCGGCATCGTCTTCGACGAGGCGGGGACTCTGGCCGAGCGTTGCGGCGTCGCCGAGCCGGTCACTCGGCGGCGCGACTATGACGGACCATGCCGCTCCGGCTGGGTGCAGAGCGCCTTCGTCAAGGTGATCGCCGGCAACGAGCCGGCCCCGGCGACTCCCCCGGCAGTGGACAATTCGGCCGCCGCAGGACCCTGAAAAAAGAAGTTTTTTTGAAAAGTTCCCGCGCGATTTGATTTTTTCCTCGGCGTGTCCCCGGAGTCACACGGCTCATCGCTTCGTCCCGTCCGACGGGTTGATACGAGGGTCGCTTTCGATCATCTGCCACTCAGCTTAGTAGCAAGAGCGGGTCCGCGGCGTGCCTTTTGAAGGCCGGCGGGAGCTCGAGACGGGGGGCGATCGGGATGCGGTTCTCGCATCCGGGGGATCAGCCGGCCGCACAGACAAGAGATTAGATGAACCGGATCGTTCGCGCCGCGGGTTTCGCCGCGGCTGCCGTCGCGCTTTTCGCGGGGGCGACCTATTCCGACCCCGCCGGGGCGGTCGAGATCGCGGCCGTCGCGGTCGCTCCGCCGGGAGCGGCGGCCTCGACCATGTCGGACCCCGATCTGTTCGCCAAGATGTGGGCAAGCGTCACCTCGCTGGTGACGCCGAAAACCGAGGCCGCGCCGACCGTCGGGCCGGCGCCGGTGGCCAGGCTCGCCGACCTGGTGCTCGCCTACGCGGCGACCCAGACAACCGATCGCGAGCAGGAATGTCTCGCGAATGCAGTCTATTTCGAGGCGCGCAGCGAACCGATCGAGGGTCAGCTCGCCGTCGCCGAGGTGGTGATGAACCGCGCCGCCTCCGGCCGTTACCCGAGCGACCTCTGCGCCGTCATTACCCAGAAAGCGCAGTTCTCGTTCATCCGCCGCGGCCAATTCCCGCGCGCCGACCGAGACTCCGAAGCCTGGAAGAAGGCGGTGGCGATCGCCCGCATCGCCCGCCAGAAGCTCGCCGGCTCGCTGCCCGCCGACGTCCTGTGGTACCACGCCACCTACGTCTCGCCGAGCTGGGGCAAGCGCCTCACCCGTCAGACCCAGATCGGGCTGCACATTTTCTATTCGTGAGCATCCTCTCCGCGATTTTTCGCGCGGAGGAATTCATTTCGCCAATGTCCGCAGCGTTACTGAGTAGCGCAGCGTGTCCAGCGGTGGAATGCTGTGCTCCCATTCATGCCGGGCCTCGCCTCGCAGTAGATAGGCGGACCGCGGCTCGGCCGTCAGCGTGAACCTTTCCCACTTCGACCCGGCGCGGCGCCGGAACCGAAGCGGCGCCGGGGCAAGCAGCGAGATTCCGACAACGTCCCCGAAGACCGGGCGGTCGCGGTGCCAGCCGATGCCGGCGCCGGGCGCATATTCGATCACCAGCGCGTGGACGAACGCCTCGGCGTCGACGCGCGCCCAGGCGGCAGCGCGGGCGCGGAGCGGCCGCAGCCAATCGGGGATCGGCTCGGCGGGCCGTAGGCCGCGGCCGTCAAAGGCGTAATGGAGGCCGAAGGAGACGGTCCGCCGGTTGCCGGTAAAGCCGTGAAACTCGAACGGCCTGAACGCCAGCGCGGCGATCCGGCGAACCAGCCCGGCTTCCTCGCCAGGATCGAGGAAGCCGTCCGCATAGGCCAGCCCCTCCGGCCTGTCGGCACCGGAGTCGAACAGGCTCAGCTGCGGCGGCGGCAGCATGGGCAAGCATCCTCAACGGGTTGGGCTAGCAATTCGGTAATCATTTCTGTGCGATGAGGCGGCGAGACAGCGATCCCTGGGGGTGCAATGCACGAGCTTCGTTCAACGATCCTTTCCGGCGAGCCGCGGACGACGTCGCCGGTCGCTCGCAAGGCCAAGCCGAAGAGTGAGTCGAGGGCCCCCGGTGGCCTCGCCAAGATCGCCATCAAGCGGCAGGAGGCGCGGGTCACCGACCAGCGCGCGGAGGACCGCCATTTCGGGCTCATCGAGCGCTCGACCGTCGTGTTCCGCCGTCGCCGCCATGACGTGGACGTGGTCAACGTGTCGTCACGCGGAGCGATGATCGTTGCCGACATCGAGCCGCGGATCGGCGAGCAGCTCGACATTCAGTTCACCGACGCCAACCGCACGCGCTGCGTGGTGCGCTGGATTCGTGACGGCCGCATCGGCCTCGAATTCGTCAACGAGACGATCTTCTGGGAAACGAACGGTCGCGGCCCCGTCTTCCACTATGAGAAGCCCGAGCCGGCCGGAGAGGCCGAGCCGCGCGGCGCTCAGGTCGACCGCGAACCCCGGCAGACGCTGCTGCGCGCCGGCACGCTTTACTGGAGCGGCATCTCGATCCCGGTCCGCCTGCGCAATATTTCCGAGGGCGGCGCCCGCGTCGAAAGCGGCCGCGAGCTCTGCCCCGGCGCCGAGGTCGAGCTCGATCTCGGCGAAGCCGGTTTCGCCATCGCCGAGGTGCGCTGGTCCAAGGACGGCCAGGTCGGTCTGCGATTCGCCGAGGCGTTCGATATCGACGCCCTCGCTCCGGCCCACCATGCCGGCGATAGGCCGCCGGAGGTGCTGAAGCCGGCCTATCTCGAGACCGAGCTCCAGCCCGACTCCCCCTGGGCTTCGCGCTTCGAACGGCTTTCCCTCACCGACCTCAAGATCGTCAATCCGGAGCGATAATCCCACGCGAGCTCTTCGCCTCGGAGAGCCGGCTCAGCCCAGCAGCGAGTTCCAGAACAGACCGAAGCCGACGAACAGAAGGCCGAACAGCGCCATGACGAGGTAGATCGGACCGGGCTTGCGCGTCTCGAGCACGCATTCTTCGGGCTTTTCCGGATTGTAGCGCACCAACGGGGTCGCGCCGACCGGATAGGGGCCGAGCGCGGCCTCGGCCTTCTTGCGGGTGGAACTGCGATAATTGCCGAAGCGCAGCCGCTGGCCGGTCAGTTCGCGGCCGCCGGCGCTGTAGGCATAGGTGACGACCGGATTGTACCAGGTGCTGGTGCCGCCCTCGCGGTCGGTCGATTCCTCCTCGACGACTTGGCAGGAGAGCACGCGGCCGGTCGCGGTCGGCCAGGTCTCCGCCGCCTTGGCTTTGCCGACCGCCCGGAAATGGGCGTAGCCGAAGCCGGCGGTCCACAGGATGCCGAGAAGCAGCATGCCCAAACCCACATATTCCATTGATGAACCTCCATACCAACGGGCGCCATTGAGCATTGCGGCGGACGGCGAGTAAAGCCCCTGGGACGAGGAGGAACGGCGATGGCGAGGTTCTTGATCGCTTTGCTGGCGCTCGCCTGGAGCGGCGCGGCCGCGGCCCAGGCCGATTATGCGGCGCGGCTGAACGAGGGCGACGCGGTATTGCGCGGCTTCCGCTTCGCAAGCGGCGAGCGGCTCGACGAGCTGAGGATCCATTATGCGACGCTCGGCAGTCCGCGCCGCGACGCCCGGGGGACGGTGACCAACGCCGTTATGGTGTTGCACGGCACCGGCGGCTCGGGCCGCCAGTTCCTGCAGCCCCAGTTCGCGAACGAGTTGTTCGGACCGGGCCAGCCGCTCGATCTTGCCCGCTATTACGTCATCCTTCCCGACGGCATCGGCCACGGCAAATCTTCCAAGCCCAGCGACGGTATGCGGATGCGCTTCCCGAAATACGATTATCGCGACATGGTCGAGGCGCAGCGGCGGATGCTGGTCGAGGGACTGGGAGTCACCCGCCTCAGGCTGCTGATGGGAACCTCGATGGGCTGCATGCACGGTTTCGTCTGGGCCGAGACCCATCCCGATTTCGCCCGCGCGATGATGCCGATGGCCTGCCTGCCGGTCGAGATTGCCGGCCACAACAGGATGTGGCGCAAGCTGGCGGTCGAGGGCATCAGGAACGATCCGGCCTGGGCGAACGGCAATTATGCCGCGCAGCCGTTGCAGGGGCTGCGCACCGCGGTCTCGGTGCTCCAGATCGCCGGCTTCGCGCCGCTTTACCTGCAGAAGGCCTATCCGACCCGGGCCGCGGCCGAGGCCTATATCGTCGACCGGGTCGAGAAGGACCTGCCGACCCGGGACGCCAACGACCTCATCTACCAGCTCGAGGCGTCGCGCACCTACGATCCATGGCCGCGGCTGGAGCGGATCCGGGTGCCGCTGACCTGGGTCAATTCGGGCGACGACTTTATCAATCCCGCCGACTACGGCATTGCCGAGGACGCGGCGCGGCGGCTGAAGACCGGCCGCTACATCCTCGTCCGCGCGACCAGCGACACGCGCGGCCACTCCACCCACACCTGGGCGAAATTCTGGCGCCAGGAGCTGATCGACCTGCTGGCGAGGACGGAAGACCGATGATCCCGGCCGTTTTCTGGATCGCAACCCTGCTGGCCGTTGCCGCACCGGCCAAGGCGCCCCCCGCGGAACGTCATCCGCCGATGGGGGACTGTCGCGACGACGACATGGTCGACCGCTGCTCGCCGGAGCAGCAGAGGCGGGTGCGCGAGCTGTTTGGAGTGAAGCCGATCGAAGCGCATCGCGCTGCCGGTGACCAGGTGCGCCGCGCCTTCTATGTCGACGGCTATGGCAACGATGTCGTCGCCATCGCCTTCGTCCGGCCGAAAGGCGGCGATCCCACCTTATGGATCCACTTCCCGCACGCGGCCAAGGGGGCTCGACCCGAAGCCCTGCAGGCGCCGGTTCCCGGCGAGGTGTGGGAGGACGTGCTTCGCCGTTCGAGCCATTTCGACAGACGGCTCGTGCGGCCGCCGCAACCGCCGTCGGCTTCGGGCGAAATGACTCTCTGCATGCACAGCTGGGTGTTCACGGTCGAGGCCACCGACCCGGCGGAGGGGGATTACCAGCCGGCCACGGTGCGCCGCGCGACCGAGGATGCGTGCGACGACGGGCTCGCCGAGGCCTATGCGGTCGAATTGCAGCGCGCCGCCCTGCCTCTGCTCCCCCCGTGCGCCGCGCTCGACCGCTCCCGGTATCGCAACGAGGCCATGATGATTTCGGCCTGCCGGCTGCTGAGCGGAGATCGGCTCGCCGCGGCAAAGGTCCTCAACCGGGCCGATCCGCTGCGATTCGTTCGCGAGGCCGAGGACGCCGCGGAGCTCGAGGGCCTGTTCCAATATCAGGCGACGGTCGACTGGAACGGCGAGCGCAGCGGCGGCAACAGCACCGCCGCCAAATTCTGGACGGCTAAGGTGCTGGAGAATGGGCGCGCCGATCTCTATTATGAGACGATAGAGGGGCTGGCGCCTGGCCGGGTGAGGCTCACCGGCCTGCTGTTTCGCGAGATCACTGCCCCTGGCAGCCACGAGCCGGTCGACGAGCAGGCGCGGGTCGAGCAAATCTGGACCGACGACCAGGGGGATTTCGCCATCAGGAGCGCGACCGTCGGCCCGTTCCAGCGCCAGCCGCCGCCTTAGCTTCCCCGCGTTTCGTCCGCTATAGGGCGGCGATGCAGGACAGCCTTGCCACTCTCGTCGCCGCCGAGCTGGCCGAGCCGGTCGACCCGCGGGTCGGCGCGATGGCGGCGGCGGTGGCGGCGCTGTATCCCGACGCGGCACGGGCGGTGCTGTTCTACGGCTCGTGCCTGAGGCAGCGCGAGCTCGACGGGCTGATGCTCGATTTCTACCTGATCGTCTCCGACTACCGCGCCGCCTACGGCAAGAGCTGGCTGGCCGCGGCGAACCGGCTGATCCCGCCCAACGTCTTCCCCTTCGGGCACGACGGCCTCGTCGCCAAATATGCGGTGCTGAGCGAGGCAGACTTCCACCGCTTGAACGGCCCGGAAACGCTCTCCGTCTCCGTCTGGGCGCGGTTCGCCCAGCCCTCGAGACTGGTATGGAGCGCGGACGCGGCCGCCGCCGGGCGCGCCGTCGCTGCGGTAGCGCGGGCGGCGCCGACGCTGCTCGGCGAGGCTCGGCCTCTGTGGGAGGGGGGACAGGATGCGCTCGATCTCTGGCGCTGCGCTTTCGCACTGACCTATTCGGCCGAACTCAGGGCCGAGCGGACGGGGCGGGGGGCGTCGGTCGTCGAGGCGGAGCCGGAGCGCTACCGTCGCTTCACCGAGCCGGCGCTGGCGGCGGCCGGCCTCGACCTCCGGGCGCCGGTACCGGAGACCGAGCGACGGCGCGCCCGGCGGCGATGGGCGGCGCGGCGCCGGGCCGGCAAGGCGCTGACCGTGATCCGCCTGATCAAGGCCAGCGGCACCTATTCCGGGGGGATCGACTACCTCGCCTGGAAGATCAACCGCCACGCCGGGACGAGGATCGAGGTCAAGCCGTGGCAGCGGCGCTGGCCGCTCGTCGCCGCTATCGGCCTGCTGCCGCGGCTGTTGAGGCGGGGGGCCATTCGTTAGGGCGGCGGGCGAGGGCGCCGGCGACGGCGGCGGCGAGGCTGGCGACCGTGAACGGCTTGCGCAGGATTTCGTGGCCGCTCAACTGCTCGCTGCCGGCCTCGCCGACATAGCCGGTGACGTAGAGGATGGCGAGCGAGGGCCAGCGGGCGGTGGCGGCGGCGACGAGCTCTGGGCCGGTCATCTCCGGCATCATGATGTCGGTGATGACGAGCTCGATCCGGCCCTGCTCGCGCTCAAGCAGGTCAAGCGCCTCGCGGCCGCTGGCACAGGCGATCGGCCGATAGCCGAGCTCCTCCAGCGCGCCGACGGTCGAGCGGCTGACGCGCGGATCGTCCTCGACGATGAGGATCGAGGTGCCGGCGACGGCCGGCGCGGCCTCCTCGACAGGCGCGCTGACGGCGACCGTTTCGGCCCGGTCGAGCGAGCGCGGCAGATAGAGGAAGACGGTGGTGCCGACGCCCGGCGTCGATTCGATCACCACGTCGCCGCCGGACTCGCGGGCGAAGCCGAATATCTGGCTGAGACCGAGGCCGGTGCCCTTACCGACCGGCTTGGTGGTGAAGAATGGCTCGAACACGCGCTCGAGCACCTCCGGGACCATTCCAGACCCGGTGTCGGAGACGCTGATCCGGACATAGTCGCCCGCGCCGAGCGGACCGACCTGGCCGGCGGCGAGGGTGACGTTCTCAACGCTGATCGCGAGCTGGCCTTCGCCGTCCATCGCGTCCCGCGCGTTGACGGCGAGGTTCAGGATAGCGTTTTCGAGCTGGTTGGTGTCGACGCTGACGTTCCAGGGCTCGGCCGGGAAGCAGGTGCGCACGGCGATGCGCTCGCCGATCGAGCGGTCGACCAGGTCGAGCATGCCCTCGATCAGCTCGGCGGGCGAGACCGCGACCGGCAGCAGCGGCTCAGCGCGGGCGAAGGCGAGCAGCCGTCGGGTGAGGGCGGCGGCGCGGGTGGCGCCTTCCATCGCATTGTCGAGATGGAACTCGACCTCGCGCCTCGGCCCGGTCAGCTTGCGCCGGGCAAGATCGAGGCCGCCAACGACGACCGCGAGCATGTTGTTGAAATCGTGGGCGATGCCGCCCGTCAGCTGGCCGACCGCCTCCATCTTCTGAACCTGGCGAAGCTGAGCCTCGGCGGCCTCGCGCTCGGCCGATTCCGCCTTGAGCTGCTCATAGGCCTCGCTCAGCTCGCGGGTGCGCTCGCGCACCGCCTCCTCGAGCGCCCGGGCGCGGTTGGCCTCGCTGTCGGCCTCGCGCACCGCCTCGAGTCGCTCCTTGACCGCCCGGAAAGCGAGCCAGCCGAGGACGATCGCCCCGACCCCGATCAACACGGCCAGCCAGCCCAGCCATTCGGTGAGCTGGTCGGCGCGTGTTCCGGAAAGACGGGTCGCGTCCATCCGCCGGCGCAGGTCGTCGCGCTCGGCGGTGGCGATCTGGGCGAGCGTCTCGCGAAGCCGCGGGCCGGTCGGCGTCCGCGTCGCGCCGTAGAAGAGCGAAATGCCGCCGCTGCCGCGCTTGGCCTGGGCGGCAAGGGCGGCCGGCGCGAGCTCGCGGCCGCGCGTCTCGAACAGCCGCTCGAGCGCCTCGACCCGGGCGAGCTGCTCGGGATTGCCGCGCACCTGGCGCCGCAATTCGGCGATCAGCTGCTGCGCCTGTCGCCATTCGGCGCCATAAATGCTGCCGCTGGTCCGGACGTCCTCGTCGATCACATAGCGGCCGAGCGCCGCCTCGGCGCGGGCGATGGCGCCGTCGACTGTGCGGGTGAGCAGCATGACGTCGTAGCTGTGCCGCTCCGATGCCAGCGCCTCTTCGCGCGCCTGGTTGGACGAGGTCACCATCAGCATCAGGGCGACGAGAAGCAGCGCGGCGAGCACAGCCCCCGCGCTCGCCAGCACCCCGCGCCACGCCCCCGAAGCTCGCTCCTCGGACACGGCGTACATGTCCTCACCCGCCATGGCGGCGAGTCTAGATCAGGCGGGGCGGCGATGGGAAGAAGGTTCCATCCCAGCGACTTCGGTTCGGCGCGCTTTGGGGGGAGCCGGTCGCGACGGAAAGGGGACACGCACTTTTTCTGGAAAAGTGCGTGTCCCCATTTGACAGTCGCGGCGTCACTCGCTTTACTCGCCGCATGGGGAGCGCGATCGCCCCATGAGGCGTCAGGCTGAAGTTTCGCGTCCTGGTTCGTGAAAAGGACGCCTCATGCCCAGCCTCAACGCCATCTCGCCTGAAAAGCTCGCCCGTCTTGTCGGCACGCCCGGCTGTCCGGTTATCGTCGACGTCGCATCCGGCTCCCTTCCCGCGTCCGTGCGACGGCCGGCCGAGGAGGTCGCGCGATGGGGCCCGTCGCTAAGGGGCCGTTCCGCGGTCGTCGTTTGCAGCCATGGCCGGGAAAAGAGCGCCGGCGCCGCCGCCTGGCTCCGTCACTCAGGCGTCGATGCGGAGATTCTCGAGGGCGGCGCCGCCGCGTGGAGCGCCGCCGGACTGCCGACACTCGCCGAGCACCGGCTGCCTCCGCGCGACGGCGAGGGACGGACGATCTGGGTCACCCGCGCCCGGCCGAAGGTGGACCGGATCGCCTGCCCCTGGCTGATCAGGCGCTTCGTCGACCCGGAAGCCGTGGTGCTGTTCGTCGCCGCCGCCGACGTGGCGGGGGTGGCAGAGCGGTTCGGGGCGACCCCGTTCGACGTCGAGGGCGCGCATTGGAGCCACCGCGGCGAGCTGTGCACGTTCGACGTCATGGTCGACGAGCTCGGCCTCGGCGGCTTCGAGGGTTTGCGCCGCCTGGCCCCGATCGTTCGCGGCGCGGACACGGCGCGGCCCGATCTGGCGCCGCAGGCGGCGGGTCTGCTGGCCGCGTCGCTGGGCCTGTCGCGCATGTTCGCCGACGATCTCGAGCAGCTCGAGGCGGGTATGACGCTTTACGACGCACTCTACCGCTGGTGCCGCGACGCCGTCGACGAGACCCACGACTGGGTGTCGCACAGGCCGAAGCGCAAAGCCGGTCCATGACCCTGCTCCTGTCGCGCGCCGACATCGCCGCGCTGATGCGGCCGGCCGACTATCTCGATGCCGTCGAGGCCGGCCTGCGCTCGGCGGAGCAGGGCCTGGCCATGGCGCCACCGCCGCTCTCGCTGGCGGGCGACGGGGGAAAGTTCCACGCCAAGGGCGCGAGCCTGCGCCTCCAGCGCCTTCTCGTCGCGCTAAAGCTCAACGGCAATTTTCCCGACAATCCGGCCGGCCGTCCGACCATCCAGGGTGCCATCCTGCTCTGCGACGGCGGCAATGGCAGCCTGCTCGCGGTGATGGACTCGATCGAGGTTACGCTGCGCCGGACCGCGGCGGCCAGTGCGCTCGCCGCCCGCTTCCTGGCGCGGCCGGACTCGCGCGTCCTGCTCGTCTGCGGCTGCGGCGCCCAGGCTGTCGCGCAGCTCGAGGCGCTGGCGGAGATACTGCCGCTGCGCCGCTGCTTCGCCTGGGACCGCGATTCCGGCAAGGCCGAAGCGCTGGCGCAGGCGGCGCGCGTTCGAGGGCTCGACGCGGCGGTTGCCGCGGAACTCGGGGACGCGGCGCTGGCCAGCGACGTGATCGTCACCTGCACGACCGCGCGGGAGCCGTTCCTGACGCCGGGCCAGGTCCGGCCGGGAAGCTTCGTCGCGGCGGTGGGCGCGGACAGCCCCGACAAGAACGAGGTCCATCCCGCCCTGATGAGGGAGGCGCGGGTCGTCGTCGATGTGCTCGACCAATGTCTCGCCATGGGCGACCTGGGTCACGCCGTGCGCGCCGGCGCGATGCGGGCGGAGGACGTCCATGCCCGCCTCGGCGCGATCGTGGCCGGCGCCGCCACCGGCCGGACGAGCGACGACCAGATCTTCATCTTCGATTCGACCGGTACCGCGCTCCAGGACGTTGCCGCCGCGGCGGCGATCTACGAACGCGCCTGCCGCCGCGACGGCTACGCTTCGTTCGCCTTCGGGAGGGCGGCTTGACCGAGCCGGCCGGGAACGTCTCGCTGGCCGAGGCGACGCGGGTCTGGGCGAAGATCGCGTTGCTGGGCTTCGGCGGACCGGCAGGGCAGATCGCGCTGATGCACCGGATCCTGGTCGAGGAGCGCAAATGGATCGGCGAGGCGCGATTCCTCCACGCCCTCAACTATTGCATGCTGCTGCCCGGACCCGAGGCGCAGCAGCTCGCCACCTATATCGGCTGGCTGATGCACCGGACGAAAGGCGGGCTGATCGCCGGCACGCTCTTCGTCCTGCCGGGCATGGTCGCCATCATGATCCTCTCCTGGATCTACGCCGCCGCCGGCAATGCCGGCGCGGTCGCGGCCTTGTTCTTCGGCCTCAAGGCGGCGGTGCTCGCCATCGTCGCCGAGGCGGTGCGCCGAATCGGCGGGCGGGCGCTGAAGAACCGCGTCCTCGGCATCATCGCCGCGGCCGCGTTCGCCGCGATCTTCTTCTTCGCCGTGCCGTTCCCGCTGATCGTGCTCGGCGCCGCGGCGATCGGCTATGCCGGCGGCCGCGCCGGCGGGACCGCGTTCAGCGGCGGACCGGCCCATGGCGCAGGGGAGGAGGGGGAGACACTTCTTGGAGACGGCATTCCGGCCCACGCCCGTCCGAGCCTGCGCTGGTCGCTGAAGGTCTCGGCGATCTTCCTGCTGCTGTGGCTCGCGCCGGTGGCGGTGCTGATGGCGACGGTAGGGCCGGACCATGTGTTCGGTCGAATCGGCCTGTTCTTCTCGCAAATGGCGGTGGTGACGTTCGGCGGCGCCTATGCCGTGCTCGCTTATGTCGCCCAGCAGGCGGTCGAGACCTATGGCTGGCTGGCGCCGGGGGAGATGCTCGACGGGCTCGGCATGGCCGAGACGACCCCGGGGCCGCTGATCATGGTCACCCAGTTCGTCGGCTTCATGGGCGCCTTCCGGCAGGCGGGTGGGCTCAATCCGTTCGTCGCCGGGACTCTGGGCGGGCTGCTCACGACGTGGGTGACGTTCACGCCGTGCTTCCTGTGGATCTTCCTCGGCGCTCCGTTCGCCGAGAAACTCCGCGCCAACCGGGCGCTGAGCGCGGCGCTCTCGGCGATCACTGCGGCGGTGGTGGGAGTGGTCCTGAACCTGGCCATCTGGTTTGCCCTGCACAGCCTGTTCCGACATGTGCGGCAGGTCAACGCCGGCCCGCTCCGCTTCGATCTGCCGGTCGCGGCCAGCGTCGACCCGGCTGCCTGCGTCTTTGCCGCCGCCGCTCTGATCGCGATTTTTCGGTTCAGGCTGGGCGCGCCGCTGGTGCTTGCCGGTTGCGCAGCAGCGGGTATGGCCTGGTGGGCGATCGTCTAGACCCTCAAAGAACCCGGGTTGCCCTGCCCGCGCTTTCGAACATGGCGAGGATCTGGCTCACCTGCTCGCTCGTATGGTCGGCGCAGAGTGAGCACCGCAGAAGGTACATTCCCGCAGGCGTGGCCGGCGGGCGGGCCATGTTGACATAGATTCCGGCCTCGAGCAGCGCCTGCCACATACGCACGGTCGTGTCCTGGTCGGGGAGGAGGATGGCGATGATCGCCGACTGCGCCTCGGGCGTGGCCAGATCGAATCCCAGGTCCCTGAGCCCCTGGTGGAGGCGGCGGCTGTTCTCCCAGAGGTGTGCCCGCTTGTTGCCGGCGAACTTCAGCTTGCGGATCGAGGCGGCGGCGGTGGCGACGACACTGGGCGGAAGCGAGGCGGTGAAGACGTAGGGGCGGCAGACGAGCCGGAGCACCTCGAACTTGGGGTGGTTGGAGACGATGAAGCCGCCGACCGTCCCGACCGACTTCGAGAAAGTGCCGACGACGAAATCGACCTGATCCTCGACCCCCGCCTCCTCGAACACGCCGCGGCCATGCTCGCCGAAAAAGCCCATGCCGTGCGCCTCGTCGACGACGACCATGGCGCCATGGCGCTTGGCGACCCCGACCATCTCCTTGAGCGGCGCGATGTCGCCGAGCATCGAATAGACGCCCTCGAGGACGACCAGTCGGCCGCCTTCGGCGGGCAGGCGGCCGAGCCTCTTGTCGAGATCCTCGACGCTGTTGTGACGGAAGCGCACGATCTGGGCCGAGCCGAGCGCGCAGCCGTCGTAGATCGAGGCGTGGCTGTCGGCGTCGAGGATGATGTAATCCTCCTTGCCCGCGATGGTCGACATCAGGCCCAGATTCGCCTGGTAGCCGGTCGAGAAGACCATGGCGTGGCGGGCGCCGTAAAAGTCCCTCAGCGCCTCCTCGCATTCCCTGTGGCCCTGATAGGTGCCGTTGAGGACCCGGCTCCCGGTCGTTCCCGAGCCGAACTCGTCGAGGGCGCGCTTGCCGGCCTCGATCACGTCGGGATCGAAGGTCATCCCCATGTAATTGTAGGTGCCGAGCAGGATCGTCTCCTTGCCGTTGACGATCGCCAGGGTCGGCGAGAGCACCTTTTCCATCACCAGCCCGAACGGATCGCGCACGCCGGTGTCGAGCAGAGCGTCGCGCTCGGCGATCAGCGCGTCGAACTTGGAGAAGAGGTCACGGCCGTGGGACGGCGCCACGGCGGTTTCGTCGGCGGGGTCCATCGGCGTCCGGGCGGCTTCCGTCATCCCTCGTTCCGAAGCTCCTCGACGGCGTCGACGAGCTGGCCGACCGTCTCGATCTCGGCCTGCATATTCATGGTGATGAGGATGTCGAACTCGTCCTCGACCGAGGCGACGAAGTCCATGACGATCAGGCTGTCCCATTCGAGGTCGCCGGCGAAGGTCGTCGAGTCGGTCAGTCTCACGCCCTTTTTGTTGAACGGCGCGATCAGCTGGGCGACCTTACCGAAAGTCTCTTCCCTGTCGGTCATGCCAGCCCCCTTATGTCCGGCGGCAGGCTCTGCCAAGCGAATAGGGCGCGAATGGGGCGCGCTTGGCAAGGCGCGGCGGCTGGGGCATGAGCCCTGCCATGGCCGATCCTCAGGCAGGGCACGCGCGGACCTTCTCGCCCAATGCGGCGCACCTCGTGCGCACCGTCCAGCAGAGCCACGTCCAGCTCTCCGCCATGGCCGACCAGAAGGCGAGCATCCTGATGGGCGCGACCTTCGTCATCTTCACCATCACCATCGGCCAGGCCCGGGGCGGCGACGCGCCGCTGCCGCTGCTCATTCTCGGCGGCGCCGCTTTCCTCTCGGCCGTGTTCGCGATCCTCGCCATCGTGCCGGCGACCCGTTACCGGGGCACGCCGCCGGACAACCTGCTGTTCTTCGGGGCATTCACCCGGCTGGACGAGGGGGAATGGACCGAGCGGCTGGTCGAGCGGCTAGAGGGCGACGAGACGATCTTCCGGACGATGCTTCACGACCTCTATCAGAACGGCGTGGTGCTGGAACGAAAGAAGTACCGGATGCTGGGCTGGGCCTATCGCGCTTTCCTGGTCGGCCTGACCGCGAGCCTCGCCGCCTTCGTCGCGGAAGCCCTCGCCTAGAGCGAGGCCAGTAGCTCCGTCGCGAACTCGCCGAGGCTGTCGTCGCGCGCGCCCATGACGAGGATGCGGTCGCCAGGGCGGGCGAGGGCGACAAGGCGGCGCCCGGCCTCGGCGCGGTCCGGGAAATGCTCGGCGGTGCGCCCGGCAGCGCGCACGTCGTCGACGATATCGGCGCTGGTCACGGTCCGCTCCACGGTTCCGCCATAATAGACCGGGTCGGAGAGGACGAGGACATCCTCGGCGCCTATTCCACCGGCGAAGGCGGCGACGAGCTCGTCCCGCATCGTGCGCAACGGTCCGTAGCCGTGCGGCTGGAACAACAGCAGCAAACGGCCCTGCAGACGGGTGCGGGCCGCCGCGAGAGTCGCCGCGATCTTGTCCGGGTTGTGGGCGAAATCGTCGATGACGGCGACCCCGCCGCGCTCGCCGATCTCGTCGAACCGGCGGCGCAGGCCCTGGAAGCGTTCGAGCGCGGCCACGGCTTGGCCGAGAGGAACGCCGGCCACGTGCGCCGCTGCGAGGGCGGCGAGGCCGTTACGCGCATTGTGGGCCCCCCACAGGCAAATGGTGGCGAGCCGCGTGTCGCCGCTGCGCGCGTCGGTCACCTCGAAACGGGTGAAGCCGCCGCCGTCGGCGAGGCCGGAGCCGCGCAGATCGGCGGCCGGATCGCGGAACGAGAAGGTGAAGCGTCGCTCCGGCGGCAGCGTCCCGGCGAGCGCCCGCGTTTCGGGGTCGTCGACGTTGAGGACGGCGGTCTCGGCCCGGCCGACGAACTCTCCGAACAGGCCGCGCAGCTCGTCCATCGACTTGTGGTCGAGGCTGACGTTGTTGAGCAACGCGATGTTGGGCCGGAACAGAGTGATCGAGCCGTCGCTCTCGTCGACCTCGCTGACGAAGACGCCGCCGCCGCCGACCAGCGCGCTGGCGAAGGGAGCCTCCGCCGTCGCGAAATTCTTCATCACCGCGCCGTTCATCACGGTCGGCGCGAGCCCGGCCTCGTGCAGGATCCAGCCGATCATGCCGGTGACCGTTGACTTGCCGCTGGTGCCGCCGACGGCGATGCGCGTCGGAGCGGCATTGAACATCTTCGCGAGCAGCTCTGCACGGGTGATGCGCTCCAGCCCCAGGCGACGGGCGGCCTGGACGTCGGGGACGCTCCCCTCGACCGCCGCCGAGGCGACGAGGACGTTGCCGGGTCGCGGCCCGCTGCCGTCCTGCGGGTAGAGAGCGATGCCCTGGCCACGCAGATAGTCGAACTTGGCGGCGGTGCGTCCCTGGTCGAGAGCGCGGTCGGAGCCGGCAACCTCGGCGCCACGCGCGCGGACGATCGACGCGAGCGGAAGCATGCCGCTGCCGCCGATGCCGCAGAAGAAATAGGAATTGGTCCCGGACATCGTGCCGCCCTATTGAGGTCGGCGCGGCTTTTCAAACGCTGGGGGAAGCGAATGCGAATCGGAATCGTCGCGCCGAGCACGCCGATCCTCGCCGAGACGGCGGAGCGGACGACGGCGCTCGCCGCACGCTCCTTTCCGGGTGTCGAGCTGGTCTTCCACCCGCAATGCTTCCTCAGCCACCGCCATTTCGCCGGGGAGGACGAGGTCCGCGCCGCGGCGTTCCTCGAGGTTGCCAACGATCCCAGCTTCGACTCTCTCTGGTTCGCGCGCGGCGGCTACGGCTCGTGCCGCATCGCCGAGATGGTGCTCGACCGCCTCGGGCCGGCGGCGCGGGACAAGACCTATCTGGGCTACAGCGATGCGGGCTACATGCTCGCCGGCCTGTATCGCGCCGGCTTTCCCCAAGTGGCGCACGGCCCGATGCCGAACGACATAAGGCGCGAGGACGGCGCGGCGGCCGTGGCGAGGGCGCTGTCGTGGTTAACTCGGCGCGACCCGGCCGCGCTGGAGCCGAGCCTCGGCGACCGGCCGGTGGCGGCGTTCAACGTCACCGTCTTCTCGCAGCTGCTCGGCACCTCGCTCGAGCCGGACCTCGGCGGACACGTTCTGATGCTCGAGGACGTGTCCGAGCATATGTACCGGACCGACCGCGCGCTTTTCCATATCACCGGCAACGAGGCAGTGCGCGCGGTCGCGGGGATCAGGCTCGGGCGCTGCAGCGAGGTGCCCGAAAACGATCCCGATTTCGGTGCCAGCGAGGAGGAGGTGTTCCTTTACTGGTGCGAACGGGCCGGCATCCCCTATCTCGGCCGGGCCGATATCGGCCACGACGCGGGCAACAAGGTGGTGCCGTTCGGCCGGCGATGAGGCTCGAATCGGGCGCGGCGGGTGCGTTTTCCCGGAGGCGAACCGCCCCGGCACCGGCCGCGATTCGACAATGATCCACATTAAAATCGCGCCGGAACGGCCTCTTGGGGCGATCCGGCGGATTCCGACCTTGGAATCTCTTGCGCTCGCCGCGCGTTTGAGGCTTATCAGCGAAACATTCACAGGAGGGAAAGCTATGGCAAACGGCACTTCAGGCGGTGGGGCAAGGGGCGGACTGTCGCGGCCGGTGACTCCGTCACCCGAACTGGCGGCGATCACGGGCTCGGACCCGCTGCCGCGCAGCCAGGTGGTCAGCAAGATGTGGGACTATATCCGCCGCAACAAGCTGCAGGATCCGAACAACAAGCGCGAGATCGTCGCCGACGACAAGCTGCGCAAGATTTTCGGGACCGACCGCTGCTCGATGTTCGAGATGAACAAGCATCTCTCGCGCCACCTGAAATAGGCCTTTTTCGCTTCGGGGGAGACGAGGATCGGCCTCGCCCGGCGACGGGCGGGGCCGATCGCCGTTAGGGGGAGTCAGCGACAGGCGCGCCAGCCCATCGCGCCACGTTCGGCCTGATCGAGATGGAGATGGTCGCGGTGTGCCGCGTTGTAATCGGGCGACAGCGTCGTCGCGAACAGCCGGCAGGCGCCGTCGCGCACCTCGCGCAGGAAACGGGCCTTGGGAGTGTCGCCCTTCCAGTCGGCGGCGACGTCGACCCGGCGGCCGTCCGCGAGGCCGAAGCCGGCAACGTCGACCGCATTGGCCGAGGCATGCTCGCTCCACGCCCCTTCCGACCGACCGTAGACGCGGCGGCAGCTGTAGCTACCGAAATGCTCGATCCTCTCCACCTTGACGCCAAAATGGCGGAGCGCCGCCGGCTGGACGACGTGCCACTCCCACAGGGCCAGCGCGGCTGCAACCGGACAGCTCGTGCCGAGTTCGGCGGGCCGGTACTCTATGTCGAGCGCCCCTCCACCTCTGAAGCGGACGGCATCGTCATAGCCGCACTGGCCGGGCGCATCGCGCGGCGGCAGGGCGATGAAATCGATACCGGCGCGGCGCAGGAGGGTCCGGCACTTCTCCCCTTCGCCGTCGAGGGCGGCGAGCTTGCGGCCGGTGAAGGCCCCGACCGGCCGGGCGAGGTCGAGCTCGGTCCAGGGCACGTCTTCGGGATGGTTGCGCGCATACCCCCAGCCGAGGAAGACGGCGAAACCGAGCAGCGCCGCCACTAGGAAGATTTTTACCGGCCTAAGGTATGTCACCTGAACCAAGACTCCGGACGACGGGTGCCGGTTTCGTACGAAGGAAGAAGGGTGACGGCGAGCCGTCTCGCAACAAGGCAGGTCGAGAAAATGTGGGGCCGCGCCGTGCTTCCGCAAGCCTTCGGCGCGGGCGCGTCCGGCGGCGAGCCGATTGGCGAGATCTGGTTCCAGGACGGTCGCGGCGCGGAGTCGGAGCTGCTCGTCAAATATCTGCTGACCCGCGAAACCTTGTCGATCCAGGTCCATCCCGACGGCGACGCGGCGAGGGCGGCAGGGCACCGCCGCGGCAAGGACGAGGCCTGGCTGGTGCTCGAGGCCGAGCCCGGGGCGCGGATCGGCCTCGGCCTGAAACGCAAGGTGACGAGGACCGCGTTGCGCGCGGCCGTCGCCGACGGGACACTCGAGACGCTGGTCGACTGGCGCTACGTTCGGTCCGGCGACTTCTTCTATTCGCCCGCCGGAACCATCCATGCGCTCGGGCCCGGCCTCGCCGTGGTCGAGATCCAGCAGAATGTCGATCTGACCTACCGCCTCTACGATTACGGCCGCGGCCGCGAGCTGCAGGTCGAGGCCGCGGTCGCCGCGGCGAGGCTCGAGCCTTTCTCTTTCGCGGCGCGGCGCGAGCCCGAACCGGGCCGCGAGATATTGTGCGAAGGCGGCGCCTTCGTCGTCGAGCGCTGGACCCGGGCGGCGGGCGGGCGGCTGGCGGGCGAGATCGAGCGGCCGGTATGGCTGATCCCCGTCCGCGGTGGCGGTCTCATCGACGGCGAGCCGCTGCAGCCACCCTCGGTGTGGTTGGTTGAGGACCAGAGCCGGGTGCGCATCGACGAAGGATCACAGGTCGTCTTCGCCTATCCGGGGGCGACCGTCATCGACGCCCTGTTTGTCGACACGCGTTCGGGCCGTCAGATCGAGCGGCTCGACGAGCGCCGGCATTACCGCCCGCCAACGCGGCTGGAGCCGAGCTTTCGATAAGCCGCCGCTGGACGACGATCATTATCGCCGCCGAGCCTTATCGTAGCGCTCGGCGGTGACCGGATAGCCGATGCCCTCGGGAATGCAGACGAAGCGCTCGCCGCCGCGCTCCTCGACCCAGGGGGTGATTTTCTCGACCGGGTGGCGCTCGGCGTCCGCACGCGCTTCGGCGAGCGAGGCCAGGCCGGCTAGGCGCTCGAGGTTGCGGCGCGTCGGGAAGATCGCCTTGGCGCGGCCGGCCTCGATGTCGGCGAGGATTTCGGCGGCACTCGCCCAGAAGGTGTGGACGGCCTCGGTCGCGTCGGCGCTGTGCAGGGCCGCGCCGGTGGGCGCCTCGGCAAGGTAGAAGAGGGTGTCGAAGCGGCGGGCCTCGCGAAAGTTTGGGCACCAGCGCGCGAAGGGGGTAAGCGCGCCGAGGTCGAGCGACAGGCCGAGGCGGGCGAGCAGCGGGGCGAACGGTTCGCCCGCCGCGAGCGCCTCGCGCAGCGCCTGGGCGTCGGGCTCAGGGTGCAGGGCCGGCGCGACGCCGGTCTCCTCGATCGTTTCGCGGACCGCGGCGATGCGTGCGGCGGCGTCCGGGATGTGGGGATAACGGGTCGCCGTCGCGTGGTCGTCCGCGTCGATGCGGCCGCCCGGGAAGACCAGGGCGCCGGCCGCGAAGGCCATGGTCGCGGCCCGCTCGAGCATCAAGATTTCCGGCGGGCCGCCGGCTGCCGCGGGGCGCATCAGGATGAGGGTCGCGGCGGGGGTAGCCTCCGGCAGGTCGTCGTCCATGGTGACAGCCAATAATCACCGCCACCTGCGACTGTCACTATGCGAAGTCGGGCGATTGGACGACGTGGAGGAGGGCGCCCGGTGCGTAGGGCTTGGTGAAGAAAATGGCGCGTTCGGGATAGGTGCCGGGCGGCGGCCGCAGCGCGCCTGAGACGAGTACGATGCGAAGATGCGGCCAGCGCTCCGCGGCGAGCCGGGCGAGCGCGATACCGTCGCCGGGGCAGGTGACGTTGAGATCGGTGACCAGTACCGCCGTGTCGGGCTCGGCCTCCAACCGCGCCAGCGCCTCCTCGCAGCCGGTGCATTCGGCAACATCATAGCCGTCCTCGATGAGGAGATCGGCGGTGTTCCTGAGGACGAGCGGCTCGTCCTCGACCAGCAGTATCTTGGTCCTCGGCACCGGACCTTCCCCTGTTCCCCGGCTCGCGAGGGCAGGCCGGTATGACGCTAACCCGGATCGGGCGCCGACGTTCCCGGCAGGGGGCGATTGTCAGGAAACGCGTTCCCATTACAAGGCTTCGCCGGGGCAACGTGCGCAGCTGCTTGCGCTGCTTGGCCCGTTCAACCGCCTGCCACAGCCGGTCGAAGCGGACCGGCTTCCGCAGACTCGAGCAGGGTCATCGCGTCGAATTACTGTCCCGCTCCGGGGCAACTGGCGCGCGTGGACCGTTACCCCGCGGGCGGAAAGGGGTTTTGTCCCCTCATGACAATCGTGACCGCATCCCCAACGAACGTCCATTCTGCGCGCTTTGGCGCTACCTGTCTTGCGCTTGTCGCGATAGGCTGACATTATCAGTCCTGGTCCTGGGGGGATTCGCTAACTCGTTCAGATTTGTGGGTTTCGACCGATTGCTCAGGGCACCGGGCGAATCCGAGCGGGATGGCCTATCCAAATTGACGTGCGGGCGCGCGGCGGTCTTGCCATCGCGTCCGAAGGTCGTGCGGGGCCAACTGCGACATGGCGAAAGGATGATCTGATGGCCGGCCCCGGTTCGATTGCTTTTATCGGCTTCAATGCTGACGGGAATGACGACGTCACGTTTGTCGTGATCGAGGACCTGCCGGCCGGCACCGTCCTTTATCTAACCGACAATGAGTGGAACGGGACCGCCTTCCCCGACAGCAACGAGGGGCGCCTCCGGATTACTCTCACCTCCGCGGTATCAGCCGGAACTGTCATCAGCGTCTTCAATATGAGCTCCGGCGTGACGATCAGTCACGGTACGGTCACCCAGCTTTCGACAAACCCGATCAACCTGAACGCCGAAGACGACGTGCTCTATGCGTATGTCGCCAACTCGGCGACCCCGAATGTGCCGACCGCTTTCCTCGCCGCGATCGCGAATGGCGGTTTCAGCGGGACGAATGGCGTCCTTACGAATACCGGCCTCGTTGACGGCACCCACGCAGTCAACGTAGGCGCCATCGACAATGACCTCGACATTGCTGCTTACACCGGCGTTCGGACTGGGCAGGCTGCGTTCGCGAGCTATCTGAGTCTGATCAATAATCCCGCGAACTGGGTCGCCCAAGACGGCAGCGGCAATCAGAGTGCCGACTCGATCAATCCCGATACGCCTTTCTCCACCGCGGCGTTCACCATCGGCGACGTCGTTACCGACAAGCCCGGCGCCTTCTCGATTACCGACGCGACCGTTGTCGAGGGCCATAGCGGCACTGCATCCATCACCTTCACCGTCTCGCGCGGCGGCGATTCCAACGTCGCCGCGGCGGTGAGCTACACCGTCAATCTGCCGGGCGGCCCGGCCGGGGCGAGCGCGTCGGATTTCGCCTCGCCGACCGTGGCCGGCACGCTGACCTTCGCGGCGAATGAGTTCAGCAAGACGATCACACTCAACGTCGCGGGCGACCTCGTCACCGAGCCTGACGAGAGCTTCACGGTCACTCTATCTTCGCCAACGAACGGCGCGACCATCGCCGATGGCAGTGGGACGGGCACGATCCGGAATGACGACGCAGTCCTCGTCCCGGGCGTGGCGTTCATCAATGAAATTCATTACGATAATGCCGGCACCGACGCCGGCGAGGCGATCGAGATCGCGGCGCCCGCCGGCACCAACCTCAGTGGCTGGAAGCTGGTTCTTTATAGCGTCGGCGACGGTGAAACGCTGGGCACTGTCTATGACACCCGCACTCTTTCCGGGATTATTCCCGATCAGGACGACGGCTACGGCACGCTCACCTTCACTTTTGGGGTGAATGGCGTTCAAAACGGCGTCAAGGATGGGATCGCACTCATCGATCCCAGCGGCGGGGTCGTGCAGTTCCTGTCGTACGAAGGCAGCTTCGTCGCCGGCGAAGGGCCGGCCGCGGGCCTCACCAGCACCGACATCGGCGTCGCCGAGGATAGCGGCAATGCGCTCGGCTTCTCGCTGCAGGTGCAGGGCGCTGGCGCGGCTGCCGGCGATTTCCACTGGGTCAACGCGCAGCCGAATACGTTCGGTGCGGTCAATACCGGTCAGGATTTCATCGGAGCAAACGCGACCGGCCAGGTGCGAATCGGCGATGCAAGCATCTTCGAGGGCGACAGCGGCGTGAAGATGATGACCTTCACGGTCAGTCGCGCCGGCGGTCTCGGTCAGGCGGCCAGCGTCGACTGGGTCCTCAATCTCATCTCCGGTGGCGCCAACGCCGCGGATCTCGGACCCGGGCAGCCGGTCTCCGGACATGTGGATTTCGCTGTCGGTGTGTCCAGCGTTCAGATCTCCATCGCGATTCAGGGCGACACGCTCGGCGAAAACAATGAGGTCTTCAACCTGCTTCTCATCAACCCCGTTGGCAATATTGCCATCGTCGACGCCTCCGGTACCGGCACGATCCGCAACGACGATCTCATTGCGCTCAAGATCCACGAGATCCAGGGCGCGGGTCATCAATCGGCGTATGTCGGACAACCGGTCACCACCACCGGCATCGTCACCGGCGTCGTCGGCAACGGCTTCTACCTCCAGGATCCGGACGGCGACGGCAACGTCGGCACCTCGGACGCGATCTTCGTCTTCACCGGCGCCGCTCCGACGGTAGCCGTCGGCGACGCCGTCTCCGTGCGCGGCACTCCGGAAGAGTTCGTTCCGGGCGCCGGCAGCCTCAGCATCACCGAGCTCGTCACTTCGAACGCCAACGTCACCGTCCAGTCGCACGGCAATGCGCTGCCCGCGGCGGTGCTAATCGGCGCCGGCGGCCGCACTCCGCCGACCCAGGCAATCGAGGATGACGGCTTCACCAGCTACGATCCGGCCACGGACGGCCTGGATTTCTACGAATCGATGGAGGGCATGCGCGTCACCATCGATTCGCCGACCGTGGTCTCCAACACGTCGGGTTTCGGCGAGACCTGGGTGCTCGCCTCGGGCGGCGCCGACGCGACCGGCTATAACGGCCGCACCGGAATCACCGTTTCCGAGGCCGACTTTAATCCCGAGCGGATCCAGATCGACGCCACCACCGCGCTGTTCGCCGGTTATGCGCCGAACCATTCGATGGGCGACCGGTTGTCCAGCGTCACCGGCATCATGTCGTACAGCTTCAACAGCTATGAGGTGCTAGTCAGCGATGCGGTGACCGTCGTCTCCGACGTCACCGCCGCCCGCGAGACGACCAGCCTTGCGGGCGACCGCGACCACCTCACCATCGCCAGCTACAATGTCGAGAATCTCGATCCGAGCGACGGGCCGGTGAAGTTCGACCTGCTCGCCCAGAACATCGTCTACAATCTGCTCGCGCCGGACATCATCGCGCTTCAGGAGATGCAGGACGCGAACGGCCTCAACGGCAGCGATCCGCTGTCGGCGGTCGAGACGGCGCAGCTTCTGATCGACGCCATCGCCGCGCTTGGCGGGCCGAATTACGTCTATGTCGAGGTCGCGCCGGCGACGGCCAACTCGACCGGCGGCGAGCCGGGCGGCAACATCCGCAACGGCTTCCTCTACAATGCCGACCGGGTCTCCTACATCGCCGGCAGCGCGATGGTGATCGACGCGCCGGCGTTCAACGGCAGCCGCAAGCCGCTGGTCGCCGACTTCAGCTTCAACGGCGAGACCGTGCGGCTGATCAACGTCCACTTCACGTCGCGCCTTGGCAGCGACCCGCTGATGGGCGCCAACCAGCCGCCGGCCGACGCCGGCGACGGCTCGCGCACCGCCCAGGCCGAGGCCGTCCGCGCGTACGTCAACAGCGCGCTGGCGACCGACCCGTCGCTGAAGCTCGGAGTGATGGGCGACTTCAACGGCTTCTACTTCGAGAACGCGATCGGCGCGCTCGAGGCCGGCGGAGTCCTCACCGATCTCCACCGCCTCAACCCGGAGGAGGAGCGCTACTCCTATCTGTTCGACGGCAATCTGCAGGCGATCGACCACATGCTGGTCACCGGCGGCCTGTTCTCCGGCGCGATGTTCGACGCGGTCCACATCAACGCCGAGCAGCCGAGCGGCGCTTCGCGGGCGACCGACCACGATCCGATCGTCGGCCGCTTCTATATCGAGCATCCGAACGAGGCGCCGCACGACCTCGTCCTCGACGGCAATTCGGTCGACGAGAATGCGCCCGCCGGCACCGTCGTCGGCACGGCCGGCGCCGACGACCCGGATCCGGAGGACGTGCTCAGCTATACCCTGGTCGACGATGGGGGCGGACTGTTCGCCCTCGACCCGGCGACCGGCGCGCTCACCACGACGGCTCCGCTCAATCACGAGGCGGCGGCGAGCTACGATCTCGTCATCCGAGCCACCGATCCCGACGGCCTGTCCGTCGAGCGGACCGTCACGATCACGGTCGGCGACGTCAACGAGGCGCCGACGGCAGCGGCGGACTCGGTCGCCGTGAACGAGGATGCGACTACTCCGAACCTGTGGAACCTGCTGCTCGGCAACGACAGCGATCCGGACGCCGGCACAACCTTCGCGATCGCCTCGGTCGACGACACCGGCACGCTCGGCTCGCTGGTGTTCGACTCCTCGACCCAGACGTTCCGCTACGTCGCCGACCATGACGCGTTCGACGCGCTCGCGCCGGGCCAGACCGTCGTCGACACGTTCACCTACACGGTGACCGACGCGGACGGCCTCACCAGCACCGGCACGGTCTCGGTGACGGTGACTGGGATCGCCGACGGCGTTTCGCTCAGCGGTGGCAACGGCAGCGACTCGCTGACCGGCACCGGCGGAGAAGATACGCTCAATGGCGGAAATGGGGGCGACACGCTGTCAGGTGCGGGCGGCCATGACGTCCTGCTCGGCGGCAACGGCACCGATATCCTCGATGGCGGGGACGGCAACGACCTGCTTGCCGGCGGCAACGGCAACGACCTGATGACCGGCGGCGCCGGCGCCGACAGCTTCCGCTTCGGCCGCGGCGGCGGCAACGACGTCGTCACCGATTTCGACGTCGGCGTCGACCAGCTCCTGTTCGAGGACGGGATCGGAATCGCCAGCGCGACCACCCGCGACGTCGACGGCGACGGCGAGCTCGACACCAGCATCGTCTTCAGCAATGGCGGTGGCTCGGTAGTTCTGCTCGGGGTCAGCGACTTCCCCGGCGCCACGCTGGCTCAGGACCTGTCGGGCTATTCGGTGATTGCTTAAGCTCCGCTCCTGCGAAAAGCGGGAGTAGGGCTTCAGTCCGCGTACGCGCGTTCGAGCTCGGCGAGGTCGAGCTTCACCATCGTCGTCATCGCGTCGAACGCGCGCTTCGCTGCGTCGCGGTCGGGCGAAGCCAGCATGTCGAACATCCTCTCGGGCACGATCTGCCAGCTCAGCCCGAACCGGTCTTTCAGCCAGCCGCATTGAATGGCCTTGCCGCCGCCGGCGGTGAGCGCGTCCCACAGCCGGTCGACCTCGGCCTGATCGTCGCAATGGATGACGAACGAGACCGCCTCGGTGAACTTGAATTCGGGTCCCCCGTTGAGGCCGCTATATTTTCGGCCGGCCAGCGTGAAATCGACGAGGATCACGTCCCCGGCGGATCCGGCAGGATAGTCGGAAGGGGAGCGCACGACTTCGACGACGCGGCTGTCGGGAAGCAGCGAGACGTAGAAATTCGCGGCTTCCTCGGCATTGCCGTCGAACCACAGGCAGGGGGTGACCTTGTCCATTCTCATTCTCCTCATCGTCTGGTCGAGACGAGGGCGAAGTTGGCGCCCTGCGGGTCGACGCACTGGACGATCCAGCTTCCGCCCGGGACCTCGTGCGGGCCCATCGTCACCTGACCTCCGTTCGCCTTCACCCGCTCGGCGGCGGAGTCGATTCCGTCGACGTTGACGTAGAACCGCCAGGCAGAGGCCGGCATCGCCTCCGGCTTCGTCATCATCCCGCCCATCTGGACTCCGTCCGCGCCGAAGATCCGGTAGGTGCCCATCGGCCCCATATCCATCTCCTCGATCGTCACCCAGCCGAAGCGGCCGGCGTAGAAGTCGAACGCCGCCCGGTCGCCGAGGCTCGAATAGAGCTCGTGCCAGCTGACCAGGCCCGGACTCTGCGGGTCGGCTTCGGGCGACGCGTCGTCGCGCGGCAACGGGGTCAGCACGTAGAAAGGGGCGCCGCCTGGATCGGCCAGCATCGCGAACCGCCCGACATTGGGGATGTCGTCGGGACCCATCAGGATGCGGCCTCCGGCGGCGGCGACCTCCTCGGCCTTAGCGTTGGCGTCGGCGACGGCGATATAGCCGACCCAGCCGGGCCTGGCGCCGCCGGCGCACATCTCGTCGGTGAGCTGCATGATGCCCCCGACCCCCCGCTCTCCGGCCGAGACGATCACGTAGCGGAAATCGCCCATTTCGGGATTGTCGTGGTCCGCCGCGGACCAGCCGATCACTTTCCGGTAATAGTCGACCGCCGCGTCCTGGTCGGTGGTCATCAGCTCATACCAGATGAACCTGTCCGCCATTCGTCCCTCCTCAGGCGTCGAGGATCGGCGCAAAGCCGCCCCAGAACATGCGCTTGCCGTCAAACGGCATCTGCTCGGGCGGCTTCATCCGCTCGTCGGCCATGACCTTCTCCCAGCCGGCGACCCGGGCCTCCTTCGAAGGCCATTCGATCCACGAGAAGACGACATTCTCGCCTTCCTCGGCCTTCACCGCCTTCTTGAAGTCGGTGACCTTGCCGTCACGCACGTCGTCGCCCCACGCCTCGACGACGCGGGTGGCGCCATGTTCGAGAAAGATCGGAGCGGCCGTCGCCGCCATGGCCCGGTAGGCCTCCCGATCCGGTGCCGGGGCGACGAAGCCGTCGGTATAGCCCATCGCGCCGCCGGACCCCTCCTCGACAATCGTCGCGAAGCCCGAGAAGATCATGCGCTGGCCGTCGAACGGCATCGACTCGCCCATCTCCTTCATCCTCGGATCGCTCATCATCCGCTCGTTGGCGGAGTCGCGGACTTGCCTCGACGGATATTCGAACCAGGAGAATACGACGTCCTCGTCGTCCTTCGCCTGCACCGCCTTGCGGAAGTCGGTGACCTTGCCGTCCGGGACGTCGTCGGCCCAGGCCTCGACGTGGCGGGTGACCCCGAGATCCTTGAAGATCGGCGCGGCCGCGGCCGCGTGGCGGCGATACTCGTCCTTGTTGGCGGTCGGCACCGCGACCACGAAACCTTCGACGTAGCTCATTTCGTCTCTCCTTCCCCAATTCACGCGTCAGGCGTGCGCCGGCTCCTTCGCCATCGCGGCCTTCGCCGCTTCCTCGTCCATCCACACCGGCTCCCAAACATGGCCGTCGGGATCCTCGAAGGCGCGGCTGTACATCCAGCCATGGTCCTCGACCGGGCGGGGCTCGCGGCCGCCGCCGGCGAGCGCCTTTTCGGTGATGTCGTCGACCTCGGCCCGGCTCTCCAGCGTGATCGCGATCAGCACCTCGCTGGTCTCATGGGCGTCGGCGATCCGCTTCGAGGTGAACTGGCGGTATTTGTCGTGGGTGAGCAGCATGACGTGGATGGTGTCGGAGAAAACCATGCAGGCAGCGCTCTCGTCGGTGAACATCGGCTCGTTCCTGGCGCCGACCGCCTCGTAGAAGGCCTTGGCGCGAGGCAGGTCGGCGACCGGCAGGTTGACGAAGATCAGCTTGGGCATTGGCCCTCCTTGGCGAATCGAGTCGTTGACCTTCATGGGCCACTGGGTTATAAAAAGCAACCATGGAGTTACAAAAAATAACTCATGCAGCGCGGCGCCGGTACGAGGATGCCTGCGGAGCGGCCCACGCGCTCGACCTCGTCGGCGAGCGCTGGGCCCTGCTCGTCATCCGCGAGCTCATGCTCGGCCCTAAACGGTTTAGCGACATTCGCGCCGGCCTGCCGGGAATCAGCGCCAACGTGCTGACCCAGCGCCTCGAGGGCCTCGAAGCGGCCGGCGTCCTGGCCCGCAAGCGTCTGCCGCCGCCGGCCTCGGCCCAGGTCTACGAGCTCACGCCGTGGGGCTATGAGTCGGAGCCGATCTTCCAGGCGCTCGGCCGCTGGGCGGCCCGTTCCCCCAGCCACGACCCCAGCCTCCCGCTGAGCGCGGTGTCGCTGCTCCTCTCCTTCCGGACGATGTTCGACCCGGAGCGGGCACGGGACCTCGACGCGCGGATCGGCCTCAGGCTCGGCGAGGAGAGCTTTCTGGTGAGGATCGCCGACGGAAGGATCCGTGCGGTGCGCGGCGCGGCGGCGGGAACCGACCTCGTCCTGACGGGCGAGGCGCCGGCGGTGGCGGCGGCCGTCTACGGCGGCCAGTCCCTGGCCGCGCTGGAGGCGGCGGGTGCCTTGAGGGTGGAAGGCGATCGGGCGCTGGCGGAACGCTTCGTCACCTTGTTCCCGTTGCCGCCGAAAGTGGCGTGAGAGTCTTCGGCCGCCGGCTGGCTGCGGGCCGAAGCCCGAAAGGCGAAGGCTGGTGGAGCTGAGGGGAATCGAACCCCTGACCTCTGCAGTGCGATTGCAGCGCTCTCCCATCTGAGCTACAGCCCCGCGCCTTTGTGGCCGCCAGGTTGCCCGCTCTGAAGCGGGCTGGGAGGCGCCCAGATAGCGATCCGCGGCCCCTTTCGCAATGCGGCAAATGCGGCCGATTCCACTCGCCGAAAAGCCCCCACGGCCCGGCCCGCCGCCCGGAACGGGCCTCCCGCCGCCTCGTTTCCTCCTTGACCCGCGACGCGGGGATTCCCGCGCCGGTACCTTGCGGGCCTTCGACAAGAGGAGAGTATCATGGGATATGGCAGCGACGATCGTTATGATGATCGATGGCGCGACCGCGGCGAGCGCGGCGGCTGGCGCGAAGGCCGCGGCGGCTATGGCCGCGACGACGACCGCGGCTTCCTCGAGCGCGCGGGCGACGAGGTCCGCTCCTGGTTCGGCGACGACGAGGCGCAGCGCCGCCGCGCGATGGACGAGCGGCGGTGGGAACAGGAATATGGGACCAGCGGCCGGCGCGACACCGGTCCGCGCTGGACCGGCTCGGGCTGGATGGGCGGCGGCTGGGGCAACCAGCGCGGCGAGAGCTGGAACCGAGTGCCCCCGGGCGAGCGCGGAGGCTGGTTCACCGCCTCCGAGGGCGGCGAGCGCGGCCGGCGCTGGCGCGGCGGCGACGGCCGATCATATGGCGGCTTCGGCGACTATGGCGGTCGGCCCGGCGCCGACGTACACGACCCGCATTATTCGGAATGGCGCCGGCGGCAGATCGAGGAGCTGGACCGCGATTATGACGAGTTTCGCCGCGAGCATCAGTCGAAGTTCGAGCAGGAATTCGGCGGCTGGCGCGAGAAGAGGCGCCGCCAGCGGCAGATGCTCGGCAAGGCGAGCGAGCATATGGAGGTGATCGGCTCCGACGGCGCCCATGTCGGCAAGGTCGACAAGGTCCGCGGCGACCGCCTGATTCTCGCTCGGTCCGACCCCAGTGCGGACGGTATGCACCATTCGATCCCGTGCGGCTGGATCGAGAGCGTCGAGGACAAGGTGACGCTGAACCGCACCGCCGAGAGCGCGATGGAGGCCTGGCGGAACGAGGATAATGGCCGCGCCCTGTTCGAGCGCGACGAGCGGAGCCGCGACTCCGACGGCCCTCACGCCCTCGACCGCAGCTTCTCCGGCACCTACGGCGGCCGCAACGACGACTGACGCCCCGGCGTCAATGCGACTATGGCCCGGCCTCTTTCAGGAGGCCGGGCCTTTTCGTCATTGCGAGGAGCGCAGCGACGCGGCAATCCAGCGGGGGGCGGCGCGGCACTGGATTGCTTCGCTTCGCTCGCAACGACGGGAGAGAGCGATGACCACCACCCGCGCCTGGCATCTGAAGTCGCGCCCGACCGGAATGCCGACGATCGACAATTTCGAGCTGAAGGACGCGCCGCTGCCCGAGCTCGAGGACGGCTGGGTGCGGGTCGAGAACAAATGGCTGTCGGTCGATCCCTATATGCGCGGGCGGATGAACGACGTGAAGAGCTACGTGCCACCCTTCGAGGTCGGCGCGGCGATGGACGGCGGCGCGGTCGGCCGGGTTGTCGAGAGTCGCTCGCCGCATTTCGCGGAAGGGGAGACGGTGTTCCACATGATGGGCTGGCGCGAGGCCGCGGCGGGGCCGGCGGAGAAGTTCAACAAGCTGCCGCCGCTTCCGGTCGAGGATTTCCAGTGGCTCGGCAATCTCGGCCTGACCGGCGCCACCGCCTATTTCGGCTTGCTCAGGGCGGCCGGGGCCAAGGCCGGCGACATCGTCTTCGTCTCGGCGGCGGCGGGGGCGGTCGGCTCGGCGGTGGTGCAGATCGCCAAGGCGATGGGAATGCAGGTGATCGGCTCGGCCGGCGGCGCCGAGAAGGTGGAGTGGGTCAAAGAGCTCGGCGCCGACGAGGCGATCGACTACAAGGCTGAGCCGATCGTACCGGCGCTGATGAAGGCGGCGCCCAAGGGCATCGACGTCTATTTCGACAATGTCGGCGGCGAGCATCTCGACGCCGCCTTCGCCGCCGCCCGCCAGAATGCCCGCTTCGCCATTTGCGGAATGATCGAAGGCTACAACACGGGCTCCAGCCACGCCTTCCGCTACATCATGCGGCTGATCGCTGCGAGGATCATGATGAAGGGCTTCATCTACACCGACTATCTGCCGGAGATGGGCGACTTCTACCGCGACATGGGGCGCTGGGTGGGCGAAGGCAAAGTGAAGAGCCGCGAGACGGTCCGCGACGGAATTGAGTCGGCGCCCGAGGCCTTCCTCGACCTGTTCCGGGGAGCAAACATCGGCAAGATGCTCGTGCGGCTCTAGGTGCCCGCAACGCCGCGAATGCGCGGATCGAGCGTACGCTTCCGCGCCCGACCGGGGCCCCGCTTTGCCGGGAATGAGGTGAAGTCAGGCCAGCGCTCTCAGCCGCTCGCCGATGGCCCGAAGGTCGCCCACGAACCTGGCATATTCCGCCTCCTTATTGTCCTGCACCCGGAGCAGGAAGCTGGGGTGGACGGTCACCCAGGCTTCGCCGCCCTCGGGCAGCTCGTGGGCTCGGCCGCGCATCGCGGTGATCGTCACCGCCCTGCCGAAGATCGAGCGCGCCGCTGTCGCGCCGAGGGCGACAGTGAGCGGCGGGCGGATCAGCAGCCGCTCCTGCTCGATCCACCAGCGGCAGGCCTCGATCTCGCCGGCATCGGGCTTGGAATGGATCCGCCGCTTGCCGCGGCGCTCGAACTTGAAATGCTTGACCGCGTTGGTGACGTAAGCCGCCGACCGGTCGACGCCCGCCTCGCCCAGCGCGCGGTCGAACAGCTGCCCGGCGGGGCCGACGAACGGCCGGCCGGCCAGATCCTCCTGGTCGCCGGGCTGCTCGCCGACGAACAGGATCTTCGCGTCGAGCGGCCCCTCGCCGAACACGGTCTGGGTAGCGCATTTGTAGAGGTGGCAGCGGGTGCAGGACTTCGCTTCCTCCCGGACCGCCTCCCACGCGGTGCGGAGGTTGCCGCCGACCCTTCCACGTCCTGCCTCGACCATTTCCGCCTCGCGCGCCTGCGCACCCGCCACCAGCTCCCCCACCAACGCGGTCTCGGGCATGTTTTTCCAGTATTTCTTCGGCATCTCCTTCAGCATCGCCCCGGTCTTGAGGCGGGCCGGGTTGAAGATGGAGGCATAATAGGTCTTCCAGACCGCCTCGACCGGGTCGCCCTCGGGCGCGTCGGCGCGGCTCGCGCCCGGGCCTTCCGACAGCGTCTCGCCGTCCCAGTGGAGCGACAGCGCCGGAGTCAGGATCGACCAGCGCATCGAGGCGAAGCGGCCGACGAAGAAGCCGGCATTGGCGCGGACGATATGATGCTCGGGCTCGAACCAGGCGACGTAGCGCGGGCCTTCGGCGGTCTCGACCTCGCGGAAGCGCAGGAAGGCGCGCATCTTGTGGACGTCGCGCCGAACCGCCTTGGCCATCCGCTCGAGCCGCTGGACGATGGGGTCGGCGCCGTCGGAGAGCGCGACGAAGAGCGCGATGAC
>Ga0196963_10000432_pt1 | contig 39101 bp, 65 predicted proteins | sample S1_5metaG_FD_148600 | JGI IMG/M metagenome (GOLD analysis project Ga0196963, IMG submission 148600) | Soil microbial communities from Anza Borrego desert, Southern California, United States - S1_5 | ecosystem: Environmental > Terrestrial > Soil > Desert | place: USA: California | collected... | reverse complement strand
TACCAGCGGGCCGTGAAGGGCCCAGTGGATATGAACTCTGCGCCAGACTTAGAAAACGACCTAACCATATAATTTCTATGACTACTGAAACTGTATTCGCTGACGGCTTCCGCTTCGAGCGGCCCCGTGAAGGAGCACCTTCCTTCGTAAAGGGAAGAATGAGCATCAACGTCGAGCGCGGGATTGCCTTCTTACAGACGCACAAGAACGAGCGCGGCTTTGTTGACCTGGACCTGCTCCTTTCAACGAAGGGCGAGCCGTACCTGAAGCTGAACACCTGGAAGCCAAACAAGCCGGAGGACGTGGGGATCAACCCCGCGGAGGTCGAACCCTTCGGGCCGTCGTCGCTCGGGACGATCGCGTAGGTATGTGGTGCACGCACTGCCGCGGCACAGGACGAGTTCCGAAGCTCTCCTACGACGTGGAGACGGGCTACCAGCCCGACGGAGACGAGCCCTGCGTGTGTATGCAGGAGGAGCCTGACCTTGAGGTATGAGCCGGATCAAGTTTCGCGCCTGGGACGGCGAGAAGATGCACGCGACGATCAGCATCCCCGAATGGGAAGAACTGAACGCGGTGTTCGAGCGCTATCCGCACGTCCTCATGCAATTCACCGGCCTCCTCGATAAGAATGGGAAGGAGATATTCGAGGGGGATGTGCTCTCCGCAGCAGTCGCTACTGGTGCTGGTTCGGCCTACTACGACAAGGGAGAAGTGGCGTTCCATCCCGATGCGGCGCAGTTCGTCCTGAGGAAGGGTGAGTACGCTACGAACATCGGGCGCGACGTGGAGGTCATCGGCAACATCTACGAGAACCCTGATTTGCTGAGCCATGAAGCGGCCTAGCCAACGCGACCGCGTGCGCCGTCACCTCCTCGAACACGGGACCATCACCAACGTCCAAGCCGTCGAGATGAAGATCCTTCGGCTCTCAGAGCGGATCAGGGAGCTTCAGGACGCGGGCATGAAGATCGAAGGCGACTGGGTGCGCGTCGACGGGAAGAAGACGGGGACGTACCGCTACACGCTTGAAGGCGGGCCGCGAAAGATACCACGTGTCGTCTATGAAGTCAGAGACGGTGTGCGGTACGCGAAGCTGGTATAATCCACACGATCCGGTCAGGAGACAGACATAGCACCTTGACGGGTGCTATTCTTGTAGTGGCGCGCTCTCCTTCGCGGATCAACTTGCGAAACGGGTAAGTTTCCCACGGATTTCCATCCTCCATCCCCTTAACCGCTTAGGCCCCCGATGTACCGGGGGCGCGCCTTTGTCCCCACCCTGTCAATATTGACTGGCCTTATACTTATGGCATGGGAGTGCAAGAGCGCACCAAGGTCGTGAAGACCATCCGTGCGGTGTGGTCTTCGCTCGACACTCATCTACCACACGCTATCGAAGCGAAAGGTAACTGCCCGAGTTGCGGCAATCGAAAGTTCCATGCGCAGTGCGTCAGGGAGTACGTGCAGCAGATTAAGGACCTAGCCGACATGCTGTGAAGACGCTCCTCTATGACCTGGAGACCGCGCCGAACCTGGCTCGCACATGGGGACGGTGGGATCAGAACGTCGTAGACATCGAACAGGACTGGCACCTGCTCTGCTTTGCGTACAAGTGGGCGCACCTCAAAGAAGCGCACACGGTCGGGCTCCCCGACTTCCCGCTCTATCAGAAAGACCCGACGAATGATCGGGAGGTGGTCAAGGCGCTCTGGGCGCTCTTTGACGAGGCGGACGTAACGGTCGCCCACAACGGGGACAGCTTCGATTACAAAAAGGCCCGTGCGCGGTTCCTCGTCCATGGGCTTCCCCCGCACAAGCCGGTGAGGACGATCGACACCAAGAAGCTCGCCAAGCGGTTCTTCGGGTTCGACTCCAACAAGCTCGATGAACTGGCCCGGCAGCTGGGGCTCTCCCGTAAGGCGCAGACCGGCGGGTACGAACTCTGGCGCGGATGCCTTCAGGGAGACCCGAAGGCCTGGAAGACGATGCGGGGCTACAACCGCCAAGACGTGATCGTTCTCGAGGAGGTCTGGCGCACCCTCTCGGCCTGGACGGAGGGACAGCCGAACCGCAACCTCTATGACGACGTGCCGCGCCTCACCTGTCCCCGGCCGTCGTGCGGCGGGGCGCTCTCAAAGAACGGCTCGCGGATTTGGGGCATGAAAAAGCACCAGCAGTATAAGTGCACCAAGTGCGGAGGCTATGCCCGCAGCCCTATGGACGATCACTCGCTCATTCGATAGCATTTAGGTAGTCCACAAGTACTGCCGTGTTTGAACACACGGACGAACGTGGTACTCTCTGGAGGTATACAGGCACTGGCCCCTACGGGGGCCTTTTGCCGTCTACGTCCTCACTCCGGCGAACGTAACCCCGCCCTTGGCGTAGCGGCGGACCAAAATCCACAGACCCGCTCCCAAGGTGACGAGTGTTTCAATCGTGGTGGTGAGCGCCTCGTCCCCGATCTGAATGCCGAGCTGGGGAAGGAAGTTCACGAGGAAGATCACGAGCACGGAAATGTATGTGTGTGACATGCAGATAGTATAGCTAGCTCTTGAGCTTCCACATGGGGGACGATGGGGATAGCCGATACTGGTTGAAGCCATAGGTTGGCGTCTTCTTGTGGCAGTCCACGCACATGGCCCTGCCATTGAGGATTTCTACGCGAAGGTCGGGATAGTCTACGTAGGGAAGCTCATGATCTGCCTGTAATTTGACGCCACGCTTTCCGCATCCCTGGCAGGTGTAGTCGTCGCGCTGGAAAACGTGACGACGCCATTCCTTGTACTCTCGGCTGTTCATGAAGACACGGCGCTCAGAGTGATTGGTGGCGGTGATACCTCCCTTCCACGCGTGGTGTTTGGGGCCACGTTTGGCTTCACTGATTTTGCGACGGGTTTCCGGCGAAAAGACCTTCTTTTTCTGAAAGGCGCGGATACGTTCAATCGCCTCTTGCGGCATCTTCTTGCCACGACGGTAGGAGGCCATGCGTTCGCTGTAACCCGTAGGGTCGGCCGCGACTTTGGCGTTTTCTATCTCGCGGAGGCGTTGTTTTGTAGCCTCACTATGAGGCACGTTGTGCATATGTGCATTCTACAGGAATTTCTTGTAGTTCCCATTCTTATAGGCGATCCACCAGTCCTTGTGACCCGCCTTCCACATCTTACACATCCAGCGGATACACTTCTCCGGGTTGTCGAGGACGAACTGTGACGACGGGAAGGTCTTTCCCTTGCCGATGTGCCAGTACGAATTGATCTGGGCGATACCCCAGTCTGTAGACCACACGACACCATCCTTGATGTTGTCGAGCTTCACTGGCTGCCCCTTTTTGGGGCCAGACAAGTAGTAGCTCTGCCATCCACTCTCCGCGCCGACAGTGGCGCAGAGGTCGTTCTTGTCCTTCACGGATAGCCCCTCTTCGTCGCAGATGACGCGAACGGAGTGGCGGGCATCCTTCACAGTGTCCCATTTGAGCGAGGGCGGTACTGGTACTGGTACTGGTACCGGTACTGTTCCGGGCTCCTGCGGGCGTTCCACGGGGGTTTCACGGGGCTCTGGCAGTGGCTCTACCGGAACGTCGAGCCGACCCCGCTCACGGGTGAATTCGAGGGCCGCGAAGAGAAGGCTGAAAATGACCGAACCGACGATGGCGAAGAAGGTCAGGTCCATGGCCGAAGGAGGAGGGCGAGCCGGCTCAGGAGGTCGAGGATCACCTCCTGGAGGTCGAGCCTCCGCTCCCTGAGTGAGGCGATGAGGTCGTCCGGCACGTCCTTGTACATGAAGGCGATCGCGCCCCAGGTGGTCATGAGGGCGTTGAAGCGTTCGCGGGTGAGGTACGCGTAGCTCTCGTCCCCGAAGGAGGTCCCGTTCCATGAGCGGACGCGGAGCACCTCCTGGCCCTTCACCGTCCGGAAGCCTTTCACCGTGACCGCGTGCCAGGTGTAGGAGCCCTTGGGCGCAGGAATGATGCCGCGGGCGCGATTGAAGTTCTCGTACCACGGGATGCCGATCACCACCCCGTTATCGGGGCGCTGGGCGTAGAGGTGGGCGCGCAGGTTATCGAAAGGATCGTAGGGTCCGTCGATCTTGAAGAAGGCGGGCATGCGGTAGTCGGCGGCGACCTCTAGGAGCTCGGTGAGGTTCGGCCACTTCCCGGCGTCGCCGAGGATCTCGCGGGGCGTACGTTCCCCGTGAAACGGACAGCGGGAGACCGGGAGAAAGCCGAAGGTCCGCCCGGAGCGGATGGCGTCGCGCATGTCCGCGCCGCCTAAGATCGGAGCCCCGGCGAGCATGCCGATCGCGGCGGCTTGGAAGTGCGCGTCCATGGGGACGCCGTGCTCGTCGCTTCCGAGCTCGGAGACCGCGTAGGCGGTGCAGAAGTTGTGCTCCTGGGTCCGGGGGCCTGCGACGTCCCCCTTCTCGTCCTCCACGTCGTAGCGGGCGGGAAGGTCAAGCGAGGGCGCGCCGAAGGCCCGCGTCGCGGAGAAGTCCTTGCGGGAGCGGGGCGTGGGGAGGAGGCCGCCCGTCATATCAGCCGATGCGGAACCACTTCCCGGCTCCGAAGACCCAGGTCCCAAACGCGTCTGCGGCGAAGGATGGCTTTGCTGAGAGAACGGTGCCGTTGGTCATCGCGACCGAGGCCAGCATTTCTGAAGAGCTTATCTGGACCACGTCGCCGTCAACGGGGTCGGAGGGGAACTGGATGGTGAGGCTCGGCAATGTGCCCGCCGGGTCGATGAGGAGGCGCACAAAATCTGCACGCGGGAGCTCAATGGTCTCTCCCGACTGCGGGCTCACGATGCGTGTTTCGATATCAACAGTGCGGCTCATAGCTAGGGGTAGATGGTCGTTCCTTGAGTAAAGATGGTGGTGCCTTGGCTGAACACGGTGGTGCCGTGCGGGACGCCGTAGGTGATGACGATGACGCCTTGGCCGCCAGACGCCCCGGTACCCGCGCCGCCTGCGGAGAGGAAGCCCCCGCCGCCGCCCCCGCCGCCGTAGGTGCCGCCGAGGCCGCCGTTGCCGGGGCCGGGGTTGCCACTGCCGCCCCCGCCCCCGCCGCAGGGTCCGATGGCGCTCCCCCACGCGCTAAGACAACCGCCTGCCCCTCCTGTGCCCGTGCCGGAGCTCCCCCCGCCACCGCTGCCCTCGGTACCATCGTCACCGTTGGTGTTGCCGCTCAGTTTGCCAAGGCCGCCGGGCGCTCCTTTGGGACCCACTCCGCCCGTCCCGGCGACGCCGGCGGTGGAGACCGAGGTACCGACCGTTGACGCGCCGCCTCCTGAGCCCGCCCCCCCTGGACCCGTGCGGTTTGAACCACCCGCCGCGCCGGTCTTGCCGATCCCTGAAGGACCTGCGGAACCCCCGCCGCCGCCGCCGCCCTGGTTGGCGCTGGTTCCTGACGCGCCGCCCGTCCCTCCTGCGTATTCAATGGTGCCGATGGAGTTTGCGGTGCTGCCACCTATGCCAGCGGTGGCGGCCACGCCGGGCCGTCCAAAGTCGCAATAGAGCGGTGAGGTGGAGGCGGTAGAGCCGTTGAAGAAGGTCTGCGCATTGAGGCCGGGGGTCGTGGTTGCCGACGCTCCGATGCGGTAGGTGACGGATGCGCCGGGCGTGAGCGCAAGGTTGAATACTGCTGCGTATGCCCCACCACCGCCCCCGCCCCCGCCGCGGGTGGCCGCCACGCCGTCGGCCCCGATCCCTCCGGCTCCGACGCACTCAATCTTGGCCGTCGTTACGTCGTAGTCGGCTGGAACCGTCCACGTCTGGTTGCCCGTGCCAGCCCCGGTATCGAGGACGATAATCGCCGCCTCGGCGGGAGAGGCGAATAGGAAGAGAAGTGCGAGCAGGACGTACCGCATACTATTTACATGATGTGGCCGAGACGGTCATGACGCCGTTACTCACGGTGATGTAGCTAAAGCCCGAACCATCAAAGTCTTTCATCTCGATGCAGCCGCCTTGGGTGGCACTCGTGCTGTCGATCCGGATGGTGGTCGTGGCCGCACTTGAGTTGAACTGGGTGTAGTTGTTCGCGGCCCCGCGGGGAGCCTCGACGTAGATGGCCGAGGCGTTGGTCGTTGACGCGGTGGTGTACGCAGCCGTTGTCGAAGAGACGTACAGCCCTATGGCGTGCGTGTAGTTGTTAAACGCGCCCTGGAGCGGTCCCCCGTCGATCTGGAACGTCGAGCTCGTTGCGATGGTCGAGTTGGCGATGCTCGTGCCCGAGGGATAGGCATGGGTGGTAGGGCGGATGCGAATATCGCGGTTGATGCCAATAGCGCCCGACGCGTGCGTTTGCGTATTGGTCAAGTCGAAGAGGATGGAGGTACTTTCCGCGGTCGCGTTGAGCGTGGAGCCCGCCCCGCCGGTGTAGGTAATGAACGGCGTTGTGGCGGTGCGGTTGGTCGGCGTCATGTTGAAGAAGGTTCCCGCCATCTGGTAGCGGGTGACGCCCGACGGCTGGAACACGATGGAGCCGCCCGTGCCTCCTGCGAGGTTAAGGTTGGACGTCCCCTTGGAGCTGACGGTCAGGACTTCGTTTACGTTTGCGCTGGCCGCGTTCAACTGCACCCCGGAGCCGGCAGCGGAGGTGATGATGTTCACGCCGTTGCCGAGGGTGCCCGACGTATCGATGTTGAAGGCTCGGGTAGTCGTGCCTTCTGTGCCGACTGAGAAAGCATTGGCCGCCGTGCTGTCGATGAATACCTCACCGGATACCGAGAGGGTCTTCCACGGCGAGGTCGTGCCGATACCAACCTTCGGGCTTGCGGCCGGGGAGATGCGAAGTGCTTCACCCGAACTGGAACCGATGGCGAAGTAGGGAGCCGTGCCTCCTGGGGCGTCTACGGAGAGCTTGGCGTAGGGAGAGGTCGTACCGATGCCGACCTGTTCGTCCGTGTCGATGAAGATGGTTGAGGTACCGACCGCCGTATCCACCCCGGAAAAGTAGGCAACCTGGCCGGTGGTGCCGGTGAGCGATGCGCCGCCCGTAGGCCAAGTCGTACGACAGGTGTCGCCGGTTAGACAGACCGTGGTCGCAGAGAACGCTGTGGTCGATGCGTTGGTAACCGTCAGACGAGTATCGGTGGTGTTGAACGTGAAGCCCGCGTTTCCCCCGGAAAGCGTTGCAGGCGTGGCTGCGGTCGAGGTCCAGAACGGAACACGGGTGCTCGTCTCAGCGGAGCTCGTCCCGACGTTTCCCGACCCGCCGCCCCCTCCCGAGGGCCAGGACGTACGGCAGGAACCGGCGAGGCAGATCTCTTCGGTGTGAAGCCCAGCCCAGGTTCGATCGGGGCTCGTCGAGCCGAGGTGGTAGAGGTTGTCGGTCGTCGGGAGGATGGACTGCTCGCTTCGGTACACCGGCGCGGCGTAGGCGACGTAGTTCGCGGCGAGGAAGGCAAGCACCGCCGCAATGACGATGAGGTTACGCATAGAAGAGGGTTTCGATGAGGACCACGAGGGACTGGCCGCTCTCGGGGGCCGCAAACGAACTTGAGAGGGTTATCGTGTTCCCGGTGAAGGTCCAGTCAGAACTATTAAACGTGACGGGGAACTGCGTGCTCCACACGCCAAGGACCCGCACGGTGTCTTTGGGGAGCCGGAAGGCGCGTGCTGCTCCGTCGCACTGGCTTGAAAGATCGACGCTCTGAACGATCGGCACCTTGCGCATGCCGGTCCTCCCGATGGGACGGGCTTCAAGGTCTTTGATCCTGGCCTCGAGTACGGCAACCCGCGCGGGATCGGCGTTCACCCCGTCGCGGCCGTCCTTGCCGTCGCGTCCCGGCAGTCCGTCCACGCCGTCTCGCCCGCGCTCTCCGCGGGGCCCTTGCTTGCCGTCCCTACCGTCCTTGCCGTCCCTGATCCGCGAAACGCGGTCGTAGACGAAGGCCATGCCCCGCTCCTGCTCGCGGAGCGCCGTCTCAACGCGAGAAGCGAGGTCCGCCTGCGTCGTGGAAATCGTGGAAGTGAGCTCGGCTTTAAGCGCGAAAAAATCGTCGGCTAGGCTCTTCCGAGCCTCCTTCACGACCGCCACCAACCGCTCAATAAGCTGCTTCACCTGGTCAAAGGTGGCGTAGCGTTGGCGAAGTCGTTCATAGATTTCGGCGAAGTCTTTGAGTTCCTCTTTAGTGGTCATATACACGGGGGTTCATTGCGGCTTCACAAGGCTGTGCTAGCGTGTGCCTTGTATGACTAAAATCGCAATGCTTGTAGGAATTGTAGCAGTTGGGCTTTTCGCGTTTTCCACCGCTTTTGCGGCAGTCAACTACGCAAAGCACATCCCGCGCGCGACACTGGTCGGCGTCGTGGATCGGGGCGGCGAACAGTTCCCGATCCACAAGCACGTGGACGGGGGAACCGCCTGCTACGTGTTTGCTTCGTCGATCAGCTGCGTGAAATGACATAGCTAGCGGCCGCTTCCGCCGAACAGGCGGAGCGTGAGGTCGTTGGCTTCCTTGTCGTCGATGAGCTCGAATGAGCGGCGGAGGAACCGCTCGGGGTTAGCGAAGACGCGCCGGAGCTGACCGAGCGCACCCTTGGCGAAGCCGGAGGTCACGAGGACGGGGTTCGCGGACACGATGCCGGAGATGATCTCTCCGGAGGAGAACATATCTACGTAGTCCTGAAGGCCGCCCCCGATCCGTCGCGCGGACTGCTGGAAGCGACGCACAAGGTCTCCCTCGATCGCCTTCAGCGCCGCGTACTCGGAACGGAGCGCGCCGTAGTTCTGGCCCGTGGCCTCGGTGATGAGGTTGTCGAGGTTCTCCCGAATGGCCTTGGCGGTGCCGGCGTTGATTTCCGCCGTCGCGTTGTCCGCCGTACCCTTGAAGAAGCCCTGCGCGGTGTTTGAGTTGAGGTCCTTGAGGAAGGTCTGAACGCGCTCGATGTCAGCCGTGGTGGGCTCGGGGAAGTTCTCGTCGATGTCCTTGATGAGCGCCTCGGCCGCCCGCTTGTAGGGCGCGAGCCGGGGTTCATCGAGGGTCTGCTGCAGGAGCCCGCGGATCGGTGATAGATCGACGGTCGCGCTCTCGCCAGCCTTCTTCGCTAGCGCGCTGTACTCGGCAAAGACCTTCTCCTTCGCGCCGTTCCACGCCTGGATCGTGGTGTCGTAGGTCGCTTCCTTCGGGTTGAAGACGGTCTCCACCCCGTCAGCGTTCTTCACGGTGAGGTCGTTGGCGTACTTCTTAAGGACCCCGAGGCCGGAGACCTTGTTCGCGATCTCCCGCTGCACCATCCCGCCGGAGACCTTGCCCTGGATGCCGAGGGCTTTTGACACGGTGTCCTGAAGCTCAGGCCAGTAGGAGGCGCGGGCGAGGCCCCCCAACCCTCCGGTGACGGTTGAGATGCCCGCGGCGATACCGGCGTCGCGGCTGGCGAGGTCTAGATCGCCGCCTTCGCGAAGCGCCGTGACGGTCCCCGTACCGACGGCTTCCGGAGCAATGCGAGCCGCAAGGTTGGCGGTGCCGCGGATAATGCCTGGCGCGGCTTGTGGGATCTTCGAAGCCGCGCCGCGGAGGAGCTGCTGACCGCGGACGATCCCGCTCGTGGGGGCAAGATACTGAGCTGCCGTCCCGACGAACTTCCCGGTAGCTTCCGCGCCCGTTGTAGGTTCGAACGCTTCGCGGGTCTTGGTGTTTGTGGCCCCCCCACGGTCGAAGATGGATTCCCCTCCGAGGCCCGCACCGCCGCCGATGGTGCGCTGGATGCCGCGACCAAGCTCGCCGACGCCAAGCACCAATTCACCGGCCGCCATACCCAATCCACGGGCAAGGCCGGGAAAGAGCCCCGGCTCGCCCTCTTCTTCGGGCGCTCGATCGACGATCACGTAGTCCTTGTCTTCAAGCTCAGAGAGGCGAAGCGGCATACTATTCGAGAGGCTTACCCGTGCGCGGGTCGATCAGGGTCTCGCCGTCGAGCCCAACGACGGCGGTGCGGCCATCGGCAAGTACGACCGTCTTGCCCACGTTCGCGGCCTTTTTCCCTGTCGCGGCAGAGGAGATGCCCGACGCCTTGCTGAGCACGACCGGGAGCGACGCGTCGATGCGCGACGGCATCGCTTCGGCGTAGCTCTTCACGTCCTGGTCGGAGAGCACGCCCACGTCGTTCAGGCGCGCGATCTCGCGGGTGAGGATTTGGAGGTTGCTCTCGAAGGAGGCGACTTCTGGTTTGGTGTATCGCTCCCAGAACTTGAGACCGCCAAGGAGGCCCTTCGATCCCTCGGGGACGGCGGCCCATTCCTGCACGAGCGTCGAGAGCTTGTTGTTGATGTACGAGTTCGGGTTGAAGCCGACCTTGTAGAGCTCCTGCGCCACCTGTCCCTTCTGGGTTGGGGTGAGGTCCTTCGTCTTCGCGAAGCCGGAGATGACGGACTTGGTGAGGTCTGAGACCGGAAGCGCGTCGATCTGTGAAGGATCGGAGATGTCGAGCTCGGCAATCGGGACGGTTGTGCCGTCGTCGAGTGTGACACTAGACACCGGACCGCCACCAGCCCCGCCGGCAGTTGCATTCTCGCGTTTAGCGGCGGCGAGCTGCTCCTGATAGAGCGGGTCGCTCTGCCTGATCTTTTGTTCGTAGTCGGCCTTCATCTTGAAGGCTTCGAATTCGATCGCACGGGTGCGGTCGGCAAGCTGGGTCTCGTACTCGCGCTGCTCGGCCTTCGTGAAGAGCTCCTTGTTCTCCTCGTAGATGAACTGGCGCATCTGAAGCTCTTGGGTCTGCTCTTCGAGCGCGACGGCGACGGCCCGGTCCGCGATGGCCTTTGCGCTGTCGTACTTCCCCTGGCGGGCAAGCTGGATGATGGAGAGGTCGGCCTGCCGGCGGAGGGAGCCGCGCTCAACCTCGCGCACCTGGCGGTCGCGCTCTTCCATCGTGGCGGTGCCGGGCGCGGTCTGGATGCGCTCGATCTGCCGGCGAAGGCTCTCCTGCTCCTGAAGAAGCTGCTGGTTGATGTCCTTGAGCTCGCCTTCCAGCTGATCGACACCGCCCGGCTCCGAGTACGCCTCGTCCGTGCGGGCGGTCGGTCCCCGGAATTCGTTGTCGAGGAAGGACATGAGGTCGCCCTTGGCGGCCGTAGCCTCCTGTTCGCGCTTCTCTCGCTTTGCAGCGAGGTCGGTAAGAAACTGGTCGTTCTGCGTGGCCTGGGTCTCAAGTGCGCCCTGGAGCCCAGCCGCGGCTACCGGAGCCGGCGTGGGCGGGAGCTTCATGTCCGCCTGCGGCGCGAGGCTCTGCGTGCTGAGGGTCTTCGGGCCGAAGCCGCCGAAGTCGGGAGTGAGGCCCTTCGCGAGCTGGTCGCCGGACATCCTCGAAGCTCGTCCAGCCGAGACGCCAAGAGCCGATCCGAGCTGCTCGCTCCGCTCCCTAAACGTCCCGTCAACCGACGCTACCTGCCGTCTGCGTCCGGTCGCGGGGTCTACTCGTGAAAGGATACGCGCCATAAGTTAGGAGAGAGAGGAGACGTTAGTAATAAGTATACCGTAGAGTTCCCGTGGGCCTGTCCACTGGAGATACACTTTGACCTGTATCCAGTGGTCGCTCTCCCCGATGGTGAAGCCCTGGTCCGCAATGTCGGTGACGGAGCCGACCCGTTTCCACTTCTCGATGCGGAACTTGGAGGTCTGTCCGGCGACCACGCCTGAAATCGCCCGGTCAAGGGCGACCGACGCCCCGGCATCGTTGTCGAGCACGCGCGCGTGGGCCACCGCGCCCCCGCCCTTGCCCTGGACGATCGTGATTTCGTCGCCCTGTTCGTAGGCGGAGAGGTCGGTGGTGGTGGTGAAGCGGTCCGTAGTGGTCCAGGTGCCGGTGAAATAGGTCGGGGTCTCGTCCTTCACCCGGTACTTGATCTCCACGAGGTCCCCGGTGGTCTCAAGCTCGGAGAGCGCGGCGTAGACCTTCTGCCACTGGTCGCGGAAGCCAGCCGAGGGGATACGCGGCGAGACGTACCATCCGGCCTTCTGGGTGTTGTCGTTCGTGTCGTCGGCGAAGAGCCCCCACTCGGTGTCCGACGCGGTGTCGTCGGCGTCGGTGAAGTACTCCATCGAGAAGACGATGCGTCCGCCGTTGTCGGTCGAGCCGTCGTCGACCGCCTCGTAGACCATCATGGGCCCGCCGGAGAAGGCGCGGAACTGGCCGTGGTCGGTGAGGTTCGTGGTCCCCGTGTCCCCCTTGGCCTGATAGCTCGGGGAGTACTTGTGGTAGAGGCCGGTGCGCTCGGACCACGCCCACACCCCTGAGGGAAACTCGTTGAAGTCGGTGGCGGTGAGTTCGTCGGTGCGGTTGGCGACCGTGATGAGGATTTCGTCACCGTCGACCGCCATGCCCCGGGGATGGATGGCGCGGCCGGAGTGCCCGGAGGCGTTGAAACCCTTGAAGGACAGGCCGTTTAAGGGGAATCGGGCCACCTCCACGAACACGCTGCCGGAGAAGCCCATCAAGCGGCCCTTGCTGTCGACGAGGAAGGGGACGCCGTCCTTCATCACGCCCGCCATGATCCCGGCGGCGTCGATCTGGTAACGGGCGGTCGGGGTGTTCTCCGTCTCCCCGTTCCATTCGAAGATGAGCGCGTTGTCGCCGCCGTCGCGGTTGGTGAGCCCGACCCAGATTTGGTCCCTTCCGGCCATGAGCATGTGGTTCGTGTACCCGGCGAGATTGAGGTTCAGGGTCTGGGAGCCGGAGCCCTGGAAGGTGTTGCCGGAGGTGACGGATTTGACCTTGTAGTGCTCGTCCGAGACGTAGAGGACGTTGCCTTTGAAGGTGAGGAGCCCGCCGTTTCCGGTGAGGACGTTCGCCCCCACCTCGCTCCATGCGGTGCCGTCCGTGGTGTACCAAATCTCCGTGCTGTTGGTGCCGTAGAGCCCGGAATTCCAGCCGAGAAGGTCGGTTCTTGCGGGGACGATTTCAAACGAGCTCGTGTCGTTCGTGAGGGTATCAAAGGGGCTGTTGCCGCCCGACCAAATGTCGTCGCCGCCCGCGTTTTCGGAGGCGACGTAGAAGTTCCTGAGGAACCGCTCCATCGCCGCGATCTGCCCGAAGTTCGTCGGGCTGCCGGTGTAGGCGAGGCGCTTGGCGCGGGTCGTTCGGATCTTCCCGACGTTTGAGGCGAGGTCGAGGTTGAAGGACTGGGCGATGGTGCCGAGCCCGTCTCCGCGGTTGTTCTGCACCCAGCCCAGGTCTCCGGGGATGCGGATCATAGGCTAGTTGGGGTCTACGAGGCCGAGGTCCTCGAGACGGGTGATGATGCTGTTAATGGCGGTGCGCGCCTGGCTGTCGACCGTGGCTCCGCCGGAGGGCGCGGTGATCGATGAGAGCGGCGCGTTCGCAAGCCCGTCGGGTACGTCCGCATCAAGCGCCAGATCGCGGATTTTGAGCCGGTACCGGAACGCCTCCCCCACCTGAAAGGGGATGGTGTCCTGGCGCTCAAGGCTCTTCTTGAACGCGATGAGGTCCTGAAATTGGCGGCGTTCTTCGGGGGTCATGACTTGTCGGGGTTAGTCCAGGTGGGGGCGCTCGTTTTGTCGGGGTTGGTCCATTCCGGGGCCGCGGTAGTGACGGTCGGGGCCTGTACGGAAAGCGCGGCGGTCACAACCGCGGGGTTCACGTTCGCGCCGCCGCTCACGGTCGGAGCGATGACGTTGAAGGTTCCTGTAACAACCGCCGGCGTGACGGTGACGTTGATGACCTCGGGTTCGACCGCGACCACGATGCCTACCCAATCGTCGTTGCGGTCAGGGGTGGCGGTGTTGTTGCCGGTTGCCGTGGTGGCCGTTCGCAGGCCGGATGCAGCTGAGAAGTGCGCGTCCGAGCCGTCCCCCGCGCCCTTCTGGTCGTAGTGCTCCGAATAGGTGGGAGAGCTCGTAACCATCGTGTAGCCGGAGACCGACGGCGTGCCGCCGGCTGCCGTGTCGACCGCCGCGAAGAACATAAAGAGGCAGTTGGCGACGGTGGGGGTGACGGAGCCGACGGTGATCGTCGCAGACGCGCCGGTGGCGATGGCTGACGTGTTGATCGGGTTGGACGGATTATGCCCCGTAATACGGAACATACGGGCGACCTTGGAGGTGGAGCCGTCGAAGTTGAGGGAGAAGCTCGCCTGCCCCACGTCGCCCGCCTGGGCGATGCGGTAGAACACGCCATTGCCGACGTTTCCGCCGTTGTTGCCGGCCTGAACGAGGGTCCATCCGCTCGGCGTCGAGGGCGTATCGTTTGCCCGTCCGCAATGGACGATGAGTAGGTCCCCTTGGGCAACACCGGTCGGCGCATCGACCGTGATGCTCGCGGCTGCGCTTTCCGAAAGGTCTCCGACCGATTGGACCGTGACCGCCATAGTTAGTTGAGATTGAGGATGCCCTCGGCCGCGAAGGTAATCGTGAAGATGCCGTTCGTGGCGGTTTGGTTGCTCCCGAAGTCGATGAGGCAGATGAGCGGCGAGGTGCTTGCCACACCGGTCGACTTGTAGACGACCGCGTAGCGGGCCGTGCCGGTGAAGGACGTGAAGGAGACGTCTGCGGCGTCGAACACCCCCTCGTCGTCGGTGTTGTCCTGGGTGAGCGTTACCGTGAGGGTCGCGCCGCCTGCCGCGTAGGTGCCGGACGCCGCCACCTCGTTCGCCGAAACATCATCGAAGAAGTCGTGCGCGTCGGCGTCGGGGGTATAGGACGAGGTCAGAAGCGCGATCTTGATGGTGTCCCCGTCGAGGTCGACCATCGTACCGTCACCGAGCGCCCGTGCTTTGTAGTCGTTGTAGACAAGTGAAGCCATGTGATTTGAGTTAGCGAATAAACCAGCCCTTGATTGCAAGGACGGCAAGCCCGAGCCCGGCAATCCACTTGACGAGGTCGCCGAGCACCTTCCCGCCCTGGTACGCATCGAGGATGGGCTTCACCTCGATGAGGTGGGCCTCATGGACCTTGATGTGGGCGTCGAGCTTCTCGTCCATCCGGTCGATCTTGCCGTTCACGGTCTCCTTGATCGTCAGCTGGATGTGCTCCCGCAGGATTTCGAGTTCGGCCGGGCTCATACGAAGGGGGAGAGGCGAGGGATCAAGCGGGGACGCTCGTCGCGGGCGCGGCGTGAGAAGTACCGCTCGATCGAGCCGGTGATCCCCTTCTCCTCGTCGCCCTCAAACGAGACCACCTCCTCCCGTAGGCGGGCGTATGAGGCAAGGCCGTGCCGGCGGGCGTAGTCGAGCGCGGCCTTCAAAGCGAAGTAGCGGTGGTGGATGCCGGGGCAGCCCGGCTTCTTCGTCGTGTCGGAGGACGTGAAGTAAGAAGGCTCGCGGTTGATGAGGACCTTCAGGCCCTCGCTCCTCGTGTACGAGGGGATGCGGTCGAAGATGATCCCGTTGGCGGTCTTGTCGTAGTAGGTCGGCACGCCCTGGGCGGTGTTCTCGGAGGTGATGTCCGCACCGTGGTCCTTGGTCTGCTGATCGATGGGGTAGATCTCGACGTAGTCGGTGGCGGACGCGCTCGGCCGGATGAGCACCTTGTGGACGTCGAGGATGAGGTTGCTCCCCTCATCGGTCGTGAAGGTGTAGTCCCGCTGGCCCTGCGTGATCGCGGTCTTGATGATCGGGTAGTCGGTGAAATTGCTGTCGTCGAACTGCCAGGTGCCGGAGGCTTTCAGGGCGAGGTAGACGTAATCGTCCCACGCGAGATTGACGTCAGCCGTGGTCTCCTTCAGCCGGTTGGTGTTCCCCGAGATAAAGCCGCGCTCCTTCTCGATCTCCTTCTCGATGATCTGGATGATGCCCTTGAAATTGGTCGTGTCGTTGAAGGCTAGAGACATAGGTTACTGGTTACGCCCATGTGCCAGCCCCCGAAGGGACTAAGCATGAGCACAACTAGGCAACGTTCACGTCGAACACGAGCGGGACGAGGGTGTTCGGAGTGAGGTGGCCGATGTCCACGCGGCTGTAGAAGCCGACGCCCGAAAGGTTGTTGTTGGACGAACCTGCCGGGAACTCAATCCGGTGCGCCTTGCCGTAGGTACCGCGGAGGATGCCGAGGCGCTCGCACTTCTTGACGCCCGCGAAGACGTGGCCCGCGGTGTGCTCGTTCGACCAGTAGTGGTCGACGGCGAGGTACCGGAGGCCTTCGACGGTGCCCTCCTTGAGCGCCTGATCGGCGGTCGTGAAGCCGTTGGCCTGCACGAAGGCCTCGAGGAGCTCGAAGTCTGCGGCGCGCCAGACAAAGCCAACGCCGCGCTGGTTCATCTGAACCTGGCCGTTGGCCTCGCGCACTTCGCGCTTCACGCCGCGGATGATGTCGTCGATGTTGGACGCCGACACGGTGATCGCGTCGGTAGCAGCACCGCCGCCGCCGATCGAAGCCGTACCGAAGTCGGTCCAGCTGGCGTGGCGGGCAAGGACGGCGCTCTCGATGTACTCGTTGAGGAGCGCGCCGATGCGGTCGAAGATCTCCGCTGGCTTGGTCCAGGGGCTCTGTGCGAGGTCTGCCCAGTCCACGTACATCGGGACGTCGCGGCCAGTCGAGATGGTGAGGGTCTCGGCGGTCTCTACGAAGTCCTGGAACGTGAAGGCAGTGCCACGGGTCACCGTCTGAACGGACGGCGTCGTGGACATGTAGGAAGTCGAGAAGGCGCGCGTGTCCGAAATGGTCACGTCGCACATCTCCTTCCACGTGGTTGGGTGGTCGAGACGGTCTTGAAGTACGTCCTCAAAACTTGTCTCGTACGTAATGGTATTCGCCATTTCGTCTTGGAATTACGAGGTAATCCCAGAGACGCTTACTTAGTCGTTGTAGAAGGTCTTGCTGCTGCCGCCCTTGGCGATGAAGGAGCGGACGATCTGCGCGCGCACCTTGCGGTCGGGCAGTTCGTCGGGCGTGGGCGGGCGGCCCTGGCTAAGCCAGTATTCCGGCGAGAGCTTGGCGCTCATGCCGTGGCCGCTACCCTTCACGTCTGAGACGGCCTCGTCGTTGGCTTTGGTGGCGCGGTGCTTCTCAAGCTTGACCTTGAAGTCCTCGTCGTCGACGAGCTGGTCAACCGAGACGCCCCACTTCTTCGCGGTCGAGAGGGCAAGGTCTACTTCCTCCTGCGCGGTGATGCCCGCGGTGCGGAGGAACGCTTTCTGCAAAAGGTCGGTCTCTGGGGCTTTCGAGGTGTCGGGCCGTTCCTTGAGGGCGCTTCGCTTGACGATGCGCCGGTACTTGGCAAGTTCGGCTTCGAGTTCTCGAACACGTTCGTCGGAAGTGGGCTGATCGTCGATGATGGCCTCTTCGACGGACGCTTCTTCGGTGTTTTCTAGGGCACCGTCCTGAGGTTCAACTTTGTTTTCATCCATAGTTGAGGAGGATGTTAGTCACTTTTCGATAGTGAGAAACGGTAAGTAATCAGTTTTGATAGCGGGACCGAAAACCCAAACGCGCTAGTCTGCGTGGATGAATTCCTCGACGTACACGGCGATATCGCTATCGTCCTTCTTGCAGAGGGTGAAGCGGCCGTACTCGTTGCCGTCGATCACGTCAGCGCCGGTACCTGCACCGGTTGCGTCATGACCCACGACGACGGAGCCTGCGCCCGCGACGATGGTCGTGGTGGTGCCGGCGGCAACCGCGTCGGTATCAACCCACCAGGTGCGGCACATGCCTTCAGCGGGGAGCACGTTGCTGAGCGTCGAGGAGGCCGCGAGGGTGAGGGAGAGGACCGCCTGGCCTGCACCTGCGGCGTCGATCTCGATGCAGCCGTGCTTTTCAAGGATGGACGCGCTGAGTGTGCCGGTCGTGGTGGTCGAGAAGCAGGACGCGCCGCTTGAGAGGCCCGCGTAGAAGAACTCGTTCACGTAGTGATCGGGTCCGGCGGACGCGCCGACGGGCAGCTGCTTCAGAGCGAGGAAGCCTGCTGCGCCAAGGGCCGCAAGCAGGACCGCACCAATAACAAGATTTTGTAGCGACATAGGTTAGTTCTTAGAGGACTTCTTCTTGATAACGAGGGCCTTCTTCACGTCCTTCTTTTCGGCCTCTTCGCGCACTTTCTCTGCGGCCGCAGCCTGAGCGTCAATTTTGTTCTTGAGGCTCGGCATCTTGGCTTCGTTGAGTAGCGACATAGTGTTGATGATTAGGTGATTACCACACGGTCTCCGCGACGTTGAGGACGCCGGTGTACGACGGGAACACGTACACCGCCCCGCAGCCGTAGACGCTCGCGTCGTAGGCAACGGTGCTCGATGCAGGCTGCCCGAAACCCGCAAGGGCGGTGGGACGGACGCCGTTATGGTCGCTGAAGGTGAGCTTCACTTCGCCTGCGTTCGTACTGACGATCCGGGCGGCGCACTGGCTGGAGGTGGCGAAGAGCAACTCTACGGCACCTGCGGTCACCGACTGGCTGACACTCGACGTGGCAACGGCGGCGCGTTCGCCGTCGGGGGCGGCACCGCTCACGGGCCGGGACTGCGCCATGAGGAACAGGAGTGCGGAAAGCGCAAGCAGAACACCGCACGCAATGCTGGTCTTGGTAATGGTACTCATGAGCTAATTATATGCTTTATGCCGCGCGCGGTTATCCACACTACACGTGCTGGACTTTACGCTCGGGAGGCTCGTCGTCGATGCGGTAGCGTTCAAGCTCCCGCCATGCATCCTGAAGCATGTCGATCGCAAGTTTGGCTGCGGCGAGCTTGTACACGTCGGCCTCCTTGCGCTCCTTGATGAAGCTCTGAAGTAGGACCGCGCGGACGGCGGCGGACAGCCCCGGATCGCTGATGAACCGGCGGAGCTTCGATTTCTCAGTGGCGTCCATAGGCTAGGCTTCGGCCGGTGCCTTCGCGAGGGTCATGGGCTGCGGGGGCTGCATTGGCTGGCCCTGCGGCAGGGCAAGCGGCTTCTCCGCCATCATGAGGCTCATGAAGTCGGCCTGATTGAGACCCGAGTACTCAAGGATGTCCTGAAAGGCTTTGGCGAGGGCGGGCATCTGCATCGCCTGCTGGAAGCCGGCGGGGTTGGCGAAGACGAACTGGAAGATGGAGAGGAGCTTGTCGGAGAGGTTCACGAGGTCCTTCTGCTTGCCGGCGATGTTGATGCCCATCTTGATTTCGATGCCGTCGAACTCGCCCTTGAGGATCTCGATGAGCCGCTTGTTGCCGCCCTTGGCGAAGGTCTCCTTGAAGGTCTGCTTCAAGACCTCCTGCTCCTCGCGGGTGACGACCTTCCCTTCAAGCAGCGAGCGCTTGATCTTCTCGTTGGCGTGGTTGGTGGAGAGCTGGTCTGCGATCCACGTCAGTTCCTCGGTGGTGAGGGTGGCCATGAAGGCGGTGCCCCTGGTGATCTCCTTCACGATGTCGGGGATGATCCAGTCGCGGTAGAGCTCTTCGATGAACTTGGCGCGCTGGCCCCGGCGGCGGTCGTGCCAGCCCCGGCCCTGCGCCACCGTGCGCTCCTGGCCGCGGAAGGTGGTGCCGGAGCTCTGCTCCTTCCCGAGGATGGGATCGAAGGCAGCGCCGATGAGCTGGGAGTGCTCGAACCAGGTGTCGATCGCGTTCTGGTACAGCTGAATGTTCGCCGTCGCGGCCGTGGGTACCTGGCCGATGGTGCGGCCCTCGGTGAGCGTGTGCACCTGGAGGTTCTCGCCGTCGACAATGGCGTTCTTGTTGGTGAAGCTCTCGTCGTCGGTCCACAGCGGGACCTTGGCCCCCGCTTCAAGCATCTGCATCTTGTGGATTTCGAGGAAGTTGCTCCAAATCTGCGGGTGGAGGAACGCCTCGCCGTCTGAGTAGCCGAGCGCGCGGTTATAGACCTTCTCCGAGGCGTGGAACTTGAGCCGCTCCCCGTAGTCCTCGCGGCGGTAGAGCGTCACCCCCTGCCTGCGCTTGTGCTTGTCGGTGTAGTACGCGATCACCTGCACCTGGGGGCAGGTGTACTCCATGTCGTCGTTGTCCTTGAGGTAGTGGTCGGGGAGGTTCCCGATCACGACGTACACCTCGATCGTCTTGCCGGGGACCTTGTTCTTCGCGTCGTTTAAGGTGCCGACCGGGTCCTTATCCATGGTGGCGAGGGTGCAGAGCTCCTCAAGGCTGATGGTGGCTCCGTTCTCGGGCTTGCCCCACCCCACCTTGCTCATCTGCTTCAGCTTGTCGGGCGCGAAGTAGTGCTTGAACGCAACGGGACCGCCGAGGAGGTCGGTCTGATCGCAGAAGGCAACGGCGTTTAAGGGGAGGAGCTCAGGGCGCTTCTTCCCTTTTTGGACAAGAGCCCCGCCGTAGTCGATGTCGCTCTCGGTGATCTCGTCGAAGAGGGTGTCGAGGTCGTGCTCCCTGACGTACACCTCGTCGTGGTACTTCTTCACGAGGAAGGAGAGGACGCGGTTGTCCGTGTTCTCGATGAAGAAGCTCACGTCCTTCACCTCAAGGTCCTCCGTCCAGTACGAGAGCCGGAGCAGGGGACGCATGACTTGCTTGAAGGCGCGCAGCCAGTTGTTCTCCCCGGTGTAGAAGACGCCGTTCTTGAGGTGGAAGATCAGTTGGACGTGCTTGCGGAAGTTCCAGTGCCAGTTGTCCCCGACCTGGATTTCGTCGGTCTCGAACCGGCTCTCCTCGCTCTTCACCCAGTCGTAGATCGAGGGGGCCATCATAGGGCAAAGAGGGTCGCGGTGTTCTTAAGCGCGACCTGGCGCACGAAGGGCGAGGGACTGAAGAGGCGCTGCGCGATCGTGGGCTGGAAGATGCGGGTGCGGTGGATGCCGCCCTGGTTGACGGTGAGGATGAGCTTTGCGCGCGGGAGGCCCGGTACCCGGATGTTCTCAAGGGCCTCAAGGACGGTTTTACCCTCGCCCTCGTAGGTCTTTCCCGAGATGATCGCCTTCGCCACGACGGGCTTGGTGGTCTTCATACTATTGGTAGCGGACGAACCTCATGCTCCCGGCTCCGGTCTGGGCCTGCGCCTCTTCAAACGCCTTCCACGAGCTCACGTGCTCGCGCTTGGGGCGACTGGCGAGCTTGGCGTCGACCGCGGCGGCTATCGCCTTGCGGTTCTCCCTGCACGGCTCACAGTAGTAGGCATCGGGATCAGTGTCGGTGTACTGGCGACCGCAGCTCCCAATGCAATGGTGGGTGTAGGTCATACGAAAATCGTACCACGAGGGCCTAGGGGGAGTTTTCAACAAGCCAGGGGAACGCCTCCTCCCAGCCCGGTATCCGGCGATAGTCCTCGGTGATCTCGTCGCCCGCTTTGAGGTCGCGGATGACGATGTCGAGCGTGCCGTCGTACGTCGGTTCATCCGCGTGGTTCATGTAGCCCTGGAAGTGGACGTCGGGCCAGCCAAAGGGCTCGCCCAGGACCATCCGGGGCCACCGGCTCACGAGGAGCTCGCGCACCTCGGGAAAGAGCTTGGTCTGGTCTGCGGGCTGAAGCTTGTACGGGAAGGGCATGCGATCGGCAAAGAGCTTCGTGCCTGCGGCGATGTCCTTAATGGCGAACACCCCGATCCCGTGGATGGGTGACGGGGCAAGCTTCATCTTCACCGTCGCGTTCAAGAAATCGATCACGTCTATTTTGCTCATAGGCTGTTGTATTTAGCGAACGGCACGTGCTCCTTGATGTATTCGTGGGTCTTCCTCCATGCGAGGTACTGCGCCCCGTCCTTGAACCCAAAGCGCGCCATCATCTCCTTCACGTTCCACTGCGCCTGCTGGCACTTGGTGCACCCCGCCCATTCAAGGACTTCGGCGTGCGTGCCGCAGCTCCCTACCTGGGCGTCGTACAGAGCCCGTTGGACCTTCTCGTACGCCTCGGGCTCCTTGAGCCAGGACGGGAGGCCGTCAAGCGGATGGACAAGTTCACGCTCTTTCTTGAAGTCCTCGGGTTTCGGGTCGCTCATGCGTTGAAGAGACAGAAGAAGCAGCTGGTGTCGCCCTCATGAATGGGGACAAACAACCGGCCGCAGGCGCACAGTGGATAATCTTTCACCTGATCCCAGTCCGGCCTGATCTTCACGCCGTACGTCTCCCACTTCTTACCGAGGGGCGCGGGGAGATAGATCATGTCGTGGGGGATGGGCATCAAACGGCAGGGTTACGCTTGGCGGGCCTCGTCGGTCGGTTCACGACGTGGGGGCAGTCGTCCCAGCCCTCCTTGCAGCACTCAGGGACGATCCAGCCGAAGCCGTCTAGTACGGTCGGGGTTTGCGGCGTTTGCTCATGGTTCATACGGCGGAGCCATAACTTCGTTGCCGCGCCCGATAGCGCGCCAGTATTCAAAGGTCTTGCCCTTCCACCAACCGAGTTTCGTCTCGGTCAGAATTGATAGATCGAGCGGTTCCATACTTTTCACTATACCGCCACATTGACCCTATGACGGGGACCACTGGGGACAGCGGCCGTCGGCTTCCCATGAAGGCTGGTGATAGCGTACCTCACCGCGTCCATCGCGTGTGAGTACTTGTGCGCGGGTTCATTCTTGGAGTTCCCGTCCTTGTCCTCATCCCACGCGTAGTTTTCGTAGCTCTCCCAGACGTTCTTTGATCGTCTTGTTACGTAAATCTTCTTCTGATTGACGATCTGTATCCCGAAACGAACGCTGTCCTTCCCCTTCTCGCAGGGGTTCACGCTGATCCCGTACTTTCGTTGCTCCGCGATCGATTTGGGCTCGGCGCTGTCCGCGATGGTGATGGCCGTACCGGCTTCCCTGATGCACTTAGCCAAGTGCTCATTTGTAAGCTCGGTGCCGTAGGCCAGCTCGTCGATGATGTAGCTTCCATTCCAGTAGTATACCGCAACGGCACAGGCCGGGTCGGGGAACCACCCGAAGTCCTCGCCAAACCGTACAAGGCGGGCCTCGGGCGGGATCTGATCTATGAGCTGCCAGCCGGTGTAGATTTTGCCGCGCACCTGGTCGGGCGCGAGCCCCTCGATCACCTGCCAGTAGCGAGAGGGATTGGTGTGCTTCTGCCGCTCGTAAATCTCGACGGTGTGCGGGTCGAGGTTGGGGAGGTTCTCGCGGTACGTCCCGCCGATGAAGATGGTGTCGGTGGCGTCCGCGCGGAGCCGGGGGATGTAAAAGCCGGGAGCCTCGGGATGCGGGTCAAGCTCGAACCACTTGTTGAGTATCCAGTGGCCTTTGACGGGCGTGTTGAGCGTGAGGACGATGCGGATGCGCCCCTTCACGGTGCGCAAGCTCTCGTCGAGCTTCATAAAGTCCTCTTCGCCCACCTCCTCGGCCTCTTCGATCCAGAGAAGGTTGTAGCCGGCGAGGGATTTGAGGCGGGCGGTGAGCGCCCCTGATGAGGACTTGAAACCATGGGCCCGAACGGAGTTCGCACCCCGCTCAAGGTACATGTCCCCGTCGTTGGCCTTGAAGGTCTCGGTGATCCCTTGCTCGTTCAGGCGGTCGAGAAGCTCAGACCAGCACGACGCGCGGATGTCCGAATGGACCGCGCGCATGATCGCGCCGCGGGTGTATTCCTTCCCGAGAAGCTGACTGATGACGAAGCGGGATGCGGTGCCTGAGCGGCCGTTGCCGCGGCCGCCCATGATGATTGCGTAGCGCCAGTCAGAGCGTTCCCAGAGGGGCGCGTGGCTCTCGTGTATCTCGAAGTTTACGAAGCTCACGGCACATAGCGCGGCATCCCTTCAAAGACGCTCGGGTAGTCCTTTGCAAAGCTCGATAGGAAGGCCATCTGCTCGCCGCGCGTGCGGCCTGAGAGCTCGTCGTTGAACGCATCAAGCGGGATGCCGTAGGTCTGGTACATAAAGACCGCGACGCGGGTCATGCCTTCGTCGATCCAGTCTCGAAGCTGCTGCTTGTTCATGACTTCCGTACGCTAATCTCCACGCCCTGCACCTGGATCGGCCCCCCGTCAGCGCCGGTCATTTCAACGGCCTGCGTCGCTTTTCCAAACAGCTGATCCCCGACGTACGGAATGAGCTTGGGGTCTTCCATGTAGGTCCCCTTCACGAACTCGACGTACGTCTGCTTCTCTTCCTCCGACCAATAGTCGCGGAACTGCTTCCGGTTCTTAGAACCGAGTGGTCGTCCTGCTCCGGGTTGTCGTCCTCCTTTGGGCATAGATTGTTTTTCTGTAAAACGGCCTACCTACGCGCTCTCCTGCGCTGGTCGGCCTTCGCCTCCTTCTGCGCGTCATCGACCTTCTGCTTCCACGAGGCGCTCTCTTGCTCAATGTGGGTCTCACAAAGCCAGAAGCCGTCGATGGATGAATAGGCGGGGCCTTGGCCCGCAAATCCTAGCGGCACATTACATTCGTGACAGTACGATTGAGGATAGATGGAGAGCATTGCCCTTACATCATAGTACCACTGTGAACACTGTTGATAGCTCGGCTGTGTACAACCTCAGGGAGATACAATGAAGGGCAGGTGAACCTCGAAAGGAAACCTGCCATGCGCCTGTTTCTCTGCTGCCCGTTCTGCCGCAGCCCGACGCAATTCACCCGCGTCGACAACGCTACCTACGTGGTCAACGGCGAGCCGGTCTGTCACCGGCCGCTCTGCCGCGAGAAGGCGGTCGACTGGGCGGAAGTCCAGCTGACGCCTGAGGAGCAATCGCTCGCCAAGGCGGCGGAGCTCGGGATCGGAGCGCCCTACGCCACCTTCCATCACGACGTCGGTCCGCCGTGATCTGCCCCCGCTGCCCCACGGAGATGGTGCACAGCCATCACACCGAAGTCGAGGAGGTGAGCCCGGAGGTCGTTCATCTGACCCAGGTGTTCACAGACGAGTGCCCGGTCTGCTCGGCGCTCTGCAAGTGGGTCTATCCCATGCTGCCGGAGCACCTGGCGCAGTCATGAGGTGGCTCGCCTACCTCCTCCTCGCCTGGCTCGCAATGCGCCTCTGGAAGGAGGTGTTCCGCGAAGAACTGCGCTGGAACGCATGGTGAAGCTCGCCCTGCCCGTCCTCGCGCTCGTACTGGCGTTCCTCTGCCACTACTTCTCCCCGACTGTATAGCCGGGGAGCTTCATCTCCATTTCACATGCAAGGATAGATACTGGCCGCACGCCTGAGGTGGCGATGTACGTCTCGAATAAAGACCCGCTCTCTAGCTCTCACGGATATGTAGAGCCAGACCCGACGCAAGTGATTTGATCTCAGCCCCGCCTAATGCGGGGTTCGGCCGTACAAAGACCTGACAATAAATTACAATTCGGGCTTCTTATTCAGCGCCAGCCACAGCCTTGCTACGGCTTCTTCGGGGGTGGAGCCGTCGAAGGTAACGCGTTCGCCGCCTGCAAACCACGCACGTCCCGCACTTTGGATGTTGCGGTTGAGGTAGTGGAAGCCCTCCCCACACGCCTCGATGAGTTCGGAGAGGGTGGGCTGATACCAATACCCGTCGGCTACGTTCGGGCTTCGCGGATAAACGAAGCCGCTACCCTCCTGCGGGAACCCCGCTTCCTTTAGCTCGTCCATTAGCCCGTAGTCCATGTAGGTCATAGCGTCTCTAGGTACTGCTCCAACGTCTTCCCTTCCGCGAGGGCGTCTATCATGCGGTGCTGGAGGTACAACCAGTGTGGCTTGGCCTCATATAGGTTGCGCGAATTGTCGTGGACGTTCCACCCCTCCACCTTCCCCACGGCTTTCCAAAGCTCGGGGTTCAACAGCAGCTCGTAGACATTCACGCCGTCTACGGCGTCTCGCGGGATGCCGCCCTGTACTGCGTTTTCGATGAAAGCTTGGATGGTCATACCCTGCGAGGCTTATTCCAGTAAGGCGACTTGCACTTAGGGCAGACGCGCGGTTGCTGATCTGCACGGGGTATCCACGTGTGCTCGCACCGCAGACACCGGAGAACGGGAAGCTCCATAGCTACGCGAGTTCTGCGCGCACCTGCTCCTCAGTGACGGGACAATCGCCCCAGAACTCTACCGGCCCGCCGTCGCGGAGGTTGACCGTGCCGTCTTGGTTTACCGGCACGACCATGACCTCACCATTCTCAAGCCAGAAAACCGCCCCTGCCTCCTCGCACCAATAAAGCTTATTGTTCATGTTGTTGCTTTTACTCATATACCTACAGTATACACCTATAGGTATTGCCTGCAACTCGACCTGTGGATAAAGCAAAGAGGGTCATTCGACCCTCTCTTCGAGTTCTAGACGCTTGCGCGTCAGAAGCTCGGTGCGCTCTAGCCCTTTCAAGGCTTCAAGCAGTTCTTGTTCCGCCTCATCCGGCAGTTCTTCAAAGGTGCGTCCCTCGTCCACGGCCAGCCTCCCTGATTACAGGCCGTGGCTCATCGTACCATGCCGTTGAACCAGAACCGGACGGGCACGACGTAGACCTTGTGGAGCCGAGGAAAGAGGCGACGAAGCCAGTCCGGAACAATGAACGAGCGTTCCTCAACAACGAGGTTCCGGATGAACTGCCATGCCCATAGAACGCCGCGATAATGCTGAGGGCTCAGCATCTCGCCCTCGCCCGGTAGACTGTTGATCTTCAGATACCAGACTGTGAGATACGGATAGAAGCCGATCCGCCAAGGCGGGCATAGCCCTACCTGAAAACCTGTCTGCCACTTGTTGAGCAAGGGCTTGATGCGCATTGCACTCAGGCTACCACGCACAAAGACACCCGCCGGGGCGGGTGTTGATAGTCACGCGAACAGGTCGAGCTGGGTGGGGGTGTTCCGCTTCTTGAGGACGGCCTGCCAGAAGTGACCCTTGCTCTCGTGGTCGAGCCACGCCTTCGCGTAGGCTGTCGGGCCGCCGGCCGCCTCCACCTCGCCCCGCTTATGGAAGTGCGAGATGTAGCCCGTCGGGGTGACGGGGATCGGGGCTAAGGGCGGCTCGATGACGTGAAGCTCGATGTGGGCGGAGCCGATGTACTCCGGCTTGTAGCGGGCTTGGATTTTGATCCCCTCCCACTCGAAATCCTCGACGATCTCCACCTCCTTCTTCCGAGGCTTAGGCTTGGGTGGTGCTGGCTCAGGCTGAGCCTTCTTGCGCGCTGCCATGAGCGGTTCTCCTTCCGCTCAAAGTATAACCGCCGGTCTTGCGAGCCGGCGGTTGATTGAGGAACAGTGGTGAGGGTGCTTTGATGAGTTTATCGTTGGGCAGAGCCTCACGAATTCTCTCATCTAAGAAAATCCCCACGCTACGAAGGTGGGGATAGTGAGCTCGCCTAGGTGCGCCCGTTTGTTACGGGTGCCGGGTTGTCAGGCCGGGACGTGCGCCGAGCTTCTTAAGTTTACTACGGCGCGCAACGGTGAAGGCGGGGGTCTTGTGACGGTAGCCGATGCCGGCGAGATGGTACTTCCGCGGCGTGCCGTTCTCGTTGGCCGCGCGAAGGAGAAGAACGATGACGCCCATAGCGAGCTCCTTTCGAGCGTGAGTGTAGCTAAGAAAATGCCGCCCGTCTCCGAGCGGCATGAGTGGCTATGGGTCAGTTGACCGGCGCTGGAAGCGCGAGGACCGGCTCGCAGATACCGTCGATCACCTGGTGCAGGGTCTGCGTCAGCTGGGGTGCTTCGGCGACCTTGCCCCGCAGCGCGTAGGTTACGGCGTTGAAGGCCCGCCACGCTGTCTCGTCGCCCCAGTCGTAGGGAGGCCGTTCATAGGCATCCACCACGTCTGCGATGCGGGTGAGGTTGATCGCGCCGCGCCGGTAGAGCTCGATGACCAAGTGGTCGAACTCGTCGAGCTCCAAGGGCCGGTTCTTGTAGGCCTCGATCGTGCAGGCCTGCGCGATGCGCTTCTCCTGCAAGGGCTCGATGATGCCGGCGACGATGCCCGGAAGATCCCGCTTGGCGTTGGCGGTGTGCTTCCTTTTCACCACCACGTCGGCGCTGAAAGCCATGTTGTCGCAGACGAAGACGCGGCTGCCGTAGGCGAGCGCGACGGGGAAGCTCTTGTCGTGGCTGTTCCGCATGCCGAGCACGTCGGTGTAGTCACCGTAGGCGGACTTGAGGCTCATGACGCCGAAGAAGCGAGCGCCGTCGGGGGTGACGCCAAAGGTCTCGTCCACGATCTCGTGGCCGTAGAAGCCGAGGGAATAGCGCACCATCTCGACGAGCTGATGATGCGGAAGCGGCACATGGGTGCTGGTAGCCGGCGGCGTGTTGACCTGGCGCAGCGCGTCAAAGTCAACGGCCTCGGCCCCCGCGTGCAAGACGAGGGTCATCGCAGTTCTCCGGTTTGGGGGACAGTCCGGAGCCATTGTACCGTGCCGACTAGTGGAGCTTCGGAGCCTCTGTGAAGAACTCCGTGACGGAGCAGTCGAGCAACTCCGCCATGCGCGAGAGGACGGAGGGTGGGATGGGCTCCTGCGCTTCCTCGTAGCTACGCAGCTGCGCCACCGTGATCCCAAGCTCCAGCGCTAGGCTGGTGAGGCTCATCCCCGCGAGTTTCCGGCGGTAGCGGACCATGATCGCCGCGTATGCAACCGTGGAAGGCACGCGCCAGACATACACCAAAACAGGGTGCAAGAAGACACCCCCAGCTTGCGCCGGGGGTGGTACTTACGCACGCTTCTGAAGCGGCACGATCTTCTCCTTGAAGTCCGACGGCAGCCAGCAATCCGCGCCGACGCCGATGTAGCCGAGGAGTGTCCCCGCCTCGTCACGGAAGGGGACTAAGACCCAGCCTCTTCCAACGCCACGCGGGGCGTAGCCGATGCCATGGCGCTCCGCGAAGTCGGGGTCAAAGCCGATCGCGTGCACCATGTCGTGCTCCGGTTCGAGGTAGCTCAGCGGGGAGAGCTTACTGCCCCCCACCGCCTCGCTCTCGGGAACGGTACGGGACGGTACCTTTCCATTGGTACTGTTCCGCGTGAGACCGGCCTTCTCCGCAAGGAACGCAGCGGCGTCCTTGGCCTGGATGTCGAGGATGTGCGCAGCAAGCGCGATCTGGTCGCCGCCCTTCCGCTGGGAGAAGCAGTAGAACCCGCGATCCGGCGTCACCACCAAACCACGAGGGTCTCCCTTACAGACGGGGCACTGCCCGCGAAACTGATTGCCCGCGAGCTTCAGTCGAAGGTCGAGGAACTCGATAGCTTGCGCGAAGGAGACGGCCTCCTTCACCGCAGCAAAGTCGATGAACGAGGACATGGAAGCCTCCTGTGCTGTCCACACCCATTCTAACATTCGCCCGTCGGCATGTTTTACTGGGGAAGGACAACCGAAGGAGCTGGCAATGGCTGGCAAACAACCGGACTATCACGTCTACACTTCCCGCAAGGGAAGCGACGACAAGAACCACTACACCCGGCTCGGCGCGGCCTGGACGGTCGGCAACGACGGCATCTCCGTCAAGCTCGACGCCCTGCCGGTCTCCGGCGAACTGGTCCTCTTCCCTCCGCGCGAGGAGGACTGACCCCACTCGTCCTGGGAAATCCCCCCAATCCCTGGTCCCAGGACAAGTCTAAGGCCCCCGGCACACGTTGTCGGGGGCTGCTGCGTGGTATGCTGTGAGGGCGAGCGAAGCTCGTTTGCTTAGCTACCGCCGGAACCGCCATCGTAAGGGCGGTTCTTGCGTTATGGCCTGCCGATGTCCTTGGTGCCGGTGACGGTGGCCCACGGCTCCGCAAGGAGGTGCGTGAGCACGGTCTTCGGTACGCGCCAGTTCACGCCGAAGGAAGGCACGACGGAGAGCGCGAACCGGCCCTCGTACTTCTCGTTCCGCTGCTTCCTGATGTAGTCGAGAATGTTCCTGCCGTGGGTGGCGTTTGTGGTGACAATGAGGATCGACAGGTTCGGGATGCCCCACCATGCCTGAAAGGTTCGTGCCCCCAAGACTTCGAGGTAGTTCCCGACCTTCCTTCCGAACGCTGTTTGTTCGAGGTTTCTGCGCTCGATGCTCTCGGTATTTCTATCAATCTCAACGGCGAAGAAGCGAAACCCCTCCCCCGGATACTCGATGCCGAAGAGGTCGTCTGGGACTAGCTTGCTACTCCCCACCGGAAGCGCCATCGGGTTCGTAGCGTCTTTGGCCTGCCCCACCTTCGGGTGCGTGAGGATCTCCTCGCGGGGGATATAGCGCAGGCCCTTCTCTCGGCACGCCAGTTCGATCGAGGACGCGACGCAGGCCCCCATGAGCTGATGCAAGAACGGATCGGTCCGGCGCGGCGAGAAGCGGCCGAGTCGATCTTCTAAGGCGAGTTTGGCCCGGTCCGTGAGGTCGTAGACGATGTGCTGGTAGCGGGCCTCAAACGCCTCGAACTGGCGTGGGGGACGAGTAAGATACGAGCCCACCTGGTCGCCGTTGTAGAGCTCCGTGAGGCGCTTTTGCGTCTTGAGGTAGCTCGGGCGGAAGGTGCGGGCGAATTCGTAGAGGTAGGGAGTAGGCAGCGGCCCGTGCCGGTCGATCGCCTCGAACATGCAGAAGTCGGCTTCCTGCAAGACAAGCCGCTTCTGCTTAGGGTTTGGAGGCGCGAAGCGAAGGCGACGAGGAGGGTCGTCGTTGTCGTAGGCTGGAAGAGTAATCATGCATTAGGAGATATCGGGAGGAGCGCGCCTCGTAACCGGACGGCATAAGGAGGGATGTGCCGAGTGCTTCGCTATGGTCCCGTATGGACACGCGAATATTCTACCACTCGCGGCTTATATCCTCGTCGGGCGTCGCTGGGGATACAGGCACGGACGGGAGGGATACCTTGGTCCGGTTGCGCTCGACGAGCCGTTCGTAGGCAGCGGGGGAAAGTGTGGGGACGCGCGCGAGCGCGCCAGGCCGGATGGGGATCGAAACGGCCTGAGGCGTGACGTTCTTGATGTGCGCGGCGAACTGAAGGCCCGGCTGATTGAGGATGAAGTCGGCCGTCGTACGCATCTCCGGGGCCATGGAACGGGCGTCGCTCGCCGAAAGACCGGAGGCGAACTTGATCCCCGTGTTGGCGTGGAGCGAGGCTCGAAGGCTCCCGGTGGCCTGGTCAAGGTACTGGTGACTGAGCACGACCCCGCAGCGGTACTTGCGGGCGTCGGTCAAGAGATCGTCGATGTTGCTGTCGAAATAGGTGGCCGCCTCGTCCACGATGAGGAAGGTCGGCTTGCGCCTTGCTTCGGGAATGGCGGCCCGTTCAAGGACGGCCTGAAGCGTGAGGCTGATGAAAATGCGGCCGAAGTTGCCGCTGCCGTCCTTGAGGAAATCCTTCGCCGTGTCGACAAGAATGACCGATCCCCGGTTAAGCTCGGTGAAGAGGTCGACCTTCGTCTCTGGCGCGGTGAAGAGCCGGGCCAAAGTGGGGTTCTCGATGATGGCGCGGAGCCGGTAGGCGATCTGTTCCTTCGTCTGCGCGAAGGTCTTCGTGGCGAAGTCGTGCGCGAAGAACTCCCGCTGCAAGGGCGGGAGCTGCTCGATGGCCTTGGCATACGGCGTGGGGTCGCGCATGAGCTGGATCATGTCGAGGATCGTGGCGTTCCGGCCGAGGGCGTCGGGGAGCGCGAGCATGAGCCGCGCGACGTAGCGGAAGAACACGCCCTGCTTGGCCGTGAGGTCTGCGCCCACGAGCCCGGTGAAGAGGTAGTCGAAGGTCTGGATGACCCCGGCCGTCACCTGCTCGCGCGTGGCCTCGTCATACCCGCGCATGCGCTCCTGGTTGATCGCAAACACATTCAGGGCGGGCGGGTGCTTCGTGTCCCTCGGGTCGATGACGATGAGCCGGTCTTCGATGCCGAGGTCCGCGTGCGTGAGCCGGTTGATGAGGTCGCCGTGCGGATCAACGATGACCAAGGACGGCGGATCGGGGCTCCGTAGGTCGGAGAGGATGAGGTGTTCGAGGAGCGAGGTCTTTCCCGCCCCCGTGCCCCCGACCACGTGCATGTGGCTGAACCGATCCTTCTGGGAGAGTTTGAGCGGGACCGGAGCCATGAGGAGGTCGTGGAAGGGTGTCCCCCCAAGGTATCCGCTCACGAGCTCGTCAAGCGGAAGGTCGCTCTCGGTTGCGGGTTTGAGGGGCCGTCGGTTCGTCGGCGTGCTGCCGGAGACCTTCCGGGCATTTGCCAGAAGTCGGTCAGCCAGGTCTTTGAACATGCCGCGGTCATAGAACCGCGTCGCGGTCATCGTGGCGGTGATTTCGCTGACGAGCCTGCGCGGATCGGGGACGGTGTAGATAAGCGGGATCGTGAAGGGCGACGGCTGCTCGATCGACGGGAGGTCGTTCGCAATCGCCCCAAACGCGCGCCCCACGCCATCAAACAGGAGGCGGTAGTACGCCTCCTCGTTCTTGATGAAGTGCCGCTTCTGAAAGAGGAGGTGGCGGTACTCGGTGAGCTCCTTGAGGCTCATGCGGTCGAAGGCGGGCGGCGGGGTCGGCCACAGGTAGCGCTCCTCCCCAAGCACGGCGGCGACCGCCGTCCCGAAGTGCCCGCTGATGCCCGGCGGGACGTGCGAGAGGAACGCGTCGAAGATGCGGATGCCGATCTCGTGCGGGAGGTCGTCGAGGAGCTGCTTGTCCTGTTCCTGTATCCACGCGAAGAGCCGACGGGTGTCCTCGATCTCGGCCTGATGGCTAGTCATCGCGCTCCGGCGGCGGAACGGCGCGCGCCACGACCCGACCTTCCTCGGCGAGGTCGATGACCTGCTCCTCGCCGGTGAAGGATCCGCGCACGTCGAGGTGCGTCTGAAGGGTCTTGCAGCCGTTGCGGATTTTGCTCTCAACCTCGGTGATGGCTTCGAGGTAGTCGGCTTCGATGACGTGGCCGCGCTGGATGGATTTGGCCGAGATGTAGATCGCGTCGCTCTTGAGCTCCGGGAAGAAGCCCGTGACGGCAGCCTTGAATAGGCCCGACCGTTTGGTGACGTCCCGAGCCCCCGCGTCTCGCACGACGTGGAGGATGTCGTAGTAGGGGATTTCCGCGACGCGCGTCTGTTCCTCGGGTGTGAACTCCGCACGGACTTCGAGAAGGAACTTCCTTCCCTGTTGTGACCGCTTGAGTTTGAGCTGCATTCGTCCCCTCCCCCTAAGAGAGGGGAAACCCGCGTTCCGTGACTGTCAAGCGATGCACCGCCCGATGAAGTCGTTGTACTCGTTCGTGCCCGGTACCAGTCCTTCGTAGACGGCGAGGAGCTTCGCGTCCTCCGGGGTGCAGCGGCTCCCGACTTTCTCCTCGATCTGGATCAGCTGGTTCCGGAACTTCGGCACCTCGTCAAAGGACCGTATCCCGGCGATGAGCCGGTTCTGTCGGATGAGGGAGGTGTGGAAGGGCGCGGCGTAGAAGCCAAAGTCGGGGATGACCACCTGGCCCTGGTACTGGGAGATGAGGAGGTTTCCGAGGACGTAGCAGTCGAAGTCCCCGAGCTCGGCTCGGTTCAACCGGGCGAGGATGGTGCCCTTCAGGGAGAAGTTGGAACCAGTGAGGACCCGGCGGACCGTGGGGGAGAACAGGATGTTGTCGATCATGGCGAGGGCTTCGGCGGCGGCTGGGTCCTTCCGATCGCCCGTCAGCTGATCGATCCGTTTGGCGGCCACGAGCATGGGCGCGAGGGCCCGCTTCCCGTTGCGTACGGTAAGCGTTGCGTCGCCGCCGGGATCGGCGGCGTAGAACAGTTCGGCCAGATCCCGTGCCCGGTTGGGGGTGAGGCCGGTAAGGGGATTGAACGTGTGGCGGGCAACGTCAAACGCCCGCGCGCGCAGTCGATCGGGAAGTTCGTCGTCGATCAGAAGGAAGTTGGCGCGGGGAAGGTAGTGTGAAAGCGGCTCCTGGTTTGAGCCGACAACGAGGGCATTCATGGGCCGGGAGGAGTAGAGCCCGCGTCCTTGCAGGGTGCTTCTGCCGGCCCTGAAACAAGGTACGGGTCTATCGGTATTTTACCGTGAACGGTTCATCCCCAGAGGGGTACTGACCGCCCACTGTTCGTCTGTGTGCGCGAAGCGCCACGACCCAATGCCCGTCCCTCGCGCGCGTGTCCTATACCGCGCGTGGGGCCAGACGGTCGGTAGACGGCTGGAGGGCATTGGGTCGTGGCGTGAGCCCGACGAACAGTGGTGCGGAACCAGTGGGATAGCCGTACGGTGCGGTACATACAGTGTAGCTGGCCGTATGGACGGCTCGTGTGGACAGGAAAAGACCCCCGGCCAGTCTTTGTAACCGGGGGTCTAGTGGCTCCGATTAGGAGCCGGTGTGTGCATCGCGTTCGGAAACGCGCCGCCGGATGAAGTCGTCAATCTCGTCCTCAAGCCAGAAGACCCGGAACCCGACACGCACACGGCGGGGAAACCCGAGGTGGGCGTATTCAGGCTGCGTCTCCATCCTGGCAATGTGGGCGGGAGAGATACCGACCCGGTTGCGCACTTCCTTCTTCGATAGCAGCTTCATCGCAAGCTCCTGTGAAGGAGCTCATCGATGAGCTCGGGTTAGACCCGGGCGAGCAACCATACCAAAGCGTGCTCGATCCTCAAAAGCGCCTCGCGTTTCTCGCGGATACGGTCGTACCGGTCGTAGATCTCGTCGAGGACCGGCGGGGCGTGGTTGACGAGGACTTCCGCGATCTCTCGCGGAACCCCGACCCGCGCGGCGAGGCTCCTGAACGTCCGGCGGAGGTCGCGGAGCTGCCAGCGGTTGGTGGCACTCTTTTGTAACACCTCGCGCTTCAGTTTTCCGAGAGCACCGGGGTGGATGTGCCCGCCCCACCTGCCGGGGAAGACGTACTGGTTGGATGGTCCGGCAAGGATGGTCTCTGCCAGGGGACACACAGGTATCGCGTGGTCCCGCCCATTTTTCGTGTAGCGACCCGGTATGGTTAGAACCGAGTCCACAATCCACTCCCGCTCAAGAACGCACGTCTCGGTGTTCCTCGTGCCCCACAGGATCATGAGGCGGAAGATCGGGGGCGACGCGTACCAGATGCGGACGATCTCCTCATCCTTGAGGACGCGCGAGCCCTTCCGATCCTGGGACGGGGGATCGTACCCGTACATCGGGGAGACCTTCACCCACTTGCGGGGTGCTTTGGCCGCCCAGTTGAAGAGTGCCCGCGCGTAGCGGTAGGCGTGGAGCTGTTCGGAGGGACGGTCGCTGAGCTTGGCGAGGCACCGCTCGATGTCCTCATGGTTGAGGTCAGCCACAGGACGGCCCTCCAGAGGCTTAAAATGCCGCTCTAAGGCCCGTTTGACCTGGTAGTGGTATCTCGGGCTTTTCGAGGCTTCGAGAGCCTCTAGGAAGCGCGTACGGGCTTCGTCGAAGGAAACGGTGGCAGTCTTCTCCCCCGGTTCGTTGAGGAGGAGGCGCTTCGCTTCGTTCCGCGCGTCAGAGAGGCTGATCTGCCCGACGGTCCCGATCGTGATGCGCTCGCGGTTTCGGCCGCGCACGACCACGTACGTCTTCTTCTTCAAGCCACAGCGCACCCCGAACCCCGGCGTGCTGTCGCAGAAGTGGGTGGGGTACTTTTCCGAGCCCTTGAGAGCCCGGATGCTGATTTCCGTTAGCCGCATATCTGGCTCCAATCTGGCTCACACATGCAAGGTGCAGGTGCCAGAAGACATGATACGGCATGGCTAGGGGAAATCGCGGAAAGCGCAATACGCTCAATGCTTTGGAGAACGTATGAGGAGCTATGAGAAGAACGATTTTTAGCTTGGGAAGCTGAGCGCCCACCCTGCAGTTTCAACCACTTAGCCCGTTCTGGCTCGTTTCTGGCTCAAGGAAGAGATTTGGAGCGGAGTACGCGACTCGAACGCGCGACCTTCTGGATGGGAACCAGATGCTCTACCAGCTGAGCTAACTCCGCACCGGTACGCTTCGTACCCGGCGGAGCATTCCTCCCGCAAGCCCGAACCCGCCGATCAGCAAGGCCCAGGTCGCGGGCTCGGGGATCGCTCCGGTGTTCTCGACGAATGTGTAGGTGCGGAAGGTCGTGTCAGAGCTGTAGGTCTGGTACTGGCCCCCGCTACCCGCGTCCCGCAGGAAGAGCTCTCCGTTCGGATACGGGTTGCCCCGGAACACGCCCACCACGCCGCCCCCGACGGTGCCTCCGGCGATGTCGACAGTGAGGTAGTAGGTGGTCATGGTAGCGACGGTGACCGGCGTCCAGAACACGTCGGCCCACTGCTCGACGACCGGATCGACTTCGACCGTGCCGCTCGCAAGCTGGTTGGCTCCGACGGCGTTCGGGAGCGCGTCCCAGAGCGCGATCTGAAGCTCAAGCGGGTCGGTGCCGCTGACGCCGTGCACCCTGAACCCGCCGCCGGAGACATTGCCCGCGTTCGTCTGGAAAGACTGAAGCGGGTGGCTCAGGTTGCTAAAGCCCGCAAGCCCGGCGTTCCCGTCGGGCTGGTTCTGGTCGATGACGTTTGCGGCCTGGGCGCTCGTGGCGATGCTGGCGACGGCCGCCAGGAGAAGCGTCTTGAACATGGTGCCCCCTCAAAGGTTCGGAAACCATCGTAACCCCATATTGGGGTACCCCGAAAGAGGGTTCGCCTCTAAGGCGTGTAGCCAGCGTACATGCCTGGTTCGGTGTTCACAGACGCCTATGCGTCCCTGGTGGAGCGTCTGATTGAACTCCGAAAAGCGCGGGGCCTCCTGCAATCTGAAGTGGCCGCGCGGCTGGGGAAGCCCCAGCAGTTTGTGTCGAAGGTGGAGAACCGGGAGCGCCGGCTCGATGCGATTGAGCTCTATCAGTACGTGAAGGCGCTCGATGCCGACCCTGTGGAGCTCGTTACGGCGGTGTATCGGGAGCTTGGGTAGAAGGGCGGATGGCGGGGCACTGCGGGTGTCGAACCCGTCCGTCTCTAGTCCTGGACGCCTAGAGCCGCTCCCACGAGCTATGCGCCCCCATCTACTCTCCTGCGTGAAGGGCTGTTAGCTCCGCCCAAGTAGGCCGCGCGTATCTTGTATCGCCACGCGGCTGTCAGCCTTGGGCGGAGAGCAACCCTCCACCTCCCGCCATCCTACCATGCGTGGGGTGGGGTCAGGTGGCTTTCGGGTCCTCTGCAATGATGTCGGTGGCTACATCGTGGAACTCGCCATTGACCCAAACGCGGTGTTCAAACGTGAGACGCTCGCCTTGCTTCGTGTAGGCGACGAGCACGCCGATTTCTCGACCCTCCGTTTCCTCGAACTCGATTGCCCAGCGCACGATGTCTCGGTTGGTCATGCCGCCCATCCTACCACTGGAACATTTCGGGAACGGGCGCTATGTGTACAGCGAAACCCGCCCTGCCCTTGGACAGTGCGGGTGCTGTTAGAGCCTCACTGTACCATGCCCGACCGCTTCCCTCCCCCGTGGTACGTGACCGAGACCGAGGGCGCGTCGTTTGCGGTGCGCGACGCCACCGGCTTCGTGCTGACGTACTTCTACTACGATGACCGCCGGCACATCGGGACGGGGTTCGACCGGCTCACCCGGAAGCAGGCGTATGCTTTGGCGAAGAACTTTGCGAAGCTGCCGGCGCTGCTTCTAGGAGAGCGCGATACTCCTCAGCCTTCTTGATGAGCCAGGGCGTGCCGAACTTCTGGCCCTTGGTCGCGCGGTTGCGGTCCTTCAGGTCGTTGACGTACGCCTGGCCTTCTTCGGCCAAGAGGCGGGCTTCAAACGCCGGCCAGTTCCCCGACAGGTTGATGTTGCAGTGGTAGCACTGCGGCCGGAGGTTCTTGAGGTCGTAGGCGAGTTCCGTCGAGCAGATGCTTTTCGTGATGAAATGGCCCGTGTGCCAGTTGGAGCCCGTCAGAGGCCCTTTGCGGCAGGTGTAGCAGGTGTTGCCGTACCGCTCGCGGGTGAGGGTCTTGCAGAGTTCCCAGAGGACGGCCGCGGGTTTCTTACCCTTGCGCTTTGTCATAGGATTTGACGCGGCGAGCGCGGAACATGACGCGGATCGGCCACGGCAGGCGCACGACTTCAAAGGCCCCGCGCTTCTGGCGGGTCTCGGCGAAGGTGCGGAACTCCAGCTGATGCACGAGGCCGCAGTCGCAGCACTTCATGAGGTACTTGTCGGTGGGGAAGATCCAATCGCTCCAGCCATAGCGCGTCGGCGTAGTCACCTTCTTGAAGCGCTTCATACCCACATTTAAGCACGGCCGTTTTGTTCGCTTGCCGTTGTCCCCACTAAGGTTCGCACAACTAATATTGTGCGAAGTATATATCCCCCCGCCCGCGTTTTAGAATACCTCCCTCCTTCCTCCCATCACCCTGCCGGAAAGCATTATGACTAGCTTGGCTTGTCCTCCTCCGTGTCCCCAGGGACCTGAGAGAGATGCTTTCTTTCCGTATAGGGGTCAGGTTATCAGTCGGTCGCCAGCAATCCTTATATCCCTGCTGGTGGGACTTGGTTTCACTTTAAGCGGCGCGCGCGTAATCCCAAACTGTGGACAACTATTCGCGGGGCTTGAGCATCCCATTAAAAGCCCTACCCCACGCGCCCTTCCCTTCAAGCTCGTACTTATCGGCCACGCTTTGGATGTAGTAGAGGTCGGCGAGGCTAAGGCCCGTGCAGCGCATGGCCACGTAGCCGATCGGCCGGTTGAGCTTCTTCGAGAAGGCTTTGAGGAGGTCGTTGCGCTTCTGGCCGTCAGAGCGGGGGGCCTGTGGTACGAGCCGCCCGAATAGGTCGGTGGCTGATTGGATCTTCGGGCCTGGCTCTTCCGCGTAAGGGTTCATCACCGGAAGTCCTTGGTCTTGATCTTGAACATCGATCCATCCTCAGCGTGCCAGACGATGCCCTCGATCTTCCCGTTGCCATACTTGCTGTCCTGGGCGGGAAGCCATTCACGGAGTTCCTCGTAAGAGGTGGGCACGTCGTCGAAGGTGGGTACATGGCCTAACGAGAAGAGCACGACCCGGTGGCTATCGAGGTTGAGCGGGTTGCCTTGGATTGAAGGACCGACGGCCTCACCGCTCCACTCTCCATCAGGCACATCGGAGAGGTCCGTGTTTCGAGCGGCCTCCCACATGAACTTGTCATTTGGTGCGTACTCATCGGCATCGACGTACCAGGGCTCTTCGATCCCTTTCGCTTTCTCGATCTTGGATGGGTTCCGGCGCTTCTCTAATCGGACCAGGGTGCCTGCGCGGACCGTGAGACGGACGTTGGTGCCGTCGATCTTCTCAGTGGCCTTAGCGAACATAAGAAGCTCAGGCGTTACGCCCTCCGCGTATTCCTGAGTGATATGGCCGTCACCGGCCCAGTCGCGCTCGAAGATAGTCTTGATCTTCTTCATACCCCTAGCATCACGTCGAGCTCAGCCCGCATCGACCGCTTCTGCTTCCCCGCCCGTTT
>Ga0196963_10000431_pt1 | contig 39127 bp, 26 predicted proteins | sample S1_5metaG_FD_148600 | JGI IMG/M metagenome (GOLD analysis project Ga0196963, IMG submission 148600) | Soil microbial communities from Anza Borrego desert, Southern California, United States - S1_5 | ecosystem: Environmental > Terrestrial > Soil > Desert | place: USA: California | collected... | reverse complement strand
CGGCCCGATGGTGGACGGCCCCGCGGCGACGAGTAGGGATTTAAGTTCGACCATGGCCGTCGACTCAGCGGTATCGGCGGGTGCCGAGGGCGTCCTCGCCCAGCGCCCGCATCAGGATCATCACGATCACGGCCGCCAGCACCATCAGCAGCGACACGGCGACCGCCTGCGTCAGTTCCCCGGTGCTCAGGTACAGAAACACGCTGGTGGACAGCACCTCGGTCCGCATGCGGGTGGCGCCGGCGAAGACGAGGATGGGGCCGAACTCGCCCAGCGCCCTCGCCCACGCGAGCGTGGCGGCCGCGAGCAGGCCGCGGCGCGCCTCGGGCAGGGTCACCCGCCAGAACGCCTGGTTCCGCGAACATCCGAGCGTCATCGCGACCTGTTCGGTGCGCGGGTTGATCTGGTCGAACGTGACGCGGAGCGCGCGCACGGCGAACGCGCACGACACGGTGAACTGGGCGATGATCACGGCCGGGACTGCATAGGTGATCTGCCATTGTGACGGCACCCAGGTGAACGGCCGCCCGCTGAACAGGATCAGCAGACACAGCCCGACGACCAGCGGGGGGAGCACGATCGGGATGTCGATGATCGCGTCGATCACGACTTTCGCCCGCTTGAGCAGCGGCGCGAGCACCGGCACGCGCACGCGGTCGTCGACCCACCGGGCCCAGGCCGCGTCGTCCCAGCGCGACAGCAGGTAGGCCAGCGGCGTGGCCACCCAGAGACACAGGATCGTGGTGATCGAGCAGGAGATCAGGCTCAGCTTGATCGAGAAGCGGATCGTCTCGGAACTGAGCAGGTCGCGGATCGCGGGCCAGGTGGTGTACGTCGCCTCGGCGACGACCATGGCGACGATCAGCAGCAGGTAAAGCCCGCCGATGACGCTCAGCGCGATCCAGAACGGACGGTCAGAGCGGGGCTTGGACCTGGTCGCGGTCGGAGGTGCGGCCGCGTTCATCGCGCGCTCCAGCGGAAGCCCCAGGCCTCGAAGCGGTCGCGCGATTCGGCCGAGCGGAGGTTCGCCATCAGCCGGCCGGCGAGCTGCCGGTGCGCGCTGTCCTTCGACACGGCCAGCGGCTGGGTGGCCAGTGCACAGGGGAGGTCGATCTTGAGGGCGGTGAGCTCGTCCGCATGCCCGGTCGCGTTGCTGACGTACGCCACCACGGCGTCGAGACTCTTGGTCAAAAGCTGGTTGACGAGCAGGTCGCCCGTTGGCGATTCGACGACCACGTTCGCGCGGACGTTCCTGTACAATCCGCTCTGCTTGAGCGACTTCTCCGTCAGGGCGCCCAGGGCGCACTGCTTCTCGTGCCCGACACCCAACCGCAGGCCCGGCTTGGCCAGGTCCCGCAGCGTCTTGATTCCGAACGGGTTGGCTTTGGGGACGAGGATTACGAGCTGGTTGATCGAAACGTCGGCGGGGCTTGGGAACAGGTCTTTCACCTGCGTCATGAAGCTCTGGTCGCAGGCGAAGTAGGCGTCCGGCCGCTGGCCGACCTTCATCTGGCCGACGAGGATCCCGCAGCCGTTGTACACCCGGTCTACGCGGACGCCCTCGCGGCGCTCGAAGGCGGTGACCGTGTCGTCGATCGCGGGGCGGAGCATCGCGCCGGCGTAGAGAGTGAGGCGCGGGGATTCGGCCCACCGGTCGGCCTCTGGCGCGGCCGCGAATCCGGCGTCGGCGAAGTGCGGGCGACCCTTGTCCGCGGACGACAGGTATCGGAGGAAGTGCAGCGCCGCGGTCGGGTCGGACGTCGACCGCAGCACGCCCACGCCGACCGTCGTCACGCGGTCCGCCAGCTCGGGAACGGCGACGGTCTCGAGGTCGACGCCCATCTGCCGCACGGTCACGTCCCAGACGAAGGCCGCGTCGATCGTGCCGAGCTGGACGTCGGTCGCGACGTCGTTCACGGTCGGCTTGGTCACCGTCACGCGGGCCTCGATCGCGGGCCAGCGGCCCGTGGCGCCCAGCGTCTCTCTCACCACCTTACCGATCGCGGCCGCCTTCGGGTCCGCCAGGCCGAGCCGTACGGTCTCACGCGCCAGGTCGTCGAGCGACCGGATGCCGCGCGGGTTGCCGCGCTTGACGGCGAGCACCGGCCGCATCGTCGCCACCGGCGCCGATTCGGCGAGCAGCCCCTCGCCCCGGGCGAGATCCATGTACGACTCGTCCGCGGGGACGTAGAGGTCGGCGGTCCCGGTCAGCTTGGCGTTGGCCAGCAGCGTCTGCGACCCGCCGAATTGAAGCTGGACGCGTACGCCGTACTCACGCTCGTACGCGCGCGCCGCCGCTTCGACCGGCTTGCGGATGCCCGCGGCGCAGTAGAGCAGGAGCGGTTTCCCGCCCTTCGGGCCGGTGCCGCCCGCTCCCGCGCCTGACGACCGGGTCGTCCCCGCGGTACGGTCGGGGGTGCCGGTTCCACCGGTCGGCAGCCACGCGAGCGCGGCCACCAACGCCGCGAGCGCCAGCACCGATCCGATCAATAAAACGCTTGGCTTCATGAGGGTCGTCTCGTCGGTCTCAACGGCAACTTGTTGCCTGTCGCGGGGCCCTTGGGCGCCGACTTTGGTTTGCCGGAACCGATCACGGGTTCGGGGATTTCCCCGGCCGGCCGCTCGTCCGCCGGCGCGGGGCCGCCCCCGTCTTCGAGGATCGATTCCCAATCGGCGGCCAGCAGCAGGTCGAACCCCGGGTTGAGCTCCTTGACCTGGCACGAGCAGGCGCCGATCAGGAACTCGGCGACGTCCGCGTTTTGCCTGGGCGCGATCTCCACCCCGGTAAGCTGGCACAGCGCCCGGCCCTGTCCGAACACCGGCACCACCACGGGCGAGTCGGTCGGCTTCATCCCCTGCGTCAGCATCGACACCAGCACCGACTCCGCGGCGTCCTTCCGCGAGACGCGCAGCACCTCGAACGACAGCCGCATCGGCAGCCGGGACCGCAGCTTCGGCCCGGGGGTGTCCAGATCGATCTCGGGCAGCGTGAGTTGCTTCTCCAGCCGCGCGAGCTCGGTCGCAAGCAGTTTCTCCGCCGCGTCGTTGTCCGCCGCCTTCGTCCCCTCCACGAGCACCCACACCGCCGTCTGGCCGCCCATGAGCCGGCCGGCGATCCGGCGCCGCGCCGGGGAGTCGACCAGCCTGCGCGCGGCGGCCACGTCGAAGCCGGCGACCTGCACCGGCGACCTCACGTCGTCCCCAGCGCCCGAACTGGACTGAAGCGCCAGCCACGGCAGCGCCGCCTTCGCCTTCGGGCCTTGCGCAGCCCACAGCTTCTCCTCAGCCGGCGACAGATTCGTCGACAAGTCGATTTTCCGCACCTCCATGTTCACCGGCGCCTTCGGGTCACCCGCGAGCGCACCGAGCGCGCTTTCCTGATCCTTCGTGAGCGGGCCCTGGTGGAACACGACGGCCGGGATCGCCTCCGGCCGCCACCGCTCCAGGGCGTAGCGGAAGACGGGAATCTGGCATGCCGCCACCCAACACGGGCAGAGCGCCAGTAGCAGCAGGCCGGCGGACATTAACGGTGATCGCAAATTCACGGGTGTACTCCTACGGCCGGTCGCGATGGGCGTCCGGACCGCTCTCTGTTCAATTCCCCACGATTTGGATTAGGCCATCTTCGCCGGCGATGTAAAGCCGGCCGTGGGTGCTCCCGACCACGACCACCAGCGGCCGCACCGCCGATCGCCTTTCGCGGCACAGCCCGGCGGGGAATCGACTGAGGAGCGATCGATGTCCACACGTCGCTTGCGATCCCTGCGCCGTCACTAGTTCCGCTTCGCCGGCCGTTCGCCCCGCAGCGTCCACCCGCCCTCGTTCCGGGCGGCGTCCTTGAAGCTCACGGTGTCGATGCGCGTCTGGATCGCCGCCGCCTCTTCGTCGGGCGCGAACGACACGCCGATGATCGCCAGCTTGCCGTCCGGGTCGATCGTCAGCGGGCAGTTCAACACGCGGTTCGGCGCGATCTTCCCCTTCTCCGGCCCGAGCTTGACCTCGGACCTCACCAGTCGCTGCCGCCACCGAATCGCGCCCGTCGCCGGGTCGAGCCCCCACGCGTAGATGCCCCCGCCCGTCTCCGGATGAAGCCCCGCCGTGAACGACGCCAGCCCGTTGTGAATCACCACGTTGTACACCGGCCAACTCGATTCGACCTGCCCGTGCGAAACGATCCGCCGCTCGTCGCCACCCGCGTAGAACCGCCAGCGCAGGGCACCCGTCGCCGCGTCCAGACAGTACGCGAACCCGTCGTGACTCCCGAACAGCACCGTCCCATCATGAAGCACCGGCGCCTGACTGATGCGCCCGCCCACGGTGAAGCTCCAGACCGTTTCCTCCCCCTTGCGACATTCGAGCCGGTGCTCGTGGATCGAACCGACGTACTCACGGCCGTCCGCGCCCCGCACCCGCGCGGTCTCCCGCGCCCCTGCGAACACCTGCAACGGCCACTCCGCGGCGATCGGCCCCGCAAAGGGCGTGACCTTCAATGCCGGCCCGGCGTCCAGCGTCCCACCCTCCTTGCGAACGCGCGTCGCGTCCTCCGGCGCCGGCCGGAGCGGCTCGGCCGATAGCGCGATGTGCCCGCGCAGCTGCGTGATGCACCAACACGTGTTCGGCGTGTACAGCACCATCCCCTGCGCGAGCGTCGGCCCCTGCGCGCACCCGCTGCGGGCGATCGATCTGACGACCGCCTCGCCCTTCGCGTCCACCCAGATGCCCATGCCGTTGATCAGCCACTCGCCGGTCGCGGCGCTGCGGTTGCACCGGTTGTTGAACGGCGCGTCGAAGAACTTGCTCACCTTTCCGTCCGCCGGGTCGACCGTGTACAGCGTGCTCGGGGTGAACCAGTACGGCCGGTCGCCGCGCACGACCAGGTTGTATCCCCACGTACCCGTCCACGCCGCCCATTTCAGCTTCCGTTCCTTCAGGTCGACGCAGGCCACTTGCCCGGGGAAACTGCTCGCGCCGATCCCACTCGCGCCGAACAGGAAGAGGTTGTCGCCGGCAAGCATCGTCTGGCCGATCTTCATCGGCCCGGTCGGGATCGCCTCGCGCCCCTGCTTGCCGAACGAGACGTCGTCGCGCTTGGGGATCTGTTCGAGCAGCGGGGTTGCGACGCGCCACTGCTCTTTGCCGTCCGCCAGGTCCACCGAGGCGACGGCCACCGTCGGCATCGACGGCCAGCGCATCTCGACCTTGTACCCGTCCGCCGGTGTCACCAACTGCACGACGACCCGCCCGCCCGGCAGGATCCGCGGGAACGCGGGCCAAACGTCCTTCGGCGCGTACGTCCACCGCCGTTTCCCCGTCGCCGCGTCGCACGCGTGAATCGCGCCCCCGGTGCTGACGAGCAGCGTCCCTTGCTCCATCCGAAGCTGGTAATACGCCGCCGGCAATCCCTTCACCACCCCCGGCAGTTCGCCTTGGGGAACGTCGTACGAGAAGAGTTCCTTCCCCGTCCGCGCGTCCAGCGCGACCGGCACCTTGCTCGCCTCAGGGATGAACACGACCCGATCGGCGTCCGCGATCATCTGGTACTCGATGTGCGTCGCGCCCGCGACCCGTCCCGAGATCGGCCGGCGCCAGAGCGGCAAGCCGTTCGCCGCCACCCGCGCCTGCAGCGCGAGGTTCTCCGCCTTGGCCTTGTCCTTCGTCACCGCCATCTCCGCGTCGCCCTGGTTTTCGACGCAGAACGAGCGCCCGCCCGCCACCCGGAACGCCGAGTAGGGCCGGTATCCCGCCGGGTTCCCGCCCCACCCCCGGTACGGCTGCACTTCCACGCGCCACTGCACGTGCGTCGGCGGCCCGATCCGCCGGTCGTGCGACTGCCCAGTGCCCGCGGCGTCGTGGTCGAAGTGCGTCCAGTCATCGAGGTCCGCCGAGCGCGGGTTGACCGACCTTCGCCACGTCCCGTCGGCCCACGTCAGGCACACGCCGCCGGGCGCCAGCACCCGCGCGATCTCGGCCGCCGGCGGCCCCGCCGCACCCGCCCCGTCCGCATCGATCAACAGTAGATCGACTAACCCGTCGGCGTACGGGAGTCGCGAAAACGTATCGCACCGGACGACGCTCGCCAGCCCGTAGAGCCCCTGCCTCGCGATCGCCTCGCGGGCCGCCGCCACGGACTTCTCGTCCCGCGCCAACCCCTGCACGAGCCGAGTCCCGTCCCGCGCTAGCGCGGATTCCGCGGCGCCGTCGGACGAACCCACCACCACGGCCAGCCCGCCCGTTACGCCCGCAGCCGCCGCTTCTTCTGCGACGCCTCCGGGGATCGCGCCCGACGCCCGTGGGGACATCGCCACGGCGGAAAGGGTCAACGCAAGCAATCGGAGGGCTTTCATCGCGCGCATGTGGCCTCGTCTCTGCACCGACCGCTGTTTCAGCCGCCCGTTGCCTCGCCGGCGAACAACGGCGCCAGGGTAGCCAGCCCGACCGGGATCATCGCGCTCCCCGCCATCCCCGCCCCCCGCTTCGACGAACGTTCTCGTTGTCGTGGGCATGTCCTACCTGTTACGCCTCCGGCCGCCCGTTGTTGCATGCAGGAACGTAATCGACGCGCGCGGTACCGCGGCCCCTGCCGGCGATGGCTCCTCGCTTCTTTGCGCACATTGGTGTTCGTTGGACGCGTGGCCGCGGAGACCGCGCCCGGAAAATTGCATGCAACCCGAAACGTGTGTCCCGGGAACACGTCGTGCGAACGACGGCGCTCGACGAAGGCGGATCGGGGGCGGCGCTCCGGCCAAATCCGGTGCGCCGTGCCCCCGCGTGAAGGGGCGTCCGTGGCGCTACTTGGCCTCAGGTGCTCGGAACACCTCGCCCGGGACGGGCAGTTTGACCTGGTGGAGTTTGTACTCGCCCGCGCCGGTGACGTAGAGCGTCTTGCCGTCGGCGGCGCCGAAGGCGAGGCCGGAGATGTTGCGGGGGACTCCGGTGATCATGGCGGCGAGCGCCTTGCCGTCGGGCGTGAAGACGGCGACGGCGGCGCCCGAGTGGTGGCTCTCGGCCCCGCCGACGTAGACGTAGCCGAGGCGGTCGACGGCCAGACCCTGGCATCGGCCGATCCAGCCGGTGAGCGACGGCGAATTGTCGGCGGCGGGCGGCAGGTCCTTCAGGTGGGTCGTGGTGAACTTGCCGATCAGGATGAAGGGCTCGCCCTGCCCGAGCTTGCCGGCGTCGTCGACCGGGTAGCGCCAGACGCCGCGCTGGTCCGGGTTGGGGATCTTGGAGGCGACGTAGAGCCACCTGTGGTCGGGCGAGAGGCCCAGGCCATACGTGTGGACGATCCGCGGCTCGCCTTGGAGCACCTCGGTCGTGCCGGGCAGCAGGTAGCGCGTGCCGGCGTCGGGGAAGCCGGACCAGTAGATCGTGCCGTTCGGGTGGCAGGCGACGAAGTGCGGCGATCCGACGCCGCCCTTCGTGCCCTTGGGGAAGCCGACCTTGCTCTCGGCCAGGGAAACGTCTTTCCCGTCTTTGGCGATCTTCGCGATGCGGTGGAGGCCGTCGGGCTGCTTCTCGGAGATGATCAGCGACCCGTCGGGGTGGGCGGCGGCGCCGACCGGGTGCGTGACCTGCTTGAACTCGGCCCACCCGTCCGGCGGGGTGTGGGCGCGGTACAGCTTGGGCACACGGTCGGCGACGATCAGCTTGCCGTCCCACCAGGCCAGGCCCGAGGCGGTCATCGTCGGACTGTTCGGCACCGGCTCGGCCGCGAACACGCCCGCGATCGGCTTGAGTTCGTCGGCGAAGGCGAGGGGGGCGAGGAGGAGGAGGGGCAGCAGGCGGACCAGGGTTTGGGTCATGGCACGTTCCAGATTCGGACCTCACCCTTGCTCCCTGAGACGAGCTGCTTGCCGTCGGGCGTAAAGGCGACGGCGGTGACGTCGGCGGCGTGACCGGCGAGCGTGGCGACGGGTTTACCGGTGGCCGGGTCCCACAGGCGGATCGACTTGTCGCGGGCGGCGGTCACGAGCCGCTTGCCGTCGGGTCTGAAGGCGACGGCCGTGACTTCGTCCGTGTGGCCCTTGAGGACGAGGAGTTCCTTGCCGGTCGCGGCGTCCCAGACGCGGGCGGTCTTGTCCCAACTGCCCGACGCGATCCGCTTGCCGTCGGGCGACACGGCGACGGACGTGACGACCGACTCGTGCCCGGCCAGCGCGCGGAGCTCGGCGCCGGTCTCGGCGTCCCAGACCCGCACCGCGTTCTCGCCGTCGCCGGAGACGATCTGCTTGCCGCCCGGCGTGACGGCGACGGAGGTCACGTCGTACTCGTTGCCGGGCCGGAGGGAGAAGAGGTCCTCGCCGGTCTGGGCGTTCCAGACTTTGGCCGAGTCGTCGGCACTGCCGGTGACGAGGTACTTGCCGTCGGCGGTGGCCACGATCGAGGTGATCGTCTCGGCGTGCTCCCGGCGGGTGAAGAGCTGTTTTCCGGTGGCTGCGTCGTACACGGCGAGCGCGCCGTCCCACGTGCCGGTGGCGACGTGGGTGGTGCCCTGGAGGAAGGCGACCGCGGTGACGCCGCTGTCGTGCTTCGGGAGCGTGCGCGCGGGCTTGCCGGCGGCGAGATCCCAGAGGATCGCGAGTTGGTCGTCGCCGCCGGTGAGAAGGAGCTTGCCGTCGGGGCTGACGGCGAGGGCGGCGATCCAGTCGGCGTGGGCGCGGAGGGTGCGCGACGAGTCGTCGCGCGCCGGGGGGGCGGTCGTCGCGGACGGCTTCGGTTCGCCGGCGCCCGTCGTGCCGGGCGCACACAGAAGCGCACAGAGGACCGCGGCGGCGCGAGCCGGATGACCGAGACGGGCGGACGTGGACCGCTGCAATCGCATTGGTTCAACCGCGCGACTTCACGTTCGCGGCTAGATCCTTCGCTGCGCTCAGGATGACGGAGTCGGCCGATCGAGCGCCATCGCGCGACGCAATGCGGCGAAGCCGCGAACGGCGCCGGCGCCGGCGATCACAGCGCGCTACGCGAGCAGTTCGGAGATCGTCCCGTTGCTCTCCTTGAACGACTGGACCGGGCAGCCCATCTGCTGGAGGATCGTCAGGTAGAGGTTGGAGATCGGCTTCTCATCGGTCTTCCAGCGGAGGTGCTGGCCGTGTTTGAAGCCGAGCTTCGACCCGCCCGCGAGGAGCATCGGGAAGCTCTTGCCCGAGTGGCTGCTGATCTGCGACCCGCCGAGCATCAGGACGGTGTGGTCGAGGAGCGTGCCCTCCTTGCACTGGATCGTCTTGAGCTTGTCCATCAGGCGGGCGAGGGTGGCGCAGAACAGCTCGTCGCGCGCGGCCAGGACCTTCGCGTCGGCGCCGTCGCCGCCCTGCGACCCCTTGTGGTGGAAGTCGTGGGCCCCGCGGAGCTGGCCGCCGGCGGCCTTGGCCCAGTCCTTGTACTCGTTGTAGTTCGGGCCGCCCTCGCCGCCCAGGACCTGGGTGACGACGCGGGTCATGTCGGTCTGGAAGGCGAGCGCGATCATGTCGGTCATCAGCTCGACGTGCTCGCGCATCGACTGCTTGCCGGACGGCGCCTCGAGTTTTACGCCGGCCTCGTCGAACTGCGGGCGGCCGCGCTCGAGCAAATCGCCGCGGTCGACCAGGCGCTTCTCGACCTCGCGGATCGCGTCGAGGTACTGGTCGAGGCGGTGGCGGTCGCCGCTCGCGAGCCGGCCCTTGAACGCCTTGATGTCGCCGACGGCCGCGTCGAGCACGCTCCGGTCGACCTGGACGCGGGCCTTGGCGTCGGCGAGCTGGCGGTGGTCGGCCGGCGGGAACAGGCGCTCGAACACCGTGCGGTAGTCGGCGATCGCCGGGATGTCGACGCCCAGCGCGTTGCGGCTGAGCGTGGACGTGCCCACGCCGTTGGTCCACGACAGGGCGAGCGACGGCAGGTACGTCGGCCCGACGTGCTGGGCGGCGACCTGGTCCATCGAGATCGTGTTGGTGATCGCGCCCGGCGTCAGGTTGATGTTGTGGCCGGTCAGGAAGTTGTAGGGGTGGACGTGCCCGGTGATCCGCCCCTGGATGTGCGAGAGGCCCGTGAGCACGGACACGGCGTCGCGGTGCTTCTCGAGCGGCTTCTGCGACGGCGCGAGCGCGAAGTTGCGCCCGGCCTCCTTCGGGAACCACGCGCTCGCCGCGATCCCGCCGGGGATGTAGAAGCACGCCAGGCGCGCCGGGTCGGACTTGCCCGCCGCGGCCGCGAGCGTCTTGCCGCCCATGGCCTCGAGGAACGGGAGGGCGATCAGGCCGCCGAGCCCGCGGAGCGTCGCGCGGCGGCTGATCGGGGCGGGGCGGGAAAACCAGGTCGGCTTCATTGTTCGACTCCTCGTGTCCTTCACCGGCTGTGGCACTTTAGTGCCACAGTTTTAGACGCTTTCGAACCGCTTTCGTTGTCGCTGCACGACCCGGGGCGCTTCAGGCACCCCCGAGGAACATCTTGGACCGCACGAGGCCCTTGAGCAGGTCGCGGGCCTTGTAGCCCCCGGCCTTCTGCTCGGCCATCAGCCGGCGGATCCCGGCCAAATCGTCCACGTCGGGCAGCCGGCCGGTGCCGTAGATCACCCAGCTCTTGAGCAGCCCGCGGACCACGTCGTCCTGGTAGTTCCGGGCGATCAGTTGCCTGCACTCGGCCCAGGTCGTGAACGCCTCGCCGCGCGGGAGCTTGCCCGCCGCATCGACCGGGCGCGTCTTGCCCGCGCCCTTCCACTCGATCTTCCCGTCCAGCTCGTTGCGCGTGTACTTCTCGTGCTCGACGTCGCGCCAGCGGCCGGACAGGTCGAAGTTCTGGAACGCGAACCCGAGCGGGTCCATCTTCCGGTGGCACGTCGAGCAGTTGGCGTCGGCCTGGTGCTGGACGAGCAGCTCGCGGAACGACTTGCCGGCGTTCTTGCCGTCGGACGGGACGAGCTCGGGCACCTCGAGCGGGGGCGGGGGCGGTGGTTCGTCCAGGACGTGCCGCAGCGCCCAGGCGCCGCGGTAGATCACCCAATTCTCGCCCATCCAGCAAAGCATCGACTGGATGCCGGCGTGCCCGAGGATGCCGCCGCCGCGGGGGTCGTCCTTGCGGAGCACGACCTTGCGCAACGTGCCGCCGGCCATCGCCGGGTACCCGTAGTGGCGGGCGAGGATGTCGTTCATCAGCGTCCAGTCGCTGGCGACCAGCTCGGCGGCCGGTCGGTTCTCGGCGATCAGCGCGCCGACGTACCGCACCGTCTCGTCCTTCATCGACGCCTTCAGGTGCCGGCCGAACCGGAAGTCCTGCTTGCGGATGTGGTCCATCACCAGCGTGATCGGCTGGTCCATCTCGAGCCATTGCATGACGAACGGCCGGACGAACCCCTCGACGGCCCGCGGGCCTGCGAGCAGGCGGTCGACCTGCGCGTCGAGCACGGCCGGGTCGCGCAGCTTCCCGGCGGCGGCGAGGCGGCGCAGCTCGGCGTCGGGCGGGGCCCCGACGAGCATGAAGCTCAGGCGCGACGCGACCGCGTGCTGCCCGGCGGCCGGATCCCCTGCCGCGGGCAGGTAGCGGAAGCCGGCGCTCATCAGCACGGACTGGAAGGCGGCGCGGAGCGCGTTGTCGAACGTCATGCCGTCCGCGCGGAGCTTGGCGTACAGCGCGTCGAACCGCTCGAGCTCGGCCGGCGCGACCGGCCGCCGCCAGGCGCGCTCGGCCCACAGCGCGATCAGCTTTCGGGCGCTCTCGGCGTCGTCCCCGATCGTCCCGAGGTTGGCGTTCCAACTCGCCGGGGGCCACTGGGCGACGTGATCCGCGACGAGCTCGGCGTCCAGCACCATCGCGAACGGGACCGGGCGCTTCTCCTGCGGCAGCTTGCGGTCGTACCGCGGGCGGTACAACCCGACCCCGCCTGGCACGAAGTCCTGCGGGCGGTCCGGCTTGACCTCCGGCTCGTCGTTCTCGAACCCCTCGACCGCGTACGGCACCTCGACCCGGCTCTTGAGCGACAACTGGATGCCCCGGCGCCCGGCCGGCAGCTCGTCGAGCTGCACCTCGTAAACCAGCTCCTCGGGCTTCTCGAGCGTGCCCGTGACCTCGTGGTAGTCGAAGTCCTGGCCGCCCACCTCGACCCACAGCCGCGGGCTGGGCAGGTTCGGGAACGGCTTGACGGCGGCGACGCGCAACTTAATCCGCGCGACCGCCCCGCCGTCGGCCGGTATCGGGAAGTGCGTCTCGGCCCCCTCGCGGTCCCCGAGCCAACTCGCGGGGATCATCATGCCGGGCAATTCCTTGCCGGGCTTGGGCTTGCCGGGCCGCTTGCCGGCCGGGTCGAACAAAACCTCGAAGTGCTTCCGCGGGTTGTCCGTCTCGCTCGCCTTGAACACAACCGGCTGCGCCGGCGCGGGTTCGAGGAACCGAATCCCGTCGACCGCCCGGCGGGTGATCTTCATCACCGTCGTGACCGAGTCGGCCGCGTCCTGGAGCGCATCGGCCCCGGTGTCGAACCCGCCCACCTTGCCGTCGCCGGGGATGCTTAGCGCGTAGTCGACGGACAGGCCGGTCACGTCCTGGAGCGCGGCCGACAGTTCGCGGCGGTTAAGGCGGCGCGTCCCGCCGGCACCCGCGGCCGTCCGGGCGTCGGCGGCCGACCTCTCGATCCACGCGAGCAGCGCCTGGCGCTGGTGGGCCGTCGGCTGGGGCGCGTGGTCGGCCGGCGGCATCTCGCCGGACGAGATCTGCTCGTGCATCTTCGCCCAGAGGTTCCGGTCCTCGATCCGATACCCGGCGAGCTGGTCGTACCGGAGGCGGGCCTTCTGCTTGTCGGGGCCGTGGCACTCGATGCAGAACTGCTGGAGGACGGTGCGCGCGACCTGCGCGAAGTCCCCGCCCCCCGGCGGCACGGCCGGTGCGGCCGGGGGAGCCCCGGAGCCGACGCCGGTCGCCAGGGCTCCGACCACCGGGATGAGAAGCAGGCGTAAAGTCGAGGCAAATCTCATCTTGCAGATGCTCAAACGAATGACGCGCGGCGTCGGAAGACCTCCCGACGTCTGTACGGTGCCCGAATCTGACCAAACCTGACAACCGCCCTGCGAACTGCGGTGAAAACCACTCTAGCAACGTCGGCGGCGGCCAGTTCGACCGCCGCCGACGTTACATCGGACAGCACGACCAACGGTTCGCCAACCGCGGCGCGTGGGGAATACGGTTACCGTCCCGCACGTTCCCCGCGGCGCGTCGACCGGCGGCACAGGCCCAGCGCCAGAGCGCCGAGCAGGCCCAAGGCGGCCGGTTCCGGCACGGCAACGACCGCGAACGTGACCTGGTTCGCCGCCGGGCCGCTGGTCACGCCGGTCACGGTCAGGTCCGACAGGAGGAACGACTCGGTTAGCCCCGGGTCGAACACGCCGGGGAGGATTGTCCCGTCGGCGATCGACCCCGCCAAGGCGCCGAACCCGAGCGTGGTCCCGCCGGCGTTGGCCTGGTAGAAGATCGGGCTCGTGCCGACCGCGCCGTTCTTGAACGCGCTGCCGATCGAGCTCAGGTTGATCCCGCCGACGCCGACGCCGTCCGTGTCGATCTTGAGGTCGCCGGTCGCGGCGTCGTAGATCAGGGTGATCTTCCCGTCCCCGTCGCTCCCGGCGGGGACGTCGAGCACGCCGACGAGCGTATTGTCGGCCTGGTCGGTGACGGGGCCGGCGCCGAACTGCCCGGCGCCGTTGATCGCGAAGACGTCGGAGATGTTGAACTCCGCGTCGTAGTTCACGTCGCCCTCGGCCCAGACGGCCGTGTCCGGGCCCTGGCCGAACTTGCCCGCGCCGTTGATCGCGAACACGTCGAAGATGTTGAACTGGCCGTCCAGGTTCGTGTCGCCCTGGGTGGTGTACCGGGCGGTCGTGACCGTCCCGTTGTCGACCACGCCGACCTGGCGCGATGCCGGTTGGGCCTGGACGCCCGAGCTGACGAGCTGCCCGCCGGTGATCATGGCGGCGGCGGCCGCGTACGAGAGGGACGAGTTGGGCACGGCGATTCCGCTCCTTCCGATGTCGAGGGTACCGTTCACGGCCAGGGTGTTGGCGGTCGAGTCGTCGTAGTTGCCGGCCCCGTTGGTGGCGACGCCGCCGGTCAGGTTGAGGCGGGTCCCGGCGCCGATGTTGATCGTGTTCTGGACGACCTTCCGGGCGCTCAGGACGCCGGTGCCGCTGACGTTGAGCGTGCCGGCGGTCGGGGCCGAGTTGAGGACGGACGCGACCTGCTTGGCGCCGTCGGTCACGCTGAACGTGGCGTCGTTGAGGACGGCCACGGACGTACCGTTGGTCGCGGTGCCGGAGTTGTCGGTGAACGGGTCGGCGGCGCCACCGGCGAGGATCTGGCCGGCGGAGATCTTCAGGGTCGACCCGGCGGCGACGGTCACGGTGCCGCCGGTGCGGTTGACCCGGAGGTTGCCGACGCCGGTCTTCTCGAGCGTGCCGCGCCAGGACGTGTTGCCGGTGCCCGCGATCGCGTAGGCGCCCGAGGTCCCGGACGTGGAGGCGGTCGCCACGCTCACCCCAATCCGGGGCGTGCCGGCGGCGGACAGGTCGTTGACGACCAGGTGCCCGGTGTGCGAGCCGGCGAAGTTCGTCACGTCCCAGACGCCGCCGTTCAGCTTCATCGTGAACGTGGCGTCGCGCGGGAAGACGGCGAAGTTGTTCGCGTTGAACCCCGGCGCGCTCACCGTGCCGCCGCGGAGGTCGACCGTCCCGCCCGGGCTGGTGCCGGTCTCGGTCGAGCCGGACGACTGCCACGGGCCGAACTGGAACAGGGCCGTGTCGTCGGCACCGCTCATGACGAGCGTGCCGCCGCTACCGACCATGTTCAGGCCGCCGTTGCTCCGGCCGTCGGTCTTGAACCGCCCGCCCGCCGCGACCGAGATGGTCCCCGTCACGCCGGGCATGACGACCACGTCCTGGAACCCGTACCCGCCGTTGTAGTTGGAGGACGGGACGCTGGTGCCGACCGGCAAGGCCTGCACGTCGAACGTGGACGTGCCGGTGAAGACGAGGAACCCGGTCGCCGCACCCGCCTGGTTGCGGTACGGCATGAAGTTGGTCCGGAGCGTGCCCTCGTTGACGTAGTAGCTGTGGTTGATGATGCTCGACGTCGTGTAGTCGATCGCCGACGGCAGGATTTCGAGCGTGCCCGCGCCGGCCTTGCGGAGGCCCTCGCGGGTCGCGATGCCACCGTTGTTCGCGCTGCCCAGCGCGGAGGTGATCCGCAGGGTGTCGCCCGCCGAGACGTCGATCGCGGCAGTGTTCGGCCGCCCGTCGAGGAACGGCCCGCCGCCGCGGACGCCGACGTTCCGGTTCAGCACGACCGTGCCCGAGCCGGGGGCCAGTTTCAGGATGCCGCTATCGATGACGATGCGGTTTTGGCCGCTCCCGCTCGCGCCCGCCCCCAGTTGATTGGCGTTGTTGAACAGCACGGTCCCGCCGGCGACGTACATGCCGCCGGTGAAGCCGTTCCCGCCGGCGGGGGCGGTGGTCAGGTCGAGCGTCGAGTTGTACCCGCTCTTGACGAGCGCGACCGGCGTGCCGCCGTCGTCGGCGATTGCGAACCCGCCGCCGAGCGTCATCGTGCCGGACGAGTGGACGCCGCCGAGATTCAGCAGCTTGGCGTTCGCGACGTTGTAGTCGCCGGGCCCGGCGATCGTGTTGGCCGAATAGGCGCCGGGCAGCGCGGTGATCGACTTATTGCCGGTCCACCCGATCGCGCCGTTGTCGAGCGTGACGCCCGGGCCGGTGTAGGCCTGCGTCGGGTCGAGCAGGACGGCGGCCGCGGTCGTCGGGCCGGTGCCGCTGGTCGTCAGCGACGCGGCGGCCTGCAGGCTGACGCCGTTCGGGACGTACAGCGTGCCGCCGGTCGCGGCGAGTGCCCCGGAGTATCCGGCGGCGGCGTTGCCCATCTGCGTGATGCCCGAGCCGGCGACCGTCGCGCCCGCGGCGCCGGTCAGTGTCCCGGCGCCGAGGATCAGCTTGGTCGCGGCGCCGCCCCCGCCGAACCGGTAGCCGGCCCCGTTCGGGGTCAGCGCGCCGGTGTACGTGACGCCGCCCGAGGCGGCCGTGCCGGTCACGCCCGAGCCGAGCGCGAGCGACCCGTGCGACGCGAAGTCGAAGGCGGACCCGGCCGACGCGGCGGTGATGCCGACCGCGCCGGTCGAGGCGGTGTTGATCTTGGTCGCCAGGTCCGCCCCGGCGCCGGCGTAGTTCAGGTAGACCGCGCCGGTCGCCGTCACGTGCCCCGGCCCGGCGGCGGCGCCCAGCGCGGCCGACGAGTTGGCCTGGACGGCCGCGCCCGCGTTCACGGTCAGGTTGCCCGTGAACGACTTGGCCCCGTTGAGCACGGCCACGCCCGGGTTGGGCGTGAACGTGCCGAAGTAAAACGCGCCCGCGCTGCCGCCGACGATCACGTTCGCCGCGCCGGACACGTCGCCGTTGAGCGTGAGCGTGCCGCCGTTGGCGTTGATCGTCAGGCCGGTGACCCCGCCCGCCTGGCTCATCGCCAGCGCGTTGTTGACCGTGTTCGCGCCGTTGCTCGAGTTGATCGTGCCGGCGGCCGCGACCGCGCCGGCGTTCTGGAACGTCAGTTGCGCGCCGCCGATCGTGACCGGGACGTAGTCGGTGCCGAACGACGCGGTCGGGGCCGAGTCGCCGAGCGTCAGGGTGTTCAGCCCGGACGCGGCCGTGACGTCGAGCGTGAGCGCGCCGGTGTAGTTGGCGTTGATCGCGGCGGTGTCCCCGTCGGTCGGGACCGGGCCCGCGCCGGCGTTCCAGTTCGCGGGGTTGTTGTAGTCGTGCGGACCGCCGGTGAGTTGGACGTTCCACACCGGGGTCGCCGCCCACGCGGCGCCCGTCAACGTTGCGGCGGCCACGGCGGCCGCGATCCTGCCCCGCGCGGCACAGCGGCGGCGCGACACTCTCATCTCCTGCGACATACCAGCCCTCCGGAAGCACGCCGCGCGCGCCGAGAACCGGGCTCGCGGGTGCAGACATGACGTTCGCGCGCCGCACGCGGGAGCGCGCGGGCCGACTCGGAAAGACACGTTGCTCGTCCGCGCCCGGCGACCTCCGCGTCGCCGGTCGGACCCTCAGGCGCCCGGCCGTCGGACCGTGCGCGCCACAGAAATGGACTCACTCTCGCGGTCGACCCAACCGGACGCGCCCGGTGACGTTCGTCACCGCGCCCGGCACGGGCCGTCCCGACTGCCGCTACCAGCTACTGCGCCGCCACCTTCCACTTCGGGAGCGGCACGGTCACGTTGTTCGTCACGTTGTCGTATTCGGTCTTGTTCCACACTTCGCTGCTCACCCAGTCCTTCACGTCGACCGTGTCGGCGTGCCCGTCGGCGTACACGAAGTTCGCCGTGCCGCCCCGCCGGTGCCGCGCGCTCACGCCCCACTGCTGGCTGTTCGGGCTGTGCCCGTAGAGGCCGTCCGCGATCAGCCACACCTCCGACGACTTGCGGATCGCCGTCACCTTGTGCAGCTTCCACTTGCTCGGGTCGGTCGGGCTCCCGCCGTCCTGCGGGATGCGCGGCATCGGGAACGCCTGGCTGTTCCACGACCCGTTGGCCACGTACCAGATGTCGAGCGCCGCCCCGGTGTCGGGCGAGATCGTCCGCCAGAACCCCTTGAGCCATCCGTTCGTGATGCTCGGCCGGGGGCTGCCCCAGATCAGGTCGAACCCGTTGAAGTCCTCCCCGCTCGGGCACCGGAAGACGCTGTTCCCGGTCGACGAGTCCGCCGTCGACGCCGCGCCGGACGAATCGTTCTGCCGCGGGCCGGTCAGGTAGCCGAAGTCGAGAAGGATCGTGCCCCACGAGTGCCGGTTCGGCCCCGGCGTGGGGGCGGCGTTGCTGTACGCCATCGGCGGGATGTACCCCTTGTGGTCGATCGTGTACTGCACCAGGCCCATCCCGATCTGCCGGAGGTTGGACAGGCAGCTCGTCGCCTGCGCCTGCTCGCGGGCCTTGCTCAGCGCGGGCAGCAGGATCGAGATCAGCAGCGCGATGATGCCGATGACCACGAGCAGCTCGACGAGCGTGAACGCCCGGGCAGCCGTGCGCGATCCTCCTGAGAGGGTTGGGGAAAACAGCTTTCGAGACACGCTCAAACCTCCGGGCCGCCCGACTCGAACTCCCACGAACCATGGCGGCCAAACCCGTTCAACCCTCGTCCCGCACGACCTCCGAATCGGTCGACGAGGAGTTTATTAGCCGTACGAGGAAAGGTACGACCTCGGTCCGGAAGCGTGGAAAACAGGCCGAAGCAATGTCGGTGACAACTGTAAGCACTGATTCGGCGGCGAGTTGTATTGACGAGCCGGAACCCCCTGATCTAATATTTCGAAATGTTGATGCGCATCCTATCCGTAAGATATCCGTAAAGACGGGGTGCCCCGCAATTCACTTGACGGAACGTCAAGTTTTTCGAACGAAATAGCTGGTCCGGAGGTGGGCGGACGTCATGACCCGCTGGATTTCGCCCTCGGCGACGAGAACGCCCAAGTCGCGGGTGGCCGTCGCCGGCGCGCAGCCGAGCAGGGCGACCACCTGGGCACGGGTGAGCCGGCGGTACTCGTCGAACAGGCGGAGCAGGTGGCGGCGGCGGCCGATGGTGCCCCGCGCGGCACCCGAGTCGGGCGCATTCGGCGGGGCGGTCGGCGGGGAGGCGGGCGCGGCACGGAGGTGCTCGAGCGCCAAGGCCCACAGGCGGGCGGCGTCGTAGGCGGTGAGCTCCAGGGCGAACTGGAGTTGGCGGGCGACGTAGCCCGGGTAGTCGGGCAATACGGCGGTCAGCGCCCGGGCGAAATGTTCGGCCGCCCCGGCCCGGTCGCCCTCCTGCCAGAAGAGGCGGGCCCACGGCACCCGGTAGCGAGCCTTGGCGCGGTCGACGTCCTCGCGCTCGAGGAGGCGGCGGGCGAGCGGGGCGCGGCCGGTCGCCAGCCCGGCCTCGATCAACAGCTCGTTCGCGCGCGAGGCCCAGAGCGGGTGGTCGGTGCGCGTGGCGCGGCTCAGGACCTCGGCCGCCTCCCAGACGTGCTCGAGCTCGCGCACCGCCATCGCGCGGAGCCCACGGAGGGCGGCGACGTCGGCCTCGGCGACCTCGCCCGCGCCCTGCGACGAGCCCGCGCCAGGCCCGGCGTCGCGCGCCAGCCGGTCGATGAGCCCGTCCGCCTCGGCGACCTGCCCGAGGCGGATCAGGAGCGTCGCCTCCAACACGTCCACGGTCTTCCGCTGCCGGTGCCGGACGTCCGCCGGGAGCCGGCGGAGCCGTCCCAACCCCTCCTCGAACCGCCCGGACAGCTCGAGCATCGCGATCTCCGGGAGCTCCCACGACCACCAGGCGGCGCTCAGCGAGTGCGCGTGAAACTGACGGACGGCGGCCACGTCGGCCTCGGCGGTCCGGACGTCGTGGTTGGCCAGCGCCGACTGGAGCCGCTGCCAGTGGAGCATGAGGCGCGCGAGCCCGACCCGCTCGGGCGGGATCAGCCGCTCGCGGTCGACGACGGCGAACCCGCGCTCGACGGCGGCGAGTTCCTCGGGGTACGAGTCGTCGGCGCGCGCGAGCCGCCACCGGGTCGCGGGGACGACCAGCCGCAGGCGGGGGTGGAGCCGGTCGTCGACGGCCTCGAGCTCGCGCAGGACGCGCCGCGCGTCCGCCAACCGGTTCACGGCGATCAGGAAGTGGGCCGTGTTGCGGAGGAGCGAGGCGCGGAGGTCGACGTCGGCGACCGGGGCGGCGAGCGCCCGCTCGTGGGCGTCGAGCGCGGCCTCGACGGTGCAGGCGCCGTCGTCGAACGCGACGCCCATCAGCAGGGCGCGGGCCGCGGCGTGCGCCGGGTCGCCCGGCGGGACGGCCCGCGCGATCTCCAGGGCCCGCGGGATGTCGCCCGCGAGCCACGCGGCCATGATCGGCGACCGCCCGCCGGCCCCCGCGGCCGCGTCGCCCCGCCCCGCGTGATGTGGTTGGCGCGCCATTCGTCCGTCCTCGTCCCGTCCGACCGTTCGGCCCGGGTGATGCTACCGCCGGGCGGCCGGCGACCGCCAGCAGTCGTGCGCCGGACCCGTCGGGCGAGCAGGTCGGGCAGCGCCACCTCTTCGAGCCGGTCGTTGGGCGGGCGGCCGCCGCCGTCGGCCGCGCAGCCGTCGTACAGCGCGACGAGCCGGCCCAGTTCCTCGGCACTCGCCCGTCGCCCGATCGCCATGCGGAACTGGGGCTGCACCGCGCCCTCGACCTGCGCACGCGTCGGCCTCGCGGCCGGGTCCATGAGTTTGACGAAGTCCCCGACCGTGTCGTCCTTGCCCCGCGGCTTGCCATCCTTGATCTCGTAGGCCGTCTGCGCCTCGACGATCGCTTCCGCGTTCCGCACCAGCACCTGGGCCGTCGGCTCGTCGATCGAGTACAGCGCCGCGAAGTCCTTGATCCCCCGGTCGGCGACGGGCGTGAACGGCTGGACGATCCCGCCCACCGCCCCCGCCCGCCCGCCCGCGCCGTCGCGGACGAACCCCGCGTACCCGTCCGGGCCGAGAAGCCAGACGCGCGCCGGCGTCGCGGCTTCCTCGGGGCCCCCCGCCGGCGCCCCGGACGGGGCTTCGTGCGGGATCAAATTCCCCTTGTTCGGCAACACCGGCGCGTCCGCCGCGCCCGCCGTCGCCGCGGCAACCCATGACACCACCGCACGCGCCTGCCCGTCCTCCGGGCGCGGCTCCTTCCGCGGGGGCATCGGACCGTCGCGCACCTGCTCGGCCACCTGGCGCCAGCGCTCGGCGTCCTTCCCGACCGTGGCCGACAGGTCGTCCAGGCGCACGTCCCCTTCTGCTGCTCCGGCCCATGACACTTCACGCAGTGCGCCCGCACGAACGGCCCGACCACGTCCCGAAAGGCGTCGGCCGGCGCAGCTCCCGGCGCCCCCGTTGCCGGCAGCGCCGCGCCGACGCCCAGTTACGCGGCGACGAGCAACAGCGCCCGGTGTCTACGAACGGCACCGCTCATCGCGCCGCCGCCTGCCCGGCGGCTTTGCCGGGCTGGAACACCTGCCGCAGGAAGTACTCCTGCCACGCGCCGACGTGCGCGACCATGCGCTCGTGCGCCAACCGCCCGTCCCGCGCCTCGATCGCGTCGAGGATCCCGAGGTGCTCGGCCATCGCGCCCTGCAGCGCGACCGGCTCGGTCGACATCCGGTTGATCCCCTTGTGCAGCAGCCGGTACCGGCCGATGTCCGCGGTCAACCGCCGGTTCCCGCACGCCTCGGCGATCGTCCGGTGGAACAGCTCGTCGAAGTCCGCCCACGCGGCCGTCCACCCCCTCGCCTTCACCGGCATCGCCCGCAGCGCGTCGGCCGCGGCCCGCAGCGGGGCGCAGTGCCGGCGGTCCATCCGCCCGGCCGCCAGCTCCGCCGCCGGGCCCTCCAGGATCTTCCGCATCTCGAAGATCTCGAACACGTCGTCGGGCGCGAACCCGGCCACCCGCGCCCGCCGGCGCCCCTCGCGCACGACCAGCCCGTCCTTGGCGAGCTGCCGCACCGCGTCGTGCACCGGGGTTCGGCTGACCCCCAGTTCCTGCGCCAGCGCCAGCTCGCTGAGCATCGCGCCGCTCGGCAGCGCCCCCGCTACGATGCGCTCGAGCACCGCCTGGTACGCCGACTCCACAAGGGACCCGTCGGCCGACTGCTTCTTCCTGGTAGCGGGGCGCGCGCGACGTCTCGAAACGGTCCTGGGCATTACCGAATCGTACCAAACCCCTCGGGCGCTGTTGCATGCAATTCGATCCGGGAATGATGTGCGGGCACCCGCGACGGCCGTCGATCAGGCAAGATCAGGCGATTCTCCGGAACTCGGCCCGCGTGCGCTCCGTCACGTCCCGGGCGCCTCGACGACCACCGGCCCGCCGACACCTCCACCGTGCCCGTGCGAGCGCGGCGGCGATTCATCGATCGGGCCCGGCCACCCCCCCCCTTGCATCCGGCCCTAGCATGCCCCGCCCATCTCCGCCGCCAGGAACAGCCGCGCCGTCTTCCAGTCGCGCTGCACCGTCTTGGTCGTAACGCCGAGCAGGTCGGCGATCTCCTGCTCGCCCAGGCCGGCGAAGTAGCGGTACATCACCACTTGATGCCGCCGCGGGTCGATCGCCTCGAGCTTCTTCATTGCGATGTCGAGCGCCTCGTAGTCGGTGTCGTCGTCGGCCGACGGTGCGGCGATATCCACTTCGGCCGCGTCCACCTTCCCGAGCCCCGCGGCCGGCCCGCCGCGCTTGCGGGCCCCGCGCGTCCGCGCGTGGTCGACGAGGATCCGCCGCATCGCCTGGGCGGCCGCGTTGAAGAAGTGCCGCCGGCTGGCGAACGACGCGGGCGCGCCGCCGATCATCTTGACGAACGCCTCGTGCACGAGGGCCGTCGCCTGCAGCGTGTGGTCGCGCCGCTCGCGGTGCATGAACGCCTGCGCCTGCCGCCGCAGCTCGTCGTACACCAGCGGGAGCAACTGCCCCGCCGCCGCCTCGTCCCCCCTGCCGATCCGGTCGAGCAGCACCGTCATGTCGGGCGTCGCAGATGACATCGCGCACCGTCTCCGTGCTTGGCGTCGTGCCGCGCCGCGCACCGTCGCGCGGCGGGTTGATTGATGTTACCGGCGAACCGGCCATTCGTGTACCCGGCCGGGAACCCCTTCCGGGTGCCATGCCCTCGCGAGCCGACGAACGGCTGGGCACGCGCGATGGCGCTGTCGGCTCGCGTGGGCATGCCCCAGCGGTACTCGAACTCGCGAGATCGACGCCTCTGGGGCATGCCCACGCCCCGCGACCGCGCCCGTTGCGCGAGTCCACTCCGTCGGCGCGGTGCGAGGGCATGGCACCCGGAACAGCGGGTCCCTCGAAACGCGTGGTATGATGCCGGCCCAACCCCCGGGAGGCCCCGCATGCCCGTCCGCGTTCTGCTCCTCGCCCTTCTCGTCGCGCCGCTCATCCCCCCTGCCGCCGCCGCCGCCGACCTCGAGCTCCTCCGCGCGACGACCGACCGGCACTACCCGGATCTCGAGAAGCTTTACACCGACATCCACGCCAACCCGGAGCTGTCGCTGCAAGAGGCGAACACCGCCAAGCGCCTCGCCGCCGAGCTGCGGGCCGCGGGGTACGACGTCACCGAAAAGGTCGGCGGGCACGGCGTCGTCGCCGTCCTCAAGAATGGCCCCGGCAAGACGCTCCTGATCCGCGGCGACATGGACGCGCTCCCGGTCAAAGAGGAGACCGGCGCGGCGTACGCGTCGAAGGTCGTCACGACGGACCCGGCCGGCAAGAACGTCCCCGTCATGCACGCGTGCGGGCACGACGTGCACGTCACCTGCCTCGTCGGCGTCGCCCGCGCGATGGTCGCGCACAAAGACAAGTGGACGGGCACGCTCGTCCTGATGGGCCAGCCGGCGGAAGAACTCGTGCGCGGCGCCAAGGCCATGCTCGACGACGGGTTATTTACGCGCTTCCCGCGCCCCGACTTCGCCCTCGCCCTCCACGTCGACGCCGAGATCCCCGCCGGCAAAGTCGGCGTGATTAGCGGCTTCGCGATGGCCAACTCCGACAGCGCCGAAATCGTCGTCCGCGGCGTCGGCGGGCACGGGGCCGCCCCCCACACCACGCGCGACCCAGTAGTGATTGCCGCCCAGACCGTGCTCAACTTGCAGATCGTCCGCAGCCGCGAGATCCGCCCGACCGACCCCGTCGTCATCACGGTCGGCTCGATCCACGGCGGGACGAAGAACAACATCATCCCCGACGACGTCACCCTCCTGATTACCGTCCGCACGTACACGGACGAGGTGCGGGCCAAGACCTTCAAGGCGATCGAGCGGATCGTGAAGGGCACCGCCGCGACCGCCGGCGTGCCGACCGAGCTCGAACCCAAGATCACCTGGCGCGAGGGCACCCCCGCCCTCTACAACACGCCCGAGCTGACCGACCGCATGACCGGCGTGTTCCGCAAAACGCTCGGCGACGACGCGGTCGTCAAGAAGGACCCGTCCATGGGCGCCGAAGACTTCGGCCTGCTCGGCCGCCAGGAGCCGAAGATCCCCATCTGCATGTTCCGCCTCGGCAGCGTCTCGAAGGACAAGTACGACGCCGCCAAGAACGGCGGTCCCGCGTTGCCGAGCCTGCACTCCAGCAAGTACCTCCCCGACCGCGAGCCGACCATCAAGACGGGTGTGATGACGATGACCGCGGCGGCGATCGACCTGCTGAAGCGGGAATGACGAATCACCGTATCATTTGCCGACGCCCCCATGTCCACCTACCTCGACTGCGCCGCCACCACCCCGATCGACCCACGCGTCCGCGACGTCGTCGTCCGCTTCCTCGACGACGAGTTCGGCAACGCCGGGAGCCGTACGCACGCGTTCGGCCGGCGCGCCCGCCAGGCCGTCGAGCGCGCGCGCGACCAGATCGCCGCCGTCGTCGGGTGCACGCGCGGCGAGGTCGTCTTCACCGGTGGCGCGACGGAGTCGAACAACCTCGCCATCCTCGGCCTGACAGACCACGGCCGCCGAACGAACCGCTTGCACGTCGTCTCCACGCAGATCGAACACAACGCCGTCCTCGAACCGCTCCAGCACCTCGCCTCGCGCGGCTTCGAACTCACGCTGATCCCGCCCACCCCCGCCGGGCACGTCGACCCCGAGCGCGTCCGCGCCGCCGTCCGCCCGGACACGCTGCTCGTCTCGGTCATGCAGGTCAACAACGAGACCGGCGTGATCCAACCGGTAGCCGACATCGCCGACGCGCTCGCCGACCACCCCGCCTATTTCCACGTCGATGCCGCCCAAGGTTTCGGCAAAGACATCGACGCCCTCCGCAACTCGCGCGTCGATTTGATCAGCATCAGTGGCCACAAGCTTTGCGCCCCCAAAGGAATCGGCGCCCTCATCGCCCGCCGCCGCGATGGCGACCGCCCGCCCCTCGCCCCGCTCACGTTCGGCGGCGGCCAGGAGCGCGGCCTCCGCCCCGGCACCCTCCCCGTCCCCCTGATCGCCGGCTTCGGCCTCGCCGCCGAACTCGCGGCGTCGGAATGGGCAACGCGCCGGGAACACGGGATCGCCTTCCGTGCCCGCGCTCTCGCCGCGCTGTCGCCGCTCGACCCCGTCGTCAACGGCGACCCCGCGCGCACGCTCCCCAACATCCTGAGCGTCTCCATCCCTAATATTGAAGCCGAGGAGGCGATGGATGCCCTGGACGGCACGATCGCGATTTCCAACGGCTCGGCCTGCACCTCCCACGCCCTGGCGTGCAGCCACGTCCTGGGCGCGATGGGCCTGTCGACGGAACAATCCGCGGGGACGCTGCGCCTGTCATGGTGCCACCTTACGCCGGAGCCGGATTGGGACGCGGTCGTGCGGATCCTCCGCGGCCTTCGCGGGTGACGAAACGGGAGGGCGAGGCTCCGTCCGAGCCGCGTCTACGCGGTGAGGCGCGCCCTGACCTCTGTAGCCGCCCCGCTTGTGGGGCGCGTCTAGCGGCGCCCCCTCACTTCTCACACCAGATCGCGGACGGGCGCATCCGGACGCGCCCCGCAAGCGGGGGGGCTACAAGAGGAGAACAACCGTCCTCGTAAAACGAAAGGCTCGGACGGAGCCCCGCCTTCCCGATTGCCATGCGGCGTCGGACAATCTAACGCCCACTTGAATGCGGATCGCTGGTCACCCGCCGCGGCCTCGCTATCATGCTCTGCGTCCCGAAGTTGCCCCCACCCATGCCCGACACCCCCGCCCCACAACCGCCGCCGCCCTTCTACTACAAGCGCTCCCGCTTCTCCTGCAAGCTCCCGGCCGACCGCCTCTACACGCCGTCGCACTTCTGGGCGCTCGAGGCCGAACCGGGCGTGTGGCGCGTCGGGTTCACCAAGTTCGCCACCCGCATGCTCGGCGACCTCGTCGAGCACGGCTTCGAGGCCAAGCCCGGCGACGCTGTCTCCGTCGGCCAGGCGATCGGGTTCGTCGAGGGGTTCAAGGCGCTGACGGACCTGTACTGCGTCGTCGACGGCACGTTCGAGGGGGGCAACCCCGCGCTCGACGCCGACAGCACGCTCACCGAGTCCGACCCGCACGGCAGGGGCTGGCTCTACGCCGTCCGCGGCACTCCCGACCCCGCCGCGACCGACGTCCACGGGTACGCCGCCATGCTCGACCTCACGATCGACAAGATGCAGGACAAGGGCGGCGACTCCCCTGCCGACGACACCGACGACCAGACCCCTGATCAGGCCTCCACAGAGAAATGCGAATGAGCAAGACGCGCTACATCATGGTCGGCGGCTTCCTCGGCGCCGGCAAGACGACGGCCATCCTCAAGCTCGCCCAGCACCTGCGCGACCAGGGCCGGCGCGTCGGCCTGATCACCAACGACCAGTCCTACGGCCTGGTCGACACGACCATGCTCGCCTCGCACGGGTTCGACGTCGAAGAGATCACCGGCGGATGCTTCTGCTGCCGGTTCAATTCGCTCGTCGACGCGGCCGACAAGCTCTCGGCCCAGACCCGCCCCGACGTCTTCATCGCCGAGCCCGTCGGCAGCTGCACCGACCTCAAGGCCACCGTCGACTACCCCCTCCGCCGCATGTACGGCGACGCCTACGCGATCGCCCCACTGAGCGTCCTGGTCGACCCGGTCCGCGCGCTGCGCATCCTCGGCGTCGAGCAGGGAAAATCCTTCTCCCAGAAGGTGACGTACATCTACGCCAAGCAACTCGAAGAAGCCGACATCATCGTCGTCAACAAGGCCGACCTGCTCACGCCCGAGCGCCTCGAATCGCTGCGCGCGGCACTCGCGGCCCGCTTCCCCCGCGCCGCGATCCAGGTCATCTCCGCCCGCACCGGCCTGTGGCTCGACGAGTGGATCGAGCGCATCACGACCGGCACCGCCCGCACCGCCGGCGCGATGGACGTCGACTACGAGGAGTACGCCGAGGGCGAAGCGCTGCTCGGCTGGTTGAACGCGACGATCGACCTGCAGGCGGCGGACTTCGACGGGAACGATTTCCTCACCGCCCTCGCCGCCCGCGTCCAGAATCGTCTCCGCGAGTCCGGCGCCGAAGTCGCCCATCTTAAAATGACCCTCGCCCCGACCGAGAACGGCAACGACCTCGCCGTCGCCAACCTGGTGCGCGGCGACGCGACGCCCGAGCTGTCGCACCGCCTGCACGAACCCCTCGACGCAGGCCAATTGATCCTGAATTTGCGTGCCGAGGCCGACCCGGAGGTGCTAAAGGCCGCCGTCACCGGCGCCCTGACCGCCGTCGCCTCCGCCGCGGGCGTCACGGCTCGAATCGAACACCTCGAACATTTCCGCCCCGGCAAACCCACCCCCACGCACCGGTTGGCGGGCATATAGTGTCCTGCCCGAGCCGGATCCGGAGTTGAAAGCGGCGGGCCGTGCCGGACAATCTCCGAATCCACGGCCGAATCCGACCCGCCCCGCAATAGGCTAAACGCCCCCGCCGTTCAGACTGTACAACAGGCGAGCCATGATGACCCCACCGCCCCGAATCCTTTACTGCCACTGTGCCTACGCACAGGTCGTCCCGAAGGAAGTGAAGGAGGAGGTCCTCCGCCAGCTCGCCGCGTCGGGCGTCGCGTTCGACGCCGTCCCCGATCTCTGCGAACTCTCAGCCAAGGGCGACCCGTCGTTGGCGCGCCTCGCGCAGGGCGGCAACGTCAAGATCGCCGCCTGCTACCCGCGCGCCGTCCGTGGGCTGTTCGTCGCCGCCGGCACCCCCCTGCCGGACGACGGCGGCGTCGAGATCGTCAACATGCGCACCGAGCCCGCCGAGAAGGTCGTGTTCGCCGTCCTGGGCGAAGGGTTCGGCGCGGTCGCCGGCACGAAGGGGGCCCTGTGATCGCCGGCGGAACCACCGGGCTGCGCGTCGTGGTCTACGAGGGCGAGGGCAGCCGCCCGCTCGCCGACGACCACCGCTATGACCTCATGAAGTCGCTCCTCGAGAAGGGCTACGCCGTCACCAGCGCGCGGACCAACGGCCACGTCAGCGGCGCGGGCGAGGGCCGCGAGGCCATGGTCGTCCTCGGCAAGTTCGACGACGCATCCCTCGCCACCGCCGACGCCGACTCGGGCCCCCGCAAGGTCCACGTCCGCGACGTCGATGGGCTCGACACCGCCGCCACGGTCGGCGCCGTCGAAGCCCTCCGCGGCGAGACCGGCGCTACCAAGTCCGGCGGCTGGAAGCCCTGGTTCCCCGTCATCGACTACAAGCGCTGCACCAACTGTATGCAGTGCATGAGCTTCTGCCTCTTCGACGTCTACGGCGTTTCGAAGGAAGGGGAGATCCGCGTCCAGAATCAGAACAACTGCAAGACCGACTGCCCGGCCTGCTCGCGCGTCTGCCCCGAGGTCGCGATCCTGTTCCCCAAGTACCGCTTCGGCCCGATCAACGGCGACGAGGTCAACTCCGAAGACCTCCGCCGCGAGTCCATGAAGGTCGACATCTCGGCGCTTTTGGGCGGCGACATCTACTCGGCCCTGCGCGATCGGTCGGAGAAGGCCAAGAGCCGCTTCTCGAAAGAGCGTGACTCCGACAAGGCGCTCAAGGAGCGCCTGCGGTGCATGGAAAAGCTCAAGCAGTCCGTGGGCGAGATGGACATCCCGGCGGAAGTGATGGCGTCGCTCCCGTCGCCGGACCAGATTCGTCAAAAGGCCGCCGAAGCCAAGGCCCGCGCGGAAGCGGCATTAAAGCTCGCGGGCGAAAACGGAATGGCGCCGGCTTAGGGCAGAAAGCATGGGACCGTCATCCTGAGTTACTCCGAAGGATCTAGCTGGCAGCCCGCGGCCCGATCGATCGGAGCGGAGCGTTCGAGAACAAGACCCCAAGCCGGGGCCGTTCAGAATTCCGAAGCAAGATCCTTCGGAGTACCTCAGGATGACGGTTTGAGTCGCCCGGGTTGTGTGTGAGTCGGTCGGTCGTACGGAAGGCACGCGTGACGTTATGTTGATGAAGTTCGCCCGCCGCATGCTGACCGAGACCGACAAGCGGCTCCTCTGGAAGCTGGCCTTCAATTTCGGCTACAAGGGCATGCGCTCCGTCCAGCTCTTCAAGAAGCGGCTCAAGCAGGGCATCCACTTCCCGCCGTTCCTCTACGTCTCGATCATCAACTCGTGCCAGCTGCGCTGCCAGGGGTGCTGGGTCGACGTCGCGTCGCCGCGGCAGATGATCACGCTCGACGAGATGAACCGGCTGATCAACGACGCCAAGAAGCACGGCAACAGCTTCTTCGGCATCCTCGGCGGCGAGCCGTTCATGCACCCGCAATTGCTGGACATGCTCGCCGCCCACCCCGACTGCTACTTCCAGATCTTCACCAACGGGCAGATGATCACCGACAAGGTCGCCGCCCGCCTGCGCGAGCTCGGCAACGCGACCCCGCTGATCTCCATCGAAGGCTCCGAGGTCGTCTCCAACGAGCGCCGCGGCCGGCTCGACGTGCTCAACCGCACGCTCAAGGGCCTCGAGAACTGCCGCAAGCACAAGCTGATCACCGGCGTCGCCACCAGCGTCTGCCAGACCAATTACGAGCTCGTCTCCGAACCCTGGCTCGAGCGCCTGATCAAGATGGGCGTCCACTACGTCTGGTTTCACACGTACCGCGTCGTCGGCCCCAACCCGGCCGACCACCTCGCGCTCTCGCCCGAGCAGGTGCTGAACATCCGCAAGTTCATCGTCTCAATGCGGGCCAAGCACCCGATCGGCATCGTCGACGCCTACTGGGACGACAAGGGCGACGCCCTCTGTCCCATGGCCACCGGCATCAGCCACCACATCGGCCCCGGCGGGCACGTCGAGCCCTGCCCGATCATCCAGTTCGCCAAGGAATCGATCCGCGACGAGCGCGGCATCTACGAGACGCTGACCAGCAGCGGCTTTTTGAAAGACTTCCGCGAGACCGCCGCCAAGGCCACGCGCGGGTGCGTCGTCCTCGAGCGCCCGGACCTGGTCAAAGCCCTGGTCGAAAAACACGGCGCCGCCGACACCACCCAGCGCGGCACCGCGCTGGCCGAGGTCGAGGCCATGACCCCCCGCAACAGCCAGCACAACCCGAGCGAGTCGGTCCCGGAGAAGAGTTGGATGTACCGCTTCGCGAAGAAGCATTTCTTCTTCGGCTTCGGCGCCTATACGTAAGGAGAGGCTTTCACGCCTTCGGCCCAGCCCTGAACCCCGAACCCTGAACCCTCCCCATGAAGATCCCCGTCCTCACCCTCCCCCGTCCCGTGCCCCCCGAGCGCGAGCGCCAGCCGCAGGACACGATCCCGCAGACCCGGCCCGAGCGCGAGCGGATGAAGCTCCAGGCCCGCGCCTACGTCGAGGCGCACCGCCCGGTCCCGCCGCTCTCGTTCGAAGAGCTCCGCCGGCATTCAGACGTCTTCATCGACCTGCACAAGCTCGACCCGAAGTACCGCGACTACGCGGCCGTCCTGATCAGCAGCGAGACCTGGCGCGACCAGCTCGCCCCCGTCCCCTATCACCGCCGGCTCCTGCTCCTGCCCAAGTGCCTGCGCGTCGAAGACAAGTGCCCGGCTCCGTTCGACGACTTCGGCCTGCTCTGCAAGAACTGCGGCCTCTGCTCGATCCAGGAGCTCCAGCAGGAGGCCGAGCGCCTCGGGTACGCCGTCCTCTGCGCCGAGGGCTCCGCCATCGTCATGGCGATCATCCAGACCGGCAAGATCGACGCGATCGTCGGCGTCTCCTGCCTGTCCGTGCTCGAAAAAGCCTTCCCGTACATGGAGTCGGCCGCGATCCCGGGCATTGCGATCCCCTTGCTCCAGGACGACTGCAAGGACACGACGATCGACCTCGACTGGGTCTGGGACGTCATCCACCTGACCAGCGACGACAAGACCTACCGCCTCGACCTCGACGCCCTGCGCAAGCGCGTCGACACGTGGTTCGAGCCCGCCGCCCTCGACCGCATCATGGGCCGGGCCACCAGCCGCACCGAGGTGATCGCCCGCGAGTGGCTGCTCAAGGCCGGCAAGCGCTGGCGCCCGTTCCTGACCGCCTGCGCCTACCAGGCGCTGGCCGCGGGCGTGACCGTCGACAGCCCGCTGCCCGAGGGCCTGATGAAGCTCGCGGTCGCCGTCGAGTGCTTCCACAAGGCGTCGCTCGTCCACGACGACATCGAAGACGCGGATGACACCCGCTACGGCGAGGCCACCTGCCACGCCGAGCACGGCGTCGCCGTCGCGCTCAACGTGGGCGACCTGCTCATCGGCGAGGGCTACCGCCTCATCGCCGAGAGCGGCGCCGACCCCGCGACCGTCGGCCAGATGATCCGCGTCGCCGCCGCCGGTCACCGCACGCTCTGCCTCGGCCAGGGCGCCGAGCTGGTCTGGGCCCGCGACCCCAGGCCGCTCGCCTCCCTCGACGTGCTCGACATCTTCCGCAAGAAGACCGCCCCGGCGTTCGAGGTCGCGCTCCAGGTCGGCGCGCTCTTCGCCGGCGCCAGCGACGACGTCGCCGACGTGCTCACCAAGTATTCCGAGGCCATCGGCATCGCCTACCAGATCCGCGACGACGTCGAGGACCTGGCCGAGGAAAACCACGCCCCCGACGACCTCGCCAAGCTCCGCCCGTCGCTCCCGCTCGCGCTCGCGTACGAGCGGGCCAAGGGCGACGCCCGCCAGACCGCCGCCGCCGCGTGGCACCGCCAGGCCGTTGACCCGGTTAAACTCCGCGCCGTGATCGACGAGTCCGGCGCCCGCGAGCGCTGCCAGGGCCTGCTCGACTCGTACAAGGAGGAGGCCGTGCGGTCGCTGGCGGACCTGGAGAACCCGAGTCTCAAGGGCCTGCTCCGCCGCGTCGTCTCCAAGATTTTCACCCTCGAGATCAAGGGCTGGTGCAGTGAGTTTGAGGCTCGAAATGCTCCAGGTCGCGCGGCTGGCGCCCAAGCTGTTGGGCACTGACGCCGCCGAACTGGTCGTCAACTTCCTGCGCGCCCGACTGACCCCCGCCGGCGGCTTCGCCGACCGCGCCGGCAATCCGGACCTGTACTACACCGTCTTCGGCCTCGAAGGCCTCCTCGCCATCCGCGCCGACCTCCCGGCCGCACAAGTCGCCGCCTACCTTCGCTCGTTCGGCGACGGCGAATCACTCGATTTCGTACATTTGTCCTGTTTGGCGCGATGCTGGGCCGCGCTTCCCACCGACCTCCGCACCAACGTCCCCGCCGACGCCATCCTCGCGCGCGTCGAGACCTACCGCAGCGCCGACGGCGCCTACGACGCCACACCCGGCAGCGCCACCGGCAGCCTATACGGCTGCTTCCTCGCCCTCGGCGCCTACGAAGACCTCGGCCGCCCCCTCCCCGACCCCGCCGCCATGCTCCGCTGCGCTGAGTCACTGCGAACGCCGGATGGCGGCTACGCCAACGACCCCGGCCTCCCGCTCGGATTGACGCCGTCGACCGCGGCAGCAGTGACGTTAATCCGCCACCTCGGCCAGACCCCGCCGCCCGACGTCTCGAAATGGCTCCTCGCCCGCTGCCATCCCCAGGGCGGCTTCTTCGCCGTTCCCGACGCCCCCATCCCCGACCTGCTCTCCACCGCCACCGCACTCCACGCCCTCGTCGGCATGCACGCGAACATCGAGCCGATCAAAGAACCCTGCCTCGACTTCATCGACAGCCTCTGGACCAACCAAGGCGCATTCCACGGCCAGTGGGCCGACGACACCCCCGACGTCGAATACACGTTCTACGGACTGCTCGCGCTGGGGCATTTGAGCCTGTAACCGTCCACCCACGCCGACTCCTGTGAAGTCGGATTCGCACCGGAGGTGCGAGCTGTCCGTCATGACTCGCTGTTGCCCGCGCGCCGACTGCTCCTACACTGCACCCGTGACCACCGTCGCCGCCGACACGTCTCACGACCGCACCGATTCCGACCAAACCCTCGCGCGCGCCACATCGCGCCTCCTCGCCGCCCGTACCCCCGCCGGTCACTGGACCGGCGAACTCTCCAGCAGCGCCCTCTCCACCGCCACCGCCACCTTCGCCCTCCACCTCCACGACCCTGCGCGACACGCGCCCCTCATCCGCGCCGGACTCGCGTGGCTCATTGCCCACCCGAACCCCGACGGCGGGTGGGGCGACACGACCCTCAGCCACAGCAACATCAGCACCACCGCCCTCTGCTGGGCCGCGCTCACGATCGGCGGTGACGAAGCGGCCGACGCCGTCCGCCGCGCCGAGCAATGGCTCGCCCGCGCCGCCGGCTCGCTCGCCCCGGCCGACCTCGCCCGCGCGATCATCGCCCGCTACGGCAAAGACCGCACGTTCTCCGTCCCCATCCTCACCATGTGCGCCCTCGCCGGCCGACTGGGCCCGGGCCGAGCCGCCTGGCGCAACGTCACCCAGCTCCCCTTCGAGCTCGCCGCCCTGCCCCAATCCTGGTTCCGCTTCTTCCGCCTCCCCGTGGTCAGCTACGCTCTGCCCGCGCTCATCTCGATGGGCCTGGCGCGCCACCGCAACGGCCCGACGCGCAACCCGCTCACGCGCATCCTCCGCGCCGTCTCCCGCCGTCGCGTCCTCCGCGTCCTGACGACGATCCAACCGACCGGCGGCGGCTTCCTCGAGGCCACCCCGCTCACGAGCTTCGTCACCATGAGCCTGATCGGCGCGGGCCTGACCGACCACCCCGTCGTCGCCGAGGCCGTCGGCTTCCTCGAGCGCTCCGCCCGCCCCGACGGCAGTTGGCCGATCGACACCAACCTCGCCACGTGGATCACCACGCTCTCGGTCAACGCGCTGGCCGCGCGCGACGGCGCGGCCACCCTTTCCAGCGCCGAGCGCACGACGATCCGCGAATGGCTCCTCGCACAGCAGTACCGCACGCGCCACCCGTACACCGGCGCCCCGGCCGGCGCCTGGGCCTGGACCGACCTGCCCGGCGGCGTGCCGGACGCCGACGACACGCCCGGCGCGCTCCTCGCGCTCCACCACCTCGGTGACGTCGACGACCGCGTCACCGCCGCCGCCGACGCCGGCGTCCGTTGGCTCCTGAACCTCCAAAACTCCGACGGCGGCATCCCCACCTTTTGCCGCGGATGGACCAACCTCCCGTTCGACCGCTCCGGCCCCGACCTGACCGCCCACACGATCCTCGCGTGGCTCGCGTGGCGCGACCGCCTGCCTGCCAGGACCGCCAACCGCATCGATCGCGCACTCCCCCGCGCGCTTCGCTATCTCGAACGCCAACAGCGCCCCGACGGCTCGTGGCTCCCCCTCTGGTTCGGCAACCAGCACGCCCCCGACGACGAGAACCCCACCTACGGCACCGCCAAGGTCCTCCTCGCGCTCCTCACGCACCCCGACGCCCGGCACGCCGACCCCGCCGCCCGCGGCCTGCGGTGGCTGCTGGCCGCCCAGAACGACGACGGCGGCTGGGCCGGTCACAAGGGCGGGCCGTCGTCGATCGAAGAGACCGCCCTCGCCGTCGACGCGATCGCGCTCGCGATTCTCAACGGCGCGCTCCCGTCCGAGCGCGACGCGCTCGCCGCCGCGCGCGACGGCGGCGTCGCCCAACTCTGCACCGCGACTCAATGCGGCCACGAGTTCCCCCCCGGCCCCATCGGCTTCTACTTCGCCAAGCTCTGGTACTTCGAGCGCGACTACCCGCTCATTTACACCGTCGGCGCGCTCGGACGCGCGGCGGCCTCGCTGCGCGCGTGACACGGCGCCCGGCGGCATGGCTAGGCCCCGGACGGGACGTATCCCGCCGCCTGAGCCAGGACAAGATCAGGCCGACGTTCGGGAAACGGCTTTCAACGCGTTGCCCTCCGGCCAACCAGCCCCATTGTACTGAGCGTGACGCGGGGTACGGCGGGTTGCCGATCTGGCACCATACCTCCCAGACGCCCCCCGATCAACATAGTGAGGCGCGGGAAACTCAGTCGCGCGGTCCGGCGCGCTCCATCCGCCGCCACTCGTGCGTGCTCCCCTGGCGCGGGTCGAACGCCGGGTCCGCCGACAGCACGTACTGGCCCTTGTCGTTCACCCAGTAGTCCCGGTACCCGGCCGGCAGCTCGACCGGCCTCGCGCCGTACGGGTCCTTGTACGTCTCGACCCCGCCCAGCACCTCGCGGCGGGCGAAGTTCTGCCGGTCCTGCGCCGCCTGCCGCTCCTCGTACACCTGCCGGTGCTTCTGGGCGATCTCCTCCCGGTGTTGCCGGTACAGCTCGCCCAGCCGGGCCGTGTCCGCGATCTGCCCGCGCACGTTCGCCTGGAACATCTGCCGGCACAGGTCGAGCATCCCCGACCACTCGAGCGTCACCCGGGTCGACGAGGCCGGGACCGTGAGCACCGGCGTCAGGCGGTCCAGCTCCCCGGCCGGGGCCCGGGTCGCGTACGCGCCGGAGTACCAGAACGTGACCCCGCCCTTGGGCTGGCCGAACGTCAGCGTGACCCACACGTCCTCCTCCCACGCGCGCCTCCGGTCCTGCGGGTCGGCGTACGCGTACCGCAGGCGGGCCGACCGGACCGTCAGCCCGCCGGCGGCCGCGTTGTTCGCCCGGGCGAACTCGGCCGCGACCTTCGGCAGGTCCTGGACCCCGACCAGCCGCGCCCCGCGGAGCCGGGCGAGCGGCCCGGGCATCAGCACCTCCTGCACGAACTCGGCCGGCCCGCGCGGGGGCGGGAACATCGTCGACCCGAGCCAGTTCCCGCCCGGCCGCAACTGCACGCCGATGTTCGGGGCCGCCCAGACGAACTGCCCCGCCGGGAGCGTCTCGGAGCTGGCCCCGGTCGCCGGGTCGCTGACCCGGAGCAGCAGGGTGGCCTGCATCGACGTCAGCGGCATCCACTGGAACCCGCCCTCGACCCGCCACCCCTCGGGCACCAGGAGCGTCGCCCCGACGATGTCGTTCACCATCGGGTCGCGGACCGAGACCTTCGTGAACGTCAGCGGCCGCGCGGGCTGCTGCTGCGGCGGCTGCTGCTGCCCGGGCCCAGGCGCGGCGGGCGGCGGGTCGAGGGGGTTGTCCGCGGCCGGCGGCGGGCTGGGCGGGTCGAGGGGGTTGGCGGGCGCCGCCCCGCTTGGCGGCGGCGGGTCGAGCGGGTTCACCGGCGGCCGCGGCTGCGCGGCCGCGAGGCCGGCCCAGTGCGCGAGGACGGCCACCCCGATCACCACCGCCACCGCCCCCGGAAGACTCGTGCGGGCCCGGCTCATATTCGGCCTCCTGTCGCGTGTTCGCCCCTGCGGGCATTGGACCGCGCGGCCGGCGACGAGTCAATCGGCCGCCGTCGAGCACGGCGCGCTCCGCGCCCGGAATCGCCGGGCGCCTTCACATACTGCGCCCGCGCCGCGGATGCTGGCGGGCTGCGTCCTCCGGCCCGTGTGCGCACCACCGGGCGGCCGAACAGAATCCGCTGAAAATGTGAAACGTTTCCGCCCCGTTTCCGCCCCCGCCCCTTTTCGTAACCCCTCGCACGAAACAAGTAGCACCGACAGGACTCGAACCTGTGACCCGGGGCTTATGAATCCCCTGCTCTGCCAACTGAGCTACGGTGCCATGACGGGGGTAGGGTATACCGTTTTTACGGCCGTTGGCAAGTGGGGTTCGCCGCATCGTGCGTCACTGAAGTGAGCACGCCGGGTGATCATTGGGACATGACGCGGCTGATGGTGAAGATGGGGAGGAGCAGGGCCATGGCGACGCCGCCGATGATCAGGCCCATCATGACGATCATGATCGGTTCGATGTAGCGGGTGAGGTTGGAGATCTGTTCCTTGAGCTCGGTCTCGGCGTAGGCGGAGACCTGGTCCATGACGTGGGCGAGCTTGCCGGACTTTTCGCCGGAGTGGAGCATCTGGCTGACCGAACGGGGGACGAGGGGGGAGTTGAAGAGGGGTTCGGAAAGTTGTTTGCCGGCCTGGATCTGGTCGGAGACCTTGGTCCAGAGGTCGCGGTAGTAGCGGTTGCCGGTGAGGTCGCGGGCGGTCTCGACGCAGTCGACGAGGGGGATGCCGGCGCCGGACATGGTGCCGATCATGCGCAGGCCGCGGGCGAGGTTGAGCTTGCGGAACATGGAGCCGAGGAGCGGGAGGCGGATCTGGACGGCGTTCCAGACGCGGCCGCCGGACTCGGACTTGAAATAGAACATGCCGCAGACGACGGTGGCGGCGATGCCGATCAGGAGGGCGGGCCAGTGTGCGATCAGGAAATCGCTGGCGGCCATGAGCATCTTGGTGGGCGTGGGGAGCGCGCCCTTTTTGTTGGCGTAAATCGCGGTGAACTTGGGGAGGACGAAGGCGAGGAGGAAGATGGTGGTGGTGATCGCGAACCCGAGCATGATGCCGGGGTAGGTGAGGGCGCCCTTGACCTTGCGGACGGTGTCGGCCTCGTCGCGGAGGTAGACGACGGCGCGGTTGAGGAGCTTGGCGAGCATGCCGGACTTCTCGGCGGCCTTGATCAGGGCGACGAACAGGCGCGGGAACGAGCGCGGGTGGCGGGCGAGGGCGGAGGAGAGGTCCTTGCCGGACTGGACCTGGGTGGAGAGGTCGGCGACGAGCTTCTTGACGTTGGGTTTTTCGGCCTGGGTGGCGATGCAATCGAGGGCGTCGACGAGGTTGACGCCGGTCTCGACCATGATGGCGAGCTGGTGGGACAGGCCGATGACTTCTGCGCGGGAGATCTTGACGTTGGCCTCGCCGTCGTAGGTCACGGCGGCCTGGGTCTCGGCGGCGTGCACTTCGGCGGCGGGGCGGATGGAGGTCGGGTATTTGCCTTCGGCGCGGAGGAGCTGCTGGGCGTGGGTCTGGGAGTCGGCCTGCAGGGTGCCGGTGGACGGCGCCCCGGCCGAGTCGCGGGCGGTGTAGACGAAGGCTGGCATACGGGTGGCTCTCCGCAGGGTTTATCGGGTTTATGGGGGTGGGGGTGGAGGAGGCATGTCAGAAGTTCAATGTCAAAAGTCGAAGGTGGGTGGCGAGCGGTCGAAGAGGGGTGGTCGTCAGGCGCTTCACACTTTTTCACGTCACGGACCCCTTCGGCGCCCGGAAAGTTTCGTCAACGCTATTGTCAGTCGTGAGTTGCGCGCGAACAAAGGGGGGGCAAAGAGTCGGTACAAAGCGGGCATTTCCGGGCATTTCCGGTACTTTTCGGGACTTTTCGGTACCGGACGTGAAGCGGGGATAGGCCCGGGTATTCCGTGTTGCAAGCGCTACGAAGGCGCGAGATGTCCTCGCCTTGAGGCATCTACTGATACGGGCAGCGTCTCGCTGGCGTATTGACGGGCGCGCACGGGGGTGTGGTAGGCGGCGGGGAATGGGGAAATTTTTTATGGATTGGTTCGCGCGAAAGTGGCGCGCGGGTGGTGACACGCGCGCACCGTGAGCGGGCCGGGAGCGAGGGTGATGACGATTCGGATGAGGCGGGGTGACCCGTTCTAACGTTCACGATGGGCACTCGTCAGCCTGAGGCACTCCGAAGGATCTTGCGTCGGACTTCGGGGCCGTTGCGACGTAGGGCGAGACGGTCTCGACGGTCGGAGCTAGATCCGTCGCTTCGCTCAGGATGACGGGGGTGGGGAGCGCGGAGGCTCAACTCCGCGCGCTGAAGCGTGCCCTTCGCAAAGGCGGCGGTCGAGATGACGTGACGTTGTTGGAGCGGTCCGGGCGCGCGCGGGGTGCCCCCGCGGCTCGGACGGCGCCTCGCCCTCTCGAGCGCGCGGGTCGCGCATTACTTCAGGTTGAGCGCCTTGCGGAGGGCGGCGTCGTTGTTGCCGGTGGTGGGGACGAAATTGATGGCGACGTGGACGTCGTGGGGCTTGGCGTCGGGGAAGGTGAACCAGAGGAGGTAGTCGGCGTCGGGCTTGAAATTGGCGGCGGGGAGGTGCTGGGCGATCACGCCGTGGGTGGCGGGAATCTCGTACTTCTTGTTGACCGTCTCTGGCTTGATCCGGTGGAAGTTGGTGAAGCCCTTCATCTCGCCTTGCGCGGGGAGGATGTACCAGACCTCGACCGAGTTTGGCCCGGCGGCGAAGGCCCAGGAGAGGTCGAGGGGTTTGCCGGCGGGGGTGCGGAAGCGGATCACGTCGATGCGCTTGCCGGCGGAGTTGAGGGTGAGCTTTTTGAAGGCGGTCTTCTCGGTGGCGGTCGCGACGTTGACGACA
>Ga0196963_10000430_pt1 | contig 39140 bp, 62 predicted proteins | sample S1_5metaG_FD_148600 | JGI IMG/M metagenome (GOLD analysis project Ga0196963, IMG submission 148600) | Soil microbial communities from Anza Borrego desert, Southern California, United States - S1_5 | ecosystem: Environmental > Terrestrial > Soil > Desert | place: USA: California | collected... | reverse complement strand
CGGACTGAAACTCACTGAAGAACAACAGGCGGCTTTGGCCGTCGCCATCGGGAGCGCCATTGTCGGATTCGCAAACGCCCTCAAAACCAAATACCCCGATAAATTCGGCTGGCTCTAAAAAGGATCGTCCCTGGTGGAAGCGGCTGCTTCTTTCTTTGCGGCCGGCTCTACCGAAACACGACCCGGATTTCGAAGAGGACATGAAATTCGGAGTGAAAGGAAAAATAGATTTCTAATGGACTGTGACCACGCCTGGCAATGTTATGGAGTTTGGGGAAGGGTTTATTTGTACGATAATTACATTGAGGGCGTTCAGCACTTTGTCGCTTGCCCGAAATGCAGGACGGTGGAGGAGATTCCTACTGTTCAATCCTGATTAGTTTAGATGTGCCGCCGCACTGGCAGGAAAGTTTTCCGAGGATTGCGGCATTCCCTCGCTTCTTCCTATCAATTTTAATTATCTTCTCTTTGCCGCAGGAATCGCATACAAAGATCGTTTTCATGGCATTCTGAACACAGGAATCATCATCTTCCTTCACCCGGTAGAGGGGCTTTTTATTTTAAAGCTCCGCTTCAATCTTCTCCGCCCGTCCGCAAAAGCAGTTTATGCAGTCCCGGTATTTTGGAGGATTGAATAAGATCTGCTTCGGATGCTCGATTGAAAATTCTATTTCGCATTCAGGGCAGCGGTAGGTGACTGTGAGTTTATTCACAGCCTTCTCTTCTTAATTGATTCCATGGATTTATTAAAAGCTATTGTCTATTTCGTGGGGTGGCTTTGGATACCAGCCATCGATTTTAGCAACCATAATTGGCCTAACAGTTTCCATTTCGTGCATGGTACACGCCAAAATACACGCTTCCCTAATCTCTGTGGGTGTGTAATTCGATTGCCTTAGTTGATACCTAACCATATCTACAAACTGCCTGTAGGCCGGGTCGTTTTGATATTTCTTATCTGGTGTCATTTCATAGTCTCTCATTATCCTGCCCTCTTGGTTCCTTGGTTAACTGCCCTTGCTGTGCTTCTTTGGTTTTCTCACTTCATCCGGTTCTTTACGCCACGGACAGGACAGCTCTACAAGGTTTTGATATTCCGTGGTTCCTTGAAGTCCCATTTCTTCCATCATCCGCATTATTGCCTGCATGATGTATTTGAGCCGGAAGCCGTTTAACTCCTCACTCATCATTGACCCCTTTTTATTAAAGGCAGCGCTTTCTCGTGTCTGTACCCGCACCAAGCACACACACCATCAGCCACAGCTATCGCCCAGTTCTCTCTTTTGCATTCAGGGCATCTTACCATGTAAAAATAACCTCTATCATCGATAAAGTTCTCGTCCATCTATCCCTCGTCTTTATCTTTATTATTAAAAGAATCCCAAACACAGTTTTCTTTATGATGTTCTGATGTGGCCGTCTGAGTTGCGGAGCAATACCTACAAAACCGGCCTTGCCCTTGCCAATAAAAAGGATTCGTTGCGGCAATCACTTCCTGCGCGGCTTTGAGTTGGGCTTCAAGCATATCCGCCCTATCTGCTTCTGCATGAAGTTGAGACGTAGCTGCGAACGCAATATCTCTTTCTGAATTAATTTCCTGCTCCTTCTTTTGAAGATCATTTTTTAACTGCAAGATCTCAGAGGCTTGTCTGTGATTCTCGACGCGGCAAGCGGCAATCAGTGAGTTGGCTGTTCTGACTTCAGCTAAAAGTTCTTCGTATTCGTATCGATGCTCATTGCCCATTGCTTACCTCTTTGGTTAAAAGCGCGGCTCTCGCGATCCTCTTTCTGTCGCCGGTATACATTCTGTCTTTGGCGATTTCTTGTAAAGCTTCCCGCAATCTCTTATTCTCCGCTTCAAGTCCCTTAATCTTCTGAAATGCCGCTGATTTCCATTCGGAGGTGTCTTTTGAGAGAAGGCCTTCAAGTTCCTTAACACGCTCCATCAACTCATAAACCTCTTTAGGCGTCCAGTCCACGTCACAGGCGCAGTCTACTGCTGACCTTGCCGCACATTTACAGCCCATTCCGTCACTCATATCTTCTTTAAACTCCTCGATTAAAAGCTTTGGCTTCAGCGCGGATGGCCTCTGCAATCGCACGTTTGAGGGTTCTCCATCCGTTTTCTAGTTCTTTAATCCAATAACGCTGATCAAGTTCCTTGTGTTCTGCAATCTCAGCCGCTCTTTCCATTCCTTTGGCGTAGAGTTCCTTTAATTTCTTCAAAGCATAAGTATTCATTATGTTTACTCTGGCGGTGTCGTGTGAGCGGTAAACGATATTGCCGCCAAATTCCATGCTTGTAATAAGATCTTTATAGATCTCCGCTATCTCTTCCTCAAACTTATCGCTCATTGGTAACGGCTTTATTGGGTAGTTTGTCAAAAAACTTTCCATAACACTTCACATGCCGATGCTCGCCTAAAAATTTCCACCATTCTTCTTCCGTTGTTATTGGTTCCTTGCATTCTTCGCAGATCATTTCTCTATTCCTCCGTCTCTGTTATTAAAAGCATCCAAACAAAAGCCGGGGATTGCTCCCCGCATAGTTTCCTGCGCTTTACGCAGGCGCTCAATGAGCTACGGCACTAACGCGCCGCTTTTCCGGGCTAATATTCCAGCCCGATATACTTCTTAAAATCTTCCGATAGCGTGGCGATTCCTATCGGTCTGCAATCAGGCTTACAGAAAAAACCTTTTCCGTCTTTATCCGCCCAATGCACCCACGCCGAAAGCCAGCGGCCTTTTCCTTTGTAGCGACCCCGAACTTTTGCCGCCAAAGCGCCAGTCATGAAGATAGCAAAGACCTTCTGGCCTTTATTAAAGACCTTCGTGTCTCTCGTCATTCTAAAGAGGTTCGTTTTTTCCATAATGCCCGTGATTATACCAACAATCTTTTAACATTACTCCGCCTCTGGGATTTGTGGGGGTAAAGGCATCCTCGCTATAGTTCGTAGCCATACTTTTCTTTGTGTTTGGATTTCTCATATTTCCGCAAATGCTCAAGGACAAGCTCAAACCACTCAATCCATTCGTCATGGCTTAATTCGCAGTTAAGGCTCATACCTCTGCCGGGATTTTTATACCAGCGAAATTCAACCGTGCTAAATCTGAAGTTTGGCTTTTCTGCTTCCGTTTCGTCATCTCCCCAGTAATACGGACGCCACTCAATAAGAGGTATTCCCGGATCGGCATTTCCGTCCCATTGCTCTTGCTTCACGTTCCAGTAAACACGCTCCATCTCTTCCTTGATGTAGAAAAACAGAGCCTCAACCCACTCAGGGCAGTTGTATCTTCCTGTAGGGTTTCCAAATGCAAATTGTCCAAGTTCCGGCTCGTATTCGCTCATCCTCTTATTCCTTTGCTCTGTTTTTTAACTGCATCCTACTCAGTGGCTTTCTTTAATTCTTCGTCGATTCTCGTATATTCGGCTTCGAGCTTTGCCAAAACGCGCTTCTTTTCTTCTCTGGCGTATTCAGGATTTGAGTGTTCAAGCAAAATACACAACCGATCTAACGCCCATCCCGTTACCGTGTGAAGCTGTATAATGCGCCGAGTTCTCGCAATCGTTTTTCCGTCCAATGCCCCAAGCAGGCCATTAACCTCTCGTAATTTCTTGAGCGCTTCTTCCTCGCTATCAATCATTTAACATATACCTTTGCTTTATTTTATTAACAGCCGCCGTTGCAACGGCAATCAGCGTTAAATTGGTTGTCGTTGATACAAACGCCGTCTTTGTGGTTCTCGTGATTTCCAGACTGGCATTGACGGCACCAAGTTGATTTATTAATCATTCGGTAGTCCTCACATTTTGCCGTGCCTTTGCATAATGGGGTGGGGCGGTTTTCCCAAGTATCACCGCCTTCTTTTTCGTAGGTACATTCCGCTTCTCGATGCCACACCATTTCACACACCGGAACGTCTACCCACCAAAGCTCCCAATGCCCACCGAGCAAGCGGCGCACAAACTTAAAGTTACAGCCGAAACACTCAAGAAATTCTCGCCAACCAAAAGCCCTTAACATATCCCTTTGATACTTTCTTTTTGTTTTATTTTTAACTGCTTGCAGCTTCGCTTTGGGCATTTAGCAAATTACCGTTCTCATAGATATTCCCGATGACTTCGACATGATCTTGAAGTCTCCATAAACCTGTTGTCATGGCAGACCACTCTCCAAATTGCATTTCGACAACGCCTCGCCAAGATTCTACTTCTGATTGTTTGTGATAATTAAAAACACGCCTCATCACAATATCTCCCTCGAATATTTCTTTTCCAGATCTGTCTTTAAGGCCCGTATATTCTTGCCAGTCCGTAACATCATCAAACCGTACCGCCTCGCCAATGTTGTTCTGGCTCATCCAAATATTATTAGGCCAACTAACAAGATTCGCCTGAATCTGCAAGTATCCGAAACGCTTATTCCTAGCGTCCCAGAGCCTAAACTTTATCTCCCTCATACAATCCCTCTCTTTTTATTAAAAGCATCCTTAATTAGGGCGCGTACTGCGTACTGCATATCCGTTGGGGTGCCAACTCGGTTGTCTAAAGCCATTACCTTTTTTAATAAATCCAACAAAACAACATCTTCTGGCGCCTGCATTAAACCAATTTCCTTTGATTTGATTAGTCTGATAATTGTAAGCGCTCTAGCATTCGCTTCAGTTGTGTCTATAAAATTATGGTTTTGTTTCTCTTCAATGGATTTTGCTTCAACCGCCCACCACTTATTATTTCCTTGCCAAAACGGAAAGATTCTCCAAGCGCCTTCCGGCGTCATCATCTCGCCAAGTTCAGCGACTGTGAAAGCGGAAACCATCTTTGTCATTTGCTTTTCATCAATATGCGCGCCGTAAAGGTAATTCGGGCTATACCTAACCCAGCGATCTTCTTCACATTGCCCAGGAAATCTAAACCAGAGTCCAATCTCTGAATGTTCTTCTAGACCAATGGGTCCCCAGAAAAACTCGCTGTCCTGCCTGACCCCTAGCTCTTTTAGCTGTGTAGCAAGCTCTACGCTACAGACTTGTTCTGTGAGCTTCATCTTGTTCTCCTCAATGCCCGTTGTTTAACTGTCACGCTTTTAACCTACCCTCTCTTTAGGGGGTTGTTGTTAAAGGCCGCTGACTCTAAAGGGTATCGCCGTCATAACCTGGGAGGACGTAATCATCGTCTTCGCTGTCTTCAATTTCTTCATCTTCCTCTCTGCGACATTTCGGATTGTGGCATTCGTCGCATCCGCAACCCTCAAAGCAATCCATCGCACAGCAAACGAAATAACACGCGTTACACATACTCCCCATACCCCTTGGTTTGTTTTGTTAAAATCACTTCTTGGAAAATCCTTTCTCACAGCCCATTTTTAATCAAGTCATCCACCGACCGCGCGAGAATATAAACCCCGCCATTCGCTTCAAAAAGCTCCTGAAATCGCTTCTGTTCCGGACTTAAGCGCCCCACCTTACTTTTACACTCGATGCCGTACAGGATGCTTCCGGTGCCGTTTGATCGCATGAGAAAAATATCCGGCACGCCGGGCATGGCCCATTTCGGCGAAGTCCAGAACCGCTTGCCGTTTTTAATCCTCTGAACGCCGGTGTTATTCTGCCGCCACCAGAAATATCCGCAGGCGTCAAGGTACTGGCAACAGGCCGCTAACACTTGCGATTCCGGCCTTTTTTCAAAGGCTTTTGTCAGGTGCGAAAGCCGGTCTGGAAGACCTTCGGGGATGATGGATTTTTTCTGGTGTTTAGAGCGGTTGGTCATAGGGTTGATTCCTCTGGTTTTGAAACTGCTATTTTTTCAGGGTAATATCCCCAACACCAGCACGGAGTATTCGGTTTGTCGGGAAGATAGCCGGTTCCTTTGCAAACATCGTGTAAGGGGTCCGGTTTTTTCTCTCGTTTTGGCTGAGTCGGTTCCTCTCGGTTTTCCCATTCTCGCCAAACCTCGAACCAGTTTAAAAAATTTAGCGGTTGTTTCCAGGTTTGTACCGCTAGATGCGCTTGGTATTTACCTAGCGCATTTAAAATTCTTAAAAAAAATTCTTTACTTTGCACGGCTCGCTTGAAGATCTCTCGAGATTCAGCGACGTAGAAACGACCCTTTACCGGGTATTGCGCCCAAAGAGCTTGAAAAGCTTCTTCGGAATTAAATTCGGGCGGCGCTTTTTCAGGCTCTTCCGGCGGCGTTGCTTCGTCCTCTTTTTGTCCCTCCCTTTTCTCGCACTCTTTTTCCTCCTTTTGAGATAAGAAGAGAGAAGACGCGCGTAGGTCTGACTCCTTAGTCTGACTACTTAGTTCGACTAAGCAGTCGGACAAGAATCCGTTTGTTTTCAATAGGTTAGAAACCAAAATCAGGTCTTCTGCGGACAGTTTTAGACCGTAATTTCGGATGTAATAACCGGGATTTTTTGGCATTTTATTTCCGAATTTTTTAGCCACATCCAAACATACAATCGGGACTATTTTGTGCTCATCATTTAAGTCCTGCCACCACTCCCGGCCAAAGAAACTCGACCACAATTTAAACCAGGGTAAATCCTTGTCCGTTCGAGCCTGATATTTCTCCCAATTTAGGACGCTTATATACTTAGCCACCGACCTTCCTTTCTTTTAAATTAGGGTTACTTCTTTACAGCTTCGTCTTCGTGTTCCCGCCATTTCGGAAACCAGTCCATAAAATGAACCAGTTTTGCGGTCTTTTCGTTCACCTTGACCCGGTACCGGGAAACAGCCCGCTGGATCCTCCGGAACAGGTGTTTATTTACGATCTCCTGCTTAAAGAGCGCTTTTGCCGGTTCATCGTGAATGATGTTTCCCGGGTACGCCGCTGCGATTCTCCGCCAGGCGTCCTCCTGGTCAAAGTCGGGTTCGCATATTAAATTTTCGTTAAATTCAGATTCCCTTATTAAAACTTCAGGCGTTTTCTTTTCATTATCTTTCGCCCCGGATAATGAAACTGTTTCCGGAGAAGTTTTATTTACCTTTGCATCCGGTAAATAAATTTCACGTGGAACTTTACAATTTGTAATTTCCGGTTCCGGGTCCGGCGGCAAAGGCTTTGATATGAAAAATTTTTCAGGTTCTGGAATTGCCGGGATTCCCGGCGGATGCGATTCGGTTAACCGCCGGATTTCCGCCGGTTCTTCATCGGATTCATTGGATGGTTCAATGGACGGATTGTCCATCCGCCCGTTAACCGCCGGATTCATTCCGGTAAACCGGGGGATTTCCGCCGGAGATTCACGCTGCCTTAAATGAATCGGACCAAAAACCATCGGTTCCGTTTCGGTTTTCCCCTGGATAACCGCCGGAGATTCTTCTAACTTATTGTTGCGCTTTCCTTTGCGGCGTTTTGATTGAACGGATCTAAGCTTTTTGTCTTTTTTCCATTGACTTTCAAGATCGCCAACCCAAAGCCTCCCATTAGAACCTTCGTAAAAGTGCTTTTTGATCTTGTTCCAGACCGCCTTTTCAAACTCAGAAGCGGGGGAGTATTCTGCGGCGGAAGCAAGCTCGGCTGTGTCTTTTGGCAGGCCGTCAGCCATAATGCATTTATCCCAAAGGGTGCGGTAGCAACTGCGTTGCTCGTGATTCATGAAAGCGATTTCCGGATGATTTCCAGGCGTCCAGCGGTATGACGGGGGAGTGGGTTTTTTCATGTTTTAGTCAAGCATTCCGTTCAGTTTAAGCGCTTGCGTTAAGTAGATAATTTCCGTTCCTTCTCATGATGCGAACAGCTGCAGAAAGGCTCTTCGCAGGAATCGCAGTCCTGGGTCTTGCATTCAAGACTGTAGTGCATCAGCTGAGACAAAAGGTATTGCTTCCCGGTCCGGCTGCGGGCAATGAATCGCAGGACGGCACAATCGCGAAACTGGCCAGGTAAAGGGCAATGACGATCGCGAAAAAAATTACAACGAAAAGCACAGCTGAGAATAAATCTTTAAAATAATGCAGGATCTTAATCGCTGCTTTCTTCAGCATAAGAAATTCCCTATTACCATCTGGCTGCTTTTTTCTTTGGTGGCGGATCACCCTTTTCCCACGGCTTCTGCTTTCTGTGATTCACCGCTTTCCAGACCTTGAACAGCGTGTCCTGCTGCGGGGAAGAGGTCCACATTCCCATTTGAATGCGGGGCCGTATGGTCCTGATAAACTGAGCTTCCCAGGTCGTCAGTAAATGCAGGCGCTTTTCGATGTCTGCCAGGGCATAACAAAGCCAGGGCGGTTGATTGGCGGATGGGTCGAGGCGGAAGGTCATGGCTCCAAAATCCTCGAACGCTCGCCCCTCTTGAAAGGCTGCATGTTGAAACATCTCTGCGTTTTAAATTCAATGCTGTTTATGCAGACCCATCCGTCCTTTTCGCTTAAAAAAGGTTTTGGCTTTGACGCGCACCCCGCCATCATCAGAACGAGCAGGAGAATGGCGCGGGTCATTGGCAGTAAATCCCATGCTCTTTGCAATAATCCCGATTCGACGGGCCGCAGTATCGTTCCCCGCAAAGACAACAGTATTTATCTTCGTGATTCATTGCCGCATGTTGGACTTGGGATGGATGCCAGCAATGCTTATGTTCGCCGAATTCCTTAACCTCAAGAGCAAACGCATTTCCCCCCGCTAGCAGGGGAATGAGGAGGAGGGTTAGGAGCTTCAAGGGATTATCCAGTTGTTTTTTTCGCATTTGCGGATATGGTTCAAAATGCTTTGGGCATCGGCCTTAATACAGTCTGAAAGCGAGGATTGAAGCGGCTTGATAAAATCGGTCTTATAATTACAGCCGCGCCGGGCTTGCTCAATCCAATTCAAAAGATGCCGCGCGTCATTCTCCATACATCCCAAAATTTCACAGTCTCTTTTTAAAATAACCGGCCTGATTTCTTTCATTCCGTCCCGTCCTCACAATGAACGAATTCAGCGTCCGTCATTGCGCTTCACGGAAATAAGCAACTTTCGGCGTATAGTGCCCGTTCCCGCCGATTTCGTGTTTTAAAATGACTTTTGTGCCGTACTTTTCAAGCTGCGCTTTAGCGAAAAGGATTTCGTCTTCGGAGTAGACGTATTCGGTGACCTGGATAAGTTCTTTAGTCACGGCTTCACTTCTTCGGTCATGGTTAAATCCTTCCCGCAGCTACTTCGTAAAGCTCGATTCCGTCAAATTTCTCGGTAACTTTTTTGTCCTTTGCCCATTTATTCAATTCGCCTTCTTTAACCTCTAGGACGTTGATTCCGATTTCGCCGTCAACGATCAATTTGCAGAGCTTCAACATATTTAAAACATTGGCTTTCGTGACAAGCTCTCGGGTTTTGCCAGGGGCAGGGGAGAAAGAAACGGACGTTTTGGGCGCTTCCGCCTGCTCAAGCAGCGCTTCCGCCTTGGCGACGTTTCCTTTTTCAAGTTCCTTTTCGGCCTTCGCTTCAAGCCGGGCTTTTTCTTTCGCTTCTTCATCGCGGCGCTTGGCTTCGGCAAGCTCTGCTTCCTGCCGCGCTTTTTGAGCCTCAGCCGTGTCAAATTTATCAATGGCCTTTTTCCCGGCTTCGCAAAATCCGTCAATGGGTTCGTAAGCCTGGTTTTCAGCGTCTTTAAGCGCTTTCCAAACCTTATGCGCTTTATCCCGGTTCTCGGAGAAATGGAAGCGCTCTTCAATGCGCTCTTTCAATTCCCTGGCTTTCTTGATGTCAAGAAATAGCGTTTGGCGCTCTTCTTTGTTTCTGACGATAAGGTTTTGCGTTCTTTGAGCCAGTGGCAAAACCTCTGTCTCGATGACCTGTTTCTGTTCTTCAAGCTGCGCGGTTGTCATTTTGCTTTTCTCCTTTAAGGGTTTTGTATTTTGAAACTCGCTGATGCCAAAGCCAAAGCGCGGCCTTAAAATCCTGCTCGTCGTTTGGATCGGCGTATTCTTCAAGATAAAAGTCACCGTCTTTTTGAAGGCAAAGGCCAAAGCGTTTTTGAGTCTTTTGCTTGTAATTTTCTTCCCAGGCCAATTTCTCGGCGTAAGTCTGCGGGCCGACGGAAGATTTCATTTCCCAGGTGCATTTGATCTGCACGACCGCTAAATAGACCGCGCCTTTATAGGCGATATGCCCTACCCGGTCCGGCGTGGTGGCAAAGCGCCATCTTTTCGAGTAAAGCGAAGTTTCGGAAAAAATCGGCCTGAAATCATGCGCTGATTTAAATTTTTTATACGCTTCGAAATAAGGAACGCATTCGGGGTATTCTGCTTTTACGATTTCGTCATTAAAAAGAGGGTTTTCGTCATAGACCTTTGTAATCAGATGCACGTTCTTCCCAAGAATCATTTTGTCCTGGAGAATTTGCTCCGGCACTCCTGAATAATCAATAATTCCGGCCGCCTTAAGAATTTCGTTGTTGCCCGGAACATACTCGCCCTTCCAGAAATATTTGTGGTCCGGAGTCAGCACGAGATCAGGCGTGGCCGGAATGGTCTCGGTTTTCATTCTCCAAGCCTTTCTTCAAGCTCTTCAGACTTGGCGGGGGAGGTTTTTCTGATAAGCATATCTTCAGTAAGCTCTGCTTTCTTTTCCTCTACCTGAAGGTAATCCGCCCATTTTGCAGAACCTTCTTTGATCGTGGTATAGACGCCGCGAAGACTGACCACTTCGGCGGGGGAGATCGTCTTGACCGAATGACCCAAGTATTTTTCAATTTCTGATGGCATAATCCCGAGCTTTGAAAAGGCGTCCATAACCTTTTGCTTTTCCGCTTCCGGATTACTGTTGACCTTTTTCTTAAGCGTTTCATCTACCGCGTCCATAGCCGCTTCGATGATGTGCTGGGGAATAAGGCGGAGGCCGTTATTGCGGATCACTTTTGAAACTGCCGCCGCCTCTTTATTCATCATTTCGTCTTCAGTGGCTCGAACGATGTAAACCTTCTGCCCGCCAGTATTCGTTCGCTCACCAAGAACATCCCGGCCCTTGGAATCTCGCCGCTCAACGGTCTTTTCCAGTCCGATTTCTTTGGAGTAGGAAATGTTTGATTCAAGGTCAATGACAGTGAGCTTTACGATCCGCTTGTTTTCGTCCTCGTAAATCGTGTTTTGCATGGTCTTAACGTTACCCCAGTGCCTGATCATTTCTTCGGCGAATCGGATTGACGGCCCTTCCATGATTTTTCCGGAAACCGGCTTTTGGTACTTTGCTTTTTCCGCAAAATCCGGATCGCCACAAATATTTTTGATCTTAATTCGGGCGTCATCCTCGTTTCGGGGCCGCTTTAAGGCCATGACATAGGCGGACTCGACTTCGGCTTTTGCCGCAGCCGCAACCGCAATTGCGGCGAGTTCTGAGGTTCTTTCAAGCGATGTTGATGAAAAACTTTCTTTTTGAACTTGGGTTGTCATAAATCTCCTTTTATTCCTCGATTAAATTAAGTTCTTCCGCTACGTCGACCGGAGCATTCGCCAGAAAAGCCATGCATCCGACAGCAGCAGACACCATTAAAAAAACGGTAAAGATAATTTCTAAAGTCTCCCGGCGCATATTTCCATCATCCAGGCAAGCGTGAGCACGGCCGCGATACAAAAAAGCCCGGTTAAAAATTGTTTCAAGCGGCCTCAAATTCGACGGAAAACGGGCCGCCGGCAGCCCACCAGAACTTTACGTTCCGCGCGCCTTCGCTGATCTTCCGGTAAAAGAATTCTTCAGCCGGATAGCGTGTATGAAACTCGACTTTTTCAACGGTCCCAGTCATAAACAGCCTCTTGTTCTTCAGGTTCGGGGCAGTCGCAGATAAGCCTCGGCCTGCCGCAGTTCGCACATGCTGAGATTCCGGGTGCGTAGTTCATATTCATTTTTCCTCCTCGATTTCTTTTAAGGCCTGGGAAAGCTCTCCCAAAAGCCCCGCATTTGCGCGCAGGATCTCCGCAGGGATCGGGACGACTCCGGCAAGGCTGACAAGCCTTACCTGGATAATGCCAAGCCCCATCGCAATTTCCCGGCAGCGGAGAACCGCGTCAGAATCTTTCATGGCCCAAGCTCCTTAATCGATCGCTCAGTTTCAAGCAGCCGTCTTTCCGCCTGCTGCAACCGGGCTTGAAGCTTCTCAACTTCTTCAGCCAGAATCTTTGAAACCGAAAAGTGAAAAGGTCCCATTGAAATCATTCCAGAAATAACAGCGCGGTCCTCGTGATAAGTGATCTGAAGTGTCATGGCTTGCGTCTCCGGTAGCGGACAGAGCGTTCCTGGCGAATTGAGAGGTTCTGTTCATGCTTTAGTGCGGCCTGAAGCTCCGCTATCTTTTTTTCCAGAATATTGATACGATGCGCGGCTTCCCGCAGAGTCTCATTCTTCGAGACTAATTTCCTGGAAATCCTCGTGACGACTTTTCCGAGTTCGCGGTGCGTCTCAAAGTCGTGTTCAGGCGTGGAAATAATCGCGTATTTGGGGAAAAGACGGACGAGCGGGTTCATAACAGCACCCGTTTAAAAAGAAGTATGGAAAGAGTATTTCCTGAAAATGCGGGAAAATTTAAAAACTGGAGGCAGGAACAGGTATTAAGACGTAAATTAAAGCAAATTCGAACGCTTCTGTAACTGCCTGTCGCGGAACCACTTACACGACATGCGTCCGATAATGGAGCTTTTGTAAGCTCGGCCACGCGCGAAACATAGTTTCTAAATTGATTTACCTGCCCGGAAACCATATTTTTTTCCGACGTGACAAACTTACCGTTTAAATGATCAACCTCGTGCCTTAACATTTATGCAATTCCTTTTTTCTGTGCAACTTCATGGGATAGAGCTGTAAATTTTTCGCCCTTAATACCAGAAGCATGCCAGAGGTTCATTTCTTTTTCTGTCCTTGTTTTTTTAAAGCTTCTCTGACGACCGAATCTAGCCACATCACCATACTTTTTTCCTCGTATGCAGCGGCGATTCGGATATCTCTAACCAGATCCTTGCTTATTCTCATCATTGTGAAGTCACTTGCTTTTTGCTCCTTCTCTTTCGTCACAGTACCTCCATGCGCCCTAGGCGCGGTTAAAACCTGGTTGTTCATGATACTTGTACCTCCGGAAGCCTGACCGTGCTTAACCGGATCAGCTTCGACATTAAATCCTCGGGCCGGTCCGCGCCGTCGATGACGCAGTCGGTTTCGGCATTTTCGAGCGTGTAAACCGTGGGATGGTCGTCGTCCGTCTGCTCACAGATCCGGAATTCAGCGGCTTGGATAATGATTTTGACGTGCGTCATAGCTTCACCACGGCTTTTGCGAGAGCTTCGGTTAAAATCTGTCGCGTAAAAGGGACTTTTAAATCGTGTTCGTCGAAAGTCGTAAGAGCAAGCTCAACAGCGCTAATTAAATCCTCGTGCGCATTGCAGGCGATTTTTGCAATTTGCTCTGCGTATTCGATGCCGTCAGTCTTATCGAGGAGGGCGTCTTCACCCGCATAGTCCTCGATGACTTCCCGAACAACTGCATAAATGTCTTTAACGAGCGTTGGCGTGCGTTTCATTACATCACCCCCAAGGAAGGCCACCGCATAAGCGAACTGAGAATGCACGGATCGCAATGCGTAGGCTTTTTGTTTGAAAATGGAGATAAATTCCGGCGCGCCGAGCCGTCAATAGGCCCATTGCAGCGCTGACAAATTCGAACTTCCCGGCAGGGAGTAACTGAGGTATACTGACTCATGGCTTTTAGCCTCCTATATAGGTTATTAGCCTTCTGTACGAGCCGTTTCGGTCTAAGCCCCGGAACGGCTTTTTTTATTTCAATGAAGTTAATGATAGCAGTTATAACGGCTGTGTCAACGATTTATTTAGTATTTTTTTCACCCCTCCGGAAGCCTTATAAATCAAGGCTCTTGGCCTGCCTCTTTAAAAAATTCCTATAGAAATATCCAGAAATGCCGTCTATACTTGCACCAGGAGATTCAAATGAAAAAAGTCCGAATTCGCGCTAAATCAAACGTCACGATCCGCAACATTCCCGTCCTTTACATGAGGGAGGGGGAGGCGTTTGTCTGCTATTCTCCGGCGCTTGACTTAGCGGCCCACGGCGACTCTTTTGAAGACGCTGAAAAGTCCTTTTCTCTAACGCTCAAACTGTTTGTAGAGGAAGTAACGAAACTCGGGACATGGAATAAGGTGCTTCAAGAATGCGGATGGGAGAAAGTCAAGAATGAATGGACTCCACCGGTCCTAATCGGACAGCATAGTTTGCCCGTCTCAATTCCCGCTTAATGCCCGCCTTAAGGCCCATTCACTACACAAAATTTGAAAAATTCCTCAAAGAAGTTGGCTGCACTTTTGTAAGGCAAGAGGGCGATCACAAGGTTTGGGTGCGTTCCGGTCTTTCCCGGCCAATCATCGTAAGAACCAAAAAGGATCTCCCGATCATGGAAATCAAAAGTAATCTGAGGACGCTTGGAATATCGAGCCATGATTATCTTGAGATGCTGAACCGGATTTAAAGGGATTTGACAGGGGGAGTAGGATAAAGGCGCTGAGATTTACCGTCGCCCCAAAAGAAAAGCGGGGAGCTTTGCAGCTCCCCGCTGATCTTGCTCAAATTATGATGACATCTGCCACACTCCTGCGTCGGTCACGCGGTTTGTTGGTGGGTTGAAAAGCCCCGGTGCGCAAACGCCGGGGTATTTTTTTTAAGGCTTTCTCGACTTAAACTGCTTTGCGACCGCCTTCAGCGCCGGCAAGTCTTCCTCTACGTAAAAGCGGTAACTCCCGCCGATCGGTTTGCGCGGCGCCTGCACCCGATGCTGCCGGATCATGGCATCGAGCTGAAAATAGGTGAGCCCGATCCGCTTCGAAGTCTCAATTAAAGATAAAACCTCAAACATAAACACCCCCTTAAAATAAAAAACCCCTGCCCGAATAACATCTACCCGGGAAGGGGTTCTTTGACCCTAAATAAATTTCCCGCCTTGGTAGTTTTACGCCCGGCAGGGGAGATCGGAAAGCTTTGAATGCAAAACTGAGTGAGATTGTATTACGGAATTTTACAGAGTCAAACAATATTATTTTATTTCTTACTATGCACAGGTTTGCATCAGAATTTGACACCCATGCTATATAATAAAATCACAGGCTGTAATAATAAGGCGGCGGGCGGGACGGTGCACAAAAGATAATAATAGGCATCTTAACTAAGGCCCTTAAAAAAAAGAGAATTTTAAAAAAATGAGTTATCCACAGGATCGGCCCTCAAGAAATTTCTACGAAAAGGAGTCCTGTGACCACCCGCTCGGTCTTGAAATATTCCAGACCGCTTTTGGCCCGAGAGAATACTGCCGGCTCTGCGGTCATACCCAAATTCCAGACGATACAATTCAAAACCACGCTTAACCCGACAACTCGGAGGCTTACCCCCCAATGCCTACGGACCCCCAAAATAAGAGCGCTTATCAAAATACCTGCCCGGTCTGCTTTAGACCGATCCGCTTCAGCCCCTTCAGAAGTTCATCGGCTCACCGGAACTGCAATAAGTTAAGAGGGCGAATAAAAAAATCTTTGACACAGGAAAAATTTTTGAGTAAGTAGTAAGTCATTCCTTAAAAATCTTTCATCCTGCCGGAGAGAGAAAAGGAACCTTTGTCTAAAACCTTTACTCTCCGGCAGAGAGTGCATTCAAGCCCGTCGCAGGACTTAAAATCCTCGGCGGGCTTTCTGTTTTCTGTCGCCCGCAAATATTTCCTCGCTTTAATTTTTTCAGCGATATGTCTTTTTCTTGTTTATTCCGCACTTCTGACTTTTCATTCCGCAATTATCGGCCTTTATAAAAATCTCCACATGAACACCTGGCAGGTTCAGCAGATGCAGCATTTCTACCGCGAGTTTGAGAAAGACATTGATTCAATGGATTTTCAGGCGTTTAAAGAGCGTGAGAAGAAAAAGCTCTGGTTTGAAGTCCAGGCATTGAATGCTCTTGAGCCGTTTGTTCAGGCGCTCGATAAAGCGCAGCAATTTGAGGATTAACGGACTGCGTAAATGAGCGCTTGCGAGGAGTTCTTATTCCGAATCTACCGCAGAATACGAAAAGCAATTAAGAAGAGGAAGAAAAAATGAAAGACTGGAGCGATGGTAAAAAATTTCTTTTCGACCATATTATCGACGCTGTTTTATACGGCAGTATTCTTCTCGCTTCTGCTTTTCTCGATCCTATTCTTAATTTTCTTCATTCCGCTGGGCTTAACATCAATGACACTGAACCTTTTGGGCATCCTTACAAAATCGGTGCTTATCAGGCTGTTGCGGCCGTTTTTGCTGCCCTTCAGCTGATCCGCTTAATTCAAAAGCTTAACCAGTGGAAATATTATAGTTAAGGCATTTTAAAATGGCTGGCAAGAAAGGCCGGAGTGGCCGCAAATCAAAGTCTTTCGAATTCGAAATTAATAGGCTTAAAGAATTATCCATAAAGCGGGCAATAAAAATACTTGAAGCAAAAGAGCCGGAATTTAAAGACGAAAAAATAGCGCTAACAGGCCGACAGGACCAGGTGACGCTCAAAGTGATAGATAAAACGCTTTCTCAGGAAATTACTTTAAAAGGTGACGATGAAGCTCCCGTCCGGATCATCTTCCGAGCTGCCGCCGATTCAGCTAAACCGGAAACAAGATGAATATATCTTCGCAAAAGATGAATTTGTTTGCATTAAGGGGACATTCGGTTGCGGGAAGTCAATCGCGGCGCTTCTTGCGGCTAACAAAGAATGCGAAGAGATTCCAGGTAATTTATATTTAATTCTCCGCAAAGAATATATCGATTTAAAAAACAGCACTTTGCGTGACTGGAACGATTGGATAGGCCGGCCAGTTATCGGAAATGAAGTCCGGTATAAAAACGGCTCAATATTGATCTTTGGACATGGCGACGACATAAACTCGTTAAAGAACGCTAATCTTGGCGGCGCAACGATGGTGCAAGCTGAGGAGATGACAGAGGAAGATTTCTGGTTCCTCAAAGGCCGTTTAAGGCGAAAAGAAGGCACTCGGCAATTAAGGCTTGAATGTAATTACGACGGCAAGAACTGGATTTATAAATTATTCAATCAGCAGAAGATCGGAAAGCTGATCACGACAAACACTTTCGACAACGAAAAGAATCTGCCGCCGGATTACATTCCGGGGCTGATGAAATACCCTAAAAGGCTTCAAGAAAGATATCTGTATGGATCTGATGCGGACATGGAAGGGGCGGTTTGGGATGAGTTCAGCGAACGGCATTTCATCGACCCGTTCGAGATCCCGAAAACTTGGTCCCGGATCTGTGTTCTCGATCACGGCGTTACGAATCCAACAGCCGTTTTATGGCTTGCGATTGATTTTGACGGGAAATTATACGTCTATGATGAGCATTATGAGGCGGGCCGGCTTATTTCGCATCATGCTTCAGAAATTAAAAAAAGGGACAACTCAAAAGTCGAAGACTGGCTTATTGACCCCGCGTGCAACGCAAAGACAAATCAGCGCAATGGCCAATTTTATTCGGTCATTGACGAGTACCGCGAGGAAGGGCTTTTATTCCGGCCCGCTGACAATGCGGTTCTGGCGGGGATTAACCGCGTAAATGAATATTTTAAATCGAATCGTCTTTTTATCTTTAAAAACTGCGTCAAATTACGAGACGAAATCGACGGGTATAAGTGGGACAAAAGAAAGCCCGGCCAAGAAAAGAACGAGCCGGACAAGCCCGTAAAACATAAAGACCATGCTTGCGACGCGCTCCGATACGGCGTTATGAGCAGACCGGAAGTAAGTCAAATTCCGGAAAAGAAGCCTGTCGCCTGGACCGCAGACTGGTTCGAGCGGCAGGAAAAGCGGCAGCGGCAGCACGCGGGCGCAGAAGAGGATGAGGAATGAGTCACATAATTCTACCGAACCGGCAAGTTGTCCGAAAAGAAAACGAGACAGAATTCCTGCGCCGGGAAATCGGAAAGCTGAAAAACTTGCTGATTGACCAGGAAAACACGCATCAAGCGCGGCTTCTTACGATGAACAGAGAGCTTCAGAAAATAGACAAGATTATGGTTGCGGCCTTTAACCGGATTGAGGCTTATGAAGCGAAACTCGAAGAACTCGACATTAACCCGAAAGACCTATGCAAGAGCTGATTAAATACCGCGTGCGCGTAGTGGAACCGTTTGACCATGACGCGCTTTACGTTTACGCAAGGGTACGGGAGCAGCAAACGCAAAGTTATTTATTATGCCAGGAAAACGGCTTTTTTATTAAAAAGCCGTACCGCGAGGGGGAAATGATAGAGCCCTTGCTTAAAGTGAGTTTTGGAGAACAGCAAAACAAAGAATTTCTCAGCGAGCTTGCGCGTGCGTGCCTAGCTCTCGAGGGCGTCGAAATCCCGTCCGATGCAAAGCAAAAAGGCATGTTGGAAGCTCTTGAAAATGAGAACAAATATTTAAAAGACCTGATCTCTCAAATTCTTCAAAAGAATGGGTTGATCGAATGCAAATAGCGCCAGACGAAGAAAAAAAAGAAAATACAGCCATTTCTAAGCCTGACGCACTTACGCCGGATGAATGCCGCAAGTGGCTGTCCCGCGCAAAAGTTGCAAATAAGTGGTGGACCGATCAACTTCTTCCTAAATACAACCAGGCAAAGAAGCGCTACAACGCTGAAACCGGCTACAACGTCAAGAAAAAAGGTATCGCGTCGCTTGCGAATAATACGGACATTAATTTTCTCTATAAAGATCTGCGCGATTTCATCGGCTCGATTTTCTTCCGAAACCCGGAAATTGATCTGACCGCACGCGAGGATAATGACGATGAAGCTGTGCGCCGTATTGAGAACCTGCAGCAAAAGGTAAACGATGACATTAAAGACGATGAGGAACTGAAAGGGCTTTTACGTTCGACGCTCATTGACGAAGGCCTCGCCGCAGTCGGCGCGATTTATCAGGATTATTATTATAACGATCAGGATTTTTACCAGGACGGCATGCCTGTTCCGATTCCTGGCATGACGAACCCGGACGGCACTCCGAAGATTAAGCGCGATATTTTAAAAAACCGCGTTGAATATACAAAAATCCTTCCTGAAAACCTTATTATTCCGCCCTGGATTAAGCAGTACAACTACAAATCAGGCCCGTACCTCGGCTATGTCGACATCGTGCCGCTTGAGACGTTGAAAGCAGATAAAACGCTCAATGCAGACGTTGTGGCGAAGCTGAAAGGTGCTGAATACAAGCAGTTGATCGACCGGGAGATGAACGCGTCGCAGGATAAAACCGTATCCGATGACGACGTGAAACACGTCAAAGTTTTCTGTGTTGTGATTCGCGGCGTTGATAAGCGCCCGATGAAAAAGCTGATGATCGCAGATGAGGAAGACACCGCTGATACGCCGCTTTATTACCAGGATTTCGATAAGGGGCATAAGGGCTTTCCGATTCACCTGCTGATGTTAAATGACGCAGCTGAAGGTTTCCTGCCGCCGTCTGAGGCCTGGATTTTAGAGTTTATTCTGCAAATTCTCGATTACGTATTCGACAAGATGAACCGGCACTTGAAAAAGTGCGGCACGCGCACTTACGTCAAAGAGGGCCAGGACGGGCTCAAGCGCGAGCATATTCAAAAGATTATCCGAAACCTCGACATGGAAGTGATCGGCGTTTCCGGCCTAAATCCCGGCGTCGATATTCGCGGCCTGATTCATCAAGTGGTGGATCAATCGCTTGGCGCAGATCACGCATCGATGTTCGAACTCGCGAAACGCATTTTTGACGAACTCTCCAGAAAGCCGGCCTTTTCGCAGGCTTCAATTTTAAACCAGAAAAAAACGGCGACAGAATCGGACAAGATTGCGCAGGTCGACAACACCGAAAACGGGGATTATGTCGACAAGTTCAAGGATTTCATGAAAGCGCTATTCGGGGACCATGCGCGGCTCACGCAGCGCAATTTTCAAGGCGTTGTGAATCTTACGATCGAGAATAAAGACACGGGCGAAAAAGACTTCCGGCCGGACGTAACTAAAGACGAAATGCAAGGCGATTTTAACGCAGATATTGACGTGAACAGCTTCATGCCTCCGAATCCGGAAGTGAAACGCCGGACCGTTATCCAAACAATCGCGGAAATGCAGACGCTGGAACCGATTTTAAAACAGCAGGGGCAAATGCTGAACGGAAAGAAGCTTATCCGCGAATACGCAAACAACGTAGATATGCGGAACCCGCAGGACATAACGGTTCCGATCCCGATCCGCAATATTGACCGCCAGGTGACGGATCTTGTTCATAAGCAAGTCCCGTTGAATCCCGAAGAAATAGGCGCGGACTTAGAAGGCGCTCTTCAGCGGCTTATGGAAATATTCAGCGATGAACAATTGATGGCTGATTATGAAATGAAAAGCCCTGGTATTTCAGGCGCAGAGAGCCCGTTAATTCCTGTCCTGAAGTATTTAGAGCAAGCGGTTCAAAGCACAAATGGTAAGCCCGGCCAGGCGCCTAAGAAGCCGAGCGGAGCAACGTCTGACGTTCGAATGGGCGCCGGGATGATGGCGGGGGCAGCGCGTGCATAAAACGCTTTTTGATAAAACGCGCGGCATTAAGGCTCCGACTAAATTTTCCATGTGCCAGCACGGCGTCGTTCTGGTGGATGATTTTAAGCCTAAGGACCATTGTGAAGCCTGCTACCCGACAGACCGGGATGAAAGCTTTATGGTCGAAAACATGACGCCTTTTGAAAATAGAGGGCTCGGCTGCATCACTTACGGAACGCGCGACGCCGAAAGAATTGCAAAAAAAAGAGGTTTAACACCGATCGGGGACACCGATTTTAAAACTGTGGCGAAATCGGTCTGGCCGAATCACCCACTTACCAGGAGTTTAAAATGAGCTTAATCGAAACCGCGAAGAAAATGACCGATAAAGAATTAAAAGAACAGCTGTCAAAACCGCGCCGGGCTTACGACATTGACGTTGCGGCCGCGAATGAAGCTATTTTGAGGCTTGATGCCCGTCTTGAAAAGCTCGAAGCGAAGAAAGGTAAAAAGGACGCGGAATAATGACTGACATTATCCGGCACCTTGTCGGACTGACGAAAGCTCTTTTTAAAATCGCAGGCCCGGACTTCGAGCGTAAATTCAGGGAGAGTTTGGGCGCGTGAAATATTTGAAGATATTATTGGCGGCTCTTGCCTTTAGCGTGGCTCTTATTCTCTTTTTTTTATTAGTAATTTTTATTGCAACAAAGGTGAGCGCGATCCTTGCGATCATCTTAATTTTAACAACGCTATTCTTTTTTGCGGGTGTAGAAGCAGATCAAAAGCGTTAAAAAAATCTAAGTAACACCGGCTTCACGGACTAATTCTAGTCACTCAGGCCCATTTCAAAGCTTAACCGCTTTGGAGTGGGCCTTTTTGTTTTTAAGACCTGGAACAACCAAAAGCTTCGCAGGCTTAAGGACTCCATAACCGAAAGGCAATGCAATGGAAACACTGACCGAGCAACCAGGCGCAGAAGTCGCGGAAAATAACTCCGGCGGGAGCGACATTTCCACGATTTTGACCGCAGGACTCAAGGAGAAGAATGCCAATCCTGAAGCTGGCATTCAAGCGGGCGAAGGCGAAGCGAATAAACAACCGGATGCAGCGGCTGAAGCGGAAGCTCAGGCTAAAGCAGAGGAATTATTCGGGGAGCTGATCGTATCAGACGCGCAGAAATTTCCGTTCAAAACTAAAGATGAACTTGAAGCTTTTATCGAAAAAAACAAGGACATCTTTGGCAAGACAAGTCATTTCATGCGGCAGTCGGACTATACCCGGAAAACTCAGGAACTTGCAAAGCAGAGACAGGAATTTGAGGAGAGTAAGGCAAAAGAGGATGAGTCTTGGGGTGAAGTGAAACCGGATGAAAACTCAATGGCCGCATTTCGCGGGCTTTGGGATGTTTTTCAGTTCGGATCACCAGACCTTAAGGGAAAAATCAATGCGTTCATGCAGGATGTGAGCTTGATGGCAAGCGGGAAAAACCCCGTTGGTCCTCTGGCCCAGGCAGAAACAGGCAAGCCCGTCGATTCAGCGGAGACTTTAGCCTTGAAGCGTGAACTCGCCGAACTCCGGCGCGACATGAATAAAGGCAAGACCCTGGCAGAGCAAAAGGCAGAAGCCGAAGGCCGCCAGCAAGCTGAAAAAGACTGGCAAAGCTGGAAATCTCAAAAAGAGACTTCCGAAAAGGTGCGAATCACTGAAGAAGTGGAAAAGGCGATGGTGCCGTATTTACTGGCCCTCCGTGAATCCGATATGGATGCCGCTTCAAAATGTGATCGCGCTTACAAGCTTGCCTCCGCTGACTTGGGCCTTGACGGTAAAAAAGCCGTCAAGGAAGTCTTCGCATCGGCAGAAGACGCAAAGAAAAGATCCTCGCTTCCTCCAACCTCGAAAGCTTCCTCGGCTCAAGAGCCTGAGCCTAAAAACTTATCAGGGATTTTGCAGCAAGGCCTGCAAAAAATCAGGAATTAATCGGAGATTACAATGTCATACGAAGCAGCAACAAGTGATCTGAGAGCGCTTTACGCTGTAACGCGCCCGCAGATTTCGAAAAACATTGCTGACGGCATTTCCGAACGCATTCCGCTCCTCGAGGAAATCAAAAAGGCCGGCAACTTTAAAGAAGTTGTCGGCGGTGGCACCGAATTTCATGAATCGGCCATCGTTGGTGAATCCGGAGCGGTCGGCGGTTATCGGAAAGGTACCGTTCTCAATGTGAACGAACAGCAGGGGATCGATAAGTTTGCGTATACCCCGGCGTTTTTCTATGGCTCGATTTTCATGGACGGAACCGAGCTTGCGATGAACGCAGGAGACGCGCAGGCTGTAAGTCTTCTGGAATCCCGCATTGAACAGGCAAAAATGTCGATGTTCAACGCATTTGACGCCTATCTTTGCGGGCTCGATAACAACGGTACTCAATTTGGCTGGCTCGGCCTTCAGGATGTGGTGCCTGATGATGTCGACTCCACCATTCAGGGCACTGGCGTTAATCGCGTAACGTACACCAAAGCGCAGAATCAGGCCGTAACGACTTCCATCGCATCCGCAACCGCCTGGAACACTTCCAATGCGGGCCGGATCGCAATGACGAGTCTTTACAACCTGTGCTCTTTTGGAAACGAGCGGCCTACGTTCGGTCTTATGACCCGCTCAATCTTCGAAGCGCACCAGATTTCGCTTCAAGCGAATGAACGCTTTGTTGAGCAGGGCAAAAAGGCGAACGCCGGATTTCCTCATGTCACTTTCATGGTCGATCTGAAATTGACGTTTGGCGACAACGTGCTCGCGGGTCACTTCTATTTTCTGAACCCGAAGTTTCTGAAAATGAAAGTTTTGAAGTCTAAAAACTTCAAAATGGGAGATTTCATTGAAGCTTACGATCAGGATTGCGAAGCCGCTAAAATCACGCTCGGCGGTCAGCTCACAACCAATTCACCCCGCTATAACGGTGTTTATACGGGAGGGGGCTTCTAATGGATAAGCGCAGATGGGTTTTGGGTTTTTTTCTGGCGCTTGTTCTTTTAAGCGCCTCTGACGCCTTCGCTCTGAACTGCATCCAGTCTCAAAAGTTGGACGCAGGCGATGAGTGCTGGACGCAGGTAAGAGTATCGGCAAGCGAAACGAAGGTTGTCTCTCAAGGAACCGTCCTTGTTTACGACTTCGCTTCCTCGGAAGATGATAACGACGCATCCGTTCAGGTTCGTGTCGCGACCACCATCGACCAGGGCGCGATTGTCGCCGGCATTGCTCAGTCCACAATTGCGACTGGCGATTATGGGCTTGTTTTGGTTCGCGGTAAGGGCAAGGTTCGCGTATTTGGCGGGACGTCGAGCGGCGATAGACTTTTTGTCGCAGCCAATGACGGCGTGCTTGTGAACCGCGCTTCTTATGACGTGGCTTCTGTTTCTTCCAACGATAAGCCTATTGCTTTCGCTTTGGAAACCTCAGCAGCAACAAACCAAACTATCGACGCTTTTGTCGTAGTGGTTTAACGGATGGAGGGGGCTGGGGGATTCCCGGCCCCCTTTCTCCAAAAGGTTCACATGAACGAGTCAACAAAATCAAAAATTTTCAATCTCGCACTTCTGATATTCATATCGGTCTGCACATTTTTTTATGTGCCGATTAAGGGCCCTGTGATCGCAGAAGAAGGAATTAATTTCGGCTACATGGCGCAGGAGCTTTTTTTTAGGTACGGGGTTATCGCGATTTTCGCGCTTTCTATGACCCTGAAAGCCGAGCGCTCCTTTAAATCCCCGGTTCTTGCAGCGCTTTTAATCTACATTCTCTTTATTTCGATTTTTAAAGGCTATGGCCTTGAAGCCCGGCGCTCTATTCTAAATATTTTCGCAGGCATTCTATTTCTAAAAACCGTTTTTGAATATTTCAATCTCCGCTATCTGAAAACGGCAGGGCTTTTTTTCCTTGCGGTTATTGCTCTGAACTTGCTCTGGTGTTATTTTCAATATCACGGCATCGACCCTCTTTATAGCGATATCCACGCCGGACGGACCGGGCTTTGGGATAGTCTTGTCGGCCTTATGAAGCTGAAGGTTCATTTAGGAGTAATGGCAGTCTTAATAGCTCCATTCCTTTATATGCTGAATCCCTTTTTAGTCATTCTGGCGATTCCGCTCCTGATTATTTCGAAGTCCTCCGTTTCCGCATTTGCTTTCGCGGCATCGCTGGGATTGATTACTTTTTTTAGAATTAGAAAAACCGTATTTTTCATAATGTCAGCGGCTCTTGCGATTGCAGCGGGTTGGTACATATTTAAATTCGATATGCCTGAAGGCCAGTTCTTCGAAAGATTCCGCGTATGGCTGGCGACTCTTTCGCTCACGTTAAAGGGAGATCCGTGGTTTGGGGCAGGGCTTGGAGGGTTCGCAAAGCTAAGTCTTATGGTGCAACCAAAGCCGGATGATGTTCCGCAAACCTGGATATGGGCGCATAACGAATACATTCAATTATTTTACGAGTGCGGCCTTGCATTCATCGTATTTTGTGGAGTTTTCATAGCCGGCCTATTCAAAGATTTCCTGCTCTTTCGCAAAGACAGGTTAGCCCAAGTTATGTTTTCAGGCGTTTTTTCGGTTGTCGTTATAAGCGCGATTCAGTTTCCGTTCCACCTGGCAAGGCTTGCAGTCATATGTATTTTTATAATCGCTGTCTTTATGGCGCGTATCCATGATCTGAAAGAGGGGGCCGCATGAATTTCGGGCTTATTTTTAAACGGGCATTGCAGCGCGCAGAGCTCCCTTTTGACGCGGAGCATCTGGACCTCGCGCGCGCATACGCAAACGACAATATTCAAACGCTCTGGCCTAAAATCAAAGCGGAATACAGGAAAGACGATTCAACGCTCGCGATGACCGCAGGTACAGACGTTTATGCGCTGGACAAATACTGCGACGCGATCATTAGAGACACCCTTGTCGGCCCATCAACAAATCCGCGCTTTTTGCGTTATAAGTCCCCGAGCGAATTTAAAAGACTTACGACTCATGGGCAGGCGGACACCGGAAACCCCCGCATCTGGACCTATGAGGAGCTGAGGCAGTTTGATCTGCAACTGACAGCAGCCTCCGTCATCAAAGCCTCATCTTCGCTCGCAAATGTCACAACCGGTACTTTGAACGTTAAGGCCGGATCAAAAGTCGTTATAGCATCAACCAGTGTCTTCAGCCTGAACAGTGTCGGACTTCGCATTAAAGTCGGTTCGGATACCGTCACATACAAGATTGCCAAATACCACTCTTCGACAAAGATTGAGCTGGAAGAAAAATACCGTGGCGTTACGGCCTCAACTGCATCTTATGCGATGGGCGACATCGGAATCCATGTGAATATCACCGGCATTGTTAGCGGCCAGGTTGATTCTGAGAATTTAGAGCTGAATGGGACGACGGTCCAGACAGGCTCAAAATCATTTACGACCGTAATCAGCGCCACAAAAAGCGATTTCACCGGCGGAAGGGTCACGGTCACAAATAATGCTGCAGATTTAACCGTTGCGACTCTTTCGCCGGCTGAGTTTAGAATTGAGCGCGTTGCGATTAAGGTCTGGCCGATTCCGTCCGCCTCAGAAACGCTCTCATACTCGTTTTACAAAAGACACCCGCAGCTCAGGCTCGATACCGATGCGCTTTTGTTTAAAAGTGAATTTATCACACTTCTCGAAAAAATGACGCGCGCGGATCTTTTAGAGTGGGCAGAGCGCAAGATCGGGGAAAAGCTCGCAAACGAAATTACGGAAGGATTAAAGACGATTATCGATGACGCGAATGATTCCAGCGCCGAAACAACTGTGCCGGTCCCGGACACAACGCACGGTTTTGGCGATCAATACTATTACAGCCATGATGAGGATTTCGCGTGAGAATCCGGCCCCGGAACGGCGTAAATTTGAGGCTGAAAGCTTACGACCTGGCAGAGCGTGACCAGTGGGCATTCATGCAGAATGTCGATATGGGACACGATGAGCAGTTTGAGCAGATTAAAGGCTCCGTTAAATATCACGGCGCAACGCTCGGCACAAATTCTCCGACAGCAATCATGCCGCACTACAACAAAGATTCGGCGGAAGTATTGACTGCCTGCGACGACAAAATACTTAAACGCGCAGCCGGGAAAAATGAATTCGAAACGCTCGTTTCCGGCCTAACTCCGAATAAGATCCGCTTTGATGTTCAGATTAACTACAACAAATACATTGCTCACCCTGATGACGGATTGCTTGAATATGACGGCATATCCAAAATCCGGAAAGTGAATGACATTCTTTTGAAGGATATTATTGCCGCCAAAGAGACGAATCGCTGCTTTGCGATTACAAAAGACGGTGAAATCGTCTGGACGGACGACCTCGCAACTATTCAGGGTGTGCCGCTTGAATGGAATTCTTTAAACGTTGCAACGATTTTTCCGACAAAGGGCGATGAACCTGAAAAGCTCTGGATTTTGAACGGTCGTTTAATCGTTTTAATGGGAAGTTCAATTTGGGTCTATTACATTAATGGCTCCGCGACAAGCTGGCGGCCGGAAAAAGCGCCTTCCGTCGTCGGCCTTGCAGCACCTCGCACGGTCCGGCAGGTAGGGGAAGAGCTCTGGTTTTTGGGGTTTTCTCCGGATACGGGAATCGGCCTATTTGCATTTAATGGCAGGACGTGCCGGCTGCTTTCTTATGACATTGAACCCTATTTAAAGCGAATCAATCCGGAAAAAATATCAAATGCCTGCGCCGAATACGTCGACCACATTTATAAACTTTCTTTCGCGCTCGATCAGGACGCAGAAAACAGCACGACGTTTCACTTTGACGCAATCAATATCAACAAAGAAACGGAATCCCCGAATATTTATGGTCCGCACCCCTACGGTTTTGAGTGCTCGGCTGCGCTCGATACGAAACGGTTTAAAGGTGAGCACATTTTCGGACGGAAACATTCTGATGGCGGCCGCATTTTCCGCGTCGCTGACTACAACACGTTTTATTCGGACGAGTTGTCGGATAACGGAAACCTGATTTACCCGATTCTTTTATCTGCAATCTACGAGGACGAAACGATCGGTAAAACTATTTATGACGGGAACTGGATCAAGCGCTATGAAAAGATTTTTTTAGAGAAAATTCCGACGGGGACGCACTCCGCTCTAATCGAGATCCTGAAGGGGTTCGAAAACGAAGTTTTTGAGGACTTCGAAGTATTTCTTGAAGGGAATAATGATTCCATCGAAGCGTTGGACCTTGACTCCGATCCGGTTGATTTTGAAAGCCTGAACGATGATCCTCATCTTGCAGATTTTCAAGCGGATGCGATTCAATTAAAAATCCACAATTACAGTTTAAAGAAAAAGCTGGCGTTCCGGGCGCTGAACTATGACGCCCGGCCAATCCGGAGGAAAAAACGTGCGCAAATCGTTGGCATTTAGTCTTTACTTGTCATGGATGGTCATTGGCGGTCAGGCATTCGCCGATATCGTGTCGCTTGATTCGAATTACGTGGCCGGTCAAACCGACATGACCACGAAATTGAATGCCGATCGGCTCGCGCTCACAAACGGTGTCAATAATATACGCGGCGTCTTTGCGGGTTCAGCGCAGTCCTCCGGCCAGATCAAAGCCGACACGATTGGTGAGGAAAATATGGCGGACGATGCAAATCCGCGCATCCGGACAAATGAAGGTGCGGGCTGCCCGGATAAAACATCCGGAATGCTTACGACAACCACCTCAGGAACGCTTTTAGGCTCGATTCCTGCGGGTGTATCGTATCCGGACGGGTACCGCGTCGAAAAGACGACCACGACGGCTAAAACATGGACCGCTTCAAAATGGACCTACTATTATATTCTCACTTCCGGGAGCTTCGATTATCAGGAAGTTACGATAGGCGCAGCTCGACCTTCTGACCTTGCAGGATCCGCGACAATCGCCCGTGTTTCTACTGACGGTACTCAGGTTGTCGCGGTGCAGGATCTAAGGACTACATCATGCGCGACCGGAACTTTTGCAGGCACTTTTTCAACCTCTTCCGGATCTACTCTTGACGATATGTTGAAAGTCGGGCCGCCCGTGCGTCGCTTCTCTCCGGCCGGAAGAACGCCGGTTGGACACGCCCAGGGTGCCTTTGTAAGTTGGGACAGCCACACGACTTTTAAAGTTACGCCAGGAGCACTTTACATTAATGGCCGTTACCGTTTTGTCTCGTCCGACATCACGGTTACGACCGGAACGGATACGCCTTCGTCAGGGCTTTCAGGGCTTGATACAGGCACCGTGACTGGAGGGCCGCTGAAATATTATGTGTACGGCGTGGCCGATCAAGACGACGTAACGTCCTACTCAGTTACGTACTCGACAAACGCGACGACGCCGACAGGTCTGACAAACTACCGCTTAATTGGCTCCGTAAATACCGATGCGACGAATCTTTTTACCTCACGCGATAACGTGACGGTCCATGCGATTTCGGAGCGCGAGATTGTAGGCGGGTGGGTCCATTTCGATGGGCAGGGAAGCGGTACGATTTTAAACAGCTACAACGTTGCATCTATCCTGGAAAATGCAGCCGGCGATTACTCCATATCCTGGGACTCTGATTTCGTGAATGCGACTTATTATGCGGATTGCACGCATTCGCAGCAAGGGTCCACCACAAACGGAGCTGCGGATTCTATCCAGTCCCTGACCGCCGGCGTTGCAAGATTCAATATCAAAAACGTATCAGACGCGGCCGTGGACGGAAATCCCACGGTTTGCATTGGAGTAGGAGACACAAGGCGATGATTAAATTCTTAATTTTATTTCTTTGTCTTTCTCTAAACGCCTTTGCTTCGGAGTATATCGTCGAAAAGGCGGATGGCTCGATTGTGATCATTCATCACAACGATGCGGCGGCGCAAACGCTTGAAGAGACATTAAATGAAAACGGCCTCGCAGGCTTACCCATAATCAGGATAAATCAATCAGACATTCCAAGCGATCCGGCAGAGCGACTTGATAGGAACTACTGGAAGCGGGGGATTTTAAAAAAAATCGAAGTGGATACTGCTAAGAAAGCAGCCGCGCAAGCCGCGAAACAGGCGAAGGAAGACCGGAAAAGGTTGCTTCTTAAATTGACGCCGGCTGAGTACCAGGAAGCTAAAGAGCTGGGAATTGTACGCTAATGGTTGATCGTCTTTCAAATTGGAACAATCAGGATTATCACGACCAGAATCTCGAAGCTCTGGCAATCTTAATCAATGAAATTCTCGACAAACTGGAAAACTTAGAAGAACGAATCGAAGCCCTGGAGGGTCCATAATGTTGCCTTTACTTTTAGCGGGTGGCGCGGGCGCTCTTGCCGCCAAAAGCGCAAGCAGTAGGAATAAAAGCAGGCCGGCTGCTTACGAATTTAAAGAATATAGCGGAAGGCGTCCTGAAAGCCCTAATTTCCTTAGACCCGTTGAAGAGCAAATCAAAAATATTTTAATGGCTCGCTCGCAGGGTGAGGGTGTGGGATATGCCCCGGAACGTCGCGCTGCGCTTTTGGAGTCCTACGACCTTGGCCGCAAAAAGGACATGGAGCGCTCAAAAGCGGACATCAACGACAGACTTTCCGGGATGGGCCTTTCCAGGAACCTGAAAGCTGTTGACGCACTCTATAATCGCGCGCAGGAAGATTACCAGACTGCGAAAGATAAATATGTTACTGATGTCGACATAGAAGATCTTGAGCGTCAAAACGAAGAACGGGATGTCAATACTGCGCGTCTTCAAGATTTTAATACCTTTAACTTCGGACAGCAAAATGCAGCCGCCGATTTTGATTTAAGAGAATACGGCGCGGAAAACTCAGATCGCCGTTATGCTCAAGGCTCGCAAGTTGAGCGTTTTAACCAATATGAAGATCCGATGGGTTCATTTATTGAGTCTGGGCTTGGGACATATGGGATGCTCCGCTCCCCAACGATGGGCGCTGGCGGATTACCTGAAAACGTGAGGCCATCGGATGCGCTTTATAAGCCTTCTGGCGGGATGACTGACGAATATTCACGGGTACTGAAAAGCCCTAGGCTTAGATACAATTTAGGAGGACGGTAAAAATGGCTAAGTCGGTTAGCGAAGGAATTATTTCAGGGTTGCGGGGTTACAGGGAAGGCCAGGACTCACAAAGGAAAAGAATGGTCGAGGACTCACAGATGCGGCAGTTTGCCTTAGAGGATGCTGTCAAGCGCGCAGACCTCACAGAGCGCGGCTTTGAAGTCACGCCAAAGGGTAATCAGTTTCAATTGACGCGCTCGGAACAGTTTTCCGCGCCGACCGGATTTATTCGTGTTGGAAGCAAATACGAAAAAGACCCTTCGTACGTCAGCCCTTTAGAACAAGCAAAGATTGATAATTACAAGGCTAAACAAAGCCAGGGTATTTTAACGCCCGGGCAGAGGACCGCGAAGGATAAGGCCACCGCAGCAATCTATGAAACTGTTGAAGCGAATAAAGTCAGAAGACAGCAAATCGCAGATGCGGAAAAAGCATTGCCAAAGGTTCCGCAGGGAATTGGCGGACAAATATCTGTAGCTTTCAAGAAGAGGTTCCAACCTAACGACCCCATGCTTGAGGATTGGCAAAAAATTAAAATGATAGGAACGGATGCTGCTCTTTTACAAACAGCAAAAACAAAAGGCGCAATCTCTGACTATGAAATGAAGCTTCTTCAGGAATCCGCAGCCAACGATGACATTTTGAGCGCCCCGAGATTAAAGCCTGTTATCAAAAAAATGGTGAATGCGCTAAATGCTCAAGAGGCAGGAATGTTTGGAAGTTATAAGCAGAATTACAACGAAGATCCTCAAACTTGGTTTCAGCAAGAAGGCGGTGGAGAAGTGCCAGAGTGGGTTCCTGAAGGATATGAAAGCGATTATGGCGAAGCCAGGCGGCGTGGCGCTTCGGACGATCAAATAAAAAATTTATTGTTGCAACGCGGTATTCTTTAATTTTGTTTTCTTTAAGTAGTAAATATTATCGTCAAGAGCCCTGATGTTTGATTCAATGGCTTGGATTTCAAATAAAACGTCTTTGATTTTGGAGTACACTCTCCAAACCAAAAATAATATCAAAACGTTGATTGCGGTTAGTGTCAATTTTTTGGCTGGAAAAGGTCGTTTATATAAGGTTCTTTTTTTGACTCGACCTGATATGAACTTGATGGACTTTTTTTGTGGGTTAAAGCTTGGAGCGACGCGAAATTGATAGCGCTCACAAAGAAGGCGAGCAAAGCAATGATCCGAAACAGTGTTGTCATGGCCTTAAATATTACGGCAGAAACCCGGAAAGGTAAAGCTTAAAAATGGCGACTGAAAGACCAGCTTTAGATGATCTTTTTACCGTCACGCGCCCACAATCTGCGCCGATGGATGGACGCCCACCCCTCGACGATCTCTTTTCAACGCCCAGGAAGACCAAAGCTAGCAAACAAGCGCCCTCCAAAGCCGAAAAAGTCCCATTTTTGCCCGTTAAAGATGATATTCCAGGGCTTGCTGCCTCTGCTATGCATGGCGTCACTCAAGGCCTCACAGACGTCGGTAGGGAGCCAATTTCTAAGATTGTAGCGGGGTATCCCGGCGAATTCATCGAAAAGGGCATGGAGAGCGCAAAAAAACTACCTGAAATTGGCAAACAATTTATGTTGCGCGGTCCAGCCGGAGCAGGTGAAGAGATTTTAAGGATGCCGGTAAAAACGCCGGAAAGCGAATTCGGATTTCCTGTTGCGCCGCAACCGAGGTCCGTAACCGGAAAACTTCTCGGGCTAGGATTAGAGTCGGCAACTTCTGGCGGCATAGCAAAAGCCGGGCAGAAGGCGTTGACGCGTGTAGCGCCCGCTGCTCGTAAGGCGGGTGTGGGCATGGTTCGCCGGATGATAAGACCGACTGGTGAATTCGCGGAAAGAGGCGGCGAAATCTCGGAGGCCCTTCTTAAAGAAGGGCTTGTCCGTGGAGACAAAGGCCGAATCCTTGAAAATGTAATGAAACGCGGCCAAGAGCTAAATCAATACCTAGACGACGTTATGGAGCAGTATAAAAACCGGAAGATTTCTCCCGAAAAAGCAATTGAGTATATGGACGAAGTTGCGACAAAATATCGTAGCAATGCTGCGACAGACGATGTTTTGAATAAAGTCGCTGATGTTAAAAAGGCCATTATTGAGCGCCACGGCCTGAAAGAGCCGGTTTACGACGATGTTGAAAGCGGTCAATTTCTTTTGAGGCAAGGTTCAGACTCCAAAATAACAGCCCCTAAAATCATTAAAAAGTACGAAGCGCCAGAGCAGCGCCAATTCGTTATTAAAAAAGGTTCCAGCTCTAAATCCGTATCTCCAGCATATAAGAATGTTCCTTTAGCGGGACGATCAAAAAAACCAATTCTTGAAGGTTTGCAGCCTGAAAAGGAAGTGGTTCAGGGTGACTTTGATCCGGCGTCAGGAATAAATTTTTCTAAGACAAAGCGAGGAGATATTCCTATTGGAAAACGGCACTTAGAAAGCCCGGAAGATACCGTGATCATTCCAAAGAAAAATAAACAAGCAACCGTCGCTTACCCTAAAAGGGAAAACCAGGTCAGAAAAGAAGATATTTTAGGCCCCGAGCCGCAGAAGCGCTTAAAATCTGCTTCCATTATTAATGACACAACAATATCGGGAAGAGCTGAGGACGTTCTTGGTCAAAGCAAGCTCGAAAGAAAACAAATAGGCGAGCAATTCCGGCCGATCAGCGTCAAAGACGCTCAACAATTCAAGAAAGGGCAATATTCCGTCTCTTACGACTCGGACGCTCAAACTCCTGAAAGAATGACGCGAAGAGCTTACGCGCGCGGCCTCAAACAAGGTGTTGAAGAAGCTATTCCCGAAGTTGATATTGCGGGCACCAATCGCCGCATCGGCGACCTTTCGGAGGCGGCAGATGTTATTGGTAAGCGAATGGGGATTTCAGAAAGAAATAATTTGATAGGTCTTGGCGATATGGTTTTGGCCGGTTCACCACCGCTTGCTGTGGGAAGAAAAATTCTTACCTGGGATCCAGTGCAAGCTCTTATGGCAAGAAAATTATATGGACTGCAAGACTCTGCCAGACAGTATAAAAATGCGCCTCGCATCACCGCAGGTGTAACGGCAGGGAAAAGAGGGCTCCAACTCTTAACGGATAAATAAAATTTAGCTTTACGGCTTCGCAGTCTTTTTAAGACACCCAAGCCCATTCTCGGAATAAACCGGGAGTGGGCTTTTTCACTTTAAAGGAGAAATTGAAATGATCGAATTACCCGAAACAAAATTGAAAGCGGAAGCGGAATCACTCAAAAAGCAGGTCGAGAAGATGACTGCTGAAAAGGCCAAGATTGAAGAATGGGTAAAAAAGAAGGAAGTGGAACGGGACCGCTTCGTAAAAGAAGCAGAAACATTGTCCGCGCAGCTGAACAAAAGAAAAGCGGAATTGGACGCGCAGGAAAAAGAACTAAATCAGCGGGAAAAAGACGCAAAAGCTTTGCAGGCCGTGAACCGCGACGAATCCGCGCGCATCTTGACCGAAAAGAGCGAGATTGCGGCAACGATGAAAGACATCAACTCCAAACTGGCCGCTCTCGAAACGCGGGCAAAGGATCTCCAGAAGATCGAGCACATCGTTAACCAAAAGCTCGAAAAATGGTCTGAAATCAAAAGGGCGGTCGGGGGTCTTTAATGGTGAATCTAAAAAGAACTTACATATCTGACCCGACAAACGCTTTCGCCCCTTGCGATGTGGATGATTCAAGCGCAACGAAATATTACGGGTTTGAGCGGCCCGATGGTGCCTGGTATATCCAGAAAGAATCATCTTCGGGGGGAGTGACTTTGTTTCGCTATGCGGCCGGATCGTCCAATTATTCAAGCAATTTCACTGACAGGGTTAATTTAACTTATGACTATCCGTCTGAAATTCTGGTTTAGCTTCCTTCTGATTTTTTTGCTTTGCAGCCACGTCGAGGCCGCAAACAGGAAAAAATTTAATCCTTTTACAAAGAAACTGGATTATATCGGAACAGACGTTTCGGGCGATATCACCATTCCCTGCGAATCCGGGAAAGTCATGAAAGCGCAGGGCGGGGGCGTATGGGCCTGCGGGGATGATTCCGGAGCTGCATCGGGTGCGCCGACTGATGCGGAATACGTTGTTGCTGCTGCGAATGGATCGCTTTCAGCGGAGAAAGTCATCGTTTCCGGAGATGGGGTTATGGTCAATAAAGTTGAAGCCGGCTTTGTGCGCGTTTCCTTTGATAATTCTTATGTAACAGGAGATTTATCCGCTTCAGGCGGGAATTTTTCTGTTTCCGATGATTCGCATAATCATACCGCCGCTTCATTAAGCACCGATTCCGTAAGCGCTGACGAATTAAATGCAACTGGAGTTGAGGCGGAACTTGAAGCGGTTTTAGATCTTCAAGATTTTCAAGGAGCTGTTACAGACGCACAAGTCCCTAATAACATTACAGTAGATAGCGCAAGTGCGGTTGAAGGTACGGACCTTGGAACTTTAACAGATACAAAATTCTGCACTTACGACGCTTCAAATACAGAAATTGATTGCGCTTCAGAAGGAGGTAGCGGTGCTCCGACGGATGCGGATTATCTTGTTGGAACAGCAAACGGAAGCCTTTCTGCTGAGATTGTTGTCGGCACATCTCCTGGCGGCGAACTTGGCGGGACATGGGCGAGCCCCACACTTGATGATAGCGTAACCGTCACCGGCTGGGTGATGGGTGCTTCTACCGCTACAACTCCAGCGGCAGACGATAACGACACTTCTCTTGCAACGACTGCCTATGTTCAAACAGAAATCGGTGCTTTAGGCGGTACCAGCCTAACCTCCAATAGCGGCACTCTTGACTGCGATGCTGCATCCACAACCGCCACAGGCTGTATTGAAGTAGCGATTGCTTCAGAGGTCGACACCGGAACCGATACTGCCCGCGCAGTTTCCCCTGATGCTCTGGCAGGTTCTAATTTAGGGGAGAAGGTTGTTTCTGTCCCGGTTTTTGATTCTGGCGAAGACGCCACAACCGGCGACGGAAAAGCCTACTTCACGATCCCCTCATCCCTTGACGGAATGAACCTCGTTGAAATTCACGCGCAGGTTGTCACGACCGGCACGACAAACACCATCAATATTGATATTGCGCGGTGCGCCACGGTTGCAACTGGAAACGTCTGTTCGGGAACCGTCGCGGACGTGCTTTCGACCAATCTCACCGTTGATTCCGGGGAGGATGATTCATCGACGGCTGCAGCCGCAGCGGTTATTGACACCGGGAATGACGACGTTGCGACAAACCAGGTTTACAGGATCGATTGTGACGCTGTTCACACCACGCCCTCAAAAGGCTTAATCGTAACTTTTGTATTTCGTTTGCCCTAACCCAAAGGAGATTTAAAAATGAAGAAGTTTTTGTTCGCGGTAATCGCATTAACGGTTTTCGCCAGCTCTGCATTTGCATTTTCGCATATCTATTTTAACGATCAAACCCAGTACGGTAGACAGCTCCGGCGCACGCTTCAAATGATGGAAGAGTCGGACACCGCACTTAAAAATCTCCGTGATGTGATGATTCAAATGCGGGAGGGTGCTGATAATCCAGAAGACCATACGAATTATGCCGAGATCACAAGCCGTTTCGGATTTACTTCAAACGCCAAAGCTAGAGAAGCTTTCCTTGAACTTGACAGCTGTTACTCGAAAACTAGCGGCAATGGATCGGTTGATAACGTCAGAGCAGCCCGCGATCAATTTTTCGCAAAACTCAGAGGGTAAGAGGCTGAATGCGCCGGATTAAGTTTTTAATACCGCTCTTTCTCATACTGTGGTCGGGGTCTGCATTTGCGGCCCTGACTGATAATTTGATCTCTTACTGGAAGCTCGACGAAGCTTCGGGTAATGCGCTTGACGTGCACGGATCGAATGAGCTGACGCAGAACGGTACTGTCGGCTCGGCGACGGGGAAAGTGAGCAACGCCCGCGACTTCTCGGAGAACAACTATTTCACCCGCGCCGACAACGCGAGCCTGTCCACCGGGGACATCGACTTTTCGCTCGCCGCCTGGATCAAGTTCGACGCCCTCGCTGGTGGAGACATGACCGTCTTCACCAAAGACAGCGGTCCAGCGGCGGAGTATTACCTTCAGCTTGAGGGCAGCACAAATCGCTTCAAGTGGTACGTTTACGGAGCTACAGGCTACGGCTCGGCCACCTCCGTGCAGGCCGACACGTTCGGCAACGTCTCGACTGGTGTGTGGTACCACGTAGTTTGCTGGCACGACTCCGTCGGCAATCAGATAGGCATATCCGTCAACCGCTCGACAGACACGGCTAGTCATTCGGCGGGAGGGATCGATGGCGGAGACACCTTCCACCTCGGCGCGGATCCGTACGCCCAGGAGGTAGACGGCCTCATCGACGAAGTCGGTTTCTGGAAGAAGGTACTCACCGCCAATGAGCGGGAAGACCTCTACAACGACGGCCACGGCCTCGCCTACACGGACTTCGGAAAGCCGGATGACCCGGGGGCGGAATTAGACGATGCGAATCTTAAAACCTACTGGCCTCTTGATGAAGCGAGTGGAAATGCTCTGGACAGTCACGGAACAAATGATTTAACGGAAACTGGCGGTACCATCGCAAGCGCGGCGGGAAAAGTTGGGAATGCGAGAGATTTTGAATCGGGGGACTCAGAATGGTTTGAGCGTGCCGATAACGCCGATCTCTCAACTGGGGACATTGATTTCACAATCGCGGGCTGGCTTTACATGGAAAGCGCTCCTGATTACGCAATCGCTGCTTCAAAATGGGATCACGGCGGCTCTCAAAAAGAGTGGGCGTTAGCGTTACAATCCGGAGCCGGGAAGAAACTTAATTTCACCGTTTCTGCGGACGGATCGGCGAATACGACATCGCTCGACACAACCTCAAATTTATCTACAGCCACCTGGTATTTCTACACTGCCTGGCATGACAGTATTCTTAATCAAATAGCAATTTCTATTAATGCCGCAACTCCAGTGACAGCGAGTCACGCAACGGGCGTATTTAACGGCACAAGCGCTTTTAACTTGGGCGCGGCGGTGGGATTGCAAGCGGATGGAAACGCGTTATGGGACGGCCTGTTAGACGAAACGTTTTTTATTAAACGTCGCATTTACCCATGGGAACGCCGGTACCTATACAACTCAGGTTCGGGTAGGACTTATTCAGACTTCGCAGGTTCAGATGCCCCCATGATCAAAACCTGCTTTGACTACAAAACAAAACTCATGATTCATGGGGATGGCGCAGATGGAGCGACAGCAATTACAGATAGCAGCAAACACGCTCATTCGATTACAGCAAACGGAAATGCCCAAATTGACACCGCTCAAGCGAAATTTGGAAATGGATCGCTTGTTTTTGACGGAACAGGGGATTACGCCTCGATTCCCGATTCTCCTGTTTGGGATCTTGGAACAAGTAATTTCAATATTAATTATTGGGTAAGATTTAATTCTACTTCAAACAGGCAGGACATGATTAGTCGTGCAAGCGGAGACATTAACTTAATAAAAAGCTCCGCAGGAAATTTTCAGATTTTGCTTGAGGGTGCGCTCGTATTTAATCAGGCATGGGGGCCTTCGACGAACACCTGGTATCACGTTGCTGTCGCTCGCTCAGGAACGGACTTGAGAGTCTTTATTGACGGCGCACAGCTAGGGAGCACAGTCACAGATTCGACAAACGTTACAGGAACAGGCGCGCTCCTTATCGGGATCAATGACGACTTATCAAGCGTTCCTTTTAACGGCTGGCTTGATGAGATTCAAATCATTTCTGGATCAGCTGTGACTGAAGCCGATTTTACAGTTGCCGACAAGCCCTATAAATCGTGCCAGAGAAAAGCGATGTTTTATTAAAGGAGAATTTTGAGAAATGGACAAAAACAAGTCGGATCAATTCTTTATGCGGGCCAAAGACCTGGTTTTGATTGTTGGGGCAATTGCGGGTTTAGCAACAGCCTCGAATAACTTTTTGAGCCTTCCGCAAACAGTGCAGAGGCACGACTCGGAAATTAAAACACTTCAGCAAATCGTTTCTGAATATAAGAGTGCGAACGAGCTGACCGTCCAGGCGCTTCGTCAGGATATGGGTTATTTAACCCGGAACGTGGAAGAAATAAAACAAATCGTCAAAGCCGCGGTTTCGCATCCGTGAATCTATCAAACGCTGACTATCATAATTTAATTTTCGATGTAAAGCGGTATTACGCTGCGCTGCGTCTTAAAAAGCAGCGTCTTAAAATTGAATTAAGAGAAGTTGAGGCAACGATCCGGGATATCGAATACAGGCACAAAATGAAAAGGGAGGACTGATGGGATTCGCAGAGGGAATCGTTAAGTTTCAGATCAAGAAAAACCTCTCAAAATGGGCGAAAGGGTTCGGGACAACGGCCGTTTCGATTCTTGTCCCATTCCTTGCCGAAAAAGCCGGACTGAAACTCACTGAAGAACAACAGGCGGCTTTGGCCGTCGCCATCGGGAGCGCCATTGTCGGATTCGCAAACGCCCTCAAAACCAAATACCCCGATAAATTCGGCTGGCTCTAAAAAGGATCG
>Ga0196963_10000429_pt1 | contig 39156 bp, 37 predicted proteins | sample S1_5metaG_FD_148600 | JGI IMG/M metagenome (GOLD analysis project Ga0196963, IMG submission 148600) | Soil microbial communities from Anza Borrego desert, Southern California, United States - S1_5 | ecosystem: Environmental > Terrestrial > Soil > Desert | place: USA: California | collected... | reverse complement strand
GTCCTCCGTGAGCGCGAGGGCGGCCGTCGCGGTCGGGGACGGTCAGCGTCTGCACCGCAGCGCCGAAGGCGATGATCGTAGCGCTCATGCCGCAATCGTTGCCGAGCGTCACCGCCTCCACGACCCGTCCGTCGGGGAGCGTGCCGAAGGTCGCGCGAGACGCTTTACCGGCCATTGCGGGAGGCTCCGCGGCGGCTGCGGCCGATGCGAAGAAGAATCGTCATCTGGGTTTCTCCACCTGGCGCCGCCCGTCCGCCGCATCGCCCCGGTTGACCGGCCGCTCGCCGGGCAATTAATATGATAAAAGCGCGCGAGCAATCTGCGGCCGTCGCGCGACACTGATGAAGGACATGCCCGTGATGCGCTTGTTCAGGACCCTGCTTTTCGCGCTCGCCGCGGCCGCATCCATGCCCGCAGCCGCTCTCCAGCCCAATGGCGGCCCCGTCCTGCAGACCAATTTCCCGGATCCGTTCGTGCTGACTTACGGGACGCGCTATTACGCCTACGCGACCAACGCCAACGGATCCAACGTGCCGATGGCCTTTTCGAACGACCTGCAGAGCTGGAACCTGCTCGCCGTTCCCGGCAACCCGGACGCCTTTCACGATGCCATGCCGACCCTGCCCCCCTGGGCCGCCCGGGGCCGGACCTGGGCGCCCGAGGTGATCAGGATCGGCAGCAATTTCATCCTCTATTTCACCGCGCATCATCGCGGGCGCGACCAGCAATGCATCGGCGCCGCGACCAGCCGCGACCCGCGCGGGCCGTTCGTGCCGCAGGGGACCGAACCGCTCGTCTGCCAGCATGGGCTCGGCGGGACGATCGACGCCAATCCGTTCCGCGACGCCGACGGGCAGCTCTACCTCTATTTCAAGAATGACGGGAACCACCCGTCGGCCCGCCGGGCGACCGAGCTCTGGGGACAGAGGCTAGCTGCCGACGGCCTCAGCCTGATCGGCGAGCCGGTCTCGCTGGTGCGCAACGATGCGGGGTGGGAAGGCCATCTCATCGAAGCGCCGTTCATGGTCAGGCGCGGCGAGCGCTATATCATGTTCTTTTCGGCCAACGACTTCGCCTGGCAGCCTCACCAGCGCCTGTCCAACTACGCGACCGGCTATGCGACCTGCACCACCGCGCTCGGACCGTGCACGGACGCGACCGCCAACCCGATCCTCGCCAGCCGCCGGCGGCCGGTCTGCCTGAGCGGTCCCGGCCACCCGGCCTTGTTCGAGGCGAACGGCCGCCAATATATGGCCTTCCACGCCTGGGCGACGCGCGGCGGCGGCTGCTCGCGCGGAGGCGACGCCCGCTTCCTGCATATCGCCCCGCTCGATTGGGACGGCGACACGCCGGTCATCCTCCCGGCGCCGCGTTGATTCCGGGCTTCACCCGCTTTCTCGCCCTCGGCTTGCTCGGCCTCGCGACGGGGGCGCGGGCCCAGCCGGATGCGCCGCTCTACCAGTATCAGCCTCAGCAGCAGACGCGCTGGGCGAGTCCCGAGAACCCGACCGCCGCGCGCGGCGCGGGCGGCCGGGAAAATCGCGGCGCCAAGGGACATGCCTTCGAGACCATCCGGATCGGCGGGTCGCTGGTCCTTGCCGAGATCGAGGGCGCCGGCACGATCGACCGGATGTGGATGACCATCGAGGACCGCTCGCCCGAGGCCCTGCGTGGACTGAGGCTGGAAATGTTCTGGGACGGCGCGCGGACCCCGGCCGTCTCGGTGCCGCTCGGCGACTTCTTCCTCCACGGCGCGAGCGAAATGGTGGCGATGGAGACGGCGCTGCTTGCCAGCCCGGAAGGGCGCTCGTTCGTCTCCTACATCCCAATGCCTTTCCGTCGCGGGGCGCGCATCGTCCTCACCAACGAGAGCGGCCGGCCGGTCAACCTCATCTTCTACGACATCAACTTCCGCGCCCTCCCCCGCCAGCCGGTCGGCGCACTCTATTTCCACGCCTGGTGGAGCCGCGACCGCGCGACGACGCTGGGGCGGGACTTCCGCATCCTGCCGCGGGTGAACGGCCGCGGCCGCTTCCTCGGGGCCAGCGTCACAATCCTCACCAACCCGGTCTACCGCGACGCCTGGTGGGGCGAGGGCGAGGTCAAAATCTATCTCGACGACGACCGCGACCATGCCAGCCTGGTCGGTACCGGCGCGGAGGACTATATCGGCACCGCTTGGGGCCAGGGCGCCTATATCAACCGCTTCCAGGGCGCGCCCATCGCGACCTGGGAGGGTGGCGGACGCTGGACCTTCTACCGGTTTCACGTCCCCGATGCGGTCTTCTTCCACCGCGGCATCGAGGTTGCGCTTCAGCAGATCGGCGGCGCGCGGCGAAACGTCGTCCTCGATCTGCAGCGCACCGGCGCGCCCTTGATTCCCGTCACCATCGATCCGGGCTCGCGCACCAACTTCCAGCAATTGCTGACCCGCAGCCCGCAAGTGCCGCTCTCCGATCCCTCGCTTCCGGACGGGCACACCAATTTCTATCGATCGGACGACGTCGCGGCGGTCGCGTATTTCTATCTCGACCGCCCGGTCAGCGGTCTGCCGGCGCTCGCCTCCGCTTCCGAGCGGCTCGCGGCGCTCAGGCCACGCCCTCCGGCTCGCGCGCCTACGCCGCCGCCGAACTGACGCCAGGCAGGCGCGCGGCGGCTATCGCGCCGGGCAGGCGCGAGCGACGAAATCCGCGTGCGCGGGCATGTGCTCGGCCATGCGGCGATAGCTGAGGCGCATCTTCTCGAGCGCGTCGGCGGCCAGCTCCGGATCGATCGCGTCCGCCGCAGGCTCATGCTCTGCAGGAAAGATCCCCTGGCCGAGGAGCACGGCAACCCAGCTCGCCGTCGCGAACAGCTCCCGCCCCTCCCGGAACACCCGGCCCTTCGAGCGCCAGAGCTCGAGCCTGGCGGCAAGGCCGTCCGGGACGTCCATCGTCCGGCAATAGTTCCAGAAGTCCGAATCGTCGCGCCTCGTCGCCTTGTAATGGAGGATGACGAAGTCGCGGACGTCCTCGAAAAGCTCCTGCATCTGCCGGTTATACTCCTCGCGCTCGCGCGGATCGAAGCGGCGGTCCGGGAACAGAGCGAGGAGCTTGGCGATGCCGCTCTGGATGAGCTGGATGCTGGTCGATTCCAGCGGCTCGACGAAGCCGCTGGAAAGGCCGAGCGAGACGACGTTGGCGTTCCAGGCGCGCTTCCGGCGCCCGGCCGTGAAGGCGAGGTGTCGCGGTTCGGCCAGCGCCTCGGCCTCGAGATTGGCGAGCAGCAGCGATTCGGCGTCGGCGCGATCGAGATGCGCGCTCGAATAAACCAGCCCGTTCCCCATCCGGTGCTGGAGCGGGATGCGCCACTGCCAGCCGGCGGTGCGTGCGGTCGAGCGGGTGAAGGGCTCCGGCGGGCCGGCCAGCTTCGTCGGCACGGCCGCGGCGCGGTCGCAGGGAAGCCAGCGGCTCCAATCCTCGTAGCCGGTGCCGAGCGTCTGCTCGATGAGCAATCCGCGAAAGCCCGAGCAGTCGAGGAAGAGCTCGCCCTCGGCTTCCGTCCCGTCGGCGAGGGTCACGCTGCGGACGTGACCGCTCTCGCCGTCGACCGCCACGTCGACGATTCTGCCCTCGATCCGCCGCACGCCGCCTTGCTCGGCGTAGGAGCGCAGGAACCTCGCATAGAGGCCGGCGTCGAAATGGAAGGCGTAGCCGAGCTGCGACAGCGGCAGGCGCGCGTCGGGCCCCGGGCGGGCGAAGCGGCCGAGCTCGGCGGCGGCTCCCGACATCGACCATTCCTTTATGTCCGCCAGCGGCCGGCGCTTCGACTCCCTCAAATAGAGCTGGTGAAAATGGACGGCCTTCAGATCCTGGCCGTGGGGGCCGAACGGATGGAAATAGCGCTCGCCCGGCGCGCCCCAGTCGACGAACTCGATGCCGAGCTTGAACGTCCCCTGGCTGGCGGCGAGGAACTCGTCCTCGTTGATGCCGAGCAAATTGTTGAAGGCGACGAGCGGCGGGATGGTCGCTTCGCCCACGCCCACCGTGCCGATTTCGTCCGATTCGACGAGATCGATCTCGAATGCGCCTTTCTCAAGCAAGGCGGAAAAGGCCGCCGCGGCCATCCAGCCTGCCGTGCCGCCTCCGACGATGACGATCTTGCGGATGCTGTGGTCGCTCACGCTTTCCATCTTTCACCGGCAAATGATGGGGGCAAGCGCGACAAACCGCCCGCGAACGAAGCGGCCGGAAGCTCGCGCCCCCGGCCCCCCGATTTTCGTTCGCCCCGCCTCAGAAGCGGAAGCGGATCCCGGCGGTCATCACCGACTCGTTGAAGCGGTAGACTAGCGGGAAGCGTTCGATCGGCACCGAGCCGGCATTCTCGTAGTTCACGCGAATGATGTCGGACCGGAACGGCTGCTGGAGAATGTTGGTCCAGTCGAAGAAGACCGTGAGATTCTCGCTGACGTCGAGGCTGCTCGACCAGTCGAGCCGCGCAACCGGCCGCCCGTGTCCCTGCAGCGTGTAGTAGGTGCGCGTCTCGGGCGGACCGTTGCCCTCGATGCGCTGCGACAGATCGCCCTCCGGATAGCCGCTCCGCCGGTTGTAGGCGAGGCGCATGGTGAGGCCGCCGCGCTCGTACATGCCGACGAGGTTGTAGGTCCAGCGGGAGACGTCGGGAATGCGGAGCCTGAGCACGCGCTCTGCGAAGCCGACGGTGTCGTTGGGATCGTTGTTGTCGAAAATCGTATAGTCGGACTTCGCGTCGATGAACGTGACGTTCGCCTGCACGCCGAACGCGCGCAGGAATTGCGGCACCCCGTCGAAGTCGAAGAAGGTGCTCATCTGGGCTTCGAAACCCTGGATGCGCGCATTGCGGGTGTTGAAGGGCGCGCTGAGCAGGAGCGGAAGGCCGGTCTCCGGGTCCGGTTCGGGAAGCTGGTCCGTGCGAGTGACGATGAAGCCGGTCATGTCGCGACGGAACGCCGCGATGGACGCGAAGCCGGTGGGCGAGAAATAATATTCCAGGCTCGCGTCGTAATTGTCCGATTCGATCGGATCGAGGAACGGATTGCCGCCCGAGCCGGTGCGGTTGCAGTCGCTGGCGTTGGGATTGCAGCCCGGAGGGGCGTTGAGATTGAAGGCCGGATTGAGCTGCGAGAAGGTCGGCCGCGTCCGCGTCCGCGTCGCCGCCAGGCGAAGCTGCAACTCGGGGGTAAACCTGATCCTGACGTTCGCGTTCGGCAGCCAGTCGGTATATTCGTTTTCGAACGTGGTCTCGGTCGGCGGGGTGAACGGCGCCTGCACCGTCCCCGTCGCCCTCGTCACGGTGTTCACCCCGCGGAGTCCGATCGCGCCGTCGACGGACGTGCTTCCCATGTCGAACTCGAAATTCGCCTGCACATAGCCGGCCCACGACCGTTCATTGATGCTGAAGGTCCTGTTCGGATCGATTCCCGGTCCGTCCAACGAGCCATAGCCGAGCAGATCGATGTTGAACTGCCTCAGTTCGATCAGGTTGTTGCGGACGCTCCTGAAGCTCGGCCCCAGCCACTGAAGCGGGAACGGCCGATTGGAGTCGCCGCGGAAGCCGCGCGGCTGCAATATGTAATCCAGCGGCACCGCCGAAAGCGGCGTCACCGGGTGCGGGCCTCCACAGCAATTGCGGGCCGTGTTGTTCCAGTAGATGGCCCCGGCCGTCGCGCCGGCGGTGCGGTCCACGAAGCGGACGCCCCACTGAAGGCGCGGCAGGGCGCCTCCCACCTCATATTCGAAATCGAGGCGGGCCTGCCAGTCGTCGCCGTCCGCGGTGAGATAGTCCTCGAAGAAGCCGCGGTAATTATAGATTGCCGGATTGCTCGGATCGATGCCGCTGATTTGGTAGGTCGGTCCGGGGCCGTTCGGCGAGCCCACCACATAGTCGACCGTATATTGGTTGGTGTTGATCTCGTAATCGACGCTCTCGGTCTCGAGCCTGAAGCGGCTGTCGGTGCGCGCGAGGTCGCCCGTGACGCGTAGCGGGCCCGCCTCGTAGCTGCCGCCGATGGCGAACTGGTAGGTGTTGGTGTCGCGAGACGTGGCGCCCTGATAGCCCCAGGTCTCATATTGGCCGCCCGGATTTACGACCGTGCCGCTCTCGACGAAATTGGTGCCGTCGCGGAACACGACGTTGCTGTGGGTGCCTCCCCAGATCGGCTGTGCCCACTGGCGGTCCGTCGATCGCTCACGGAATCCCTGCCACAGCCCCTCGACATAGAATTCGAGGCCCGGCGAGGGCCGCCACTGCAGGGCGCCGTTTACCGACGGCCGCCAGCGGTCCGCCTCGGCATACTGGATCTCGGGCCAGTCGGGGCTGCGCCCGCCGGCCATGTTGGCGATGAAGAAGCCGTGGCGGCGGATCGAATCGCGGTAGTGGAGCCGGGTGTAGGAGAAATTGATGAGCGCGCCGATGTCGCCGATCCCGGTATCGTCCCAGCGATTGGTGATGAGGAGCTGCCCGTTCGGGCTGAAGTCGCGCGACTGGTTCGGATAATTGCCCCAGAGCGAGCCGGCGATCTCGAAGCCCCGGAAATCGAAGGGCCGGCGCGAACGCACGTTGATCAGTCCTGCAAGGCCCGGCTCGACGAGGTTCGCCGTCGAAGTCTTGAATGCCTCCACAGCGGCAATGGCGCCCGCCGGAAAATCCTGCAGGGCTACCGAGCGGGTCTCGGCGGTGAAGATCTCGCGGCCGTTATAGGTGGTCGTATAATAGTTGCGGTCGAGGCCGCGAACGAGGACGCGGCTCGCCTCGCCGCCCGACCGTTCGACCTGGATACCGGGGATGCGTGCAGCCGTGTCGGAGACGGCGATGTCGGGCAGCTTGCCGATATCCTCGGCGACGATCGAGTCGACAATCTGCTCACTGTTGCGCTTCAGATTCTGGGAAGATCGCAGGCTCTGCCTGAGGCCGGTGACGACGATCGCCTCGTCTTCAGGCGCCTCGGCGGCCGCCGCGGGATCCGCGGGCGACTCCTGCGCCTCGCCATTCTCCGCCGGCTGTGCGGCCTGGCCCGGCTGCGCCGCCGCAGGCGAAGCCGCAAGCGCGAGAGCCGCGAACGAAGTAGACCCGAGAATGACGGATTTCAGGCGCATGCGTAGCCTCCCCCTGAGCGCTTATGCCGACCGGCCCCTTCGGGGGGGCTCTTGATCGCCGGCAGCTATATCTGAGCCCCCGGAGCGGTGACAAGCGATTTGTCCGACTTATTCCGCGCTTTGCTTGGCGCTTGTGCAGCGGCGCAACAGTCGGCGCCGAAAAACGTCCCAAAATGAAAGAGCCGGCGCGGGTTGTCTGCACCGGCTCTCAACATAGATCAAATTGCCTCAGCTGCCGCTGTTCTTGCCGCCCGATCCGGTCGACTGGCCGCCGCCTTCGCTGCCGCGGCCGACAAAGCGCTTGGCCGCGTAGGCCGCGCCCGCAACTGCTGCCACGGCGCCTACACCCACTCCGACCTTGTTCCAGTTCACGTTCTGCGCGGCTTCGCTGATCCGCTCGGTGAGGCCGCCGGATTGGCCGGTCTCCGGCTGGAAATCGACATTGCCCTGATCCGACTGGAAGTTGACGGCGCTCCGCCCGTCCGTGTTCGCCATGACATGCTCCTTGTTGATGGACCCGCCAAGAACGGGGCCCGGCCGCCCATCGTTCCGCCGCGGAGGCGAAGCGTGCCGGAGCGACGGTGCGCCGCAGCAAGGCTTCATGCGTTGCCAACCGGCCCGCGCTTTGCTTTGAGGCGCGGCGCGCGACGAAGGGTTCGAATGAAGGTCCCGCATTTCCTGAAATCCCTGCTCGCCGGAGCCGGCGCCGCTGCCGTGCTGCTGCTCGTCCTCGCCGCCTACCAGCACTGGCAGCCGGCGGCGGTCCCTGCCCAGCCTCCGGCGCGGCCGGAGCTGGAGGTCCCCTATGTCGCCACCGTCGAGGAGGTGGTCGACGGTATGCTCGCGCTCGCCGAGATCGGCCCGTCGGACCATGTCATCGACCTCGGCTGCGGGGACGGGCGCATCCTCGTCGCCGCCGCCCGCGCACGCGGCGCCTCGGGCTACGGCGTCGACCTCGATCCGCGGCGGGTCCGCGAGGCGGAGGCGAACGCCCGCCGCGCCGGAGTCGCCGGCCGGCTCCGCTTCGAGGTCCGGGACCTGTTCGACGCGCCGATCGCCGGCGCCAGCGTCGTCGCCCTCTATCTCCTTCCCGAGATCAACCTCCGCCTCCGCCCGCGCCTCCTCGCCGAGCTGCGGCCGGGAACGAGGATCGTCAGCCACGCCTTCGACATGGGGGACTGGCGCGCGGATCGCACCGCCGAAGTCGGGAGCGCGCGCATCTTCCTGTGGGTCGTCCCCGCTCGCGTCGGGGGCCGCTGGGCCTTCATCGACGAGGCCGGGCGCCGGACCGCCCTCACCCTCGACCAGCGCTTTCAGTATGTTTCAGGAAGCGTCAGCGACGCGCGCCTCGCCGGCGACCGCCTGACCTTCACCGTGGACATCGGCGGCCGCGCGCGCAGCCTGGAAGGGCGCGTCGGCGGCGACAGAATCGAGCCGCTCGAGCCCGGCGCCGGCTGGCGGATGGAGCGCACGGGCTGATGCCGTTCGTCCTGTTCGCCCTGGTCGTGGCCTGGGCCGCAATGCTGCTGTTCGGCGGCCTCGACCTCGATCGCGCCCTCCTCAGCCTGCTCCACGGAGGCGACTCGTCCAGCGAGATCGTCCTCGGCGCGCGGATCGCCAGCGCGCTGGGCAGCGCAGAATTCCTTATTCCACTGACCCTCGCAGGGGGGGCCTGGCTTGTCGTCCGCCGCCGCATCAAGTCGGCCGCCGTCCTGATCCTCGCCGCCGCATCGGGGCGTCTCCTGGTCGAGGTTCAGAAGGCGCAGACCGCGCGCATCCGCCCCGCCGACCAACCGCATCTGGTCGATACACAGAATCTCGCTTTTCCCAGCGGTCACGCGGCCAATGCCACGATCGTCTTCCTCGCTCTCGCCTTCCTGCTGACATCGGCCTGGCCGCGGCGCCCTCTCGCCGTCTGGGGCGCGGTGTGGCTGTCGATCCTGGTCGGCGTCAGCCGGCTGGTGCTCGGGGTCCACTGGCCGAGCGACGTCATCGCCGGCTGGGCGTTCGGCCTCTTCTGGGCGTTGCTGCTGCTCCGCCTGACCGGCCACGATCTCGGCGACGGAACGCCGCGCGCCGTCCGTCATTCTTTCCCCGAAGGAGAGCAGAGATGAACGACCGCAACGACCGCGGGACCGACCGTGCGGAGACCGCACGCCAGACCGACGACAGCGACCTCATCGACGGGATGGAAGGCGCACCCAGCCAAGGCAACCGCTCCAGCCATCAGATCGCCCACGACGTGGCCACTCGCGACGAGCTCGAGCAGGAGGTCGGCGATCCCGGCATCACTCGCGTTCGCGACAGCGACAAAGGCGAGGAAGCCGACCTGCCGCGGTTCAACGAGACGAACTAAGGCAGGGGACCCCTCGGCGCGCTCCCTCCCCCCTTGATGGGGGAGGGTTGGGGTGCGGGTGGACCCGTCAATTGGGGAGAGTCCTTTCCGGAGACTCCACCCCTCCCCTAGCCCCTCCCCCTCGAGGGGAGGGGGACTATGCCTTCCTGAACAGCGCCGTCAGGTTGTTGGCCGGCATCTCCACCACGCGCTCGAATCGAAGGCCATTCGCCTCCGCTTCCGCCGTTACGTCTTCAAGCGCCCGAATCCCCCATTCCGGGTCGCGCGCTTGCAGATCCGCGTCGAAGGCCTCGTTGCTCCGCCCCGTCGGCACGTCGCGGCGCCGGTACGGCCCGTAGAGGACCAGCGGCGCGCCGCGAGCCAGCAGCCGCCCCGCCCCGCGCATCAGCCCGACGGTCGCGGCCCAGTGGCTGATATGGACCATGTTGACGCACAAGATCGCATCCGCCCGCTCGACCGGCCACCGCTCCGACGCGGCGTCGAGGAGGAGCGGCGGCAACAGGTTCGGCGCACCGCTGTCGGCGGCCCAGGCCTCGATCGAAGCGACAGCCTGCGGATCGGCATCGCTCGGCTGCCAGTCGAGATGCGGGAACAGGCGCGCGAAAAAGGCCGCATGCTCCCCGGTGCCGCTGGCCACTTCGAGCACCGTCCCCCTCGCCGGCAGGACCTCCCGGAGCACAGCCCCGATCGGCTCGCGGTTGCGCGCGGTGGCGGGGGCATGGCGCTTCACTCACGAACCTCCTGACTCCCCTCCCCTTGAGGGATGGACCGCCTGGCTGCTTCCCCCGGAAGCAGCCTCAGTGGCGGTCCAGTGGTCGGGGGTGGGGTGGAGCCTCCGGAAAGGGCTCCCCAAGTGGAGACTCCACCCCCACCCAAACCCTCCCCCCTCAAGGGGGAGGGCTTATTCCGCCGCCTGGGCTTCGTCGGACGGCTTCCAGACCAGCACCGGCTTACGCGCGGCCAGGGTCTCGTCCAGGCGCCGCCGCGGCGCGAAGACTGGCGCCGCCTTGAGGCTCTGGTCGCCGGCTCTCGCCTTCCCCGCGAGCGACCGCAGGGCGCCGATGAACTCGTCCAGCGCCGCCTTCGACTCGGTCTCGGTCGGCTCGACCAGCATCGCCCCGTGGACGACGAGCGGGAAGTACATCGTCATCGGGTGGAAGCCCTCGTCGATCAGCCCCTTGGCGAGATCGAGCGTGGTCAGGCCCGCCGCGAATCCTTTGTCCGAGAACAAGGCCTCGTGCATGCACGGCCCGCTGCCGCCGAACGGCGCGTCGAGCACGTCCTCGAGGCTGCGCAGGATATAATTCGCGTTGAGCACCGCGTCGCCCGAGACCTGCCGCAGCCCGTCCGCCCCGTGGCTGAGGATATAGGCCAAAGCCCGGGTGAACATTCCCATCTGGCCGTGGAAGGCGACCATCCGGCCGAAGCTCGAGCCATGATCCTCTCCGGCCGTTTCCTCTTCAACGAGCACATATTGGTTGCCGCTTTTCTCGACGAACGGCAGCGGCGCGAACGGCGTCAGCGCTTCCGAGAACACGACCGGCCCCGCGCCCGGCCCGCCGCCGCCATGGGGGGTGGAAAAGGTCTTGTGGAGGTTGATGTGCATCGCGTCGATGCCGAGGTCGCCCGGCTTCACCCGGCCGACGATCGCGTTGAAGTTGGCGCCGTCGCAATAAACGAGGGCGCCTGCCGCGTGGACGGCTTCCGAGATCGCAACCATGTCCGGCTCGAACAGCCCGCAGGTGTTGGGGTTGGTGATCATCACCGCCGCCACGTCGGGCCCGAGCCGTGCGGTCAGCGCGTCGAGGTCGACCCGGCCGCGTTCGTTGGCGGGGATGCTCTCGACCCGGTATCCGACGAAGGCGGCGGTGGCGGGGTTGGTGCCGTGCGCGCTCTCCGGAACGAGGATCACTTCGCGCGCGTCGCCGCGCGCCTCCAGCGCGGAGCGGATCGCCAGCAGGCCGCAAAGCTCGCCGTGCGCACCGGCCTTCGGGCTCATCGCGACCGAATGCATGCCGGTGAGCTTCACCAGCCATTCGCCGAGCCGCTCGATCGCCTGCAGCGCGCCCTGGACGGTGTCGACCGGCTGGAGCGGGTGGATGTCGGCGAAGCCGGGCATCCGCGCCACCTTCTCGCAGAGCCGCGGATTGTGCTTCATCGTGCACGAGCCGAGCGGGAACAGGCCGAGGTCGATCGCGTAATTCTGCCGCGATAGACGCGTATAATGACGCACCGCCTGCGGCTCGGACAGGCCCGGAAGGCCGATCGGCCGGTTGCGCGCGAGGCCGCCGAGGCGGTCGACGTGGAAATCGTCGTCCTGCTCCTGGGCGCGATGGCCGAGCGTGACCTCCTGCGCGATCGCGTCGATGTCGACGCCCGTCGTGGACTCGTCGCCGATCTCGAAGATCAGCGGCTCCTCGAGCATCAGTGCCCGGTTCCCGGTCCAGGTGCCGGCGACGGCGGTCTCTCCGGCCTCGGGCCGCGTCGGCCGTCCCTCGCGGTTCATGCTCATGCCAGCGCCTCCTCCAGCGCGTGGGCGAGCGCCTCGACGTCGCCTTCCGTACAGGTCTCCGTGACGGCGACGATGAGGGCGTTCTCCAGCGCCCCGGCGCCCGGGTAGAGCCGGCCGAGCGAGACGCCGCCGAGCACGCCTTTCTCCGCCATCGCCCGCACCACCGGCCGCGCCTCCTTCGGCAGGCGAAGCGTGAACTCATTGAAGAAGGTGCCGTTGACCAGCTCGACCCCGGCGATCCGCGTCAGCCGCCGGGAGGCGTTCCACGCTTTGTAATGGTTGCGCTCCGCCAGGGCGCGCAGCCCCTTCTCGCCGAGCAGTGTCATGTGGACCGAGAAAGCCAGCGCGCACAGGCCGCTGTTGGTGCAGATGTTCGAGGTCGCCTTTTCGCGCCTGATATGCTGCTCGCGCGTCGACAGGGTCAGCACGAAGCCGCGCTTCCCCTCCGCGTCGACCGTCTCGCCGGCAAGCCGTCCCGGCATCTGGCGGACATATTTGTCGCGCGTCGCGAACAGTCCGACATAGGGGCCGCCGAAATTCAGGCCGACGCCGATCGCCTGACCCTCGCCGACCACGATGTCGGCGCCCATCTCGCCCGGGGCGCGGATCGCTCCGAGCGCGACCGGCTCGGTCACGACCGCGATCAGCAGGGCGCCCGCGGCGTGGCACCGCTCGGCCAATTCGGAAAGATCGGCGATCCGGCCGAGAATGTCGGGATACTGGACGAGGACGCAGCTGGTCTCGCCGTCCACCGCCTCGGCCAGGTTGCGCGTGTCCGGCTCGGGGGAGAGCTCGGGCAGGCTCGTCACGAGGTCGTCGCCGGTGAAGCGCGCCATCGTCTTCGCGACCGAGACGTAATGGGGATGCAGGCCCGAGGAGAGGATCGCCTTGCCGCGCCGCGTGATCCGCCGCGCCATGCCGATCGCTTCCCAGCAGGCGGTCGACCCGTCGTACATCGAGGCGTTGGCGACGTCGCAGCCGTAGAGTCGCGCCACCTGGGTCTGGAACTCGAACAGGGCCTGCAGCGTGCCCTGCGCGATCTCGGGCTGGTAGGGCGTGTAGGCGGTCAGGAACTCGCCGCGCTGGATCAGATGGTCGACGCTCGCCGGGATATGGTGCCGGTAGGCGCCGCAACCGAGGAAGAAGGGCGCCTCGCCGGCGACGAGGTTGCGCCGCGCCATCGCGCCGAGCTCGCGCTCCACCGCCATCTCGCTGGCATGATCGGGCAGCCCGGCGATGTTGCCCGCGAGCCGCGCGCCCTCGGGCACGTCGACGAACAATTCGTCGACCGACGCGGCGCCGACGGCGCGCAGCATCTCCTTCCGGTCGGGGTCGGTGAGGGGGAGGTAACGCATCAGGGCACTTTCAGGTGAGGATTGTGAACAGGAAGCAGGAACACGCCCATCAGTCCGGCTTCCGCATCGCGAATCGGAGCCGGACATAATCCGCTAGCCAGCTGCCGTCGGACTGCTGGAGCGCACCCGCGACGCGGCGCTCGACGCCCGCGGCGATGTCGGCGCGCTCCCACTCCGGGACCATAGCCAGGTCGAGCCAGCCGGAGCGGAAGGTCTTGATCCAAGGGCCGACGCCACCGGGAAGCCGTGTCGGCCGCGGCACCAGGGCCGCCTGGATATGGGTGAAGCCCGCGCAATTGTAGAGGCGGACGAATTCCTCGATGTCGGGATACCAATGCGGATCCTGGTCGGGCTGGGCGAAGCCGCGGGCGGCGAGCTCGGCGCGAAGCCCGCCGCGCAAGGCGGCGAGATTGCCCGCCCCGCCCATCTCACCGGCGAAGCGCCCGCCGGGCCGCACCATGCCGAATATCCCGGTCGCGACCGCGTCCGGATCGAGCATCCAGTGCAGCGCCGCGTTCGAGAAAGCGGCGTCGAACTGGCCGAACCGGCTCGCCTGCGCCTCGAGGTCGAGCGCCTGCGCATCCCCGACGAAGGCGTCGACCCCCTTCGCCCGCGCCGCCTCGACCATCGCCTCGGACGCGTCGAGCCCGATCACCCGCGCGCCCGCTTCCATGATCTTCAGCGTCAACGTCCCATCCCCGCAGCCGACGTCGAGGATGAGCTCTCCCGGCTGCGGGTCGAGCAGCGCGAGCGCAGCATCGCCCAAAGCCGGCACGAATGCGGCATTGGCGGCATAGTCGGTGGGCGACCAGCAGGAGGCCGGATTGACGTTCACTGGCTGTCGCAGAACGTCTTATAGGCCTCGGCGTCCATCAGCCCCTCGAGCTCGGAGGCGTCGGAGAGGCGCAGCTTGAAGAACCAGCCCTCCCCCTCGGGGTCGGAATTGACCAGCGAAGGCTCGTCGACCACCGCCTGATTCCCCTCGACCACCTCGCCGGAGACCGGCGCATAGACGTCGGACGCCGCCTTGACCGACTCCACGACCGCGGCCTCGCCGCCCTTGGCGACCTGCCGCCCGGCATCGGGAATCTCGACGAACACCACGTCGCCCAGCTGCCCCTGGGCGAAGTCGGTGACGCCGACCGTGGCGGTGTCGCCCTCGACCCGCACCCACTCATGCTCCTCGGTATAATATACGGACATCAGGCGGCTCCCTTGCGGTGATAGCGGTGGGGGACGAAGGGCATCGGCGTGACCTTCGCCTGGAAGATCTTGCCGCGCTGGGCGAGGCGGACCTCGCTGCCCGGCCCGGCGGAGGCGGCGGGCACATAGGCCATGGCGATGGGCGCTTCGAGCATCGGCGAGAAGCCGCCGCTGGTCACCTTGCCGACCTCGTCGCCGTCGGCGTCGACCACCGCCGCGCCTTCCCGCACCGGCTGGCGCCCCTCGACGGCGAGGCCGACGCGCCTGCGGATCGGCCCGTCGGCGAGCTCGCGGACGATCCGCTCCCAGCCGGGATAGCCGCCCTGCTCCCGGCGCCGCTTGGACAATGCGAATTCGAGCCCGGCCTCGACCGGAGTGGTCGTCTCGTCGAGGTCGTGGCCGTAGAGCGGCAGCCCCGCCTCGAGGCGCAGGCTGTCGCGCGCGCCGAGGCCGATCGGCCTCACCTCCTCCTGCTCGAGCAGCAGGTCCGCGACTTGAGCGACGCGCGCGGCGGCGACCGAGATCTCGAAGCCGTCCTCCCCGGTATAGCCGGAGCGGCTGATCCACGCCGGAACGCCCCCGATCGCAAAGGCCGCGCCCATCATGAAGCCGAGATCCTCCACTCCGGGCGCCAGCCGCGACAGCGCCTCGACCGCCTTCGGCCCCTGCAAGGCGAGCAGGGCCTGCTCCTTCATATGGTCCAGCACCACCGAGGGGGGCAGCCGCAGCCGCAGATGGTCGATGTCGCCCTGCTTGGTGGCGCCGTTCACCACCATGTAGAAATGCTCTTCGCGTCGCGTCACCATGAGATCGTCGATGATCCCGCCCTCGTCGGTGAGCAGCATCGAGTAGCGCAGCCGCCCGTCCCTCAGGATGGCGAGGTCCGCCGGAAGCAGGCTCTCGAGCCCCTTTTCGGCCTCGGGGCCGGCGAGGATGAGCTGGCCCATATGGCTGACGTCGAACAGCCCGGCGCTCTCGCGCGCCCAGCGATGCTCGGCGAGGATGCCCTCATACTGGATCGGCATCTCGTAGCCCGCAAACGGCACCATCCGGCCGCCGCGCGCGCGGTGCCAGGCGTCCAGCGGGAGGGTGGAGGTAGGGGCGTCGGCTTCGGTCATCGGTCCAGTCTCCGGGTCGTCGCAACCATGTCGACCCATAGCCGACCTTGTCGGCATGTGCCGCGATCTGCGACCCCCTCTGTCACTGGACCTGAGAGCTTTCGCGGAAGGCTTTGGTTCCCGCTTACCCCTTCGGTGGGACCGTTTCCGGCCCGCTTTCCAGAGTGTCTTTGCCCGCGCGGTCCCTGGTGCCTGAGAGATTCCGGGGCGGTTGCTCCTTCGGCGGCGCCGGGACTTGCCCCGACGCGCTCTCCCGCGCGGACACCGGCCGAAGCCGGCGACGGCCTGCTCTGGCGAGCCGCCGCGGCCGAGTCAATCGCTCAGCGCGTGGCGTTGTAGCGGAGCTGGGCTTCCGTGAGGTTGAAGCCGAGCAGCAGCTCGAAATGGGCGCGCTGGACGGCCGCCCGGACCGCGGGGTCCGCCATCGGATCGACGGCGGCATCCGCATCGCCGGGGCGGCGGACGCGCGTGATCTGGCGGCGTATGTCCTCCGGAAGCGTGGCGGCGGCACGCAGCACCTGCGCGGTCGCGGTGCCGCTCGCGGTCGCCCGCTCCTGCCCTTCCGCGAAACGGATGACGACGTTGGTGACGCTCTTCGAGACGACGTTCTGCCCGCCCTGCACGACCGAGGCGTAATAAGGGACGACGACGTCGCGCGCGGGGCCGCGGTCGCGGCGGCGCGCCTGGATGTCGAAGGTCGCGTTGGTGACGATATGCTCGCCGCTGTCCCCGCAGGTGCTGCGCACGTTGGTGATCGCGGCCACGACATCGATCGCACTCGCATCGCGGCTCTGCGGCGGATCGAACAAGGTGATGTCGCCGGTCGGCGCGGCGATCGCGACCGAGGGGCATGCGGTGTAGGTGGTGACGATGCCGGTCGGCATGATCTCGCCTTCGCGCGAGCAGCCGGCGAGGGTGAGGCCGATGAGGGCGGCGGCGGCCGCCGCTTTGGTCTTGGACACGTAGGAATACCTCGAACTGTGGGCGAAGACGCTTATATGCCTGCCACCCCCTATGGCACGGCGCGGATCATAGGAAGCGGGTTTGAAGCGCGCAAGCAATCGAGTAGTTCGCCCGCAGAGATGGACAAGCCCCCCCTCACCCTGCTGATCGCGGCGCCGCGCGGATTCTGCGCCGGAGTCGACCGCGCCATCCGGATCGTGGAGCTTGCGCTCGAGCGCTACGGGCCGCCGGTGTATGTCCGCCACGAAATCGTCCACAACAAGTTCGTCGTCGACAGTCTCAAGGCGAAGGGCGCCGTCTTCGTGCCCGAACTCGACGCGGTCCCGGACGGAGTCCCGGTCGTCTTCTCGGCCCACGGCGTGCCCAAGGCGGTGCCGGCCAAGGCGGCCGAGCGCGGGCTCGATTTCCTCGACGCCACCTGTCCCTTGGTGTCGAAGGTCCACCGCCAGGCCGAGCGGCTGATCGAGCAGGGGCGGCACATCCTTTTCGTCGGCCATGCCGGCCACCCCGAAGTGATCGGCACCTTCGGCCAGGTCCCGGAAGGATCGATGACCCTGATCGAGACCGCAGCCGACGCCGAGACGCTGCAGCCGGCCGATCCCGACCGCCTCGCCTTCCTAACCCAGACCACCCTGTCCGTCGACGACACGGCCGAGATCCTCTCAATCCTGAAGCGGCGCTTCCCGGCGATCCAGGCGCCGCGCAGCGAGGACATCTGCTACGCGACCTCGAACCGGCAGGCGGCGGTGAAGGCGATCGCGCCGCGCTGCGACGCCTTGCTGGTGATCGGCGCGCCGAACAGCTCGAACTCGGTCCGCCTGGTCGAAGTCGCCGAGCGCGAGGGGACGCGCGCGCGGCTCGTCGGGCGCGGCGCGGAGATCGATTTCGCCTGGCTCGCCGGAGTGCGCACCCTCGGCATCACCGCCGGCGCCTCCGCCCCGGAGCTGCTGGTGCGCGAGGTGGTCGACGCGCTCGCGGCGCGTTTCGAGGTGACCGAGGAACCGGTCGAAGGCGTCGAGGAGCGGATGGTGTTCAAGCTCCCCGCCGGGCTGCAGGCGGCCTGAGCGACTTATCGGTGACCGAAGTCGAGATTTTCACCGACGGCGCGTGCAAGGGCAATCCCGGGCCCGGCGGCTGGGGTGCGGTGGTCCGCGCCGGCGCGCGCGAGAAGGAGCTGTCGGGCGGCGAGCCCAACACCACCAACAACCGGATGGAGCTGCTCGCCGCGATCCGCGCGCTGGAGGCGCTGAAGCGTCCCTGCAAGGTCGTCCTCCACACCGACAGCATCTACGTGCGCGACGGCATCACCAAATGGATCCACGGCTGGCAGAAGAACGGGTGGCGCACCGCCGACCGCAAGCCGGTCAAGAATGCCGAGCTGTGGCAGGAGCTGATCGAGGCGGCCCGGCCGCACAGCATCGAATGGCGCTGGGTCAAGGGCCATAGCGGCCACCCGGAGAACGACCGCGCCGACCGCCTCGCCTGCGATGCCGCCGATCAGTTCCGAAAGCGCCCGGGCGCGTAGGGCTTCGGGTCGAGCTCGGGCTCGCGGCCGAGCAGCAGGTCGGCGCCGAGCCTGGCCGCGGCGGGAGCGGTCTGGATGCCGAAGCCGCCCTGGCCGGCGAACCAGAAGAATCCCGGCGCAGCAGGATCGAAGCCGTAGACCGGCAGGCGGTCGGGCGCGAAGCTCCGCAGCCCCGCCCAGCTTCGCTCGACCCGTTCGACCCGCCAGGCGACCGCCCGCTCGAGCCGGTCGATCGCGACCGCGACGTCCAGCTCCTCGGCGGCACAGTCGCACGGATCGCAGGGCGTCTCGTCGTGCGGGCTGAGCCAGAGCCGGCCGCCGGCCCCGGGCTTGAAGTAAAAGCTGCCGAGCGCATCGATCACCAGCGGCAGCGTTGCAGGCGCCGGTGGATCGATGCGGAGCTGGGCGAGCGTGCGGCGATAGGGGCGGATACCGAGGGGCGGGACAGCGCAGGCCGCGGCGACCTCGTCCGCCCATGCCCCGGCGGCGTTGACGATGGTCGCCGCCTCGAAGGTCTCGCCGCGCGTCCGCAGGGTCCACAACTCCCCGCTTCGCTCGGCCCGGTCGACCCGCGACCCGGCGACCAGCCGCGCCCCTTCGCGCCTGGCGGCGCCGAGATAGCCGGCGTGGAGCCGCGCCACGTCGATGTCGGCGCAGCTCGGCTCCCACAGGCCCTCCTTCCATTGCGCGCCGAGCCCGGGCACCCGCTCGCGAAGCTCGGCGCCGGCCAGCCGCTGCAGCGCGACGGCCTGCCCGCACCCGGCTTCGAGCGCGTCCAGCACCCCCAGGCCGTCGGGCCCGGCGATGTGAAGGGCGCCGCGGGGACTGAGATAGCCGCCCTCGCGCAGACAGGGGCCGGACGCGGTGGTCAGCGGCTGGACGAGCGCCCCTCCGTAGCTTTCCGACCAGAAGGCCGCGGAGCGTCCCGTCGAATGATAGCCCGGATGATCCTCCGCCTCGATCAGCAGCACCGAGACATGCGAGGCGATCTCGGCCCCGAGGCTCGCGCCCGCCATGCCGGCGCCGACGATGGCCACGTCCCAGCGGCTCACGTCCCGGCAAACTCGTCGAGGAAGGCGCCGATCTCGGCCAGCGCCTCGAGCCGGACGGGGTCCGCCTCGCGCAGGAGCTCGTGACCGGCATTCTCGAACATCCTGAGCCGCGCCCTGGGCAAGGCGGCGGCGACGCGCCTGATGGCCGCCGCGCTGACCAGCCGGTCCGTCTCGGTCCCGAGCAGCAGGATCGGCGTCTCGACCGTGCGCAGCCGCTCGCCCGTGAGCCCCGCGCAGGAACGAAAGGCGGCGTCGAGCCAACCCCAGCTCGGCGCGCCGACATTGAATCCCGGCTCGCGTTCCCACCACCAAAGCTCGTCGGCATAGCGCTCGGGGCAGGAGGTTAGGAACGCCTGTCGCGATGCGGGCAGAGAAGAACCTGGCGGCGGCGTGCGCCAGACCGGCTGGCGCCGCCAGCCGAAGTTCGCGAGCAGCGAGGCGGTCCACGACGCCGCCCAGGGGGGCAGCGGCGCCGCGTTGATCATCAGCATCGGCGCCACCAGCACCGCCGCGGCCGGCCGGACCCGCTGCTCGACGAGCGCGCGCAGCGCCACGTGCCCGCCCATCGAATGGCCGACGAGGACGACCGGGGCCGGCCGTTCCGCTTCGAGATCGTCCACGATCGCCGTGAGGTCGTCGACCAGCGGATCGAGGCTGTCGAGATGGGCGCCCGCCGAGCCGCCGCGGGACGCGCCCTGGCCGCGCCAGTCGAAGCCGGCGACGCTCCAGCCGCGCCCGCGCCAATGGGCCATTGCCTCCAGATACTTCTCGATGAAGTCGCCGCGTCCGCCGGCGAACAGCAAGGTTCCGCGCGCGGCGGGGCCGGCGCCAGCCGGCCAGTGGAACCGGCGGAGCTTCCAGCCGTCCGCCGCCACCCACTCGGAGAAGGCAGCGCCGTCCGGGTGCGCACGGCGATCGAAGGCGGCGGTCATCGGCGGCTGGTTACGGTTTTGAAAGCAAGCCCGTCTAGAGCCTTACGTCATGCAATGGGGGATCTCCGAGCTATTCGTCCTCGTCCTCGCCGCGGCCCTCGTCGCGGTGGCGATCGGCGACCTGCGCACGCGGACCATCCCGAACTGGCTGAACCTCGCCATCGCGCTCGGCGCGATCCCCTTCTGGTATGTGACCGATCTCGGCCTGTGGCCCGACGTCGCCATCCGCATCGGCATCGCCGCCGCGGTGTTCGCGCTCTTCGCCGCCGCCTTCGCGCTCGGCATGATGGGCGGCGGCGACGTCAAGCTGCTCGCGGCGCTCGCGCTCTGGCTGCCGGCGCCAGCGGTGGCGATGCTGCTGGTCGTCATGTCCCTCGCAGGCGGCGCGCTCACCCTTTTCCTCGCGCTGCGCCACCGCATGGCGCGCCGGCAGGAGAAGCTCGAAATTCCATACGGCGTCGCGATCGCATTCGGGGGGCTGTGGCTGATTGGCGAACGGTTTCTTAACCAATTTGGATGATGGGTAGGCGCGAGTTTTTGGGCGGCCCGTCAAGGAGGCGACTGGCATCATGGACGTGAAGAAAATCGTGCTGCTGATCGGCGCGCTGGTGATTGCGGTCGTGACCGCGCTCATGGCCAAGAGCATGCTCACCGGAACCGCCGCGCCGCCTCAGGCCGTCGCCCGCCCAGCTGCCCCCCAAGGGCCCGAAGTGCTCGTCGCCACCCGCTCGCTTCCGGTCGGCACGATCATCGACGCCGAGGCCTTCCGCTATCAGATCTGGCCCTCGGGCCTGGTCCAGCCGGCCTATTTCATCCGCGGCCAGGGCTCGATCAATCCGCAGGACCTGGTGGGCACGGTCGTCAGGACAGAGATCACCGCCGGGCAGCCGGTCACCCAGGGCGCCCTGGTGCGTCCCGGCGAGCGCGGCTTTCTCGCCGCGGCGCTCGCGCCGGGCATGCGCGCCATCACCGTCTCCGTCTCCGCGACCAGCGGCGTCGCTGGCTTCGTCTTCCCCGGGGACCGCGTCGACATCGTCCTCACCCACGAGGTCAAGCCGCTGGGCGAACCCGACGACGCGCAGCCGCTGCGCATCTCCGAGACGATCCTCAGGAACGTGCGCGTGCTCGCGACCGATCAGCGGATCAACGCCCGGGACGCCGAGGGCAACCAGGTGGCGCAGTCCATCTCGACGGTGACGCTCGAGGCGACGCCCCGCATCGCCGAGCGTATCGCCGTCGCCCAGACGATCGGACAGCTTTCGCTTTCGCTGCGGTCCCTCGCCGACAATAGCGCCGACCTCGAGCGGGCGATCGCCTCGGGCGAGGTCCAGGTGCCCGAGGGCACCGAGGCCGAACGCCGGATGCTCGCCGCCATGGGGAGCCGCCCGGTCGAAGGCAGCCCGACCTTCACGGTCGGCGGCGACATCTCGCGCTTTCAGCGCCGCAGCCTGACCCCGCTCCGCACCTCGCAGACGCCGGGTTTCACCCCTTCACCGCAGCCCGCGCCGCAGAGCGGGCCGTCCAGCCAACCGGTTCGTCCGGTCGGCCCGGTGATCCGCGTTGCCCGCGGCAACACTGTTACCGAAGTTCCGGTGGGAGCCCGTTGAGATGAACAGACTGCACAAGATCGGGCGCGCGAGCGTCGGAACCGCGCTCGCAGCGGCCCTGGCGTTCAGCGTCGCCGCGTCGATGCCGAGCCGTGCCGGGGCGCAGCCCGCCGGCGCCGCGGCCCCGACCAACGACCTGACGCTCAGCGTCGGGGCGGGCCGGCTGGTTCAGCTCCCCGGCGCGGCCGCCGACGTGTTCGTCGCCAACGACACCGTCGCGGACGTCTACATCCGCTCCAACAACCAGATCTTCGTCTTCGGCAAGGGCACCGGCCAGACCAGCGTCTACGCGACGGACCGCGCCGGCCGCGTGCTCTACTCGGCCAACGTCCGCGTCGGCAGCAATCTCGGCTCGGTCGACGAGCTGCTCCGGCTCGCCATGCCGGAAGCCGACATCCGCGCTACCCCGATGGCGGGGACGGTGCTGCTCACCGGCACGGTGCGCCAGCCCGCCGACGTCGAAGAGGCGCAGCGGCTGGTCCAGGCGTTCGTCGGCGAGGGCACCCAGGTGATCAGCCGCCTGCGCAGCGCGACTCCAATGCAGGTCATGCTCCAGGTGCGCATCGCCGAGGTCAATCGCAGCCTGCTGCGCGAGATCGGCACCAACATCACCACGCGGGACACGAGCGGAGGCGACATCAGCTTCGGCCTCTTCCGCGGCAACGCCGGCAGCTTCAACGACGACGGCAGCGCCGTCATCACGCGTCCGGAAGGAACGAACGTGATCGGCCTCGCGGCACGCAACGTGCTGGGGCTCGACGTGCTGGGCGCGCTCAATCTCAACGAGACGAACGGCCTCGTCACCACGCTGGCCGAGCCGACGCTCAGCGCGCTGTCGGGAGAGACCGCAAGCTTCCTCGCCGGCGGGGAGTTCCCGATCCCGAGCGCGCAGGGCATCGGCGGCACCTCGATCGAGTTCAAGCAATATGGCGTCAGCCTCGCCTTCACGCCCGTCGTCCTCGAGGGCGGCCGCATCTCCATGCGGGTGCGTCCCGAGGTCTCGGAGCTCTCCACCGAAGGCGCGATCCGGCTCAACGGCTTCACCGTTCCTTCGCTCGTCACCCGCCGGGCGGAGACGACGGTCGAGCTCGGCTCCGGCCAAAGCTTCATGATCGCGGGGCTGCTGCGCAACACCAACTCCAACTCGGTGGACCGGGTGCCTGCTCTCGGGCGTCTCCCGGTCATCGGCGCCCTGTTCCGCTCGAACGGTTTCCGCCGCAACGAGACCGAGCTGGTGATCATCGTCACGCCCTATCTGGTGCGTCCGGTCAACGCCCGCGACATCGCCCTGCCGATCGACGGCTTCCGCAGCGCCGGAACGGCGGATCGGGTGATGGGCGACCGGCAGCATAACGGAGTCAGCGGCGAGCAACGGCCGGGGCCGACCGCCGGCCCGCCGCAGACGATCGCGCCCGGCATCGGCCCGGTCGGCGCCGCGGTTCCGCCCCACCAGCCGCGCCAGGCGCCGCGTCAGCAGGCCTCGCGTCAGCCGCAGCAGCAGCCTGCCGCGAACGCGCCCTCGCCCGGTTTCAACTTCTGATGAGCGCCCGAAAGGACAGTAAGATCATGGTCCGCAGCAGAAACGTCGCAGCCCTCCTCGTCCTCGGCGCAACCGTCGCCGGGTGCGGCGCCGCCACCACCGGGGCTCCCGAGATCAACAGAAGCCTCTATTCGGTCAATCAGCCGGTCGTGCAGCGCACCGACTATGTCCTCGACCTCGCGACGGGGCCTGAGGGAGTTCCCGCCACCGAGATCGGCCGCCTCCACGGCTGGTTCCAGGGGCTGCAGGTCGCCTACGGTGACCGCATCTCGATCGACGAAGGCTCGGGCGGCTATGGGGACGGGACGGTCCGCGAGGCGGTCGCCGCCGCGGCGGGACGCTACGGCCTGCTCCTCGACGACCAGGCGCCGGTGACTGCGGGAGAGGTCCAGCCCGGCACCGTCCGGGTGGTGGTCAGCCGCACGACTGCGAGCGTTCCCAACTGCCCGAACTGGGACAACGGATATGGCCCCCTGAGCGCCACCTCCCCCAATTTCGGCTGCGCGGTCAACGCGAACCTCGCCGCCATGGTCGCCGACCCGAACGATCTGGTCCTCGGCCAGACCGACTCGGGCACCGGGGATCCGCGCGCTACCTCGCGCGCGATCAGAAGCTACCGCGACGCGCCGCCGACCGGCACGCGCGGCCTCCAGGACGTCAGAACCAACTCGGGATCCCGCTGATGAACGCGCCCTTCCCCGCGCCCCGCGCGCCGACGCTCAGAGACCCCTTCACCGCCTTCGTCTGCGACGAAGAGACGGCCGAGATGCTGCGGCCGATCGCCGTCGAGCACGGCTGGTCGCCGGAGAAGGTGAACAAGGGCGGCCTCCGGAACGCCGTGCAGACCCTTTCGGTCTCGGCGAGCCCGAGCATCCTGTTCGTCGACCTCTCCGAGTCCGCCGACCCGCTCAGCGACATCAACTCGCTGGCCGAAGTCTGCGAGCCCGGCACCGTGGTGATCGCCGCCGGCCAAGTCAACGACGTCCGCCTCTACCGCGACCTCGTCGCCAGCGGCCTGCAGGACTATCTGCTGAAGCCCTTCTCCGCCGACCAGCTGCGCGAGGCGTTCGTCCACGCGCAGATGACGATTTCAGGGCCGCGCGTGAGCGAAGCGGCCCCCGAGAAGCCGAACGTGATGGCGGCCGTCGTCGGCGTCCGCGGCGGCGTCGGGGCGTCGACCGTCGCCACGTCCCTGGCCTGGCTGATGGGCGAGAAAGGCGGCCGCAACACCGCATTGCTCGACCTCGACGTCCATTTCGGCACCGGCGCGCTCGCGCTCGACCTCGAGCCCGGCCGGGGCCTCACCGACGCGATCGAGAATCCGGGACGCATCGACGGCCTGTTTATCGAGCGCGCGATGGTGCGGGCGAGCGAGAAGCTCTCGGTCCTGTCGGCCGAAGCTCCGATCAACCAGCCCTTCGTCACCGACGGATCGGCGTTCATGCAGCTGCAGGAGGAGATCCGCCACGCCTTCGAAGGCACGGTGATCGATCTGCCGCGCTCGATGCTGGTCCAGTTCCCGCATTTGCTCAACGAGTGCCACGCGGTCGTGCTGGTGGTCGAGTTCACTTTGGCGGCGACCCGCGACGCGATCCGGGTCCTCTCCTGGCTGAAGGCGAACGCGCCGCAGTGCCGCGTGATCGTCGTCGCCAACCGGGCAGCACAGGGCTCGCTGCTCGAGGTCAGCCGCAAGGATTTCGAGCAGTCGATCGAGCGCAGCGTGGACGTGGTCGTGCCCTACGATCCCAAGTCCGCGAGCACGGCCGCCAAGCTCGGCCAGCCGCTGGCCAAGGGCGCCAAGGCGAACAAGATCGGCGGTCCGCTGTCCCAGATCCTCGCCCTCACGGTCTCCTCGGCCGAGGCCGGCGAGGCCGAGCCGGTCGAAGCGAACGCGTCGCTGTTCGGCAAATTGAGCAACTTCAAGGCGCTGCTGGCGAAGAAACCGGCTCCGGCCAAGGCGAAGGCGGCCTGAAGCCGACGACAGTGGAAGGGCCAGAGGCCAGACGATGATGAGTTTTCCGATCCTGATCCTGGCCGCCGCCCTGCTTGCGGCGCTTGGAATGGCTTTCTTCGCCTTCCAGGGCCCGTCGGCCGCGAAGGCGTCGGGTCGGCGGCTCGAGGGCCTGCGCGAGCGCCACAGCAAGTCGGCGGAGGTCGCGACGCAGGCGCAGCTCAAGCGGATCATCGCCGGCCGGCAGAACCGGATGGACGGCTTCGCCCAACGCTTCATCCCCAACCCCGCATTGCTCCGCCTCCGGCTCCAAAAGACCGGCCGCTCGTGGACAGTGGGCCAGTATTTCCTCGCTTCGGCGGGCCTTATCGCCGTCGTCTTCCTGCTGCTCACGATGAAGGGGATGCCGCTGCTGCTCACCCTGTTCGTCAGCCTGTTCATCGGCATCGGCCTCCCGCACCTCGTCATCTCGAAGCTGATCGCCAAGCGCCTCGCCAAGTTCACCGCCAAGTTCCCGGACGCGATCGAGCTCATGGTGCGCGGCCTGCGCTCGGGCCTGCCGATCTCGGAGACGATCGGAGTGGTCGCGGACGAGATACAGGGACCGATCGCGGTCGAGTTCCGCAACGTGTCCGACAAGATGAAGATCGGCCGCACCATGGAATCGGCGCTCCAGGAGACCGCCGACAGGCTCGGCACACCCGAATTCCAGTTCTTCGTGATCAGCCTGGCCATCCAGCGCGAGACCGGCGGCAACCTCGCCGAGACGCTTTCGAATCTCGCCGAGGTGCTGCGCAAGCGCGCCCAGATGAAGCTCAAGATCAAGGCGATGTCGTCCGAATCCAAGGCCTCGGCCTGGATCGTCGGCGCCCTCCCCTTCATCGTCTTCACGCTGATCTGGTTCATCAACAACAGCTACATGACCAAGTTCTTCGTCGACGAGCGGCTGATGATCGCCGGCGGCGGCGGGCTGATCTGGATGGGCCTCGGCGTGTTCATCATGTCGCGCATGGTCAATTTCGAAATCTGAGCGAGGGATAAGGACGCAATGGCTTCGAGCGGCCCGACGGTGATGGGGATCGACGTGGTGATGGTGGGGACGTTCCTCTCCGCCGTCGCCACCTTCTTCGTGCTCGTCGCCATCTATGCCGCGACCACGGTGCGGGATCCGATGGCGAAGCGCGTCAAGGCGCTGAACGAGCGACGCGACCAGCTCAAGGCGGGGATCATCGTCAGCTCCGCCAAGCGGCGCCGCAACATCACCAACAAGAACGAGACCGCCGACAAGGTCCGCAGCCTGCTGAGCTCGCTCAAGATGCTCCAGCACGAGCAGGTCGAGAAAGCGCAGCAGAAGCTGATGCAGGCCGGCATCCGCTCCAAGGACCTCGCCTTCGTCGTCATCTTCGCGCGCCTGGTGCTGCCGCTCGTCATCGGCACCACCGTGATCGTCGGAGTCTATCTGCTCGACTGGTTCCCGACCTGGGGCGCGTTCAAGAAGTACGCCCTCGTCGCGAGCGCGCTGATCGGCAGCTACAAGGCGCCCGACATCTGGCTCAAGAACCGGATCACCAAGCGCAGCCACGCCATCCGCAAGGGCCTGCCCGACGCGCTCGACCTGCTGGTCATCTGCGCCGAGGCCGGCCTCACCGTCGACGCCGCCTTCAGCCGCGTCGCCCGCGAGCTCGGCAAGGCCTATCCCGAGCTCGGCGACGAGTTCGCTCTGACCTCGATCGAGCTGGGCTTCCTCACCGACCGGCGCATGGCCTTCGAGAACCTCGCCAACCGGATCGACCTCGATTCGATCCGCGGCGTCGTCACGACCATGATCCAGACCGAGAAATACGGCACGCCGCTGGCGAGCGCCCTGCGCGTCCTGTCGGCCGAGTTCCGCAACGAGCGGATGATGCGCGCCGAGGAGAAAGCGGCGCGGCTGCCGGCGATCATGACCGTGCCGCTGATCCTGTTCATCCTGCCGGTGCTGTTCATCGTCATCCTCGGCCCGGCCGCCTGCGACATCAAGGACGCGCTGATCCATTAAGCACGGGGCCGGAACAATCGGCCCGCCTCGCGACTTGTTCCTGCGCAAGCGCGAGGAGGTCCCATGCCCGAATTCAACGCCAACGAATGGCTGATCCTCGCCCTCGTCTTCGTGCTGGGCCTGATCCTCGGCATGGCGGCGATGGCGGGCGGCAAGTGGAAGCAACGCTACCGCGAGGAAGCGAGGAAGCGCGAGGCCGCCGAGGCCGAGCGCGGCCGGATGGAATCGCAGCTCAAGCACGCTGAGGCGCGGAGCATCGCGGCGACGGCGCGCGATCCGGCGCCGGTCCACGACACCAGGCGCGACACGCCGATCGCCTGAGCGCTCTCCCTCCCCCTTGAGGGGGGAGGGCTGGGGTGGGGGTGGACTCGTCATCTGGGCAGCGCCTTTTCCGGAGGCTCCACCCCTCCCCATACCCCTCCCCCTCAAGGGGAGGGGCTTCGCGCGGCGTTCTTCACAACTTCAAAGAGCCCGTCTCAGTCCCCTCCCCTCAGCGCCGCCTGCGCCGCGGCGAGGCGGGCGATCGGGACGCGGTAGGGGGAGGCGGAGACGTAATCGAGGCCGGTCGAATGGCAAAAGGTGATCGAGGCGGGATCGCCGCCATGCTCGCCGCAAATGCCGAGCTTGAGGCCCGGTTTGGCGCCCCTGCCCCGGTCCACGGCGAGCGACACAAGCTCGCCGACGCCCTCGATGTCCAGGCTGACGAACGGATCGCGGGCGTAGATGCCCTGCTCGACATAGGCGCTGAGGAAGCGGGCGGCGTCGTCGCGGCTGACGCCGAGGGTCGTCTGGGTGAGGTCGTTGGTGCCGAAGCTGAAGAACTCGGCTTCTTCCGCGATCTCGGCGGCGCGGAGCGCGGCGCGGGGCAGCTCGATCATCGTCCCGACGAGATAATCGACGCTGCGGCCCCGCTCGGCGAAGACGGCGGAGGCGGTCCGGTCGACCAGGGCGCGGATGATGCGCAGCTCGGCGCGGGTCGCGACCAGGGGCACCATCACTTCGGGAACCGGCGCTTCCCCGGTCTCCTCCGCCACCGCCACCGCGGCCTCGAAGATGGCGCGCGCCTGCATCTCGTAGATTTCCGGGAAGGTGATGCCGAGCCGGCAGCCGCGGTGGCCGAGCATCGGGTTGAACTCATGGAGGTCGTCCGCGCGCCGCCGCAGGACGTCGACGCTGGTCCCCGCAATGTCGGCCACCGTCGCGAATTCGGCTTCGCTCTGCGGCATGAATTCGTGCAGCGGCGGATCGAGCAGGCGGATCGTCACCGGCAGCGGCGCCATGATCCGGAAGATCTCCTCGAAGTCGCTGCGCTGCTCGGGGAGCAGGCGCGCGAGGGCCGCGCGGCGGCCTTTCTCGTCCTGCGCGAGGATCATCTGGCGCACCGCGGTGATCCGAGCTGCATCGAAGAACATATGCTCGGTGCGGCAGAGACCGATGCCTTCGGCGCCGAACTCGCGCGCGGTACGGCAGTCGTTGGGAGTCTCGGCATTGGTGCGGACCCTGAGGCGGCGGGCGCGGTCGGCCCAGACCATGAGCGTGCCGAAGTCGCCGACGAGCTCGGGCTGCACCGTCGCCACGGCACCGAGCATCACCTCGCCGGTCGAGCCGTCGATGGTGATCGTGTCGCCCTCGGCGACCGCGACCTCGCCGATCCGCATCCGCTTCGCGGCATAGTCGATCTGGAGAGCGCCGGCCCCCGAGACGCAGGGCCTGCCCATGCCGCGGGCGACGACGGCGGCGTGGCTGGTCATGCCGCCGCGCGCGGTGAGGATGCCCCTCGCCGCGTGCATGCCGTGAATGTCCTCGGGGCTGGTCTCGATCCGCACCAGGATGACCTTCTCGCCCAAGGCGGCGAAGCGCTCGGCGGTGTCCGCGTCGAACACCGCCTGGCCGCAGGCAGCGCCGGGCGAGGCGGGCAGGCCCTTGGCGACGATGTTGCGCGGCGCGTCCGGGTCGAGGGTCGGATGGAGCAATTGGTCGAGCGCGGAAGGATCGATGCGCAGCACCGCCTCGTCCTCGGTGATCAGCCCCTCCGCCGCCATCTCGACCGCGATCCGGAGCGCCGCCTTGGCGGTGCGCTTGCCCGAGCGGGTCTGGAGCATGAAGAGCTTGCCGCGCTCGACGGTGAACTCGATGTCCTGCATGTCGCGATAGTGGCGCTCGAGCAGGTCGAAGACCCGCGCCAGCTCGGCGAAGGCCTCGGGCATCGATTCTTCCATCGAGGGCGCCTTCGCGCCGGCGATCTCCCGGGCGCGCCGGGTGAGATATTGGGGGGTGCGGATGCCGGCGACGACGTCCTCGCCCTGGGCGTTGACCAGATATTCGCCGTAATGGCAGCGCTCGCCGGTCGACGGATTGCGGGTGAAGGCGACGCCGGTCGCGCTGGTCTCACCCATGTTGCCGAACACCATCGCCTGGACGTTGACCGCGGTCCCCCAGTCGCCGGGAATGTCGTTCAGCCGGCGGTAGACCTTGGCGCGCTCGGACTGCCAGGATCCGAACACGGCCCCGATCGCGCCCCAGAGCTGCTCGTGCACGTCCTGCGGGAAGGGGCGGCCCCAAAGCTCGTCGACCAGCGCCTTGTAGGCGCCGACCAGCCGCCGCCAGTCCGCGGCCTCGAGTTCGGTGTCGAGGTGGACGCCTCTGTCCTCCTTGGCGATCTCCAGCGCTTCCTCGAAGCGGCCGTGATCGAGGCCGAGGACGACGTCGGCGTACATCTGGATGAAGCGGCGGTAGCTGTCCCAGGCGAAGCGCGCGTCGCCCGAGACCGCGGCGAGGCCCTCGACCGTCTCGTCGTTCAGCCCGAGGTTGAGGACGGTGTCCATCATCCCCGGCATCGACACCCGCGCGCCCGAGCGGACCGATACCAGGAGAGGGTCGGCGGCGTCGCCGAAGGTCTTGCCGGTGATCCCCTCAATATGCGCGAGCCCGTCGGCGACTTCGGCGCGGAGGCTGTCGGGGAAGCTCTCCCCGTGCGCGTAATAGAGGGCACACATCTCGGTGGAGATGGTGAAGCCCGGCGGCACCGGCAGGCCGATCGAGGCCATCTCGGCGAGGTTGGCGCCCTTGCCGCCGAGCAAGGCCTTGTTGCCGGCCTCGCCGTCGGTGACGCCGCCTCCGAAGCGATAGACATACTGGCTCATGCGGCCCCCGCTTGCGCCGGAAGGTTCGAAAGGTTCGAAAGGTTCGGGTCCCTATAAGCGAAGAAAATCCTGAACCTTTCAGCCCTCGATCCGAGAAAAATCGGCGACCTGGTGAACGGCGTCGCGCATCCGGGCGAGGAGATCGAGCCGTGCGGCGCGCTTGGCGGGATCGGGATCATTGACGGTCACCTTGTCGAAGAAAGCATCCACCGAAGGGCGCAGCGTGGCGAGCGCGGCCATCGCCCCTTCAAAATCCTCCGCCTCGACGGCGGCGCGCGCTCGCGGCTCTGCCGAATCGAGCGCGGAGATCAAGGCATTCTCCTCAGCGGATATATCATTGGCAAGGGATGCGTTCCCGCCCTGTTCACCTTGCCACTGCTCCTTCCTGAGGATGTTCGCCGCGCGCTTGTAGCCCGCGAGGAGGTCGGCGCCTTCGGGCGTCTCGACGAAGGACTGGAGCGCGCGGACGCGGGCGAGCAGGCGGACGAGGTCGTCCTCGCCGCCGAGGGCGAACACGGCGTCGATGAGGTCGTGGCGGACCCCCGCCTCGCGCTGCTGGACCTTGAGACGGTCGGCGAAGAAATCGAGGATCTCCGTGGCGTTGCGGTCCAGCCGGTGCACGCCGCCGTCCTCCTTTCCGCCGCCCACGACATTGGCAAGGCCGCCGCGCACCGCGCGCGTCAGCGGCAGCCTGAGCCCGTTTCGGACGATCAGCTCGATCGAAGAAATCGCGGCGCGCCGCAGGGCGAAGGGATCCTTCGACCCCGTCGGCCTGAGGTCCACACTGAAGAAGGCGCAGATCGTGTCCAGCTTGTCGGCGAGGCTGACGGCGACGGTCAGCGGGCCGGTCGGCGTTTCCTCGCCCTGCCCCACCGGCTTGTAATGGTCGCGGACGGCGTCGGCGACGTCGTCCGGCTGCCCCTGCGCCCGGGCGAGGTGGCCGCCGATGATGCCTTGCAGCTCGGGGAACTCGCCGACCATTTGGGTGACGAGGTCCGCCTTGCAGAGGCGGGCGGCGCGTTCGGCGAGGTGGGCCAACTCCTCCCCGGCACGGGGAGGGGGACCAGCCGCAGGCTGGTGGAGGGGGCCCGACTCCGAAGCGGCGGAGAGGTGGGCCCCCTCCACCGGCTTCGCCGGTCCCCCTCCCCGTTCCGGGGAGGAGCTTGTTACGATCCCCTCCTCGATCAGCCATCTCGCCAGCTTCGCGACCCGTTCCACCCTGTCGGCGACGGTGCCAAGCTTTTCGTGGAAGACGATCTGGGAGAGCTTCTCCGCCTGCTCCTCGAGCGGGACCTTGAGGTCCTGCTCCCAGAAGAAGCGGGCGTCGGAGAGGCGCGCGGAGAGGACGCGCTCGTTGCCGGCGACGATCGCGGCGCCGCCGTCGGAGGCTTCGATATTGGCGACGCAGACGAAGTTCGGAGCGAGCTTCTCCTCCCCGTCCACACAGGCGAAATATTTCTGGTTGGTGCGCATGGTGAGCTGGATCACCTCGCGCGGGACGTCGAGGAAGGCCGGGTCGAAGCAGCCGAGCAAAGGTACCGGCCATTCGGCGAGGCCGGCATTCTCGGCGAGCAGGCCCTCGTCCTCGACCAAGGTGAGGCCGGCCTCGTGCGCCGCGGCCGCCGCCCCTTCGGCGACGATGCGGCGTCGCTCGGCCGGATCGAGGACGACGTGGCAGGCGCGCAGCTTCTCGACATAATCGGCGGCGCTGCCGATCGTGATCACGCCCGGATGATGGAAGCGGTGCCCCAAGGTGGCGGCGCCCGAGCGCAGGCCGGCGATCTCGAATTCCACGATCTCCTCGCCGAGCAGGGCGACGATGCCCTGGAGCGGACGGACCCAGCGCAGGCTTTCGGTCGAGGCCGAAGCTTCGCCCCAACGCATCGACTTGGGCCAGGGGAAAGCGCGGACGATGGCGGGGATCGCCTCGGCGAGGACGGCGGCGGTGGCGCGGCCGGGCCTGTCGACGACCGCGAACCAGATTCCGTCGCGTTCCTCGAGCTGGTCGCGGGCGAGGCCGGTCTTGCGAAGGAAGCCCTCCAGCGCCTGCGGCGGCGCCGACGTCCGCGGCCCCTTGGTCTCCTCGCGGACCGGCGCGGTCTCGGCCGGGAGGCCGCGAGCGATCAGCGCGAGGCGGCGCGGCGTGGCGTAGGTCTCGACCGCCTCGGCGGCGAGGCCGGCTTTTTGAAGCTCGGCCTCGAAGAGGACCTGCAAGTCCCTGGAAGCGTTGGCTTGCATGCGCGCAGGGATTTCTTCCGAAAGCAGCTCGAGCAGGAAATCAGGCATTTAGTTCCTCCCCGGAACGGGGAGGGGGACCGGCCGGCGCAGCCGGACGGTGGAGGGGCCCCAGCGCATGAGCGGTGGAGAGGCGGGCCCCCTCCACCATGCTTCGCATGGTCCCCCTCCCCGTTCCGGGGAGGAGCTTTCTGCGCCGCCCCTCACGCCGCCCATCCGTTCTTTTCCATCCAGGTTCGGCAGGCGCCTTTGGCGAGGTCGCGGACGCGGCCGATATAGGCCTGGCGCTCGGCGACCGAGATGACGCCGCGGGCCTGGAGGGTGTTGAAGATGTGGCTGGCCTTGATCGCCTGGTCGTAGGCGGGGAGCGGCAGGTTCGCCTCGATGCAGCGTGCGCTCTCCTCGGCCGCGTCCCTGAACCAGCGGAACAGGGTCTCGGTGTTGGCGACCTCGAAATTGTAGGCGCTGAACTGGCGCTCGTTCTCGAGGAAGACGTCGCCGTAGCTCACCCCCGCATCGTTGAAGGCGAGGTCGTAGACGCTGTCGACGCTCTGGATGTACATTGCGAGCCGCTCGAGGCCGTAGGTGAGCTCGCCCGAGACGGGCTTGCAGTCATAGCCGCCGACCTGCTGGAAATAGGTGAACTGGGTGACCTCCATGCCGTCGCACCAGACCTCCCAGCCGAGGCCCCAGGCGCCGAGCGTCGGGCTTTCCCAATCGTCCTCGACGAAGCGGATGTCGTGGCGGGCGAAGTCGATGCCGATGGCGGCGAGGCTGCCCAGATAGAGCGCCTGGAGGTCCGGCGGGCTGGGCTTCAGGATCACCTGATACTGGTAGTAATGCTGCAGCCGGTTCGGATTCTCCCCGTAGCGCCCGTCGGTCGGGCGGCGGCAGGGCTGGACGTAGGCGGCCTTCCAGGGGTCCGGCCCGAGCGATCGCAAGGCGGTCGCGGGGTGGAAGGTGCCGGCGCCCATCTCCACATCGTAGGGCTGGAGGATCAGGCAGCCCTGGCGGCTCCAATAATCGTGGAGGGTCAGGATGAGTTTCTGGAAGCTCGGCGGCTGGTCGGCCAAGGAAAAGCTCTCGTGAGGGGACGACAAAAGGCCGTTCGCTTTGGCCGATGGCTGGGTTAGGGTCAAGGAAGTGGAGGAGCCTGAGATGCGCCCGATCGCGACTGCGGGGAAGATGTGGAGGGCGCTGGCCGGCGCGCTGGCCGCGGCCTTGCTCCTCGTCCAGGCGCCGGTCCGGGCCGAGGCGCCCGCGCCGCAGACGGCGGCCGCCTCCGCGCCGCGGCCGGCGATCTGGCTGCTCGAGGATGCCGACACCCGCATCTATCTGTTCGGCACCACCCACATCTTCGAGCGCGGCCTCAACTGGCGTTCGCCCCGGCTCGAGGCCGTCATCCGCGAGGCGGACGAGCTGGTGATGGAGACGGCCGACGAAGAGGAGCTCGACGACGACCTCTTTTCCGAGTGGCTGTTCATGCCCAAATCGGTGCCGATCCTGTCGCGCGTCTCCGCGGACCGGCGCGAGCCGCTCGCCCGGCTGATCGCGGCGAGCGGGGTTCCGGTGGAGGCGTGGGACATGATGCACAGCTGGGCGGCGGGAATGCTGCTGATGGGCCTCCAGATGGGCGGCGGCGAGGATCCGCTGGAGCTGAGCGGCGCCGAGATCGAGCTCACCGCCGCGTTCCGCGCCGCCGGCAAGCCGATCTCCGCGGTCGAGACGACCGAGCAGCAGATCGGCTTCTTCCGCAGCCTGTCGCGGCCGGCGCAGCGGGCCTTCCTCGATTCGATCGTCGACGCCGCCGCCGCGCAGGTCGACGCCGCGGCGGCCGACGCCGCGGCGGGGACCCGGCCGGCCGGCGACGAGGACTGGCTGCGCGGCAACGTCGAGGGGCTGGCGCGCGAGACCGAGGCCTTCCCGCCCGAGCTTTACGAGGTGCTGCTGAGCCGCCGTAACCGCGCCTGGACGGACTGGCTGGCGCAGCGCCTCGAGCGGCCGGGGACGGTGCTGTTCGCGGTCGGCGCCGCCCATCTGGCGGGCCGGGATTCGGTCCAGACCCTGCTCGCCGCGCGCGGCCTCAATGCGCGGCGGATCGATTGACGCACATATTCAAGATGAAGGACTGACATGCTGAAAAGTTTCGGGAAAGGCTTTGCGCGGGTTACCGCGCTGCTCGCCGGCTTCGCGCTCGCCGCCTGCGCCATCCAGACGGCGCGGGCGCCGGCGGCCGGCGAGGCGCGGCCGGCGCTCTGGACCCTGTCCGACGCCGACACCACCATCTACCTGTTCGGGACCATCCACGCTCTCCCGGAAGGGACGGAATGGCGCACGCCGGCGCTCGACCGGGCGCTCGCGGCCTCGGAGGAGCTTGTCACCGAGATCCGGCTCGCGGACGAGATGGCGGCGGCCGGCGCCTTCGCGCGGCTCGGCCTGACGAGCGGCCTGCCGCCGGCGCTGGAGCGGGTCCCCGAGGGCAAGCGCGCGCTGATGCGCGAGGCGCTGGCCGGGATCGGCCTGCCCCTGGCGGCGGCGGACAGGATGAAGAGCTGGGCGCTGGCGGTGACGCTCGCCCAGGTGCTGTTCCAGCGGGCGGGGATCGACCCCCAGCTCGGCGTCGAACGCCGGCTGACGGCGGACTTCACGGCGCGCGGGCGGACGATGTCGGGGCTGGAGACGATCGAGGCGCAGCTCGGCTTCCTCGACAGCCTCCCGGAAGCGGACCAGCGCGTCTTCCTCGAAGGCGTGCTGGAGAGTCCCGAGGAAGTCCGCCGCCAGTTCGACGCGATGGTCGCCGCCTGGCGGGCCGGCGACACGCGGGCGATCGCCCGCACCTTCAACGACGAGGAGACGCTGACGCCGGCCCTGCGGGAGATCCTGCTCGTCCGCCGCAACGCGCGCTGGGCGGAGTGGCTGCAGGAGCGGCTTGCGCGGCCGGGCACGATCTTCGTCGCGGTCGGCGCCGGCCATCTGGCGGGGGACGATTCGGTCCAGAACATGCTGCGCCGACGCGGCCTCGCGACCCGGCGGGTCCAGTAAGGGATATCAGAGCCAGGAGCGGAGCAGCTCGCGGGTCCTTCGCACCGCCTCTCCGGAGAGGTAGAGATGGGCGCGCGCGTCGTCGGCGGCGTCGCCGATCCGCACCAGCAGGCCCTGCTTCTCCAGCGCCTTGACCCAGCGCCGCGCCGCGGCGGGCGGAACCGCGGCCGCCGCATACAGGGAAGCGGGGGAAAGGTGTCGGCCCTCCTCCTGGCCCGCGAACAGGGTGAGCAGGATCTCCCACGCGACGTCCCGGAAGAGATCGGCCCCGAGAGCGGCGTCGCGCGCCCGCTGGGCGGCAAGGAGCCGGCGGGCGAGAGCGGCTTCGGGGGAGCCCCCGCGGGCGCGTTCCGCCTCGCCGGCCGGAAGCGGAATGAGATCGCCGCCCATCAGACGATCCTCGGCTTGCGGTGCCGGAAATAGTAATCGATCGCCTCGACCTGATCGGGGCGGAAATTGTCGACTGCGCCGAAATGCTCGGGAATCTCGTCCCCCAGCAGCACGGTCGGCGACTGGCCCTCGAAATTGTTGAGGTTGGGCGGGACCTGGCGGTAGCCGACCAGGTCGGCCAGCGCCGGCGGAAAGCGCCGGGCGACGTGCGGGGGATAGGACAGCATCTGGTTCTCGTAGGAGCGCAGCCAGCTGAGGCTGTAGCCGACGACCAGGGCCCGGCGGATCTCGTCGCTCTCGTTCGCCCCCTGGCCGTGGAGGGTCGAGCCGAGGAAGACCAGGCAGGAGCCCGGCTCCATCTCCGCGGCGATCGTGTCGACGTCCGCGATATATTTGTCCTTCTCCTCCTTGTGGCTATAGCCCCAGACCATGGTCGCGCCGTTGCCGCGGGTGAAGCGGGTCAGCGGCCAGATCACGTTGACCATATATTCCATCTCGCCCTTGGGCCCCGGCCACATGTCCTGGTCGCGGTGGGGGAGCTGCTGCGGCGCGCCCGGATGGACGGCGATCGCCTGGGTGAGATTGAGCTGGATGCTCTCGCACCACGGCGCCAGCGCCCGCTCGGCGATGCCGAGCACGAGCGGGTCCTGGACCAGGGTGGCGGAATGGCGCGAGCGGATCAGCGCGCGGCCGAAGCGAACCGTCTTCTCCCCGAAGAAATTGCCGCGGCTCGGCGGCGTGTTCGCGAACGGCTCGTGGAAATCCTGGTCGAGCGCGGCGACGATGCGCGGATCGACCACGTCGCGCAGGATCACGTAGCCTTTCTCGAACAAAGCCGCGGTCTCCCGCGCGATCGCCTCCTCCAGCGGGTCGCGATGCTTCAGCTGCGTAGCCATATTCTGTCTCCCCGCGCCGCTCAGGCGGCGACGCTGTGCTCGATCTCTTCGATGTGAAGGACGTTCGAATTGTATTTGCCCGACACCTGCAGGCGGCGGATGGTGTCCGGCTCGATGTGGATCATCATCGCGCCGATCATCGCGCCGCCGACCCTGCGCGGCATGCCGAGCGGCTCGCAGCGCCAGCCCGCCGACAGCACCCGGCTGAGCCAGCCCATGTCGGCGACGCCGGTGTAGGCGCGGATGCCGGTCAGCAGCGCATATTCGGTCATCGCGCTGGCCAGCAGGTTGCGATACTGGAGCCGGTCCGGTCCGCGGTGCCGCGGCGACAGGCACATGCGCGAGATCTCGCGGATGTCCGGGCCCGAGGGCACCGCGCCGTCGCACAGGCTGGCGAACAAGGAGCCCAGGATGTGGGGCCGGTCGGTCCGGAGCATCCTCAGCGAGGCGAGATGGTCGAGGCGGGCGGGATCGGTGACGATCAGATATTCCGCCCAGCTGTCGTCGAACTGGTCGCGCTCCTGCCCGTCCTCCTGGCGGAGATCCCATTTCAGGAGATCGACGAAGATCGCCTTGCGGTCCTCGAACATCCGCCTGAGCAGGCGGCCGTGCAGCAGCTTGTTCTCTGCGGTGACGAGCTCGACCACGACCTTTTTCTCCTCTGACGTCCCGGTTCCGGGTGTCGCGTCAGAGGGCCGCGCGCGGTACCCTCCTTTGGGAGGGGGGTCGGAGGATCAGAGGCCCCCGGGGGGCCCGCCGATCAGTTGAAGATGTCCTTGAACGTCACGTCGCCCTGGTACAGGGCCGCGACGACCAGCTCGGTGCGGCGGCTGACCCGGCAACGCCGGCGCGCCTCGTTGAGATGCTCGGTGACGGTCTGCTCCTGGATGCCGAGGATGCGGGCGATCTCCCAATCGGTCTTGCCGCGCGCGATCAGGACGATGCATTCGAGCTGCCGCGGCGTCATCGGCTCGCGGGCCCACCCGCGCACGACGTCCTCGCCGGCGAGCTGGATGCGCCGCGCCGCCTCATAGGCGAAGGCGCCGATCAGCTGCGCCATCGGCAGGTTCGCCTCGGGCAGCGCGATCCCGTTATGGACGACGAAGGTGCAGGTGCCGTTGGTCTCGCCGGGGATGTGCGAGGGCACGCAGAAGCCGTCGGTGATCCCTTCGCGGCGTCCGGCGTCGAGCACCCGGCGGCGACGCTCGGTGATCTCGATCAGGCGGGGAATCTCGTCGAAGCGGAAGCCGATCGAGGTGCGGTAGCTGGCGAGATGGACCGGATCGTCCGAGCTCATCTTCTTTTCGAAGAACTCGTCGATCCAGTTGCGGGAGAAGTTGGAGATGGCCAGCAGGTTCTTCTTCTTCCAGTTGAACTGCTTGACGTGCTGGAAGAGGGCGTAGGCGCTGAACCCCATGTCGCGGGTGATCGGCTCCATGACGCCGCGCAGGTCGTCGGCCGCGCGGCAGGTGCGCGACTGCCGGATGAACTCGTTGACGTCGTTGAGGCGCGACACTCGCTCTTCCCTCGGTAGAAGGCCGCCCATGGTCAGCGTCACCCCGGCGCCGCGATCGGACGCCCCCGGACACGGCCGGAGGAGAATCAGACCAAGGGGGGAGCGAAGTCAAGCGAGCCGTCCCGATTCCGTCCAACGCGCCCGCAACCTTGCCTTCGCCACGGCCCTCGGCTAAGGGCGCCGCTTCCCCGCTCATGGTCATCCCTGGAGGCGCGAGCGCGGGCGTTTCGATAATCCAGTTTTGAAAGGCATGACATGAGCGAACAGCTTACGCTGTCGGCCGAGACGCGCGAGCGGGCGGGCAAGGGAGCCTCCCGCGCAATGCGTCGCGAAGGCCGCGTCCCCGCCGTCGTCTACGGCAACAAGGAAGAGCCCCTCGCCATCCATCTCGAGGAGAAGGCGCTGATCAAGGCGATGTCCGGCGGCCACTTCATGAATTCGGTGGTGATGATCGACCATCCCGGCGGGCAGGCCCGCACCCTTCCCAAGGACGTCCAGTTCCACCCGGTCACCGACCGGCCGCTGCATGTCGATTTCCTGCGCATCTCCGAGCATTCGAAGGTGACGGTGCACGTCCCGATCCGGTTCACCGGCGAGGACCAGTCGCGCGGCATCAAGCGCGGCGGCGTGCTGAACGCGGTGCGCCACGAGCTCGAGCTGGTCTGCGACG
>Ga0196963_10000428_pt1 | contig 39156 bp, 66 predicted proteins | sample S1_5metaG_FD_148600 | JGI IMG/M metagenome (GOLD analysis project Ga0196963, IMG submission 148600) | Soil microbial communities from Anza Borrego desert, Southern California, United States - S1_5 | ecosystem: Environmental > Terrestrial > Soil > Desert | place: USA: California | collected... | reverse complement strand
GGGAATGTCCGAGTTCGTGCTGGAATACGGCTGGCACGATGGTGTCGTTACGAAGGCATCGTTCCGCCACGTTCAGCGTGATTCTTCCGGCGACTGCACCGATTAACGCTCGACCGCAGTTGGCGCTGTCGTTGACTAATTCCACCATAATCCAGCCGTTCTGGAGCGAGCGCGCAGTCTCGCCGGTCTCCCACGCGGCGACCTGCAACCGGCCGCCCGTCAGCGCCGGCACCACGGCCCGCGCCGCCTGCTCGAGCGCCGCCACGGTCGCATCGGACAGCCCGGTGCGCTGCAAGTAGATGGAAGGCGATGACGTCAGCACGCGCACCGGCTGCAGCGGCCCATCCAGCGATCCGCGCACCAGTTGCCGATAGAACGTCAGATCGAACGGGGCCGCGTCGGGGATCAGGTCCACCGTGGGCCGATCGGAGGTAATCCGCGCCCGCCGCGGCAGGTGGCCCGAGGCCGAGACATCGATTAGCGCCGGCAGGGCCGCGACGGTCTGCGTAAAGCTGCCCAGCACCGCCCCGGAGACGGTATCGGTGAGGGTGCCCTGGACGGTGATGGAGGCGGGCGGAACAGGGGTCGGGCCGGAGGGGTTGGACCCGCAGGCGGCCAGGACGAACAGCGCGATCACCGCGCCGAATCGCATCATCTATAGGGTACAACGACGGCCGGGCTAGAACCGAACAAGGGAGGAGCTGAAGTGTTGGATAGCCGGACGGTTATGTCGGAAATTGCACAGCCTGCGGCGAGGCTACGTCATGGCGAAGTCGTAGCGAAACGCTGCGCATCTTGCGAGGTTCCAATGGGTTGGGTTATTGTTCAGGCGTACGCCTATGACCGCAGCTCAACTCATCGCCCCGGCGCAGCGTTTGCTCCGAGCCTTCGGTATGCGACCCGTGCACGCTGAGACGGCGCCAGCCCATCGGGGCGGGTTCCATTTCCGCTACGACGAGGATGCCGATCTCCTGTTTGCCCGTTGCGGCGAGCCGGAACCGTGCGACAACGTCCAGGTGGACGACAACGTCGTCGTGCGCGTTAGCCGGGCCACGCATGAGCCGGTCGGGATCGAAGTCATTGCGGTGACGGAACGGTTCAACAAGGACCGCGGCGCCATCACGCGGGGCTTTGCGCGCGAGCTGCTGGCGCAGTACGGACCGAGCGCAGCGTACAAGCTGCGCAACCGGCGCTGATCGTCCATCACAGCACGATCTCCGGGTAGGCCGTCACGACCCACCCGTCCTTTTCCTGCACGTTCACCACCACGCGCACGCGACACCGTCCGGCGTCGGACTTCGCCTCAACCTCCGGCCCGACATAGACCCTTGTTTTCCCTTGGCCCGCGTAGGTCCGCGTGGCCTGGGTCAAGGCGCGTTCAATTTCTTGAGTGGGGAGGGGGAAATCGCGCGTGAACTCCGGGTGCTCACGCAGGATGTGGCTGTAGTAGCGGTTCTTATACAGCCGCACGGTGCGACCATCGGCCGCAGTGCACTCGAAGCAGACTTGCCCCTTTGGCGCCGGCAATCCGCTGAATAGTCAGGCCCAGACGTGGCGCTGTCAACCGCGAACGTCCAGACACGTCGCGCACGGCTCCTTCGCCATCCGCGTCGTTGCGGTCGGCGTGTCGGCCGCCTCGCTCTCGCGCCGGATCACCCGGAAGCAGGTTGGGCAGAGCACATGGACTGGCCGCAGTTGCAGCCGCGTGTAGATGGTCTGTTCGTCGTCCATTCACAGAGGATACGCGCGTGGTCAGCCGGTGGCGATCCGCGCATGTGGATCTACCGCGCCGACCTGTGATCCGGTGCGCGAAACAGCGCCACGTTGCGCACCCTGCTCACAGTATCAGTCCCACTAGTCTTGCTGATGGATTTCCCAGTACGACGCTGTAAGTAATTGGCTCTAAATGGAGCCGGCGGTCAGACTCGAACTGACGACCTGCTGATTACGAATCGGTACAGCCAGCGGTCGTTAACCGCCGCTGTGTCACCACTTAGGCGCTGCGCCGCTTGCGGATCGGCTTGCGCGCCCATGATCGAATTTGCGCCACTTTCCGGGGGTTGTCGATCCCTGGTCCCTGTACTTCTCCCAATACCGCATCGGTAAGCGGCACCGCCGCGGACAACGCCGCCATCGGCGCGCGCTCATGCGTCGGCCGGAGGTGCGTATAGCCCTGCGTGGTGCGGATGTCCGAGTGGCCCATCACCATCCGGCGCTGCTCGTCCGGGACGCCCAACTCGGCCAGCATCGTCGCCATCGTGTGCCGCAGGCTGTGGAAGGTGATCGCGGTGCGGCTGTACTCAATGCCGGCGTCAATGGCCGAGCGCCGCAGCGCCCGACGGATGGACCGCACCGGCTTGCCGCGCCAGGCGATGACGTAGCGCTGCTTCGCCTTCCGCGCCTGATCCCGTAACGGCCGCAGCAGATCCGCCAGCTGGGGATCGACCGCCACGACCTGCGGCCGGCCGCTCGAGCGAATCGTCTTGTGCTGGTGATTCGTCAGGAACGTCAGCGCGGGGTCGAAGTCAGCCCATTGCAGCGCAAGAATCGACTGCAAGCGCAGCTTGGGGGCGAGCGCGCCGATCGCCAGCGCGAGACGCACATGCGGCGAGGAGGCCTGAATCCAGGCGCGCAGTTCGCCCACGGTCAACGTCGCCTGCCGTGAGATGCCGGGGTCGCGTGGGATGCCGAGCACGGGGTTGGCGCTGATGTGTGTGGTCTTGCGCCACGCCGGCCGCAGCGCCAGCTTGTACATGCCGGAGACGGCCGATCGGTACGAGTTCTTCGTGGATCCGGCGATGCCGCGCTCGTCCATCCACGTTTCAAACTTCGTCAGCCAGTCGGGATCGAGAATCGGATCGGCCAGCCGGAGGTTGTGATAGACGCCACCGTCGATCGCCTCTGACTTGGTTGGCTTCGCGCCGAAAAAGCCGAGCACCATGCGCAACGTGCGCTCGAGGATGTCGGGGCGGGTGATCCGCTTCCGCTGTTCGGCGTAGTAGACGCCGGCCCACGCAGTAAAGGTGGGTGTGGCGTCTCGTTCAAACGGCGCGATGCCCCACGCCTGCTGCCGTAGGCGCTTGCGGATGTCCGCCTCCACCAGCTGCGCATCGCGCTTCGTCACCTGGTCGGTGGTGCCGGTGTAGCGCTTGCCCTTCCAGTAGAAGTCGTAGCGGTACGTGGTGCCGCCGGGCTGCCTAAAGACTGTCATCGTGGCGTCGGTGCGCGTCGGCCAGCAGCCGATCGGCCAGCATCTCGATCACCACAAGGCCAGGCGGATCGAGCGCGGCGAGTCGTTGCAGCTTGTTGCCAAGACGCGATCGGGTTTCTGCGATGGTGTCGGGGTCGCGGGGCCACTCCTCCGCATCAGCCGACGTACGCCGCGCGAAGGGGACCACTTTCACTCGTTCAACCGAACCTATCGGGGAGGAGGATGCCGCCGGAATGAAATAGGGAAGGCAAATTTGTACACGCGAATGTATGGGCGCGCAACCGCCAAGATTGTCGCGTTGCACACGCATTTTGTTAGGCGCGTTTACGTTTGCGTTTCGGCTGCGCCACTGGTGCGCCGCCTTCCAAGATGACGAACTCTCTGGCGATCGCGCCAAGGTGGCCGAACGCATCTTGCAGCTCACGGTTAAGAGCTTTGTATTGCGCGATTTGGGATTCGAGTTCTGCGATGCGGCGAGCCGACGCTGGGACATCGGTACCTCCAGCGTTCGACTGTTGATCCTCCGCCTGACGCAGTAGGTCACTCCACGATTCCGCGTGCGTATTCGCACGATTCGCCAGCACGAGTGTGATGAGCGACTGGAGCGGGATCGAGTAAATCTCCGCAAGTCCCACCAGCGCGCCGACATCGGGCGCCCACACGGTTCCCGCTTCGTACTGCACCAGGGTCGATTCATCCAAGCTGACCCCGAGCGCCTGTAGTCGTTGCGAGATTTGCTGACGGCTGCGCTCGCCGCGCATTTCGCGGAGACACGCCCCGAAGGCTCTCAGATGGGCCTGACGCGCACGCTTTTTCGGCAACTCCGACAGCGTAGCCGCGTGGTCCTTGCATTGTGCAAGGCGGTTCAAAATAGTTCTTGACACGGCAAGGTTGCCCGCTTACCCTTTCTTGACGATGAAAGAGGCAGTGAGCCCGACCTTTGACGTGGTCCTCGTGCAAGAGGACATGGCGCGGAGGGGGTGGATCCCGATCGATTTGGCGCGGCGCGCGAAGGTCTCGCACATGACCATCGGCCGGTTCCTGAGGGGGGAGCGGCAGACGGCCAGGACGGCGGCCAAGATCGCGGCGGCCCTGGGCTTCTCGGTGCGGCGTTACCTCATTTCTGGCGGAAAGGCGGTCGCGTGAGCGCCCGGCCCATGCTGTCCATTAACGCCGTGGCCGCACGGCTCGGTCTGCATCACCAGACCGTCCGCAAGCTGATTAAGGCCGGGACGCTGCTGGCCCGGCGCATCGGCGGCGTGTGGCGCATCGACCCCGACGACCTGGACATCTATCTCTCGCGGGCCGCAGGGGAAACACGGTCGACCCAGCCTGAACCTACCGAACTGCCCGCCGAGGCGGTGGGAAGGTTCGCATGAGCAACCAGCCCTCGCTGCTCGATCTGCCGGTGCGCTTCGATTCCGGCGTGCCGCTGACGGCGGCCGACCATGTGCGGCTCGGTGCGCAGTTGCGGCGGGTGTTGGACGTGATGGGCGATGGCGACTGGTGGAGCGTGCCGGCGATCCGGCATCGCATCGCGGCTGTGACCGGGATCCTCGATCCCGAGCCGTCGATCAGCGCGCAAATTCGCAACGCCAAGAAAGCCAAGCATGGCGGGCATGTGATCGAGCGGCGGCGCGTCCACAACACGTACGAATTTCGGCTCGTGCGAGGGGAGCAGTAGATGGCGATTCGAGAGGGCGGTCCGGTGTTCCCGTCTGGTGACTATCGCAGCGTGCAGCCAGTTGAAGGCATGTCGCTGCGGGACTACTTCGCAGTACAAGCGCTTGCGTCGTTCGCTGGCGATACGCGCGGCGTCGTCGTGGCTGTGAGCAACCGCCGGGGCATCGGCCACGACAGCGGCATGGTGCAACGCGAAGCGCGCAACGTCGCTGAGGCGGCGTATGCGTTGGCCGACGCGATGCTCAAGGCCCGCGAGGCTACTCATGAGTAGTCACGCACCGTTCGTACTCCCGCAGGGCGATCAGCAACTCCTCGACCGCGCTGTGGAGGCGGGGGACGACCGCCGGGGATCGGCGGCCGTCCGGAGAGAGCTGCACAGGCGGGACGTGTTGTATCGCGGCGGCTCGTGGTTTCCGTGCTGCACCTGCGGGTGGCTCGGGTTCGGCCAGATCAGCGAGGCCCAGGCGTGGCTGGTGCCCTGCGGTGTCGAAGGGCTGCTCGCGGAGAGCCTCGAACGGAAGCGGCGGCTGATACAGGCGGCGGGAGGGTAGGGACGACATATGCCGACCACTGTAGCGAGTGGATCGACGGCAACACACGGCAAGCGTGTAGCGGCGAGTTGCCGCGACGAGCGGGCGGCGGCAAGTGAGGGCAAGTCGGCTGCGCTGAGTTGCCTGATTGCGGAAATCGACGCGCATCCGCTCCCGCGCAAGGCCATCGCGGACGAATGCGGCAAGAGCGAGCAGACCTTCTCGAAGATGACCGCCGGGACGCAGGCGTTTGGGCTGGATGACTTCGAGCGGCTGCCGCGGGATCTCCAAGTGAAGTGGATGCAGCGGTATGGACGCGAAGTGCTCGGCGTGAACGTGCGGGACTTGGACCCGGCCGAGTTGAACGAGGAGCTGCTGGCGCTGGTGGACCGGATGGTGATTGTGCGCCGGATCGCCGCGCAGGTTGGAAGGCCGGTCCAAGCGAAGGCCAGCTTACCGACGGCAGAAAAGCGAGTGGCCAACGGGTAGCGCCGTCAGCCACTCCATTACCAGAACGTCAACGGAGGACGTCATGGCAACGATTACCACGATACCAGACGAGCGCAAGCGGATGGCGCACATGCCGAGCCAGGCCGAGATCGATCGGGCCAAGGCGTATCAGCAGGCTGAGCGCCAGCGCATTGAACAGGCGACGGGGCTGCGGATCTCGGACGCGGGCGTGCTGGCGAAGCCGCTGCACATCGTGCATTGCGTCCGCGAAGGCTGCACCTATCGCTCGGTGGCGCGGCGCTCAGGGCAGGAGCTGCGGAATCTCGCGGCCCATTTGATCGCGGTGCATGGATCGGACTGGCAGGGAGGGGCGGCATGAAGCTCGTCACCACCGACGCCACGCTTGAGAAGGACTTGCGCGCCAGCCTCGATCTGCGGGTGCAGGGGGTGCCGGCGGGGCTGACCTGGGGCCAGTTCAAAGCCGCGATGGTGCTGCTGGACGTGAAGGACAGCGACCGGCTGGCGTCCATCGAATACGGCTGCGCGCAGACGGGCACCGGCCGGGTCGTGCGCGACGATGCGCCGGACGGCATTGAGATTCGGGAGGTGTTCTGATGGCGGGCGCACTCGCGGTGATGCCGCCGCAAGCCGTCGATAAGGGCTTCACGGCGGATCAGGTCGATCTCGTCAAGCGCACGATCGCCAAGGGCGCGACCGACGACGAGCTGGCGCTGTTCCTCCAGCAGTGCGCCCGCACCGGCCTGGATCCATTCTCCCGGCAGATTTACGCCGTCAAGCGGTGGGACAGCAAGGAAGGCCGCGAGGTCATGTCCACACAGGTGTCCATCGACGGCTTCAGGCTGGTGGCCGAGCGCACCGGGGAATACGAAGGCCAGACGCCGCCGCAGTGGTGCGCCGCTGATGGTGTCTGGCGCGATGTGTGGCTGGAATCCTCGACGCCCGCCGCCGCGCGTGTCGGCGTGTGGCGCAAGGGCTTCCGTGAGCCGGCGTGGGGCGTGGCGCGGTTCGCGGCCTACGCGCAGACCAAGAAAGACGGATCGCTCACGGCCATGTGGCAGCGGATGCCGGACGTGATGATCGCCAAGTGCGCCGAATCGTTGGCGCTGCGTAAAGCGTTCCCGCAGGAGCTGTCAGGCCTCTATACCGCCGACGAGATGGGGCAGGCGGACAGCGGCCGTGACTCGGCGTCGATGGTGGTCGAAGCGCCGCAGCTCGCGGCACCGGAGCGCCCGCCCTTGCCCGACGGCTGCGTCTATCTGCTGACCGTGACGCCCAAGCGCTACGGCGGCGACGTGACCGTGGTCGACGCGGCCGGCGTGGAACACGCCTACCCGATTCCCGATACGCAGTGTGTCGCCCTGGCCGAGCAGCTGGTGCAGGAAGGCCAGCCGGTGACGCTGACGCTGGTCAAGGGCGCCCGCGACGGAAAGATCAAGGTCAAGGCCATTCACCGCTATCCGCTTACGCCACCGCCGTCGCCCGTGGTCGATGACGCCACGCTCGACGCCGAGATCGTGGCGAAGGATGCGGCGACCGCGCCGAAGGATCAGGCGTTCTGATGCCGCGCCCGTCGAGTGGTCTGACGCGGGCCGAGCAGGATCGCCTGCGCAAGCTGCGCCGACGCGCGCAGGGGCTGTGTAAGCACTGCTCGTCCAAAGCGCACGGCGGGACGCAGATGTGCCTGCGGCATCGGCTGTATCAGGCGGCATGGCGGCAACAGCGACGGCTGGCGCAGAAGGGAGCGGCACTTGGATAGCCACCAGTGGAACGGCTCTGACGACCGCGACGTGTTCGATCCCGCCGACGAGGAAACGTGCCCCGACTGCGGATCACACGTGGACGATGACTGCCTGCCGACGTGCGGCTGTTCGTACTGCGTAGCGGTCGGAACGGCCCTGGCGGCACCCGTCCCGAAGGATGCGGCGTGAGCACGAAAAAGATGCGCGCCGGTGCAGGCAAGCGTACATCCACCGCCTCCCGTACCGCGTCGACGGCCAAGCCGGTTCGCAAGGTCAAGCACTCGGCAATTCGCAAGGGCGAGGCGTACGGGCCGCGCGACCTTGCCATTCTCGGCTGCGACCCATCGCTGTGATGTTCCCCAAGCCAAGCCGCGTCGATGAGGCCAAAGACAAGAAGGCCGCCGCCGAGAAGAGGCGTTACGCCAGGCGGAAGCCGAAGGCGTGCGCGCACTGCGGTACTGAGTATCTGCCCCCATACAGCGCCAAGGCGGCCGGCAGCAACAAGTTCTGCTCGCGCAAGTGCTACTTCGCCACGGTTGGCGCCAGGCCCGCGATGACGACCGCCACGTGTACCCAGTGCAAGGCGACGTTTAAGCGCACTGCGGCAGCGCTGAAGCGCGTGCGCCATTCATTCTGTGGGTCGGCCTGCCGCGCGCTGTATTTCCGTGGTGAGAACAGCCCCATGTTTCGGGGCGACAAAGACCCCAACCGCGGGGCTGGCTGGAACCGTCTGGCTGACTCTATTCGTGAGCGTGACTCGTTTACCTGCCGTCGCTGCGGCCGAGGCGAATGCGGGACGGTACGGAAAGAGAAGTTGTCCGTTGACCACGTGCGGCCGTGGCGGTCGTTCGAGGACAAGGCGCTCGCCAACCATCAAGACAACCTCGTCTCGCTGTGCCGCCGGTGCCATAGCTACAAGACCACGGTCGTGGAGCGCGCCTGGCTGCTCGGTGACGTGCTCGCATGGCGGCAATGGGTGCAGTCGCTGCACCTGCCGTCTGCGGTGTCTGGGTGGATCGTTGGAGCGGCTAAGGCTCCGGTGTCTGTGCCGCCGCCGATCTCTAACGGCAACACGGCCAAGACCCATTGCCTGCGCGGCCATGAGTTTACGGAAGAAAACACCCGCGTACGGTACGGCCGCCGAGAGTGCCTAGCCTGTGTCCGTATTCGGTCACTCGTCGCGTGGAAGCGGCGGAAGGACGACAAGGACGGGCAGGAGTTCACCGTGCGCGAGGAGATCGCGGTGCGGGTCGTGAGGAAGGACTGATCGTGGGCTACTTCAGCAACGGCACCGAAGGCGACATCTACCGCGCGCAGTGGTGCGAGCGCTGCGCCAACGACGGCGATGGGAAGCACGAGATCGGCTGTGCCGTGATGGACGCGCACCTTTTCTACAACTACGACCAGTTCGCGGACGACAAGCTGAAAGGGGCGCTGGAGGCGCTGATCCCGCGCGAGGGCATCTACAACGGCCAGTGCCGGATGTTTCGGCTGAGGGAATTACCACAGGCGGCCGGCGCGGTAGATCCCCAAGCCACTGATACGGGAAATCCGACCACGCGCGAGGCCGTGTCCCGTGCTTAGTCGCCTTCTCCGTCTCTGGCGATCCTGGCGATCAGGGATCGAGTGTCCCGATTGGATCAGTGAAGGACGAGGGCCACAGCGATGGTGAGGAAGGAGATGGCGCACATGGACAGCCTGCAAGCCATTCGCCCGGTCCCAGCTACCGCGTCACCAGCCAGTGGTGATCCACGCAGCTATGACGATCGAAACGTGGTCGAGTCCGAGTTACGGAAGTGCGCGGTGTGCCGGCGCTCGTTCTACTTCACCAGCAAGACGGCCGAGCGGTGCGGGAGCTGCCGGTGAACACGGCGGTTATGTTCTCGAGCGCGAAGGACGAGTGGGCCACGCCGCAGGACTTCTTTGATCGGCTCAATGAGGAGTTCCAGTTCGACGTGGACGCTGCGGCGGCGCCCGAGAACGCCAAGTGCCGCGTGTGGTACGGCGGGCAGATCGACGCGCTGGCGCTGGAGTCGTGGGCCACGGTGCCTAGTTCGATCTTTGTCAACCCGCCGTACTCCAAGTGCCTGGCGTTCATCGCCAAGGCGCGGGCAGAGTCGCTGAAGTGTCACACGGTCGTGTGCCTGGTGCCGAGCCGCACGGATACCCGTTGGTGGCATGAGCACGTCTGGGACAGCGCCACGCACCAGCCGCGCCCAGGTGTGGAGGTGCGCTTCGTGAAAGGCCGGTTGAAGTTTGGCGGCTCGAGCAATTCGGCGCCGTTCCCGTCCGTGGTGATTGTGTTTCGGCCACCGCAGGAGGCGAAGTGATGTGCAGCCCGTTTTGGAAGCTGCATCAGTGGCGGCCGTGGACGGCTGCTCGGCGCGTCATCGTCTACACGCAATACGTGAGTGGCCTTACCGGCGAGACGGTCGGAGCGCCGATGGAGACAGGGCAGCGCGTCTATCAGCAGCGTGAGTGCGGCCGGTGCGGTCGCATTCAGACGCGAGCGGTGAACGCCTGATGGCACCAGCAACCACGGCCGCTGCGGTACCAGATCGTCCCGCTCACGACCACCGGCCGGCCACGCGCGTATGAGTGTGCTGCGTCGTCTCCTCTGCGCCTGTTTCGGCGGTCACGCCTACGGCTTACCACGGATCGTCGATGGACGACTGCGCTTGGTGTGTGGCTACGGCTGTGGATCGATGTCCTCCGGGATCCAGACACGGGGGCAGGAGCGATCCACGGTGACGTACATGAACTTGAAAGTGATGCGCGCTGGCGAACGATGGGCGGATCGACCGACAGCCCTACCGCGGCGGGCAACGAGATAGAGCGTGGCGCTGACGGTTGGGAGCTTGTTTGCGGGGATCGGCGGCTTCGACTTGGGGTTGGAGCGGGCCGGGTTTGAGATTCGGTGGCAGGTCGAGATCGACCCATTTTGTCGGGCGGTGCTGGCGAAGCACTGGCCGGCGGTGAAGCGATACGAAGATGTCCGAACCGTTGGAGCCGAGCTTGAGCGCGTCGATGTCATCTGCGGTGGATTCCCGTGTCAGGACATCAGCAGCGCCGGCGCGAAGGCTGGACTTGACGGAGAGCAGTCCGGTCTTTGGTTCGAGATGTCTCGACTCGTTCGCCAACTTCGACCGCGCTACGTCGTCGTGGAGAACGTCGCAGACCTGTTGGCTCGAGGGCTTGGAAGAGTTCTCGGAGATTTGGCCGCGTGCGGGTATGACGCGGAGTGGGATTGCATTCAGGCTGCGGCCGTTGGCGCCCCGCATGGGCGTGACCGTCTCTGGCTCGTCGCTTATCCCAACGCCGACGAAGGGCGACGCGAAGTCGGCCGCGAACGCGACAGCACGACGGTTCAAAACGCCTCCGACTGGCGTCCACGCCGGCACGACGCTGACGGATTACGTGCGGATGTATCCGACGCCGCAGGCGCGTCAGAAGCAGGGCGGGCGCGGCGGTGGTCGCGGGCTCGGATCGATTTCGAGAGGTGGCGGGCTGATGCTCGACAACGTGCTGGGTGGGAAGCCGAACCCGCAATTTGTCGAGTGGCTAATGGGGTATCTCCAGGATTGGACAATGCTCGACTGGCCGCGCTCGGAAACGCGATCGTCCCGCAAATCGCGGAGTGGATCGGCCGGCGCATCCTCGAAGCGGAAGCGCGCAGGTACGCCGCGTAACGGGTAAGGCGGTCGGCGCGGTAGCGCGCGGCTTGGGAAGTGGGTAGAGCCGCCGACGCGCGACAGATTGTGTGGATTGTGGACCGCTCGGAGAGACGAGCGACCCCAACAGGCTCGACTAACGAACAACTGAAACGACGAGACCAATGGCTCACATACAGGTACAGGCCAGCGTCCGCACGAACCGCAAGTTCATCAAGGCCGGTCCTGCCCCGTCATGGCTCTGGCTCTGTGGGCTTGGTTACTGCCAGGACGCGCTGACAGACGGCTTTATTTCCGAAGAAGCCTTGCCCTTCCTGGGGGTCAAGAACGCCAAACAGTTGGCGCACCACCTTGAGCGCGCCGGCCTGTGGGAGAAGGTGGACGGCGGCTGGCGGGTGCATGACTACTTGAAACACAACCGATCGGCGGCCGAAATCGAGGATTTGAAAGCCCGGAAGCGGAACGGCGGCAAGCATGGCGGCCGGCCTCGGAAAACCTCGGAGGTTATTGAGCAGGAAACCTCGCAGGTTTCACCCCAACTAACCTCTCAGAAAACCTCGCCTGAGATGAGTAGAGATGTCGCTGTCGCTGTTGTTGAAGATGAGTTACCGATGGACGTCTGTGCGCGTGAGCTCGTGAACGTGATGCACCCGTCGGGCCGGTGTCACGCCGGTCTGGTTGAGCAGCCTTTGTATAAGGCGTTGACGGACGGACAGTTAGCGCCTACGCCGCGTGAGGCATGGGTGGCCCTGAAGGCGCGGCTGGAGAGCCACAAGCAGAGCGCCCGCTGGCGGCGTGGGATGGTGCCGCGGCTCGATCGGTGGCTGCGAGACGGCACCTATTTGCAGGAGTTGCCGGAATTTACCACCACGGAGTTGGTCAACGATCGGGAGATGGGCACGCTCGCCTCTGCGGCGGCCATCAAGCGAGGGATCGCATGACACTCGATGAAACCGTGGACCTGCTCACTCCGTTGGCGCTGGCGATGCGCGCGCCGCTCGGTGTTCCCACATTCAAGGCGTACCATGCCGTTCTGAAGAACGTCCCCATGCCGTTGGCGGCCGCCGCGCTCGACCAGTTGACGGCATCCGGGCTGCGGTTCTTCCCATCGGCGCCAGAGATCCAAGCGGCGTCAGAGCGTGTGCGTCGGCAGCAGTTGGCGCTGCAGCCGTGGACCCCGTGCTGTGAGTGCGAGGACACTCCGCGCTGGCGAGCCGCCGAGATCGATGGCGTCACGCGGATGGAGCGGTGCCCGTGCGTCGGCCGACATCAGGCGGTCTTGGCTGAGCGCGGGCTACTGGAACCCATCGCCATGCTGCCAGGCGAGGCCGGCGTGGGCGAGAACGAGCAGGCGTATCCGGACGTGCAACAGATTCCAGAGTCCGTGCGGCTGCGGCTCCAGGCCATTGCCGGGCAGAAGGTGCTGCGATGAGGGTGGCCACCTACACGTCGCGGATGGCCGAAACCGACTGGTTGGACTACTTCTGGACGCTGGCGCGGGTTGATGCCGATCGGTTGCTGCTCCTCGAGCAGTGCGCGGCGATCGCTGTGTCACGTCCAGCCGATTGGGATCGCGCCGGCATCCGCACCGGCATGTCGCTGACGACGGTGCGACTGACGGCGGATGCGTGTTTTGTGTGCCGGAGCGCCGAGCGCCACCTGTATTGGCACCACATCATCCAGGTCCAGCATGGCGGCAGTAACGACCCGCGGAATTTCGTCCGGATCTGCCATGCGTGCCACCGTCGGCTGCATCCGTGGCTACCGGCGCCAACCAGCCTTGAGAACCGACGCGGTTGGGTGGCAGTGCGCGACTTCGCCTCGCGCGTGATCGATGCCGTACGGGCCGCCTGGACGCACGGACGGCCCATTCTGCCGAAGGACTACATCGCTAAGACACGGCAGCGGAATCTGGAGCATGACGATGAGGCGTAACGAGACGGTCGATGCGGGCGAACTGGATCCCGCGCGGCGCGAGGACCGACCGTCCATCCAGGACGGTGGGAAAAACGCCCGCATCGACTTCGGTACCAACCCATGAAGCACTTTGACCGCTGCCCCGCGTGCGCGGGGGCGATGCGCCCCGGATCGGATGTGTGCTCGCGGTGCGTGGGGAAGTTGCGCGAGAAGGCCGCCAGGCCCAAGAAGCGCGGTCGCTACAAGACGCGACAGACCGATTTAACGCCGGAGCAGATCGAAGCCATCTACCAAGAGCAGCTGCGGATCATTCGCGCCCGGCGGAAGCACGAGGCCGCCTGAATGACCGCCCGTGGCACATGGAAGGCCGCCGAGCGCCGGGTAGCCGCCGATCTCGGTGGGCGCCGGATCCCGGTGAACGGCTTAGACCGCGATGGGGCGGACGTCGAGACTTCGCTGTTCTCAGTCCAGGTGAAGCTGCGGAAGGCGCTCCCGGCGTGGCTGTGGGGCTGGTTGAGCGGCATTCGCGGGGATGCCCAGCCCAAGGGCAAGACCGGCATCTTGATCCTCAAGAAGCCCCTCCAGCGCGATTCGGAGGGGCTGGTGGTCATGTCCTACGGCGACTTCATCGGACTTCACGGAAAGGTGCGTGATGAGCAGTGAACGGCGGTTTGACACTCCAAACGTGCGTGCCTTTATTGACGACGCGATGTCTAGCGGCACGCTCAACGAGTCAGTAGGTGAGCTGATTTACGTCCTGCGGTCACTAGTGGCCGTTATCGACGTGCATTACAAAAACGACCACTTCACGGCGCTCAGCCGTGCCAAGGCGCTACTGGAGCGCGTTGATGTAGGTAGCGGATCAGCGTTGTCCGTCCCTGCGGTCGAATCCGGCGTTGGAGGTAGCCACCGATGACCACGCGCGATTCTGGTTCCTCCTCCCTCTCTGTGCGTCTCCAGGCGCTGATGGAGCAGTGGCGGAAGGCTTATGACTACAGCGAAGAGACGCCGCTACATCGTCAGCACTACTACGACGGATACAACGCCGGCAAACGCTCCTGCGCCGACGATCTCGCCCCTCTCCTCGCCCGCGTCGAGCAAGAGCAGAAAGAAGAATTGGAGACGCACATGGACAGCCGGACGCAACCCGATCAACAGGCTACCGCGCCGACCAACGAGGCAGTTCGGACAAAGCCGCAGTGGCAGGGCTCGTGGTGGTGCTGCGATGGCGACTATCCCAATCATGCACCGACGTGCCCGCAGGCTCAGTCCCCAGTGGCCGGGCGCGATGTGGTCGCCGGGGCGCAGCCGGTTGATCCCCGCGCCGGAAAACATCTTGAGCCGTGTTTCGGTCAGTGCGGCATCGCGGATCTCCTCGCCCGCGTCGAGGCGCTGGAAGCCGAGAACGAACAATGGCGCTCATGGGGTGTGATTGAAATCGCCGTCCGCAACCCCAACGTAGCCAGCTACATGGACCATTGGGAGAAACGTGCCGAAGCCGCCGAAGCCAAGCTGGCGGCGCTGGAGCGCGACATCTCCGCCTTCTGGCAATACGTCGAGAACGCCTACGACGTCGAGCCGCGAGCGTTCTTCGAGAAGGAAGCCCCGGTCAACGGGTTCGGCTCACCATTGGCGCAGGCCGCGCACCACATCTGGAAGCGCGATCCGAAGGTGGACGCCCTTCAGCGCGAGGTGGCGGAACTGAAGGCCGACCTTGATAAGACGACAGAGGCGTGGGCAATAGCTGCGGACGACCGAGACGAGGCGAATGGTCTGCGACAGATTGCGGAGCGCGAGGTCGCACGGCTGACGAAGGAACTGACAGCGGAGCGCGAATACCACAACCAACTCCGGCGCGATGTCGGCCTGGACGCCCCGGTGACGGGGGAGCGACGACATGAAATTTGAGGATTGGCCGAACTGTCCGACGCCAGACTGCCAGTTCAAGGTCTGCGTGTGGGCTGAGACGGGCCGGTGCGCGAAGTGCTCCGAGGCCATGCTAGGCAAGGCAGAGATGGACCGGCGCTATGCCGCCACGCACACTGACGGCTACCTGAATCCGGACATCGAGGGCATTGATGCTGAGTGATCAGCCGGTGACGGGGGAGCAGTAGATGGCGAAGGCTCACTGGTATTGGTTCTGGCGGCTACGCGGCTTCGAGGTCACCGCGCACTTTCCGCGTCGAGATCGGCGGTTCGCGTGGGGCCACATCGTTGGCGTGCAGGTCGGCAAGTGGTTCATCGGAGCCATCAGCGGGACCGAAGTTCAGTCGCCAGCGGCCGGGCGCGGCTCGTTGTCCGACCCGCAGCCACACGGTCTCAGCGCCGGAAAACAAGAGACTGTGGCCGAGCGCGAGGGAGCGGAGGGGAGGAACGACCAGGACGAGGCTGCGCGAATGGACACCCTGACGTGATGCCCGCCGATCCTCGTACCGCGCCGGCCAGCCGGGTGCCTCGAGGCTGGCAGAAGTGCCGTAAGGGCAGCAAGGCGGTGCCCTGTCCGGCCTGTGGCGGCGAATTAAGCCGTGTGTACGATAAAGATGGCGTGGATCGCTTCCGCGAATGCGCGGCCTGTGAGGCCCGCTACGTAACGAAAGAAGTGCTGGACCGGAGGATTGCGTAGGTGGGGATCTGCTGGTATTGCCACTGGGGGTGGTCGAAGCCGGTGGCGGAGATCTACCAAAAGCACGCGGCTGTTGCCGGTGAGAGCGCGATGCACTACGGCGCCGCGCACATCGTCTGGGACGACGAGAACTTCGAGCGCGAGCATGTGCAGTGGTGCCTGGACAACTTCGAGAAATACAAGCGCGACGACGCCTCCGATGCGGAGAATGATGCGGTGCGGCAGTCGTTGATTGACCTGCTAGCGCTCCCGGATGCCGTGCTTGCGCCATGCCCAGATGATTACGACGACGAACACCCAGACAAGTACCCGCCAGCGATGGAAACGGTGCATGTGTGAGGTGCGCCAGGGCGTCGATGCGGTAGCTCGCCCCGCCACGAACTAGCGACGTCCGTCCACGCGCGCAGAGAGAAATACCCACATGTGGGGGATGCACTTCGCCTGCTGAGGCGCATCCTTACACTTACGGCTCCCCTTAACTTAGCGACCGCTCCGGCCAGCGATAGCCCTCGTACGCCCTCCGTCCGTGATCGCATCAAGGCGATGGCGACGGTGATCCGCGACGAGGAACTATCCCCGGCCCGTGCCTGCGACTTGCTCGCCAAGCTCACGGCCCTGATGGGCAATGTGGGCGAGGAACTGACGGCCGCGGAACTGGCCTACACGCGCGTGCTGGCGAACTGCTACGAAACCGAGCAGAAGGCTAATCGAGCCCGGATCAAGGCGGAAACGAGCCTCGAATACCAGCGCAAGCGGGAAGCGAAGGATGCGGCCTATCTGGTCGAGAAGCTGACGCAGGCGCTGAAGGTCATCATCCGGCAGCAGGAAGCCGAGATGCGGAGCCTCGGCCGGTGACCGTCGCGATCGCGGTTGCCGGAGCATTTGGCGTCGGGGTCTTAGTGGGGGCGTTCCTGATGCGCCTGTTCGACCTTTTCGACACTTATTGTCGCTCCTATGAGGACGCGACGCGGGCGATGTGGTCGCGTCGGCAGGGCGACAGCGACCGCCCCAACACTCACGAGGTCGGCACCATGCCGGCCGATAGCCTGTAAATGGCCTACTGTCCGCACGATCCGGTCGACACGGCGGCCAAGATCGAGGCCGACTACCAGCGCGCCCTAGCGGTCATCAAGCAGCAGCGGCCGTTCGCGCTAGATCCCTGGTCGCAAAAACTCCCCGGTGCCGGCGAGCAGCGCGTGGCGGGCCAAATCGGCGGGACCATGCGGGATCGCGGCCAGCGCCTCGAGGTGCAGTCGTGAAGCACGCCCCACGCGGCCCGATTAAGGCTAGGCCGGAGGCTCACCCCATCGAACTCCCCAACCCCATGAAAGCCGTCCAGTGCAAGGCCACGAACAGACAGGGGCGCCGATGTGGGAAGCCGGCGATTCGTGGCGGTGTGGTCTGCCGCCTGCATGGAGGGGCGGCCCCGCAGGTGAAGCTCGCCGCGATGGCCCGCCTCAAAGCTATGCAGCCCAAGGCGCTCGACACGCTCGAGGCACTGATGGACCGCGACGAGTTCCCGACGGTGCAGCTCCAAGCCTCGAAGGCCGTCATTGACTGGACGGAGGGGAAGGCCAAGGAATCGGTCCAGATGGAAGTGAGCGGCGACGAGGCGTTGATTGCCGCGCTCCTGCAGGGTCGCAAGCGTGCCGCAGAGGCCCGTGGGTAGCGCCCTCGCCATTCAGCCTTCGTACGAGACGCTGCTGCACGAGGAGGTCGCGCGCTACTACGCGGACCCGCTCGGCTTTGTGCTGGCGATGTACCCGTGGGGTGAGCCGGGGCCGCTCGAGCAGGAGCCGGGGCCGGATACCTGGCAGCGCGCCATGCTCGAGGATATCGGGGCGCAGGTGCAGGCGCGGCGGTTCACTGGAACCGAGCCCGTGCCCGCGATTCGGCTCGCGGTGAGTTCTGGGCACGGGATCGGCAAGTCCGTGATGTGCGCGTGGTTGGTGGACTGGATCATGTCGACCCGGCCCCACTGCCAGGGCACGATTACCGCGAACACCATTACGCAGCTCGATACCAAGACGTGGGCGGCGATACAGCGCTGGACGAAGCTATGCCGCACGGCGCACTGGTTTGAGATCAACAGCGAGCGCATCTATCGCAAGGGTTTTAAGGAAAGCTGGTTTTGCGCGAAGCAGTCCAGTAAGGAAGAGAACAGCGAAGCCTTTGCCGGCCAGCACGCGAAGGACTCGACCAGCTTCTACATCCTGGATGAAGCCTCGGCCATCGCGGACAAGATTTACGAAGTCGCCGAAGGCGGGTTGACCGACGGCGAGCCGATGATCTTTCTGTTCGGCAACCCGACGCAGAACACCGGCCCGTTTCATCGGGCCTGTTTTGGCTCCATGCGGCACCGCTGGACGCCGCGGATCATCGATTCCCGCACGTCGCGCTTCACCAATAAACAGCAGATCGATGAGTGGATCACGGATTACGGGCTCGACAGCGATTTCGTCCGGGTCCGCGTGCTGGGTCTGCCGCCGAACGCCTCCGACGCGCAATTTATCGGCAATGCGCTGGTGAATGCGGCGCAGCGGGCGCAGGTGCAGGTGTTGCCGGATGAGCCGTTAGTGGCGGGCCTGGACGTGGCGCGCGGCGGCGCCGACGAATGCGTGATCCGCTTCCGGCGCGGGAAGGATGCGCGTTCCATTCCACCGATTCGGATCCCTGGCGAGCAGGCGCGCGACTCCATGAAGTTGGTCGCCCTCGCCGCCGACGTGTTGGCCACCGACTACCAAGGGCGCAAAGTAGCCACGCTGTTTGTGGATGCCACGGGCGGCAGCATTGGCGGCCCGATTGCCGATCGGCTGCGGCAGCTCGGGCATCGCAACGTCGTGGATGTCCAGTTTGGCGGGGACGCGCCTGATCCGAGGATGGCCAATATGCGCGCTTACATGTGGGCCAAGCTGCGCGATTGGCTGGCGGCCGGCGGGGGGATTGACGCCGCGCCCGCGCTCGAGACGGACCTGACAGGGCCTGGGTATTTCCACGACAAGCACGATCGGCTGCTGCTGGAGAGCAAAGACTCGATGAAAAAGCGCGGCTTGGATTCGCCCGACGACGGGGATGCGCTGGCGCTGACGTTTGCGGCGCCGGTCGTGTCGAAACCGGCATTCAGCGAGGCCCCCAAGTATCGCGCGCCGCGGATGGGCGGGACGGGATGGATGCGCTAGATGGGCACGGTCAATAACTTCAGAGTTAGCGGCCGCAAGGTCCGTGAGGTCGTGGACGCGCAGAGTCAGGCGCTTTCCTCGCTTGGGCCGGTCCTGCGGCAGATTGAGGCGCGCATCATTGGCTGCGAGGAGCAGATCCGGCGTCTCACGCAGGTGGACACCGATTGGCGGTCGCGGACGTTTTGGCAGCGTCTGCGCTGGGTCCTGCGAGGCCGTTAAATGGCGACACGCAAGAAGAAGCAGCCCGACACGCCCGCTGAGGGCAACCCATTTCTGACCCTCGCCCTGTCCCGCTGGCAGACCGCCAACACGGCGGAAACGGACCTGCGCACCAACGGCCAGCGCGATCTCCGCTTCCTAAACCTCCAGCAGTGGGAAACGGACGACTACAACGACCGGATCGCCCAGGATAAACCGACCCTCACGATCGACCAGATTGGCGAGCCCTATCGTCAGCTCGTCGGGTCGATTCGATCCGCCAAGCCGTCCATCAACGTCAGCCCGATCGACAACGGCGCGGATGTCGACACCGCGGACGTGTTCCAGGCGCTGATTCGGCACGTTGAGGTCACCGGTAACGCGGCCTCGGCACGGCTCGAGGCGTCCAAGGGGATGTGTGGCCCGGGCTGGGGCTACTACCGGCTGCTGACGGCCTACGAATACGACGCCGAGCCGCCACCGACGCCCGAGGCGATCTTCGACCAGTGCATCAAGTACCAGGCGATCGAAAACCAGTTCACGGTATTCCGCGATCCCGCCTGCCCATTACACGAACCGTGGAAGGCGCGCTTCTGCCATGTCATCGAGGACATGCCGAAGGACGAGTTCACCGAGAAATACCCGCACGCGATCGCCACGTCGCAGGATGCGTTCCAAGCGACCGGCGTCCAGGCCCCGGACTGGTTCCCCGAGGGCTATGTGCGGGTGAGCGACTACTACTACACCGAACTCGTGGATGACGAGACGCAGCCCGTGTACGCCCAGTTGGGGGATGGCCGCGTGCTGCCGCTCGACCAGGTGCCGCCGAACACGGTCATATTGCAGCAGCGGCGGGCGCAAAAGCGCGTGGTCAAGCTCGCCAAAATCACCGGGGCGGAAATCCTCGAGGGCAATGCGGACAAGACGGGCGGCCGGGATCAGGTGTGGCCGTATATCCCGGTCGTGCCGATGTATGGCGAGTCGATCGTCGTCGACGGGAAACGCTCGATCCGCGGGATAGTGCGCGCGGCGCTCGACGCGCAGCGGATGTACAACTACCACTCCTCGGAACTGGCCTACGAGTTGGCGCTGGCGCCCAAGTCCAAGGTCATGGCGCCCGCCGAGGCGATCGAGCCGTACAAGGACATCTGGAAGCGCTCGCCGTCGAATGCAGAGCCGGTCCTGCCGTGGGTGCAATGGGGACCGGAGGGCCGCGAATACAAGCAGCCCCAAGTCGCCCAGTTTACCGATCCTGCCAAGATCCAGGCGCTGGTGGTCGCCCGGGATTCCGACAAGCAGGATCTGCGCACCACGACCGGCTGGTATGACGCCACCGACCCGAGCCGGAAGAACACCGACCAGAGCGGCCGGGCGATTCTAGCGCGCAAGGAAGCGCAGGCGGAATCGTCCATCAACTACAAGGACAACTACCGGGCCGCGCTGCTGTTTGAGGGGATGCTACTGGTGGGGGCGATCCCGAAGGTCTATTACCGCACTGGTCGCATCCTGCGACTGCTGGGCGAGGACGACAAGCCGATCGATCCGGTGACGGTCGGCGGCCCGTGGAAGCGCAAGAGCGCCAAGACGCGCCGGGGCATTCAGGGCATGTTCACATGGGGCGCGGGGCGGTACGACATCGTGGTCGATCTCGGCGCGGCCTACACGACCCGCCGGCAGGAATCGGCGCAGACCAAACTCGAGCTGATGAAGGTGTTGCCGGAAACGATGGCCGCCTCGATTGCGCCGCTGGCGGTGCGAGATATGGACATCCCAGGCTCCCAAGAGATGGCCGATCGGCTTGATGCCGCGCTCCCGCCTAACCTCAAGGGCGAGCAGGGCGACGAGATGGACCCGGACCAGATGCGGCACATGCTGCAACAGGCCGAGGCCAAGATGCAGGAAATGGGGCAGGTCATCAGCGGCCTGCGACAGGCCATCCAGACCGACCAGATCAAGATCGAGGGCGATTTGGTGAAGCAGCGCGAGGGCGACGCCGTCAAGCTCGAGATCGCGCGCATCGGCGCCGAGACCACGGCCATGCAGGTACGCGCGGATCTGATTAAGGCCGCCGCGGAACTGGATGCGGCGTCGGCGAAGGTGCTGCTCCAGGAAGAGACGAAGCGGTTGCTGAAGTTGTCAGACTTGGAGGCGGAGACGCGGCACGCTGCGACGGATCGGGCGTTTCAGGCGGCGCAGGCAGATGACGGTCGCGAGGAGGGCGAGCATGGGACGCAAGAAGGGCGGTAAGCGGGGGTGCTAGCGTGACCCTCACCCCGCAGGTGCAAACGCTCGTGGATCAGATCGTCCAGCAGCTTGGCTTGCAGGGCGTGCGGCCGTCGTCGCTCGAGATCAATCTGGATCGGGACGGCATCGTGCAGGACGTGAAGCCGAAGTTGACGTTTAGGCGAGCGAAGGTATCGCCGCTCGAGGTTGCGGACGATATCGACTTATCGACATCCAGGTTTCGACATGTCCTTGACAAGTGTGGGAAGTAGCGCGTAGGCTTGACACGGCTGTACGCTCGCGCGGCGGCGTGCGCGGCCTTCTAACAATGTAGCGATCCAGCAGACGCTGGGCCGAACGGCATCAACCGAGGCCCGGTGGGACTTCCTCGCTTCGAGGGAGCACCCGCCGGGCCTTTTTGCGTTTCAGGGGATTTGTGACCGACCCGACCACTAGCGCACCGGCTCCTGCGGCTCCGGCTGCCGTGACGCCTGCCGCGCCCGTTCCGTCCACGCCGTCACCCGAGACCCTGACCCTGCGCGACTATCGCGCACAGAAGAAAGAACCGCCCGTCCCGGTCGCGGATCCGACGCCCGCAGCGCCGCCGACAGTCGCGACGACGCCGGAGCCAGCGCATCCGCTCAGCGCTCCGCCGGAGCCGCCCGACGATCCGGAGCCGGCGACCGTAAAGCCGCCCGAGCAGGGGCCAGATCACCGCTGGCGCGATCCGGAGACCGGCATCCGCTTGGACATGCGGCGCCGGGATCACCGGCAGATGAAGCGCGCGTTGGAAGATCGGGCGGCGCTCGCGCATCGCCTCGCCGCGCTGGAGCAGCGCGTGACGCAGCAGGCGCCACCCGCCCCTGAGTCGGCCCGCCCGCAGGTGCCACCGGCACCTGCCGCGCACGATCCGAGCGATCCCGAGCCGACGCTCGAGCAGTTCGCGGATCAGCCCGATCCGTACAGTGCGTATACCCGCGCCGTCGCTCGCTGGGAAGCGCGACAGGCGCATCGTGAGTTTGAGGCGCAGCGGACCCGCGTCGAGTCCGCGCGCCAGACCGCCGCTCAGATCGACTCCGCGCAATCGGCGTGGGACGCCAAGCTGCCGGACGTCAAACAGCGGTATCCGGATTTCGACGCGGCCTATCACGAGTTGCACGACACCCTGAGGCGCATTGGGCGCGGGAGTCGGCCGCTCGTGCAGTACCTGCTCACGGCCGAGCATGGCCACGACGTCGCCTACTTCCTCGGGAACCACCCGCAGGAAGTCGAGGCGCTGTTTCGTGCGCCGTCGCTCGACGCCCACCTGCGGGCAATCGGGGCCTTGGAAGCGCGAGTGGTGGCTCTGGCCAAGCGGCCAGCGGCGCCGCCCGCACCACCCATGACACCGCCGCCCGCACCCATGACGCCAGTCGGGGCGAGCGGCACTCCGACCAGCTTCAACCCGCAGACGGCGAGCCTTGCGCAGTATCGCGCACTCAAGAAGGGGCTTCGTCGGGCGGGCTGATCGCGGGTCTGTGAGGGCCATCGATGGCCAATAACGTTTACACGATTGATCACGTCACCCTTGAAGCCCTTGACTGCTTCGAGAACAACCTGCGGGCGCTGAAGCACTGCTCCCGCAAGGTGGAACCGCTCTTCGGGCAGAAGGGCGCGCAGAAGGGCGACAGTATCCGCATCCGCAAGCCCGCAGAGTTCAGTGTCCGCACCGGCCAGGGCTGGAGCGGCCAAGACGTCGACGAGCAGTACGACACGCTCGTGCTGAACTACCAGAAAGGCATCGACTGGTCGATGTCCTCGAAGGAACGGAAGCTCGACTTCAACTCGATTGCCAACCAGATCATCCGCCCGGCGATGATTCGGCTGGCCAACGAGGTCGATAAGGACATCCTTGAGGTCGTCAGCAAGGCGACGTTCAACGCGGTCGGCACCCCGGGCACCTCGCCCACCTCGTACAACACGTACCGCGATGCCGGTGTGAAGCTGTCCAACTTCGCGTGTCCGCGTGGGAACGGCCAGCGCTTCCTGCACATCAACGCGGAGATGGAAGGCGACATCATCGCGGCCGGTGAAGGGTTCTTTAACCGCGCCTCGAAGATCAGCAGCCAGTACGACAACGCGGAGATGGACGGCGAGTATATCGCCGGCTTCAACTGGTCGATGGACCAGAACGTCTACGTGCATACCAACGGCACGTATGGCGGCACGCCGCTCGTCAACGGCGCGAACCAGTCGGGATCGTCGCTTATCACCGATGGCTGGTCCTCGGGCGCGTCCAACCTGACCGTGGGCCAGCGGTTCACCATCGCCAACGTCTACGCGGTGAACCCGGTCACCAAGGCCACGCTGTCGGAGTTGCAGCAGTTCGTCGTCACCGCTGCGGTCAGCGACTCCTCTGGCGCGATGACGATCTCCATCAGCCCGTCGATCGTTGGCCCCGGCAACGTCCACCAGAATGTGAACGCGCTGCCGGCGGATAACGCGGCGCTCACCATGTTCGGTACCTCGGCGCAGACCTTCGCGCAGGGGATCGCGTGGAACAAGGAAGCCGTGACGGTGGCGATCGTGCCGCTGGATCGGCCGGAGGGCGTCAACTCGGCAGCGATGAAGTACGACGAGCAGAGCGGCGTGGGTGTCCGCTACATCGAGTGGTACGACGGCGACACCGACCTGTGGAAGTGCCGCACGGACGTCGTCTACGGCATCTTGCTGCAGCGGGGCGAGCATTCCGTCGCCATCGCGGGCGCCTAAGTGGTGACGAGGAGAGGAGCACAGACAATGCGTATTCAGTTCTTCATTCTGGTCATCCTGGCGTTGCTGGTGTCGGCCCTGCCCGCGTCGGCGCAGACCGTCGCTACCCGCACCACGCTCTCGGGGGCCATCACCGCCACCGCCACCACGATCACCCTGGCGAGCGGCACCGGCTTTACCGCCGGGAATTTCGTGTACGTCGACAACGAGGTGATGCGGATCGTCTCGGTGAGCGGCGCGAACATCACCGTGCAGCGGGGCCAGCTCGGCACCGTCGCGCGGGCACACGCCAACGCGGAGCCTGTGATTACTGGCGCCGCGGGCCATTTCCAGACGACCGATCCCGACTACGGCGCCACCTGTACTCGCGGCTCGGGGCAGGCGGTGTTTCTGCCGCGGATCAATGTGCTGAACGGGCTGGTCTGGCAGTGTGGCGGCGAGGCGGAAAACGGACGCAGCGGCCTCGCCTGGACGGCGACCACGACGTCTCCAGTCACCTATAACAGCATCCCCGGCGCCTTCTAACGCCGTCGATGCGGACCCTCCTGCGCGCGGGTGTCCTGATCTGGATGGCGACTGGCCTGTTCCAGACGGGCACCCGTGTGCAGACGTGGACGAGTGAGCGGGCGCTCTGGCAGGCGGCGCTCACCGTGTCCCCAGCATCCCCCCGCCCGTGGTTGAACCTCGGGCGGGAGTATCACCTGACAGGCCGGCGGGATCTGGCGCAGTGGTACTACGCGCAGGGGGAACGCGCGAGCCTGGATCGACATCCGCTTGAGCGGATCGCCGTAGCGCGCGCCGTCGCCCGCAATCGGGAGCTGGCGCGGTGAGAGTTGCGCTACTCCTCGCGCTCGTAGCCGGCCTCTATGCGCCCCTCGGCGGAGCGCCGTTTATCTACGAGGACGCGCAGACGCGGCAGGCGGCGACGCAGCCGCGCGATTGGGTGCCACCCACGCGCGTACTCGCCCTTGAGACGCTGCGCCCGTCGCTCGTGTCGCCGCAGACGGCGCATCTCGGCAATCTCCTGTTACATCTCGCCAATACCACACTTGTCGCCTCGCTCGGCGGCGGGTGGGTGGGATTGGTGGCGGCCGGCGTGTTCGCGCTGCATCCAGTGAACGTCCAGGCGGTGGCGTACGTCAGCGGGCGGGCGGATTTGCTGGTGACGCTCGGCCTACTCGTCGCCTGTGTGGGCGCGTGGCGCCGGTCGGTGTGGCTGGCCGTGCTCGGCGTCGTTATCGGCGCGTGGAGCAAAGAGATCGGGTTGATGGTCGCGCCGATCGCGCTGTGGACGTGGGCGTGCATACACGGCCTCTCGCGACGGTCGTGGTCCGGCCTCGTCCTCGTGGCGGTCGTGAGCGTGATCGCGCTGTGGCCGGCGCTGTACGCGATGGCCACGGTGAATCCGCAGGGCGGCGGAAGTCCGATCACGGGTCTCCCAGGCGCCTGGCTGCAACTCGGCGCCGTGGCCTCGATCCTCGCCTCGGTGATCACGCTCGAGGGCTTCACGATTGACCGGGATCCCTGGGTGCTCCGCGACGGTTGGCGCGTGCTCGGCGCGGGGCTGCTGACAGGCGCGCTGGTGACGCTCCTGCACCCCCGTGTGTCGACGTCAGTGCGCTGGGGGATCGGCGTCGTGCTGTTCGTACTGGGGCCCCGTCTGATTGTGCAGACGTGGACCGGCCCGCAAGAACACCACCTGTATGCCGCGATGGGGCCGATCAGTCTCGGCCTGGGCGCGGCGATTACGCGACTGTGTGCGCTGGAGACGACATGGCCATTGTGCGCTACCACGCGGTAGAGGCGCCCACTGGGCGCGTATTCGAGGATGTGTCGGGCCTCGGCCCCGACTGGCACGACTCGCCCGTGCCGTTTGCTGGCCAACGGTATCCGCATCCGCATGGCGAGGTGGTGCCGGCGATCGTGCAGATGGTGGACCTGCCGGAGACCACCTCAGAGCCGCCGCGCGAATCGCGGAAGAAGAAGGGATCCCGATGAGCATTCCTGGCCCGCGCCCCAAAGACTTCCCCACGCTCTTGGATGCCGCCGACGAAGCGGCCCGTCTGGACGTGCGCGGCTACGGTGCCGTTGGGATCCAGCTCACGGGCACTTGGGTCGGCACCGTGACCTTCGAGGCCACGATCGACGGGGTGACGTGGGTTGCGCTAAACATGGTGCCATCCAACAGCGCCACTGCCGCGAGCACGTCGACCGCGAATGGTGCGTGGACCGCCAACGTCGCCGGGTATACGACGGTGCGCGCCCGTTTCTCCACGGCCACGTCGGGCACGGTCCAGGTCTATCTACAGGGCACCGTGTCCGCGGGACGGTTCTAACCGATGCCCAGCGCCAACGACTTCATCAAGCAGGCGCTGGTGCTGATCGGGGTCATCGACCCCACGGAGGACGTGTCGGCCGAGGACGCGGAAGTGGGCCTCGATGTCCTCAATGACTGGATCGACGCGCTCGGGACACAGCGGCTCACGATGTACGTCGTCACGCGCACGACCAAAACGCTGACGAGCGGGACGGCCAGTTACACCATCGGGAGCGGGGGCGACATCAACATTGTGCGCCCGCAGTGGATCGAGAACGCGGGCTTGATTCTCGACACCACCGCCACGACACCGACCGAAGTGGCGATCCAGGTGCTGTCGGACGACGCCTATGCGCAGACGGCGATGAAAACGCTCACGTCGTCGCTGACGTCGGCCATCTGGTACGACCATAACTGGTCCGCGGGCCTCGGCCGGGTCTACGTGTTCCCCATTCCGACCGTCAGCACGACGCAACTGGTGTTGTACGCGCCGACGGCGCTGACGGAGTTCGCCAACCTGTCGAACGACTACACATTCCCGCCCGGCTACCGGCGAGCCATTCGTTACAACCTCGCGCTGGAGCTGGTGTCGCACTATCCGACTGCGACCCCGCCACCGGATCTGATCCGGAAGGCGAGTGATGCCCTCGGGGACATCAAGCGGGCGAATTACCGCTCGTCCACGGTCGTGATCGATCCCACGGTGCAGGCGCGGCGCGGCACGCTGTCGCGGGCACGCTTTCTGAGCGGGAACGTCTGACGATGCGCTGGCCCCATTTCTGCGGCCCGACGTATCAGCGCAGTCAGTCCATGCTGGCGTCGCCCGAGCGCTGCCTGAATCTCTATCCGCAGCGCGTGCGGACGCCACAGGGCACGGAATACGCGCTCTATCCGACGCCAGGGCTGCGCTCGTTCACCTCGGCGCCGGAATCGCCAGGCCGGGGCATCTTTGGGCAGACGGTGAGCCACACGGAGCGGGCCTTTGCGGTCATCGGCGCGGCCGTCTACGAGTTCTTTTCGGACGGGACCAAGACAAACCGCGGCACGGTGGCCACCGACCAGTATCCGGCGACGATGGTGACCAACGGCGACGGCGGCGATGAGCTGTTCATTATCTCGGGCGATACCGGCTACGTCCTGAACCTGTCCACGAACGCCCTGACGAGCGTGGTCAGCAACGTCACGATGGGCGGGATGATCGACGGCTATTTCGTCGCGCTCGACGTGGCGTCCTCGACGTTCAAAATTTCCGACCTGCTTGACGGAACGACGTGGGATCCGACGCAGATCCTGCAGCGGTCCACGGCGCCGGACCCGTGGAAAGCGCTGCTCGTGAAGTATCCGCGCATCTGGTTGCTGGGCGAGCATTCAGGCGACGTGCTCTACAACGCCGGCACGTCCCCCTTCCCCTTCGCGCCGATTACCGGAGTGCAGATTCCCTACGGCATCGCGGCGCCCTTCTCGCTCAAGGCCGTCGGCCCCGCGATTATGTGGCTGACACAGAACCAAGCTGGGAACGGGCAGGTTGTGGAAGCGCTCGGCTACGCGCCAACCGTCGTGTCCACAGAGCCAGTCGAATACGCCCTGAGCCAGTATTCGCGCATTGATGATGCCGTGGCGTACAGCTACCAGGATCAGGGGCACGAGTTTTACGTCCTGAATTTCCCCTCGGCGGATGCGACGTGGGTCTACGACCGTACCGAGGGCTTGTGGCACGAACGCGGCTCGCTCAATACCGAGACGGGCGAAACCAGCGCGTTCGGCCCGCAGTATCACGCCTTCGTCTTTGGCAAGCATCTGGTGCTACACGCGCAGACCGGCTCAATCTACGAACAGACGATTAGTGTCGCTACCGACGCCGACGGCGATCTGCTGCAGCGCGTGCGGATTCCTCCGTTACTTGAGAACGAGGACAAACGGATCTACATCGACCGGCTGCGCTTGAAGGCCGAGACGGGCCTTGGGTTGGTCAGCGGACAGGGTAGTGATCCGCAAGTGCTGCTGCAGATGTCACGCAACGGCGGCAAGACGTGGGGCAACCAGCGGTCCCGATCCGCTGGCGTGGCCGGGGCCTACGACACACGGATCACCTGGCATAAGTGCGGGAGCGGTATGAATCCGGTGCCCCGGTTCACCATGACCGACCCGATCCCCTGGCGGCTACTGGACCTGTTCGCGGATGTCCGACGTGGGGCGGCCTGATGGCCCGCAATACCTCGCCCTTCCCGTACGACGTGCCGGTCTCGCCGGAGACCGTCGACAGGAACGGCCAGAAAACGCGCAGTCCGTACTTTTCACAGGAGCTGGTTGACTGGTTTCTCGAACAGCAGACACGCGCCGAGGACAGCCCGGAGTTCCTAGTAACGGTCACGCTGATCGCCCAAGACGCGGCGATCGCCACCACGCCGATCCCGATGCCCGCATTGGCGGCGGGCGTCTACCGAGTGACGGCCTATCTCCGCATTACGCGGGCGGCGACAGTGTCCAGTTCGGTGCAACTGACCATCACCGCCACAGATGGCGGCGTGAGCTGCCCGCAGAGTGCGGCGGCGGTGACCGGGAACACGACGGCGACGGTGCATGGGGCGACGTTTGTGGTGCGCAGCGATGCGGCGCAGCCGATCTCCTATGCGGTGGCGTTCAGCACCAGCGGTGCGACGCCGGCGCAGTACCGGCTTGATCTCAGGGTGGAGGCGCTGTGAGTCAGCAACCAATTACCGATCCGAGGCTCTTTGAGCTGATTTACGGGCGGCGCATGAACAGTCTGCCCCAAGGAACGGTTGTGCCACGTGGAGACGCCACCAGCTCCGGCCCGCGATACGAAATGCTGCCATCTGGCAACAACGCCGGAATGGACCGCTTCAACGACCAGCTCCGCGCGAATCCGCAGTACCGCGCGTTCCTGCAGTCGCTGGGCGTCAATCCGAACGGGCCGATCAGGCTAACAGGCCACCAGCGCTCGCGCGCCGAGCAGTTCGTGCGGGCGCAGTTTCCGCAGCTCGCGTCGAAATTCCAGATCGACCCGGCGGGCAATGTCAACACCGACCACGGCCTGTCGACGGCGTGGAGCAATCCGTACTTCCGCTATCCGCTGCTCGCGGCGGGAGCGGTGGGCACGGCTGGCGCGTTGGGCGCGTTCGGCGGCGCGGCGGGGGCTGGTGGCGCCGCTGGCACCGGCGCTGGCGTGTTGCCGTCGTCCTCGTTGGCCACGATGCCGCTCGGCCAAGCGGGCGCGGCCATGGCGGGCACCAGCGCGGCACCGGGCCTCGTGGGGGCGTCCGGTGCGCCGGGGTTCTTCTCGTCGGTGCGCCAGTGGGCGGGGACGCCCGGTGGCCGGGAAGCGATCGGCCTGGGTGGGCAACTGCTCGGCGGCTACATGCAGCACCGCGCGAACAGTCAAGCGGCCGACGACCAGCTCGCCTATCTCCGCGAAGCCCTCGCCGAGGAGCGGCGACGCGACGAGCGGCAGCAGGCGCAATACCTCGAGGAACGCGGTCGGCTGTGGTCGCGGGAGGACGCACGGGATTCGCGCCTCGCCCCGTTCCGCGCCAACGCCGGCCAAGGCTATCGCACGCTCTCAAGCCTCCTTGCGCCACAACCGGAAGTATTTGCCTCGCCCCTTAATATCCCGCGGCGCGATCGCAAGTCGCTCGCCGCCCTGTTGTGAGGATCTGATGGCCCTGCGTTACGACGACTACTACAGCGACCCCATCGGCGGCACGATGGAGACGGATCCGGGTGGGGGGTATTACGGGCCGGACCCGTGGGGACGCCAGTGGGGCGATCCCGACTACGGGATCGATCCGGCTGAATTAGCCGCAGCGCCTACAGGCACTACCGATGTGGCCGATCCGGCACCGGCGCCGGTGCCGAGTCCAGCGCCGACCCCGTCACCGACGCCGGAGCCAACGCCGACGCCGACGCCACCGCCCAGCGAGCCACCAACCTTGGCGTCACTGCTTGGGCAGTATCCCGGCGCGTTCGTGAGACCGGAACGCGCGGCGGCGCTGCCGACGTTTGAGCCGTTCCAGTCCGAGGCGTACACGCCGGGCACGTTCACGGCACCGAGCTGGCAGGACATGATCGAGTCCGATCCAGGCTACGACTTTCGACGCCGAGAAGGCGAGCGTGCCCTGATGAACAGCAAGGCGGCGCAGGGGCTAGCGCGGTCAGGCGGCACGCTCAAGGATCTGCTCGCCTACAACCAGGGCTTTGCCGGACAGGGGTACGGCGACTTCTACGGTCGACGGCGCGGTGAGTTTGAGCTGAACGAAGGCAACCGCTACAACGCCTTCCAGACCAACCGGAATAACAAATTCCAGGACTACACCACCAACGTCGGCAATGCCTTCGCCACATACGGCCTCGCGGATGCCACCGACGACGAGAACTACACGCGCGGCTTCAATGAATTTATGACCGACTACGACATGTGGCGGAAGTCGCAGCAGGACATCTTCGATCGGCTGAAGTGGCAGGCCGAGTTTGATCGGGATTCGGCGGCGCTGTAGTCATGCCATATCAGAGCAACGCGCGGCTGTCGGATCTGCTGATCGAGCAGGGGCGCGTCGTGGGCGACCGGCGGCGGGCGTCCGGGCAGCTCTGGGGTGACGTCGTCCGTGGCGTCGCCGCGCTGCCGGATCGGATCGACGCGCGGACACAGGCGATCGCCGCCGCCGAGATGGGGCGCCGTCAGCAGGAATCGGCGCTCGCCAATGCCGATCTGCAACGGCGCGTGCACGAGGGCACGCTCGCGGGCCAGCGCAGAGAGATCGCGCAAGACGATGCCGCCCGCGCTCTCGCCGCCAAGACGCAGGCGGTGCAGGAATGGCTGGCCGATGTGGCGAGTAATGACGTGCCCGACGTGATGAACGCCGCGTATCGGTCGGGCCGAGATCGGTTGATTCAGCAGGGCGTCTTAACGCCACAAGACGCGCCCGAGTTCTTCCCCGGTCAGAGTTGGGTGCGGTCGCGGATGGCGATGATCCTGCCGGCGACGGAACGGTTCAAGCAGTTGTTCCCTGAACCGGAAAAGGGCGTGGTCCTGCCGCGTGGAGCACGGATTAGCCATCCGGTTACGGGCGACACGATCGCGGATAACCCCATGACGCCGGATGCGCCAACTGTCGGCAGTTTCGAGGATTTCGTCGTGCGACAGTTCGGCCCAAATCCGACCGCCGACCAGATCGCTGACGCTCGCAGGCGGTACCAGCAGGCGGACGACCGGCCACTGGCGCCAATCGTTATTCAGACACCGACAGGTGTGGGCACGCTAGATCGTGGTAGCAACACGGTGCGTCCGGTCACGGACGCGCAGGGCAACGTCCTCGGACCAGCACCGACGGAGGCGCAGCGTAACGAGGCACGGCAGTACGCGAAGGCCGAGCCGATCTTGGCGTCCCTGTCGGATTTATCCGAAAGAATCAACACACAGCAAGGCGCGATCGCGCGGATTGCTGGAGCCGCCGAACGAGCGAAAGCGCAGATCAACCTCAATGACGACGTAGCGGAGTACGAGTCGATCATTTCAGGCTTCACTCCGTTAATCGCACGGGCGCTCGGCCACACCGGCGTCTTGACCGAACAGGACGTTCAAAGCGTCAAGGCGATGTTCCCCCGCCCAGGCGACTCCAAGAGCCTGCGGGACCGAAAAATCGCGCGCATACAGCAACTCATGGGGGCGATTGAGGGCGCCAGCGCAGGTGGATCCGCGACGGGGACGGACGACCGCGATCCACTGAATCTCGGGTTGGGAGGCGCGAGGTAATGGCTGGCGAAGTCTCGCGCGCAGAGTTCGCACAACGGATCAAGGCGCAGTATCCCGTGTATGCGAACGTGCCGGATGACCAACTCGTGACGGCGATGCTTGAAAAGTACCCCGTCTATCGCAGCCAGATCCGTGATGACACCGCGCCGCTTGACCGCGTGCAAACGGCCGCCACGCGCGCGACAGGTATTAGTGCGGCGCCACGCCGTGGAGTGGTCGATCGTGTTCTCGGCGCTGAAGGTCTGCCAGGTATGGCGGTGGGTGCTGTACGCGAAGGTGTGAGCACGGTGGCGCAACTCGGGGATCTGGCGCGGGCTGGGTGGAACGCGGTGGCCCCTGAGGCGTTGGACGTGTCGCGGCCCTATCAGGATCCTGTCAATCAGCGGGGGCTTGCCCCGCAGAACGAGTGGCAGCAACTTGGGATGCGCGCCACGCAGGCAGGCGTCACCATCGGAGGTGGCAACGCTGGACTACGGGGTGTCGCAGCACAGATTCCGAACCGGGCGCGGGCAGGCGCGAACTTCCAAGCGGTCATGGGCTCGGCTGGCAAGGTGCCAGTGGATATTGCGAATGCTGGGAATACGGCGCTCCGCATCATGACGATGGCGGAGCGTGGCGGCACGATGCCCAAGGTGGTGCGCGACTTCCTGCGACGTGCCACCGATCCGCATAAGGGACCGATCGATTACGAGGAGTTGCGTGACTACGCGACCAACATTAGCCGACTTTCAGCGGATGAAACGCGGAGACTGTCGCCGGTCATTCGGCGCGAACTGGGAAATCTGCGCGTCCTGATCAACCACGCCGCCGAGCAGGCGGCGGAGTCAGTCGGCAAAGGTGCCCAGTATCGATCGGCCATGCGTGAGTACGCGCTGCGGTCCAACATCGACGAGACAATCGATGATCTGTGGACCGGCCTGAAGCGTGCGCTCCCGTGGGGCACCGTCACCGCGACTGGCACCTACGTAGGCAATCGGTTATCGGATTTGCTTCGAGACTAGGGGTGCGCCTTCAGAAAGGCGCGCAGCGCCCACACTATGGCAAACATGACGGCAATAGACAGGACGGTGGCCAGCATGTCACCGCCGGTGGCGAGGAAGGTGGCGATGAACACCAGTAATCCAGCCGGCATGGATATCCATTATAGCGCGGAGGTGCGGTAGTGGCCGGTACCGTGATGCCGATCTGGCGTCCGCAGTTTCTGGACGCGAACGGCAACCCGCTGGCGAGTGGGACCGTGGAGACCTTTGAAGCGGGCACCTCCACGCCGCTGGCAACGTATTCGGACTCGGCCCTGAGCGTGACCAATGGCACCACGATCACGCTGAACGCGGGCGGTTTCCCGCAGGTCTCCGGGTCCGAAGTTGGCATCTACCTGTCGCCGCGGGCGTACAAGTTCGTCCTCAAGAACAGTGCCGGGGTGACGCAGCGGACGCTCGACAACGTCTACGCGCTCCAGTCATCCGGCGCGGTGAACGTGGAACTGAGTGTGGTAGCCGGCGTGGACGTCGCCGCTGGCGATCTCGCCTACATCTCCGATGGGTCCGGCGGGCTGACGGCCGGCCGCGCCTACAAGGCCGACGCGGACCTAAGTTACGGCGCCGGTACGCCGATCCTGGGCTTTGTCATTGCGACCGTCAGCGCGGGAGGGACGACCACGCTCCGCGTGGGCGGCGTGGCCGATACGCTCGCGGGTCTGTCGGCAGGATCGACCTACTACGTGAGCGCCACGGCTGGGCAGATCACGAGCACGGCGCCGGCGGGGTATGTGCGGTCGGTGGGCGTGGCGCTGACCTCGACGACGCTCGCCATTGACGTGTCTCCACGGTCGGGCGATCTCGAGCCGATCGCTCTGGTGTGTCAGGGACGCCTCACCGCGACAAGTGGTACGCCAGTAACAACAGGGGACGTCGCTGGCGCCACCGCGATCTATTTCACGCCGTACGGCGGAAACCGAATCGCGCTCTATGACGGCACGGCGTCGTGGCACATCCGCACCTTCAGCGAGATCACGATCAGTCTGGTCGGCCTCACCGCCTCGCGGCCCTACGACATCTTCGCGTACGACAACGCGGGCACCGTCACGATCGAAACGCTGGCGTGGACGAATGCCACCACCCGAGCGACGGCCCTGACGCTACAGAACGGCGTGTATGTCAAGTCTGGCGCAACCACCCGGCGGTACCTCGGCACCGTCTACATCAACGCCTCTGGCGGTCAGACCGATGACACCTATACCAAGCGGTACATCTGGAATTACTACAACCGCGTGGTGCGCGGCTTACGGCGGCTAGAGGATGCGAACTCGTGGACCTATACGACGGCCGCTTGGCGGCAAGCTAACGCCAGTTCGGCGAATCAGGTCGACGTCGTAATTGGGGTCAACGAGACAATCGTGGACCTGCGGCTCTTGGTGCTCTCCTCCAATACCAACGTCATTACTAATAACTTCGCGGGTATCGGTCTGGATTCAACCTCCGCCATTGCCACCGGATCGCTGGCCGCGCGCAACGACAATGCCGTCGCTAATGCGGTGAGTGCGTATGGCGCGCACCTGACAACTGCGCCTGGCGTCGGGTACCACTTCTTTGCGTGGCTGGAATACAGCGAAGCGGTCGGTACGACAACGTGGCGCGGCGATGATGGCGCACCGCTGACGACACAGGCCGGCCTGACCGGCACGGTGGCCTGTTGAACCGGGAGTAACGCATGGCAGCAACGGCGGCGGCACCGCCCGCGCAGACAAAGGAACGTCGGATGGGACTGGCAGCACAGGTAGAAGCCGCAATTAAAGGGGCCGGCGTGCCGATTGTGGGCGTATCGATTGGGGACTCCGCCAGCAAGGCGACCTGGGTGGTGTCGCCGCCGCATCTGCAGAGCGCAGCGCAGCCGACGATCGATGCGTTCAACGCCAGCGATCCGGCGCACGAACAAGCCGAGCTGGATCGGGCGATTGTGGCGGAGTTGGATCGGGGCCGACTCGCCAGCGCCATCGTGTGGGCGGTGATCGACACGTACTCAGCGCCAGCGACGGTGGCGAAGTTTGTTGCGGCGCGTACCAAGATCATCAACGCCTACAAGGCGCGGCCGTGGCTCTGATGAGATCAAGCGGGGAGCCGACGCGCTGCGGCACAGCGCATCGGTCCCCTGAGCGAGTGCCACGCGACCGGGATCGCGCGGTCCTCGCCTAAAGGCCATAACGGCCGGAGTCGGTGCCGCGAACAGGGGCGCGTGCGGGTTTCCGTGCAGGGAAGGGACAGGTGAGGACACGATGTTCCAGATCGACACCACGATTCATCTGTCCGACATCGTCATGGTGGGCGGTGGCATCGTGGCGTTCCTACGGGCCTTTCTGTGGCAACGGGACATCAACCGCGACGTGCTCAGGATTCTCCGCGGCGAGGACGGGACCAACGGGCTCGTCTCGGATATGAAAAAGGTCAAGCACGACGTCTATGAGCGCGGGGGCGTGGTGTCCACGATCGCCCACAGCCTCAACACTCTCTACGTCGGCCTGCAAGCGAAAGGGATCGTGGGCCATGACGAGCGCTGATCGGGATGCGATCCGCCAGCAGTTGGTCGCGCATGAGGGGCTGCGTCTGACGGTCTACAAGTGCTCGGCGGGGTACTTGACCGTTGGTGTTGGCCGAAACCTCGAAGGGCGCGGCATCTCGAAAGACGAAGCGTTCTACCTCCTCGACAACGACATTCGGGCGTGCCTGGACGATCTCGCGACGTTTGCGTGGTTCGGTCGGCTGAACGCCGTGCGCCAGCGGGCGGTACTGGATATGCGGTTTCAGGTGGGATCGGGCGGCTTCCGGGCGTTCAAGCAGATGCTGGCGGCCTTAGAGCGCGGCGACTATGTAGCAGCCGCCGCAGCGGCGCGCGACTCGAAATGGGCACGGGTGGATAGTCCGGCCCGTGCGACGACGGTGACGCGGCAACTCGAAACCGGCGAGGCGTAATGCGATGGGATGGGCACTGCTCACGCATCCTGAACGATTCAAGGCGACATTTCGCCGCCAGTTGGCGCCGCTCCTCGTCGATGAAGCCGCGATCCCAGTGGCGACGTCGCAGGGCTGGCAGGTACTGATCGCTGAGCGCGACGTCAGCCCGCCCAATGTGAACGTCAACGTGCAGAGTAATCCGATCCGTAATGCGGATCATGGAGACGAAACGCCGTGACCTACTGGCATCAATTTCTAGACTCGCTGGATTCCCCAGGCGGCCACATCGCGGTGCTGCTGGCCCTGCTCGCAGCGGGCATTGGCTTCGGAATCATGGAGTTGCACGTCTTTGCGATGGGCGCGCTGGCCACGATTCTGCGACCGGCGCTGAGCAATCACGCGCGACAGAACGGCACAGGAGGATCGGTATGAGGTGGGTGGCCGGGGCACTGAAGTTGTTTCCGTTGATCGTCACGGCGGTCAACGCAATCGAGCGGTTTGCGACGACGAAGAAGGGCAGCGAGAAACAGGACGAGGCGGTGGCGATGGTGAGCGATCTGGTCCCGCTCGTCGAAGCCTCGATCGGCCGCGATGTGGTGAACGACACGGACGTGCAGCAGGCGATCCGGAAGGTGATCGATGCCGTCGTGGCGCTGCAGAACGTCGTGCGCGATGTGGTAGCCCGTCGTGCTGGGGCGGCTGGCCGGTAAGGCCCTCGTGGCGCTCGGCCTCACGGGTGGGCTCCTCACGCTCATCCTGTTAGCCGCCGCCATCCGTCGTACCAGCCTGGCCTACGTCTGGTGGGTCGTGGTGGGAGAGTAGATGCCGACACGCAACCTAGTGATTGTCTCGGACACGCACTGCGGATGTCGGCTGGGGCTGTGCCCGCCCGGCATGATCCGCCTCGATGACGGCGGGGAGTATCGCCAGTCCGACTTTCAAGCCAAAACCTGGGCACTCTGGCGCGAGTTCTTCGACGTGTGGGTGCCGGAAGTCACCCGCGGCGAGCCGTACGACCTGCTCCACAACGGGGACGCGATCGACGGCGTCCATCACGGCTCGACCACTCAAATCTCCCACAACATGAAAGACCAACTCGACATCGCCTATGCGGTCATGGCGCCGGAAGTTGAGAAGTGTCAGGCCAGTGGCGGGACGTACTACCACGTGCGTGGCACACAAGCGCATGTGGGGCAGTCTGGGGTGTACGAGGAAATGCTGGCCGAAAAACTCGGCGCGAAGCCGAACCAGCACGGGCAACACGCGCGATGGGATCTCTGGAAGCGCGTCGGAGAGGCGTTAGTCCACGCGATGCACCACATCGGGACCACGTCGAGTGCCGCACATGAGGCATCGGCGGTCAACGCGGAACTCACGGCGGAATACGTCGAAGCCGCGCGTTGGAATCGCGAACCTCCGGATTTCGTGGTTCGGTCCCACCGGCATCGCTCGATCGCGGTGGATCTCAACTCCGCGAAAGGGTACGCCGCCGCCCTCGTCACGCCGGCCTGGCAGGGAAAAACGCCGTACGTCTGGAAGATCCCCGGTGCGCGCATCAGTGAGCCGCAGTTGGGCGGCGTGCTGATTCGGCAGGGCGATGAGGAGTTCTATTACCGGCGGTGGGTCCGGAGCTTTGACCGCAGCCCTGAGGAAGTATGACGGGGATTACTCGCGACGAGTGGTTGCGCGCGCTGGACGAAGCGGGCGTCCGCTCGAGGGCGGACGATCAGGATGCGCTGACCCAGTACGAATACGCCGACATGATGGGCCTCCCTGTGGCCACAGCGCGCGGGCATCTGAAGGCACTCGTCCGGGTGGGAAAGGCGATTGAAACGACGAAGCGGCAGCAGAACAGCTACGGCCGCCTGATTACGTACAAAGCGTATCGGTTGCGGGGATGACCGTGGCCGATTGGGCAGCGCTGGACGATCTCTGGAACGAGCTGCACAAAGGCAAGGTGTACGAAGTCAGCTTGCGGGCCGACAAAGAGCAGGTCTACGGGTTACAGGAAGGCGACTCCATCTACATCGATCCGCGGCCGGCCGTCTTGGAATACGTGGTCCATGAACTGCTGCATCGCCGGTTCCCGACCTACAGTGAGCGCACGGTGACGCGCCGTGCCCGCGCGCTGGTCGTGAAGATGGACGAGCCGACCAAGGCGCGGTGGTGGAAGGCGTACCAGCGCATCAAGCGCAAAGGGCGCCCGGTCGAGGCAGACGAATGACGCGGCACGCGGATCGGCCCCTGTGCCCGATGTGTGGCGAGGATCGCCCGTCGATGATCGCGACCGACGAGCGCGCGCATCATTGCAACGTCTGCGGCAAGACGTGGCCGGTCGTCACGGTCGTGGCGACGAAGGATCCGCCCCGATGATGCGGGCGCTGGCCTGGGTGGCGGCGGTGGTGGTGATCGGGGCCATGGCGGGTCTACTGTTCGCCAGTTGCGCGAAGGCCGCCCCTGTGCCGCCGGCGCCAGATCCGATCAGCGCCATCTATTTTGATAACGAATGGGGCGGATCCCTCTTGGTGTGCGTGCAGCCGGAGATCCCCACATGGAAGGTCGGCTATCTCTGTACGCGGCTGGAGGATTTGCGGCGGTCGTTGCGGGAGGTGCGCTCGTCGCGTCGCTAGTCGCTCACCATGGGTGCCACGACCGCGCTGGTCAGCACGTCCTGGTCGACGTCGATATTGCCGGCGGATCGTGCGTAGGCGATCGCGGCGTGGTAGCGCTCGGCTTCGGTGACCGTCGCATTGGTGAATGTCGGGTTCCGCATCAGACCGTCCGATACATGCCACAGCCCGAGGGAATGTCCGAGTTCGTGCTGGAATACGGCTGGCACGATGGTGTCGTTACGAAGGCATCGTTCCGCCACGTTCAGCGTGATTCTTCCGGCGACTGCACCGATTAACGCTCGACCGCAGTTGGCGCT
>Ga0196963_10000427_pt1 | contig 39159 bp, 26 predicted proteins | sample S1_5metaG_FD_148600 | JGI IMG/M metagenome (GOLD analysis project Ga0196963, IMG submission 148600) | Soil microbial communities from Anza Borrego desert, Southern California, United States - S1_5 | ecosystem: Environmental > Terrestrial > Soil > Desert | place: USA: California | collected... | reverse complement strand
CGATTCGGTGCGGATGGTCTGCCCGATCGCATAGCCGTGCTGCGGCCCCCACTGCAGTGTCTGAAGAATCAGCATGTCGAGCGTGCCCTGCAGGATCTCCAGACGAGGCCGATAGCGCTTCGGTTCCAAGGATGTAGACAGACTACATCCTTGGGTGTAGGGTGTCTACAGCCTTCGCAGCCTTCAGCCTTCAGCCTTCAGCCTTCGGCCTTCAGCCTTCGGCCAGTCGCCAGTTCGTCAGTTGACAGTTCGGCTTGACTTCACTCTGACAAAATGTAAGATATGCGGCCGATGACTGATCTCCGACTGCCGTCGATGTCGCGGACTGAATCCTTGGTCATGGAACTGCTGCGCGGACGCGAGCGCTACGGCCTCGAGTTGGTGGAGGCGTCGGACGGGTCGCTGAAACGCGGCTCCGTTTACGTCATTCTCGCGCGCATGGAGGAAAAAGGGTTCGTCGAGTCGCGCCAGGAAGAGCGCACGTCCGGTGTCAGCGGCACACCGAGACGCCTGTATCGCGCCACCGCCTACGGCCGCAAAGTGCACGGCGCCTTTACCATGCTGCGGGCCGCGCTCGCGCTCAAACCGGCGGAGGCCGAATGACTTTCCAGGATGGGATAGCGGCCTTCTGCGATCGGTTCCTGTCGACGCGGACCTACGAGTTGATCGTGGCACCGGCGCTTGCGGATGTGGAGTTCGAGAACGCCCTCGGGCGGCGCGGACGATGGGCGAACCGTGGTGCGGTGTTGCGCGCGCTGATGGGTGGCCTAAGCGAGGAGATGCGCCGCGGTTGCGGCAGCTTTTTCAAGCTCACGCTGGTCTCGGTCTGCTACTACGCGTTTCCCGCCGCCATGGCCGCACGGTTCTTCAAGAGCTGGGACGATTACCTCATCGCCATCGCCGTCGTGATGATGCTGGCGCTGGTGCCCGTGATGGTGTGCTTCTGGCCGGCGCGACGCCCGGCTCAATCGAGCGACTGATCGTGGCGGAACTCCACGCGCGGAATCTATCGAAGCAGTTCTCGGGCATCCGCGTCGTCCACGGCGTGTCGCTGACACTGCGGCCCGGCGAAATTCTCGGGTATCTCGGACCGAACGGATCCGGCAAGACCACGACCGCCAGGATGATTGCCGGCCTGCTCGAGCCGTCGTCCGGGATCGTCGAATATGCGGGTGCCGACATTCGCGACGACGTGATCGGTTTCCATCGCTGTCTTGGCTATGTGCCCGAGGAGCCGTATCTCTATCCGTTCCTGTCGGGACGCGAATACCTCGAGCTGGTGGGCCGATTGCGCGAGGTGCCGGAGCGGCTGCTGGCATCGAAGATCGACGGATTCCTGCAGCTCTTCAACCTGACGCCGGCGGCCGATCAAAGCATCGCGTCGTACTCGAAAGGGATGCGGCAGAAGATTGTCGTGTCGGCGGCGCTGCTGCATGATCCCGCCATCGTCATTTTCGACGAGCCCGAGACCGGACTCGACGTCGCCACGACGCTGATGCTGCGGCACCTGGTCCGGACACTGGCCGCCCGCGGCAAAGCGATCATGTACAGCTCACACATCCTCGAAGTCGTCGAGCGCGTCTGCGATCGCGTGATTGTCCTGGACCAGGGCGCGGTGGTTGCCAACGATTCGATCGAACGCGTGCGCGCCTTGTCGGCGCGCGCCTCGCTCGAGGGGGTGTTCGCGCAGCTGGTGATACAGAACGACCCGGAAACCGTGGCGCGGGAGCTCGCTGATGTCGCTGCGCGCCGCGCCTGACGTGCCGCGCCGGCCGGCGAGCGCATACGCGTTGCTGACGCGTTTGTTCCTGCGCCAGTTCCTCGAAAACGATCTGGTGTCACCCGATGCGGACCGCTCGCAGACCCTCGCCGTCGTCGGGTCGACGGTCATTTCGCTGACGCTGTTCATCAGCATGTTCATGTCCGCGCCCTACGCGATGTCGGCCTATGTGCCGGGACAGGCTGCGGTCCTCACGCTCAACGACAAGTTTTTCTATATCTCGCTGGCGATGCTGGTCACCGCGCTGGTGGCGGCGGCGCAGTGGGATGCGCTCGCGCTCGATCCGCGGGACACCGCCATCCTCCAGCCGCTGCCGGTGCGGCCGGCGACGCTGCGGCTGGCAAAGCTGAGCGCCGTCGCGGTGCTGGGCGGCGCAGTGGCGATCGCGGTGAATGTGTTTCCGACGTTGGTGTTTCCATGGATGCTGGCATTCAGCGTGCCGCAAATGACGCCCGGCCAGCTGCTGCAATTGATGGTGACGCATGCGGTGGTGACGACACTCGCGGCGGTGTTCGGCTATCTCACGGTCATCGCCGTGCGTGAGTCGGCGAGCGCAGTGCTGGGTCCCGGATTATTCAGTCGCGTCTCGCCGGCGTTGCAGACATTGACGATCGTCACGCTCGGCGTCGGCTTGTTGTTGCTGCCGATCATCTCGACGCGTGTCGCGCAGCGCGGATTCACCGGCTGGCGCGTGGCGCTGCCATCCGCCGCATTTCTCGGGCTCTACGAAACGGCTACAGACGGCTTCATCGCGGAATTACCGCGACGCCCGATGACGCCGTCGCAGGCGGCTCGCGATCGCGCCATGACTGCGATTTACGACGAACGGCGCCCGTGGTTCGCGCCGCTGTCGCGGCGCGCGCAGGTGTTGCTCACTTCGGTCGCCGCGGCCGTTGCCCTGGCGACGGTGCTGAACGCGTTGCGCCGACCCGCCGCCTGGCCGGCGCCGCGGCGGCGCCGCCGTTCGATGCTGGCGGCGCTGGCGCCGTTGCTGTTCGCCGGCAATCCGGCGGCGCGCGCCGGGTTTGATTTCGCGGTCGCGACGGTGTGGCGCAGCAAAGCGCACCGGCTGACGCTGGCGTGCGCCGCGGCCGTCGGTCTGGCCGCGGTATTTGTGGCGCTGTCGGGTGTGGACCTGTCGGCGGACGTCATCCCGGCGCGGCTGCTGCTGATCCAACCGCTGTTGTACGGCACGCTGCTGGTTGGTTTCCGTCATCTCGTTCGGGTGCCGGCGGAATTACGTGCGAACTGGGGGATTCGGCTGGCGTGGCAGGGTCGGGTCAACGGTTTTGCCGAGGGCGTGAAGGCCGCTGCGATGCTGACCCTGGCACTGCCCGCGATTGTCGTGGCGATGCCGCCGATAGCGGTGGTCGCGGGGCTGCCGTTCGCTCTGGCGCATGCCGCCCTCGGAGTACTCGGCGCCGCCATCGTCCTGGAAGCGCTGATGCTGTCGTACGCGAAGGTCGCGTTCACGTGCAGCTACTTGCCGGGCAACAACCTGAAAGCGTTGGCGCCGATTTATGCCGGCGTGTTTCTGATTGGCGCCGCGCAGTTCGCGCAATTCGAGCTGGCGATCCTGACCGGCGATGGCCGCATGACCCGGATGCTGTTATTGCTGGCCGTGTTGGCCGGCCTGCGGTTTGCCTCGACCCGGCGGCGGATCGCCGCCGACGTCGACTTCGACGAAATGCCCGTCACCTACCAACAACTCGGACTCTACAAATGAAAAGGGCCGGCGGTGTTCCGCCGGCCCTCGTGTCGCCATCGTGCTCGCTAATGAGTGACTTGTTCGGTCTTCGCCTTCTTCAACCCCTGAATCTGCAGCACCGGGGCGGCCGGCGCCTCCTTGAGCACGTGTTGCCGGTACAGCTTTTCCATCTCCTGGTGCTTGCGGAGCTCGTCGGGCGTCATGTCCTTTTTCTTGCGCGCCGCGATCTTTTCGTCGCGCGCGTTCTTGGCGATGCCCAGCTTGTCGAGATCCGTCTGCGCGCCGGCGGCGACCGCCTCGGGATTCAACTTCAGCGAATGCTCCGTTGACGACAGCGGCACGTGCTTGTTGCCGGCGAAGATCTCATGGCGGCCGTGCTCTTCGTACCACTTGGTCAGCGTCGCCGTCATGTGCATCTTCTCGATGATGTTCCGCCAGCCGATGCCGGTGTTGTAGGCGCAGAAGGAGATTTCACCCATCTGCGTGGCATAGGGAATGATGCACATCTCGGTGCGGCGGAAGTCGTAGTTGAACAGGTCCTGGAACCACATGCCGGCGATGAACAGGAAGTTCCACCGATCGGCGCGGCGCCGCTCGATGTCGTCCTTCGAGCGGTTGCCGTCGACGCGGCCGTACTTGCCCTGCCGCGCGGCCTTGGTCGCGCCGAAAGTCTTGTCGAATTTCTTCAGCAGGTCGGACAGCTTGAAGTGCGTCGGCGCCTTGAATGAGTTGTAGTTGCGCGCCAGCGCCAACGCCATGCCGATCACCGTCAGCATCCGGCCGCGCGCGGCGTCGTTGATCTGCGCCACGTCCTGCGCGAGACGTTCGGCGTTCAGGAACGCGGTCACCGGCACCGCTTCCTTGGTTTCCTTGTCGATCATCACGGCCATGCCGACGCCGCAGTTCGGGTGGCAGCCGCACGTCACGTTGCCGAATTCCTGCTCCGGGCCCTTCGCCATGTCGGCCCAGTCGGTGAACGTGCCCATGAACGAGATCGGGAACCAGTCGCGCGTCGGTTCGCCAAGCCCGGTCTGATTCTTGACGTCGTGGGCGAGGTGCGACAGCGTGTAGCGCTGCGCGGCGCGGCGTTCCGGGGTGACCTCTTCGTCGCGGCCGGTGAAGCTCACCGGCTGAAACGACAGGAAGTTGATCTTCTTGGGATTGTCGAGCGCGAACTCGATGACGCGTCCGACCTGTTCGTTGTTGACGCCATTGACGATGGTGATGACCGGGACGATGTCGACGCCGGCGTTGTAGAGATTCTCGATGGCGCGCAGCTTGACGTCGAACAGGTTGCCGACCCGGCGGTGCGAGTTGGCCGCGTTGCCGATGCCGTCGAACTGCAGGTAGGCATAGCGCAGGCCGGCTTCGGCCGCCGCTTTCGCGAAATCAATGCTCTTCGCGAACTCGATGCCGTTAGTCGCGGCCTGGACCGAGTTGTAGCCGACCTTGCGCGCGTAACGCACCGCGTCGAGGAAGTACGGCGACAGCGTCGGCTCGCCGCCGGAGAACTGCACGGACATCTGCCGCCGCGGCTTGATCGTGATGGCGTTGTCGAGCACCGTCTTGATGTCTTCCCAGGTCAGCTCGTGGACGAACCCGACCTGGTTGGCGTCCATGAAGCACGGGTCGCACATCATGTTGCAGCGATTGGTGAGGTCGACGGTCAGCACGGCGCCGCGGCCGTGCTTGATGGTGCTGCTGCCATGGTTGTGCAGCTTCTCGTCGTTGTGCGCGCGGATGTCGCGCCCGGGGAACACTTCCTCGAGATGTTTGAAGAACGCCGTATCGATCGCCATGACGTCTTCGAAGTGCCCGTGAATCGGGCAATCCTTGATCATCACGATCTTCCCGTCACGCTCGTCGATCGTCGCTTTGATCTCGCCGACCTTTTCGTTGAGCAGCGTCTCGAGCGGCCGCGTGCCGTCGAGAATGGCCTGCCGCGCTTCACGCACGCACGTCGGACACAGCGAATCCGTCTGCCGCGGCCAGCCCAGTGGCGGCTTGGTCTTCTGGTACGACTTCGGAATCGGCTTGTCCGACCACTTCGGCGTCATCGCCGGTCCCGGATTAATCTTGTTCAGCTGCGAAAAGACCTGCCACAGACCGTTGGCGGCGATGGCGAGACCCTTTTCCGCATATTTGATTGGCGCGTGCATGAACGCTCTCCTCTGCTAAGTGCTTGACTGGCTTGTATTTTAGAGATTTCCAGCACAGCCTTGCACGGAAGTCAGCGTTCGGGCCATATCGCGGGGTGATTGGGCAACAGAGATAGGTGAACGGCCAATATCGGAGCTAAACAGTCGGTGATAGTGGCAGGTGCCACCCGCGAACGCGGGGGAGTCGGCGACGAGGGAAGGCGGATATCATGCCGCGTGCGCTGTTTTATTGGCTCTTCCGTAGTCGCCCTGTCGTGCATCGCCGCACTATCCGCTCAACGTCCGTCGCCGGCCGTTGAGGTCATCGCCCTGACCAACGCCTCCGTCGTCAACGTGCGTTCCGGGGCTATCCAACGCAACGCCACGCTGGTTCTGCGGGGCGGTGTCATCGACAGCATTGCGACCGCGGCACCTGCCGGGGCGCGGGTCATCGACCTGCGCGGACGGTATGCCGTCCCCGGACTGATCGACGCGCACGTCCACATCGCGTCGCTGCCGCAGATGCGCGCCGCACTCGAAAGCGGCGTCACCACGGCGCGCAGCGCCGGTGTCGCGCATTTCGCGGATGTCGGCCTGCGCGAACTGGTGAAGCAGGGTTTCGTCGCCGGGCCGGAGATGGTGGCCGCGGGGTATCACGTGCGGCCGGGCATCGCCGCGGAGATGTTCCTCGACTTTCCCGATCTTGGCGACTTGCTGACGCCGCCAGGCGCCGGCAGCGCCGACGGCTTGCGCCGCGCCGTGCGCGCCAACCTGTCGCGTGGAGTCGACTGGATCAAGACCAACGCCACCGAGCGCGCCGGGACGCCGGATACCGATCCACGGCGGCAGCTGTATTCACAGGAGGAGCTGCGGATCCTGGTCGTCGAGGCCGGCGCCAAGAACATTCCGGTGATGGCGCACGCGCACGGCGCGGAAGGCGCCGACGCCGCGGTGCGGGCCGGCGTTCGCAGCATCGAGCACGGCACCTATCTGTCGGATGACACGCTGCAGATGATGGCCAAGCAGGGCACCTATTTCGATCCCACTGCTGACATCGTCAACGATCTGGCGGCGCCGGGCGGCGACTACGATCACGCCGGATTGCAGCGGCGCGGCGAAATGATGCGGCCGGTGTTGCGGGCCGCCATCGCGAAGGCGGCGAAGCTTGGAGTCAAGATCGTCGCCGGATCGGATACCGGCTATGGCCCCAATAGTGTCGCGCGCGTCTCACGCGAGGCGACGGAGCTGGTCGGCGCCGGCTTGACGCCCTTGCAGGCACTGCAGGCGGCGACGATCGTCAATGCGGAGATGCTGCGGTTCGAGAAGCGGATCGGCGCGCTCGAAGCCGGATTCGAAGCCGACGTCCTCGTCGTCGACGGCAATCCGCTGGAAGACATCAGGGCGTTGCTCGATCCGTTGCTGGTGATTAGCAACGGCAGGATTGGGTTGGATCGACTCTCGTTCGGGAAATAACGCACGTGCGAGCCAGGCGCCCGCGCCGGCACCGCTAGGAGAAATCATGAAGAACATGTGGGCTTTGTGTATGTGTATCGTGCTCGCGCCGATGGCGGCGTGGGCTCAGTCGGAGCAGCATCAGCATTCAGGCATGGCGCCGAAAGACTACGGCACCGTCAATTTCGAAACCTCGTGCAGTCCCGCAACCAAGGCGAAATTCAACGAAGCGGTCGCGCTCCTGCACTCGTTCTGGTTTCAGGAATCGCGCGACGCATTCAACGAGGTATTGAAGACCGACGCCAATTGCGCGATCGCGCATTGGGGCATCGCGCTCACCTATTGGGGCAACCCGTTCGCGGGCCAGCGTTCGCCGCAGACGATTGCGAACGGCAAGGCGGCGATCGACAAGGCGCTGTCCACCGGATCGCCGACCGCGCGCGAAAAAGGCTATATCGACGCCGTCGCCATTCTGTTTTCGAGCAGCGATGTGACGACGCAGCGTCAGCGGATTCTCGATTACGAAAAGGCGACCGGACGCGTATCGGTCGCAAACAAAGACGACGTGGAAGCGCGGATCTTCTGGGCGCTGGCAGTGGCGCAGGCCGCCTCGCCGACGGACAAGACTTACGCGCGCAACCTGCAGGCCGCGGAGATGCTCGAGCCGCTGGCCAAGCGGCTGCCGAACCATCCCGGCGTCGCGCACTACATCATTCACGCCTACGACGTGCCGGCGCTGGCGGCGAAGGCGCTGCCGGCGGCACGCAGCTACGCGGGGATTGCGCCGGTCGTGCCGCATGCGCTGCACATGCCGTCGCACACGTTCACGCGGGTCGGCTACTGGAAGGACTCTGTCACCAGCAACGAGAAATCAGCCGAGATCGCGGAGAAGACCAACGGCATCGGCGAGGCGATGCATGCCCGCGATTACATGACCTACGCGTTCCTGCAGATGGGCATGGATACGCAGGCGAAAGCCAACATGGACCACGTCATGCGGCTGGCGCAGTCGGGTGCCAGCGGGACCCAGGGCGCAGCGGGCGCGGGTCCCAACACGTTTGCGATGGCGGCGATCCCGGCGCGCTACGCGATGGAACGCCAGCAGTGGGCGGAAGCGGCGGCGCTCGAGCCGCGCCCGGCTCCCGCCACGCCGTACACCGAGGCGATCACTCATTTCGCGCGCGCGATCGGCGCAGCGCGCGCGGGCCGTCCCGTCGAAGCCGCGAAAGACGTGGAAAAACTGGCGGCGCTTCGTGACCGCGAGATCGAGATGAAGGACGAGTATTGGGCGAGTCAGGTCGACATTCAGCGGCGCGGCGCAGATGCGTGGGTGATGTACGTGCAGGGCCGCAAGGCCGAGGCCTTGAAGCAAATGCGCGAGACCGCCGACATGGAGGATCTCACCGACAAGGCGGCGGTCACGCCGGGACCCATCGCTCCGGCACGTGAGCTGCTCGGCTACATGCTGCTCGAGAACAATCAGCCCAAGGAAGCGCTCGTCGAGTTCGAAGCGGTGATGAAGAAGGAACCGAATCGCTTCCTGGCCATTTGGGGCGCCGGCAAGGCGGCCGAAGCGGCCAAGCAGACCGGTAAGGCGAAGACCTATTTCAAGCAGTTGGTCGAGATGTGCAAAGACGCGGGCACGGAACGGCCCGAGCTGCAGTACGCAAGGAAGATGGCAAATTAGAACATTCGCTCGGGAGACGCCTCCGTCTGGGGGCGTCTTCCTGGCGGAATGTAAGGTCTTGGGAGGTTACCGCAGCGGCAAACGCATGAAGGTCGGCCTGCCCAGGCGCCGGCGTGAAAACTCGACGCGCACGTAGCTGTAGACCAGCGCAACCGCAAGATGATCCCACGTCAGTCGCGCGCTCGACCAGGAATGAAGCGCGCCGTCAAACGTGTAGATCAGGCACAGAAGCACACCGATCTCGGCAAAGATCGCGAGGACCAGGAATTTCATGTTTTTTGGTTAGACGCATCTTGCCACAAACCTGTTCTCACGCACAGTGCTTCGTCACAAATTTTTTCAGGCGAGCCAACGCGTCGGCGACCGTCGCCTCGCTGGATGCAAAGCAGACACGAATGTAGCCTTCGCCGTCGCGGCCAAACGCGATACCCGGCGCCAGCGCGACGCCGGTGTCCTGCACAAGCGCGGCTGTAAATGACGTGCTACTGGTGATGGCGTCGAAGCGGGGAAACGCGAAGAACGATCCTTGGGGTTCGGGCAGCGTCACGCCGGGCAGATCGGCGAGCTCGCGCTGCACCTGATCGCGGCGCTGCCGGTAATGGTCGCGAAGCTCCGCGATGTACGGCTCGCCGTCACGAAGGGCGACGATCCCCGCCTGTTGCACCATCGCCGTCGGATTCGACGTGATGAATTCGACCGCCTTGTACAGCGTCTTGATGACCCGCTCGTCAGCCTGCACCCAGCCGAGACGCCAACCGGTCATGTTGTAGGTCTTCGAGAAACTGTTCGTGACGATCACGCGCTCGCGGTTCAGGCGCGCCAACGACGGTGCGAGGGCGTCACGCGACGCGGCCGCGCTGCCCCGCGGCGGGTAGAGCAGCCGCTCGTAAACTTCGTCGGCCAGGATGACGAAGTCGTGCCGTTCGGCAAGTTCGACGAGCGCGCGCTGTTCGGCTTCTCCGATGACCCACCCTGTCGGGTTCGACGGACTGTTGACAATCAACAGGCGCGTGCGCGCATCGATGGCGTCGCGTACCCGATCGAGGTCCAACACGAACCGGGTGCCTGCAAGCGCCAGCGGCACCGGCCGCGGCTCGGCGCCGGACATGACGATCGCGTTGGCGTAGAGCGCGTACGCGGGGGAGATGAACACGGCGTTGTCGCCGTTGCCGACCAGCGCCCGGATCACTGCGTAAATAGCCAGCGTCGCTCCGGTCGTCGCCATGATCTCGGCGGCGGTGTAACGGACGCCATGCAACTCCGCGATCTTGTCGGCGATGGCCAGTCGCAATTCGGGGTAGCCGGCCGTGTGCGTGTAAAAGGTGTGGCCGTCCCGCGCGGCGCGATCGAGCGCGTCGCAGATGAACGGCGGCGTCGGCAGGTCGGATTCGCCGTAACACAGCTTCAGCGAACCCGGCATGCTTTCGGCGACCGTGGCAATGCGGACCAGCGGTGATTCCGCAACGTTCAGGAATTCTTCTCGAAGCCGCACGCCGGAATTCTAGCCGTCATGACGATACTGCCGGACATGAATCCTGACACACCCGTGCCTCGACAGAATCGGCTCGGCTCGCTGCGAAGTTGTCTGCGTTGTCCCTCCTCGACTGCTCATGGCGTCAAGCCCGGCGCTGATCGCTGTGAAGCCGCGAAGGCAGCTGATCGCTCACGGTTGGAGCAGCATTGCTCCGGCGATCTCGCGCGCAAGTTTTGCCGCCACTGAGGCCGTCATGCCTCCCAGGTCCTGTGACGGATTGCATTCGACGATGTCGGCGCCGACGATTGGGCCGGGGAGAGTATGAATCATGCTGATCACATCGCGAACGCTGAGACCTCCAGGCTCGCGATGCGAGACGCCCGGCGCGAAGGCCGGATCGAGCCCGTCGAGATCGATCGACACATATATCGGGCCTCGTGTCGACGGGCGCGCCCCCGCCGCGAACTGCTGCATCTCGATTGTCTCGACGCCGAATCTCGTGATCTGATCGCGCTGATGCGGCGTCAGGGTGCGGATGCCGACCTGCACCAGCCGGCCGCACAACTGTTCCTCCATGATCCGTGCGAACGGACAGGCGTGCGAACAGCGATCGCCCTCGAACGCATCATAGAGGTCGCCGTGCGCGTCGACATGCAGAATCGTCAGCGCGCGATGGCGCGTCGCAATCGCCCGCATGATCGGATACGTGATCGAATGATCGCCGCCAAGGACGATCGGCCCGAAACCGGCCGCGAGGGCACGCTCGACGGCGTCCTGGATCTGCGCGCGCGCGGTGGCGGCGTCTTCGGCAATCGCCAGATCGCCCGTATCAGCGAGGTGTGAGAGATCGGCGCCGCGCTCGGTGAACGAATTGCCGGCCGCGGAGTGAATGGCGGCGCGGATCAGCGGCGGCGCCGCGGCCGCGCCACGCAGGAACGAGGAGCTCGCGTCGTACGGAACGCCGATCAGTTGCGGCCGTGGCATGCGCTATCTCAGCGAGACGCGTCCAGCCGCTGTTCAAAAACCCGCTGTCCAGCGCTGTTGATCAGCGACACCGTCAACGCCCCCGACTGCGCGTCGGCTTCGATCACGCCAAAGAACTGCAGGCCCTCGGCCGGTGACCGATTGGGTTTGAGGTTCTGCGGTGTGCCAGTGAAGCGCACTTCGGGACCAAAGGTGGCATCGAGGCTGCCCGGCGCGAACGTGCCGGCGTGTGCCGGTCCCGCAATGAATTCCCAGAACGGCTCGAAGTCCTTGATCGCGGCCCGTTGCGGATCGAAATGGTGGGCCGCGCAATAGTGAACGTCGCCGGTAATCCAGACGACGTTGCGGATGTTGCGGCGCTTGAGCCCGGCCAGCAGAGTCGCGATTTCAATCTCGCGGCCGCGCGGCGGACCGGCATCGCCATTCGCCGCGGCCTCGTGCCGTCCGGGTTGGTGGGCAACGACGACGCCGAGTGGCATGTCCGCTGCGACGATTTTCCAGGTCGCCGTCGAACGCGTCATCGCGTCGAGCAGCCAGGCGATTTGGCGGCGGCCGAGGAATGCCGTGTCGTCGCCGGCGGCCGTCTGCAGGTTGTTGCTGTTGGCGCCGCGATAACTGCGCATGTCGAGCGCAAACACTTCGACGAGCGGACCGCATGGCACCGACCGATAGACGAGCGCGTCGGCGCGACGCTGCATCGTGATCGGGTACTGCTCGAGAAAGGCCTGGCGGGCGCGTGATGCCAGCACCGCGACGCGCTTTTCCGAATAGGGCGAATCGGCCGCGAGGACCTGTTGGTGATACCAGTTGTCGCGAACTTCGTGATCGTCCCACATCGTGATGTGCGCAACCTCCGCCGCAAAGCGCCGGTAGTGCGCGTCAAGGCGGTTGTAGAGATGGTTGCCGCGAAACTCCTCGAGGGTCTCGGCGACCTTCGCCTTCGCCGGCGTCACGATGTTCTTCCACACCGTCCCGTCGTCCAACGGTACCTGCTCGTGCAGCGGCTGGTCTGCGTAGATGGTGTCGCCGACGTGAACGAACAGGTCGGGATTCGCGTCGGCCATCGTCTGGAACAGGCGCATGCCGCCACGCGCCGGATCGATGCCCCACCCTTGTCCGCAGACATCGGCCGACCACGCGATGCGTAACGGCGTGCCTGGCGCCGGTTCGGAGCGGAAGTGACCCTCGATCGGCTGGCTGCGCGCGTTCCCGTTTTCGATGGTGACGCGATAGAAGATGTCCTGACCCGTGCGCAAGCCGCCGATGCGCGCGCGTGCGGTAAGGCCGGTTTCCGGAGTCGCGAGCGTGCCGCGGACACGCGTCGCATTCGCGAATCGGGAGGTCGTCGCGTACTCGACGATCATGCGCCCTGGGCGATCGGCATGCGCCCAGACGATTGCGCCATCGCGGCCGAGCGGGCCGGCGGCGACGCCGGCATCGATCACCGGCCGCTCGCGCGGCGAGGTGACGATTGCCGGCGCCTGCGCGCGGAGCAGCGCCACGGCGCCCAGTTGCTGTAGGAACGTGCGGCGCCGCACCGTTACACCTGCGCCACGCTGTTCACTCAGAACAGGTACTTGAGGCCAAGTTGGACGACCCGGCCATCCTCGGCGGTGGTGATTTGGCCGAACGTCGCGGAGCCGAAGGTGCCATTGGGCTGCCCGAAGCGCGGCTGGTTGAGGATGTTGAAACCCTCGATGCGCACCTGGATGCGATGGCGCGTGGCGAAGTCGAAGTTCTTGAAGATCGACAAGTCGGTCCGCTGAAAGCCCGGTCCGCGGACGGTGTTGCGTCCGGCGTTGCCGGGGCGCTCCCCGGTTTGCGCCAGCGTCAGCGCCGTAAAGCACGAGGTGTTGAACCACTGCGCGGTGGTCTTGGGTCCATCGTTGGCGTCGCACGTCATGTCCGGCCGCGACGTCATGTAGCGGATGTCCTGCACGGCACCCTGCGTCACGCTGAGCGGGAATCCGGTCTGCGCCTGATAAATGCCGTTCAGTTGCCAGCCCCCGGCCAGTTGCCTGACGATCGTCGCTGCGCGTTCGAGCGACGGCAATTCGTAGCCGAAGCTGACAACGAAACGATGCCGCGCGTCGAACAGCGCCGGACCTTTCTCGAATGCGAGAGCGCGCTGAATGCTGGCCTCATCACCCTGCACCACCGGCAGCACGGGCCGCGCCTCGCCGCCGATGTTCAACCCGGACACGTGATCGGTGGTCTTGCCGAGCGTATAGCTGGCGAGGAAGTTCAGGCCGCGTGTCGGCAGCATGCGCAGGCTGGTTTGCAGCGAGTCGTACCAGGACTTCGCCACCGGGAAGGTCGGTCGCACCAGCGCGAACGCCGGCATCAGTCGAGCGCCACGCGTGGTTTGCCCGGGGGTATACACGCCCGGATTCACTTCCATGAAGATCGGCAGGTTGTGGCCGCGCGATCCGACGTACGAGACTTCCGCGCCGAGGCGCGCCAGCAACTGGCGCTGGACGCCGGCGTTGAAGTGATAGGCGTACGGCGACTTGAAATCATCGCCCCACCCGATGATCGTCAGTGACGGCGGGAACGGATTCGGCGGGCCGGCGACAGCAGCGAGCGGGTCGGCGATCGTGATCGGCGCCGGCGTGTTGAGCTCGATCAGCGGCGTGAAAGGCGGTGACAGCACGCCGCTCTGGAAGAAGTCGCCCTGGCCGGCGAGCGCGTCGTAGAACACGCCAAACGCCGAGCGAATGCTGGTGCGGCCATCGCCAGCGGGATCCCAGGCCACGGCGAACCGCGGCGCGACGTTGTTCTTGTCGGTCGGCACGATCCCGCGCGGGACGCCGGGATCGCCCGGATAGACCAGGCCGGCGGGCGCAGCCGGGTATCGCTGCGATCGGCGGCCGGTAACGAAGCCGGAAATCGCGTCGTTCTTGTCGATGAACGGCGTCGGCAATTCATAACGGACGCCGAGGTTCAGCGTCAGATTCGAATTGATCCGGAATTCGTCCTGCGCGTAGCCGGCAAACAGCCAGCCATAGCCGTCCTGGACGGCCTGCTGCGTGGTCGCGCGCGCCTGCGCGGGCAGGCCAAGCAGGAAATCCGCTGCGGCGTTGCCGGTGATGCCGCCGCTGAATGTCAGGTCGCCGTTCGGGCGATTGATGAACGCGATCTGCATCGCCTCGCGTCGCACGTCGGCGCCGACCTTCATCGAGTGGCGTCCGGTGATCCATGTCAGATCGTTGGCGGCCTGCCAGACGTGATTGACGCGGTTCACGAACGGCTGTTGCGGATCGCCGAGCGCAGCGTTGCCGCCGCCAAAGAAGCCGGTCACGACGATGGACGGCAAGCCGGCGGCGATGGGATTGGTATGCGCGAAGTTGATGCCGTAGTCTCGCGGATTCAGGCCGCTGGTCACCGCCGGGTTGGCCGTGATGCGATTCACCGAGACGCGCGCCTGGTTGATGAGGCGCGAGCTGATCACGAAGTTGTGCGAAAACAGCGCATCCTGCAAGGTCGCGAGCGCGCGCTGGTCGACCGGCGCGATGATCCGGGGCGTCGCGCGATTGGTGGCGCTACGCATGTAGCGTCCCAGCAGCGACTGCCGCGATCCGAGTTGGTAGTCGAGGCGAACGCCGAACTGATCGCGGACGTCCTTGACCGTCGGAGACACGATGTAGCGATTGCCGGCGGCGTTCGGCAAGGGCACGAAGTCGTTCAGCAGTTTGGCCGCCGCCGGGCTGATGCGGGCTGCGGGGATGATGTTGCCCGGGAACGGCTGGCCGGTGAGCGGGTCGCGAATGGGCGCTCCGCCCGAGAAATCGCCGTTGCGCTGCGCCTGTGACAGCACCAGCACGTTCTGGGTGATTCCGCTGTCGTTGCGATAGCCCTCGTAGAACCCGAACGCGAAGAGCGTATTGCGCACTACCGGGCCGCCGAGCGAAGCGCCAAACTGGTTCTGCTTCAACTCGGGTTTCGGCTGGGTCTGCGGCGCGAAGTAGTTGCGCGCATTCAACGCGTCGTCCCGGTTGAATTCCCAGACCGCGCCCGACAGCGTGTTGCTTCCGGACTTGGTCACGACGTTGACCACCGAGCCGGCGTTGCGCCCGTATTCAGCGGCAAACGCGTGGGTGAGAATCTTGAACTCCTGTATGGCGTCCGGCGGCGGACGCAGGACGAAGCCGGTGTTGAACGTGTCGTTGTTGGTCGCGCCGTCCATCAGGAAATTGTTCGACTGGTTGCGCATGCCGTTGACGTTGAAGCCGCCGGTGGCGTTGCCGAAGCCGCCGGGCGTGGCATCACCGGACTGTCCGCCCAGCGCGCCCGGTGGTGCGACGACGCCCGGAATCAACGTGCCGAGCTGGGTGAAGTTGCGGCCGTTAAGCGGCAGGTCGACGACTTTTTGTTCGTCGATGACGATGCCGTGCGTCGCGTTGCTGGTTTCGACGAGCGTGGCCTCGGCCCTGACCGTGATGGTTTCGCTGAGTTGCCCGACTTCCAGCTGAAACGCGACTCGCGCGGTCTCCGTGACCGCCACGCGCACGCCATCGCGCTGCGAGGTGCGGAAGCCCTGCAGCGACGCTCTGACGGTGTAGGTGCCGGGAGCCAACAGCGGAATCGTGTACAAGCCGTCGCTGCCGCTGACCGCGGATCGGGTAGCGCCCGTCGCGCTGCTGACGGCCTCGACGGTCACGCCGGGAAGCACGCCGCCGGAAGAGTCGGTGACGATACCGTTGATCTGGCCGGTTGCTTGTGCAAACGACGACGGCACGAACGCGACGAGGAATATTGCGGCAATGATCACGCGCTGCATGAACGACCTCCTGCTGGCCCTGTCAGCCTGGCGAGCTGTTTACATTCCAGGCGGTGTAAATCTGCCGTCGGCGGCAAGCCAGCCGCCGTCGGCGTAAAGGATAGTGCCGGTGACGTAACTCGCCGCATCCGACAGCAGGAAAACGGTCGGTCCGGCCATCTCCGACGCCTGCGCCCAGCGGTTCATCGGGTTCTTCATCGCGTAGGCGTTGTACCACTCGGCGTTCTGCTTGATCGGCGCGGTCAACGGCGTCTCAATCACGCCGGGACCGACCGCGTTGACGCGGACGCCTTTCGTGCCCCACTCGGTCGCGGCGGTTTTCACCAGTTGCAAGATGCCGGCTTTGGTCATCGAGTACACCGACTGGCCCGGCTCCGTCACGATCGAGCGAATCGACGAGAACAGCACGATGCTGCCGTGGCCTTGACCCACCATCACGCGGCCGACGGCCATCAGGACGTTGAAGTTGCCGCGCAGGTTCACCTGCACGACGCGATCGAATTCCTCGCCGGTGTAATTGAGGATCGGCTTTCGAACGTTGATCGCGGGCGTGCACACCAGGCCGTCGAGCCGATTGTGCCGCGATGCGGCGTCGGCGATCGCGTCTCGGACCGACACTTCGTCGGTGATATCGACGGTTCCGCCGTGTGCCTCGCCGCCGTCAGCGACGATTCGCGCCGCCGTTTCCTCCGCGAGATCGCGTTTCACGTCGACGCACGCCACCACCGCGCCCAGTTGCGCGGCGCCGATGGCACAGGCCTGGCCGATGCCCGAGCCCGCGCCAATCACCATCACTGACTTACCTTCCAGGCTGAATAGGTTCTTCACTCGCTGTCCTCGACGGGCCGCGCTATTTTTTGAGGTCGCGCGCGGCGGGAAGGTTTGGCAATCCGGTGGCCTCGGTGGCAGCGCGGACAATCGCGCGGGCCATCACGTCGGCCGCCAGAGCGCCGATCTGGGTGAGGTTGACTTCGCCGGTCCATCGACCGGTGGCCAACGCGAACACGGTGTCGCCGTCGCCCATGGTATGCGCCGGAAAGATCGCCCGCGCAAACCCGTCGTCTGCCATCAGCGCCATCCGCTGTGCTTGCGTCTTGGTCAAGCGGGCATTGGTCGCGACCATTCCGATCGTCGTGTTTTCGCCGGCGCGTGGCGGCGGCCCGCCCTGGCCGGCGCGCAGAATCGTCCGCGCGTCGGCGAACGTGCCGTCAGGATTGCGCACTCCCGCGACCACCCGGCCGGTGTCCGGATCGATGACATCGCCGACCGCGTTGACGGCGACGATCGCACCAACGCTCAGTCCATTCGGCAGCGTGATGCTGTAGCTGCCAAGCCCCGCCTTCATCGATCGGCCAGGACCGCCGCTCTTACCGACAGTCGCACCGGCGCCAGCTCCGATCGTGCCTTCGGTTACGGCCGCATTCGTCGCCGCCGCCGCCGCGCGATACCCGCAATCGGCGGTCGGACGGATCTTTGGGTTGCCGCCGACCGGCAGGTCGAACAGGATTGCGGCCGGGACGATCGGCACCTTGCCGGAGCCGGTAGGCCACCCGATATTGTGCTCTTCGAGCCATCGCACGGTGCCCGTCGCCGCGTCGAGCCCGAATGCGCTTCCGCCGGACAGCACGACGGCGTTGACCTTGTCGACCATGTTCGACGGGTCGAGCAGATCCGTTTCACGCGTGCCCGGCGCGCCACCGCGCTGCGCGACGCCACCCGCCGCGCCATCGCCATCAACGAGAATCACCGTGCAGCCGGTCGGCCGTTCAGTGAGCGTGTGATGTCCAACCTTGATTCCCTCGACAGCGGTGATGGTCGCATTGGCGGGCGCCTGCGCTCCAACAACGGTTGACAGTGCAACGATCAACGCGAGCGAATTGGTGATCTTCATATCTGCGCCTTCTGCGGCCCGAAGTTCTGTGCCCTTCTGAGGCCCTGGCGAGCTCTGCGCCTTCTGCGGCCCTGGCGAGCTCCGTGCCTTCTGCGGCCCTGGTGGATCATATAGGATCTGTCCGTGGCCGCCGTCGATCGCATCGTGTCCGAGATCGATCGCGCGCGGGATGAGATCGTCGAGTTCGCGGCGCGGCTGATTCGCGTGCCGACGGTCAACCCGCCGGGTCAGAACTACGAAGCCTGCGCCGACCTGATCGCCGATGAGTTGCGACGGCACGGTGCCGTCGTCCAGTTGCTGCCCGCCGTCGGGCGCGTCGAGCACACGCCGAACTACCCGCGGGTGAATGTGGTCGGACGCTTCGACGGCGTGACCGCACAGCGCGCGATACATCTGAACGGTCATTTCGACGTGGTACCGGTCGGTCTCGGCTGGACGCGCGATCCATTTGGCGGCGCCATTGAGGGTGACCGTCTCTACGGCCGCGGCGCCTGCGACATGAAAGCCGGACTCGCGTCCGCTGTCTTCGCGGCGGTCGCCATCCAGCGCGCCGGACTGTCGCACCAGGCCCCGATCGAGATCAGCGGCACCGTCGATGAAGAGAGCGGCGGGTTCGCCGGCGTGGCGTGGCTCGCCGAGCACGGGCTGATCTCGCGCGAGCGCACCGAGGCGGTGATTATCCCCGAGCCGTTTGGCGTCGACCGCGTCTGCGTCGGTCACCGGGGCGTCTACTGGTTCGAGGTCACGGCGGAAGGGCGGATCGCCCACGGCAGCATGCCCTACCTCGGCGTCAACGCGATCGAGGGAATGTCGCACCTGCTCGAGCTGATCAGGGACGAGCTCGGTCCCGCACTTGCCGGCCGCGTCACCACGATGCCGGTCGTGCCCAACGGCTCTCGCTACGCGACCATCAACATCAACGGCATCGAAGGCGGACAACCGGTCGACGACGTGCCGAGTCCGTGCGTCGCCGATCGGTGCCGCGCCGTGTTCGATCGCCGGTTCCTGCCGGAGGAAGGCCTCGACCGCACCAAGGCGGAGATTGCCGCGCTCGTGCAGAAGGCGCAGGCGCGAATGCCCGACGTGACGTTCTCGATCGACGATCGTTTGATTTTCGAGCCGACGCGCACGCCCGAGGACGCGCCGGTGGTCGTCTCCCTCAGCGCGGCGATCACGCATGTGACGGGGCGGCCGGCCGCGATCGTCGCCAGCCCGGGCACCTACGATCACAAGCATGTGGCGCGGCTCGGCGGGGTCGCGCAATGCGTCGCCTATGGCCCCGGTCTCCTCGAGCTCGCGCACCAGCCCGATGAGTACTGCTCGATTGACGATATGATCGCCGCGGCGAAAGTTCTCGCCATCGCCACGTTCGCCATGGCGCAAGACGGAAGGCTGCAGACCGATGACTGAAGGCATCAAAGAAGCATCCATGACCGGTCAGGAAATCGTTGCGCTCTCGAAGCAGCACTCGCTGTTCGAATGGTCGGCGCAGAACAACGTCGACCCGATCCCGGTGGCGCGCGCCAAGGGCATTTACTTCTGGACACCGGAAGGGAAGCGCTACATCGATTTCAACAGCCAGTTGATGTGCGTCAACATCGGCCACGGTGACGAGCGCGTGATCAAGGCGATTCAGGACCAGGCAGCCACGCTCGCGTACGCCAACCCGTTCATGGCCACCGAGGCGCGGGCGCGTCTCGGCCAGAAGCTGGCCTCGATCTGTCCCGGCGACATCGACGTGTTCTTCTTCACGAACGGCGGTGCGGAAGCCAACGAAAACGCCATCCGCATCGCTCGGCTGGTAACCGGCCGCCACAAGATCCTCGCCCGCTATCGGTCGTATCACGGCGGCACCGGCGCGAGTCTGACGGCGACGGGCGATCCGCGGCGGTGGGCGATGGAGCCGGGCATGCCCGGCATCGTCCACATTCCGCACCCGCATCACGGGCTGCAGCGCGGGACCGACAGCGGCCCCGAGGCGCTGGCCGCGCTTGAAGAGATCGTCATGCTGGAGGGACCGCAGACGATCGCCGCGATCCTCCTCGAAACGGTCACCGGCACCAACGGCATTCATGTCCCGCCCGACGGCTATCTCGAAGGCATTCGCGCGCTGTGCGACAAGCACGGCATCCTGCTGATCTGCGACGAGGTGATGTCGGGGTTCGGCCGCACCGGTGCGTGGTTCGCCGTCGATCACTGGAATGTGGTGCCGGACATCCTGACCATGGCCAAGGGCTTGACCAGCGCCTATGTCGCGCTCGGCGCCGTCGGTGTGCGCCGCAGGATCGCCGATCACTTCAAGGACAAGGTGCTGTGGGGCGGTCTCACCTACAACAGCCACCCGCTCGGCTGCGCCGCCGCGGTCGCGACGCTGCAGGTCTACGAAGACGATCGATTGATCGAGCGCGCCAGGAAAATGGGCGCGGTGATGCGCGGGATGCTCGACGAATTGAAGTCGAACCATCCGTGCGTCGGCGACGTCCGCTCGATCGGCCTGTTCGGCATCGTCGAGCTCGTGCGCAATCGCAAGACGATGGAGCCGATGGCACCGTTCAATGGGACGTCGCCGGAAATGCAGGCGCTCGGCAAGTTCTTCCGCGACGAAGGTCTCTACACGTTCGTGCGGTGGAACGGCTTCTTCACGAATCCGCCGTTGTGCATCACCGAGGCGGAGCTCGCCGAGGCGATGGCGATCATCGACAAGGGACTGTACGCCGCCGACAAGGCGGTCACCGCGTAAGCACGTGTGTGACCCACGCCGCGACAAGCGGCTGCAGCGGCCCTTTCGCCGCGGCGTACGATTTCGCCCACTTCGTCATGTTCGCTCGATCGCTCGCGAGTGTCGCTGCCTGCGGCGTATCGAGATGCCGGTGATAGGTGCCGTAGAGCGCGGCCAGTAACGCCGCGGCGTCCGCCGGGTTGGCGTCGAGGTACGGCGTCAGCACGTCCACGGCATCGACCGGGCGGCCGCCCAATACGTACGCAATCCCAAGCAGCTTCTTCGCTCGCATGTCGGCGTCGGGCTGCCGCGCTGCGAGCTCGAGCGGGCCGATCGCGAGGCCGGGTTGTCCAGCCTTGAGCCATTGCTCGCCCGCGATCCGCGCAACAGTGGCGTTGGCCGGCGTGCTCGCCGCGCTTTGCAGCAAGCCGGCCGCCTCCTTGTGCCGGTTACTCTCGGCAAGTGCGGCGCCTAAAAAGATGCGCGAGGGCGAGAAGGCGGGCGCGAGCTGCATCGAGTTCTGAAACTGCACGGCGGCCTTCTCGAGTTGCGCGAGCTGATAGAGCTCGAGGCCCTTGAAGAACATCGCCAGGGCTTGATCGCCCTCGCCGAGCGCCGTCATCGCCGCGCCGCCGAAATCACCGCTGCGCGCCTCCTTGATGGCGGCCTTCGAGGCGCCGGCGTGTCCGTCGGCGGCGGCAAACACTGCGGTCAACAGCGTGGGCGCGAGCAACTCCTTGCGGTCGAAGCTGCCAATGGCGCGCACCAACGCCATCGTCATATCGCTGGGAACCGCGCCCGGCGCCACGGTGCTGCCAGCTGACGTTGTGACCGCGGCGACGCGAAACGGACGCAACATGTGCCCCTGCGTTGTGCCGTTGTGCGTGACTACCCCTCGCGCCAAGTACCGCCCCGGCGGCAGCGCGCCGGTGTCGAACTGCGCGCTCATCGTCGCCACCTCCGTCGAAACGCCGGCGTCGACGCGCATGGGAATCCTCGCCAACGGCGCGCCATCTTCTTCAGCGACGATTTCCAGCGCGCCTTCCAGTCCGTCGGCTCTCGGCGTGTACGCTTCCATCACAGCCGCCATCACGCCGGATATGACCGGCTCGATCGCCGGTTCCAAAGCGGTCTTGCCACCGCCCGCGAAGCGGCCGACGATGAGGTCGCCCACCGATACACCGGGCCCGTCGAGCTGAAACGCCGTAACGCTGCGCGTGACGCTGCCAACCCGCCCTTCACTGTCGGCCATCGCCAGGATCACCCGATACTCGCCGGGCTCGACGGCCAGCATTCCCGAGAACACCGCCGTACCTTCATCCCCGGTTTTCGCCGCCAGCGTCTTCAGGCCGCTCGCCGGCGCGACGCCCTTGCCCTGCTTGTTCACGATCGCCATCCCGACGGTGTAGTCAAGCGATTGATTCGCCAGCCGCTCGACTTCGGCGGCCACCAGCACGCGCACCCTGGTCGTGCCAGGCTCCTTGTAGATCCACGTCGACATCTTCAAGGGCAGATCGTTGATCGGCAGCGGTGAGCGGAGCGCGCGTGAGACGGCGTCGACAGGTGAGGCGGTTTTCGCCGACACCGACGACAGGAACGTCCGTCGTGCTCGAATCGACACGCCTCGCCGCGTCGTCTTGACGCCAATGCGATGGCGGCGGCCGTTGCGATCGTTCGGACGTGATTCGACGCCGAGCAGATAGTAGCCATCCAGCGCGCGCGAAATGCGCTCGAACGCAAAATCGGCGCTGGTATTGATGCGATAGACCTCGCCGCGGGCGGCGCCGGCGAGTTGTTCGAGCCCCTGCACTTGCAGCTCGCGATCCTCACGTGGCGTGTTCGGCCGCCGCGCCTGTGATGCGTCAAAGCGCGGCACGTCGAGCAGCAGCACGTCGAGCGACGCGCGCGCGTCCGCCGCCAACAGCGCGAGTTCTTCGGTCTCCGAGCCGAGGCCCTCGAAGATCAGTCCTTCGGAGACCAGAATCACGGACTTCGGGCCTTCGAGCGCCGTCAGTCCCCGTAGCACCGCGCGGAACCCGTTGAGCGAGTTCTGCGTGCGCCGCCGGATATCGCTCATGATTTCGCCCGCGTCCTGTTCGACCTCCCGCTCGCACCGCTCGGCATCACTCGGCGCGGCTGCCGCGCACTCACGCAACAGCACCTCGAGGGCCAGCTGGAGGTCAGACCGCATGTAGATGGCGATGGCCTCGGTGATCGACAGGTTGAATCGCGTCCGCGTCGGATCGCCGGTGCCGACGATGCGCAGCAACGCTTCGCGCACCTTGTCGTGATCGGTGGTGAAGTCGACCAGCTCACCAGGGCTTGGCACCGCGACCACCGACACCCGATCGTCCGGTGTCAGCGTGTCGACGAACTTGCGGGCGCTGTTCATCGCCGAGCGTGCCGTGCCGGTGCGAATGTTGTCGTGATCGATCAGCAGGACGATCAGCCGCCCGGACGGCGCGCCCTTGATGTTCGCCGACCAATAGGTCTCGTCGCGGACCACGGACTTGGCGGGCGTGCCAATCACACGCAATGGGTCCGCCGACCGGATGTATTCGACGGTGGCGACGTCGCGTCGATCGCCATCAATCTCGACCTGGAAATCGGCCGCCGTCAAATCCGTCACCTGCCGGCCGTTGCTGTCGAGTGCGGTGACATCGATGGGGACGAGTTCGACACCGGCGCGAAACACGGGGCCGGGCGGTTGCGGCTTGGGACGTGCCGCATCCGGCCGCGGCGCCGGCGGCTGGCCGAAAGCGCTTGAGGCGGTCAGTGCGGCGAGGACGACCATGCACGCTCGCGACATCATCCGCGGATCATAGCCCCAAGGCATCGGCGACGATCCCGGGCTCCAAGTAAAATCGAACGATGTCCGTCCGAGACGTGATCATCGTCGGCGCCGGCCCCTCGGGCCTCGCCACCGCTATCGCCTGCAAGCACTTCGGTCTCGACTATCTGGTGCTCGAGCAGGGGGCGCTGTGCGACGGCATCGTGCGATTCCCGATCAATATGGTGTTCTTCACGACGCCCGAGCTGATGGAGATTGGCGGCATTCCGCTGACCAGCCCGTACGAGAAGCCGACGCGCCTCGAGGCATTGCGCTATTACCGGAAGGTCACCGACACCTTTCAATTGCAGGTCTCTCTCTACGAAGAAGTGCTGGCGGTCGAACGGCCGGCGTCCGCCGGCGAGCCGTTCGTGGTGCAGACGCGCAACGCACGCTCCGTGACGCGCATCCGGGAAGCCCGCAATGTCGTGCTGGCGATGGGCTATTACAACCGGCCGAACCTGCTGAACGTGCCCGGCGAAGATCTGCCGCACGTCACCCATTTTTATAAGGAGGCCCATCTCTACTATCGGCAGCGCGTCGTGATCGTCGGCGGCAAGAACTCCGCTGCGGAGGCCGCGCTCGAGATTCATCGCGCCGGCGGCTACGTCACGATGGTGCACCGCGGTCCGGGTTTTGGTGAATCGGTGAAGTACTGGGTACGTCCGGACATCGAGAACCGCGTCAAGGAAGGCTCGATCGCCGCGCACTTCAACGCCAACGTCATCGAAATTCGCGCCAACGAGGTGATGCTGGATACGGGCGTCGCCATTCCGGCGGAGGCCGTGTTGTTGCTCACCGGCTATCACGCCGACGCCGCGTTCATGCAGTCGATTGGCGTCGACATCCATCCCGACACGCTGTCGCCGCGCTACGACATCGACACCTACGAAACCAACGTGCCCGGATTATTCGTCGCCGGAGGCCAGCTCGCGGGCAAGCGCACGGGCACGGTCTTCATCGAGAACGGCCGCTTCCACGGCGAGGTGATTGCCAAGACCCTGGCCGCGCGCGCGCAGTCGCAATCGTAGACGGCGGTGCGCCGACGAATCGGTGGTAACGTCCCGTTGTCATGAAGGCAACGGCTGTTCTCTTGGTTGGCGCGGCGACCGTTTTTCTGCAGACCGCATCGGCGCCGCGACAGATTTCCCTCACCCTGCGCGAAGGCACGTCGATGGCGGCGGCGTTGTCGCCGGATCGCCGCACGTTGATGATCGATCTGCAGGGCACTCTGTGGACCGTGCCGGCCGGCGGCGGCGCGGCGGCGCGCGTCACCGAGGAGCATCTGGATGCACGGCAGCCGGCATGGGCACCGGATGGCCAGCGCGTCGCGTTCCAGGGATATGAAGGCGGCTCCTGGCACGTCTACGTCATGAACGCGGACGGTTCCGCGTTGCGAGCGGTCACGTCGGGGCCGTTCGACGACCGCGAGCCGACGTGGTCACGCGACGGCTCGCACATCGCATTCTCCTCCGATCGTTCCGGCAACTACGACATCTGGGATCTCGAGCTGGCCTCCGGCGCCCTGCGCCAGCTCACCACACATCCGGCGAACGACTATGGGCCCGCCTACTCGCCGGTCGACGCCTCGATTGCCTTTGTCTCCGAACGTGAAGAAGCGCGCGGCATCTGGCGCATCGACAGCGGCAGCGGCGCCGAAACGCTGCTGACCGCGGCGGCCGGCGCGTTGAGCGCGCCTGCGTGGACGCCGGACGGTTCGAACGTGATCTTCAATGTGATTGCCGGCAATCGCAGCAATCTGGTCCTCGGCGGCGCAGAGCTCACGCGCGACGAAGACGTCTTTCCATTTCGAGTGCAATGGCTGTCATCGTCCGAGTTCATCTACACGGCCGACGGCAAAATCAAGAAGCGCGCGATCGGGGCGGCCGGAACGACGGCCATCGACTTCAGCGCTGCGATCTCGTTCACGCGGGCACCGTACCGGCGCGCGGTGCGCGACTTCGATGGACGTACGCCACGGCCGGTGCAAGGCATCGTGGCGCCCGTGCTGTCACCCGATGGCTCGCAGGTCGCGTTCATCGCGCTCGGCGACCTGTGGGTGATGCGGATTGGCGGAGCTCCGTCGCGTCTGACCAACGATGCGTTCGTCGAAACGGCGCCGACCTGGTCGCCTGACGGCCGCGCCATCGCGTACACGTCGGATCGCGCCGGCACGATGGACTTGTGGGTGCGCCAGATCGATTCGGGCGTTGACACCAAGGTGGCCGCCGAAGCCGCGAAGCCGTCGTGGGCGCCAAGAGGGAACGAGATCGCCTACATCACGCGCGACGGCGCGCTGGCGATCACCGGCCGAGCCGCGCCCGTACACGCGTCGATGCGCGATCCCGGCAGGCCGACGTGGGCGCCCGAGGGTCTGATTGCGCTCACCACCTTGCAGCCGTACTCGAGCCGCTTTCGCGAGGGCACCAACCAGCTCGTGATGATTTCGACGACCGGCGCCCCGAACCGCCGGCTCAATCCGCTTGCGCATCGGTCGATCGGCACCCGCGAACACGACGGTCCCGTGTGGTCGCGCGATGGCTCACGGATGGCGTTCGTCATGGACGGCGCGTTGCACGTGATGCCGACGACGCCGACCGGCGAAGTCACCGGCGCGCCGCGCCGTATTTCGAGTGAGCTTGCTGATTCGCCTTCATGGGCGGCTGATTCCCGGAGACTCCTCTACCAGACGCCACGCGGCTTGAAGCTCGTCGACATCGTCGACAGCCGGACCATCGACGTTCCGGTGCCCCTGATGTGGCAACCGGAGATCCCGCGGGGCCGCAAGGTCGTGCACGCCGGGCGGATGTTCGACGGCACCGCCAACGCGCTGCGCCACAACGTCGACATCATCATTCGCGACAATCGCATCGAGCAGGTTGTCGACCATCGCGATGAGTGGCACAACGGCGAGGTTGTCGACGCGGGCAGTGACGTCGTGATGCCGGGCTTGATCGAGATGCACGCCCATCTGACCAAGGATTACGGCGAAGCGCTCGGGCGAATCTGGCTGGCCTACGGCATCACCGCTGTACGTAATCCCGCGGCGAACGCTTACGAGGCTCTCGAAGACAAGGAGGCGATCGCCTCCGGGGCCAGGCCCGGACCGCGCGTGTTCGCGACCGGCGGTCCGTTCGACGGCTCACGCATTTACTACTCGGGCGGCGTGCCGCTGTCAGCGGAGTCGCAACTGCCGCTCGAACTCCAGAAAACCACGCAGCTTGGCTACGACCTGATCAAGACCTACGTGCGCCTCGACGATCGGCTGCAGAAGCGCGTCATTGACTTTGCGCATGCCAACGGTCTTCCGGTGACGTCGCACGAGATTTATCCGGCGGCCGCCTATGGTGCCGACGGCGTCGAACACATTCGCGGCACCAGCCGCCGCGGGTATTCGCCGAAGGTTACGGCGCTGTATCGTACCTACGCCGACGTGGTCGACTTGCTGACCGCGTCGAAGATGACGCTGACGCCGACGATTGGCATAACCGGCGGCGCCTTCACGCTGCAGCTGGCGCGCGATCCGTCCCGGCTCGAGGACCGGCGTTTCCGCGCGCTGTTCCCGCAAGCGGTGCAGCGCGAGATGGACCGCCAGGCGAAGAGCCTCACGGCGCGGGAAGCCGACGCGCTCGCCGACGTATTGAAGCCGATGGGGGAACTGGTGCGCCGCGTCGTCAAGGGCGGCGGCATTGTGATCGCGGGCACCGACTCGCCGATCTTTCCGTATGCGCTTGCCTATCACACCGAGTTGGAGATTTTTCAGCAGAGCGGGTTGACGCCTTTCGAAGTGCTTCAGGCCGCGACGGTGCGCGCGGCCGAAGCCCTGGGTGAAGGCGCCAACCTCGGATCGATCGCCGCCGGAAAGCTGGCCGATCTCGTGATCGTGACCGACGATCCGCTGGCCGATATTGCCAACGCGCGAAAAGTGAGAACCGTCGTCGTCAACGGCGAGGTCCACACGGTAGAGAGCTTACTGAAGCGCTAGACCCGCCATGTCAAAGGGCCCGGCCGGAGATCCATCACGATGGCAAACCGGCCGGGGTTTCGGATGGGTCCTGACCGACGACGACCGTCCACGGTCTGACCTGCCAGCCTCGCACCAGACCTTCTTTGACATACGGATCGTTCTTCGCAAAATTCTCAGCGGTCGAGCGATCCGCGGCACGGAACACCAGCAGCGCGCCGGCAGGCTCGGCCAGCGCGCCCGCCATCACCAGCTCACCGCGTCCATGCGACTCGCGCACTTCCGCGAGATGCGCGGGTCGAAACGGCGTTCGTTTGTTGACGAAGTCTTCGACGACGTCGTACATCAACGCGAAATACGGCATTCTTTATTCCTTGGCCCCTTGGCCCCTTGGCCCCTTGGCCCAATCAGATCGACAACAACCAGTGATGGCGATCCGGCTTCGCTCCCGAGCGAATCGCTTCCAGCTCCGCGCCGGCACGGCCGAGCGGGGAGTCGGGGGTCATCTGCGGCATCGTGATCTCGCGATCCTTGTGTCGCAGGCGACCAATCGGTGCAATCACCGCTGCGGTGCCGATACCCGCGGCGCCCTGCAGCCTACCTTTGGCGTGCGCGTCGAATACTTCGTCGATGCTGATGCGGCGCTCTTCGACGGGAATCGACATGTCGCGCAGCAGCGTCAGCACGCTGTCGCGCGTGATGCCCGGGAGGATGGTGCCGCCGAGCGGCGGGGTGACGACCGCGCCGTCGATCACGAACGCGACGTTCATCAGGCCGGCTTCTTCGACATACTTGCGCTCGATGCCGTCGAGCCACAGCACGTTGTGGAACCCCTTCTTCTGCGCTTCGATGGCCGCCAGCATGCTGCCGGCGTAATTGCCGCCGCATTTGGCGGCGCCGGTGCCGCCGGGAAACGCGCGCACGTAGGTGTCTTCGGCGATCAGATCGACCGACCCGGAGAAATACGGCGCGCTCGGGCACGTCTCGATCACAAAACGGAAAGTCTCCGATGGACGCACGCCCAGCTGATCGCCGGTGGCGAACATCACGGGACGGATGTAGAGCGCGCTGTTTTCCTTTTCCGGGATCCAGTTGCGGTCGAGCGCGACCAGCGCGGCCGAACCGTCGACGAAAATCGCCGCCGGGATCTCGGGCATCGCCATGCGCTGGCAGGTGCGATTCATGCGCGCGTGGTTGGCGTCGGGACGAAACAACACCGCGCCGCCGTTCGGCCGGGGGAACGCCTTGAAGCCTTCGAAAATGCCCTGGCCGTAATGGGCCACTGCGGGCGCCGCGACGAGCGGCTGCATTCCGTACGGGACAATCCGCGGTTCGCCCCATTTGCCGCCGGCGTAGTCGGCCACGAGCATGTGGTCGCTGAATACGGCGCCGAACGCCGCGTTGTCGCGGAGCTCGGGTGTCAGCCTCGAGGCAGTTGTTCTGGTGACGGGGATGGTAGCCAGCATCGGTATGTGAATCCTTTGTGAGATCCTACCAAAACCGTCCTAACTGAGCGTTGGGGCGTCGAACTTAGAAGTAGAATCCGTGAAATTCGTGTTCGACGGCCTGTTCAAATTCTTTTTCGAGCTCTCCCCAGTCGTCTTCAGCCAGGGAGAATTCCGGTTCGCGGCATCGACGGGCTCATACGTCGCGGCGGTCGCCGTTGCCGTCGCGGCCGCGCTGACGATCTATGCCTATCGCACCGGCGGCGGCCGGCCGTCACAGCGCCTCGTCCTCGCCGGCATTCGCCTCGCGATCCTGGCGATCCTCCTGGTGTGCCTGTTCCGGCCGCTGTTGGTCGTCAAGGCCGCCGTGCCGCAGCAGAACTTTCTCGGCGTGCTGATCGACGACTCTCGCAGCATGCAAATCGCGGATGTCGACGGACAGCCGCGCGCCACTTACGTCAGAAACGAGTTCGGCAACAACGCGCGCGGCGTGTTGAAAGCCTTGTCCGATCGATTCACCGTTCGCACGTTCCGGTTTTCGAGCGCACCGTCACGGACGATGCAGGAGTCGGACCTGACGTTTGGCGGCTCACAGTCCCGGCTGGGCGCGGCCCTGTCGGGTGTACGCCAGGAGCTTGCCGGACTGCCGGTCGCCGGTCTCGTCATGATCAGCGACGGCGCCGATACGGCGGACGCGGCGCTGGGCGAGGCGATTCTCGGGTTGAAGGCGGAAGGCCTGCCGGTGTTCACCGTCGGCGTCGGACAGGAGACGCTATCCAAGGATATTCAGGTGGGCCGTGTCGTCGTGCCGCGCACGGCGCTCAAAGGGACGACCCTGATGGTTGACGTCGTGCTGTCGCAGTCCGGCTTCGACGGACAGCAGGTGACGCTCGATGTCGAAGACGAAGGCACGCTGGTCAGCACGCAGCAGGTGTCGTTGCCGGACGCCGGCACGCCGGCGACCATCCCGGTGCGTTTCACGATGAACGAAGCGGGCCCGCGCGTGTTGCGGTTCCGGGTCTCGCCGCAGTCCGGCGAGCTGGTCACCGAAAACAACGCGCGCGAGGCGCTGATCGACGTTCGCGATCGCAAGGAGAAGATCCTGTATTTCGAAGGCGAGCCGCGCTTCGAGTACAAGTTCATCCGCCGCGCCATTCCCGACGACGACAACATCGTCGTGACGAGTCTGATCCGCACGGCCGACAACAAGTACATGCGGCAGGGCGTCGACAGCCCCGATGAGCTCGTCGCCGCCTTTCCAAAGACGCGTGAAGAACTGTTCGCGTACCGGTCGCTCGTCCTCGGCAGTCTCGAGGCGGCGGCTCTGACGGGCGATCAGCTGCGCATGATCAACGAGTTCGTCGATCGGCGCGGCGGCGGTCTGCTGATGCTCGGCGGTCCCCGCGCCTTCGCCGAAGGCGGCTATGCCGGTACTGCCGTTGCTGACGTGTTGCCGGTCGTGATCGATCGCAACAAGGTGATGCCGAAAGGCACCGTCGCGCGATTGACCGTGAAGCCGACACGCGCCGGCGCCGCGACCGCCGTCACCCAACTCGGCGCCACGGAAGCGGCGTCGGCCGAGCGATGGAGCACGCTCCCGCCAATCACCACGGTCAATCGCATCGACGACGTCAAGCCGGGCGCGACCGTGCTGCTGACCGGCACGGATGAGACGCGCGCCGAAAAGCCGATGCTCGTCTTCCAGCGCTACGGCCGTGGCAAGACGTTCGCGTTCCTGCCGCAGGATTCGTGGGTGTGGCAGATGCATGCATCGATCGCCGTCGAGGACATGACGCACGAGAACTTCTGGCGCCAGCTGTTGCGATGGCTGGTCGACGGTGTGCCCGATCAAGTGGAGCCGGCGCTGACGACCGAGCGTGTCGAGCCCGGCGAAGCGGCGACGCTGACCGCGAACGTCGTCGATGCATCGTTCGTCGAGCTGAACGACGCCGCGGTGACGGCGACCATCACGGGTCCGGATGGCGCCATCACGGACGTGCCGATGTCGTGGGACGGCGAGCATCCTGGCCGCTACACCGCCACGGTGCCGACGCAGGCGGCCGGCTGGTACCAGGCGAAGATCGACGCCACGCGAGACGGCAAGCCCGTCGGCGCCACCGTCACGCATTTTCGCGCCGCTGCCGGCGACGCCGAGTACTTCGATGCGACGATGCACGCGGCTACGCTGCGCCGGATCGCCGACGAAACCGGCGGACGTTTCTACGAGGCCGCCAATACCGCGTCGTTGCCGGACGATCTGCGCTACACCGGCCGTGGCGTGACGTCGGTAGAGGAACACGAGCTCTGGCACATGCCGATCATCTTGATGCTGCTGATTGGCTTGCTGTGCGCGGAATGGGGGTACCGGCGTGTCGTCGGCCTCGCGTAGCGTGACGTTGGCCGCGCTCGCCGCGCTGGCGGTGTGGATGAACGCCAGCGGGTTCGCGGCCGGTGCGGCGACAGCGCCGGCGCTCGACGACGTCGATCGAGCGCGAACCCGGGACGATCCGAAAACCGAGTATGACGGCCGGTATTCGTTCGTGCGCATCCGCTACGGCCCGGCGATCGACGCTGGTGGCGGGCGCTTCCGGCGCGAGCCGCCCTGGGCGCACGACTTTCCGCGCGCCGACTTTCATTTTCTGAAGATCCTCGGCGAGCTGACGTTCGTGCGATCGTTCGTCGACCAGCCGAACGTGATGACGCTGGACGATCCGGATCTGACGCTGTTTCCGATTGCCTACATGTCCGAGCCCGGCTTCTGGTCGATGTCGCCGGCCGAGGAGGAAGGGCTGCGCGGCTACCTCAAAAAGGGCGGCTTCATCATCTTCGATGACTTCCGCGGCGACCACCTCGAGAACCTCGTCTACCAGATGCGCCGGGTGCTGCCCGAGCTGGCGTTCCAGAAGCTCGATGCGACGCATCCGGTGTTCCATTCGTTTTTCGACATCGACGAGCTCGATCCGCGGTCAGGCTATTACTCGGACGTTGGCGATGCCGAATGGCTGGGCCTGTTCGAGGACAACAATCCCCGAAAGCGATTGATCGCGATTGCCAACAACAACCACGATCTCGGCGAGCTATGGGAGTTTTCCGATACCGGGTACGTGCCGGTGGATCTATCGAACGAAGCGTATAAATTCGGTGTCAATTACGTGATGTACGGGCTGACGCACTAATCGGAGTTGGGGCTCGAGGCGCTGAGCCCCAGGGCCAGTCGGAGGAATCGTGGACACGATTGAGATGAATACGCCGGATGATGTGGCGCTTGCCGACCGCATGAAGGTCGGCCGCGATCGCATCATCACTGAGCTGCGCAAGCAGATCGTCGGGCAGGAAGACATCATCAACCAGGTGTTGTTGACGCTGTTCGTCGGCGGCAACAGCCTGATCGTCGGCGTGCCCGGCCTGGCCAAGACGCTGCTGGTCCACACCATGGCCAAGGTGCTCGATCTGAAGTTTTCGCGCATTCAGTTCACGCCCGACCTGATGCCCTCGGACATCACCGGCACCGACATCATTCAGGAAGACGCGGCGACCGGACGGCGGCAGATGGTGTTCTCGCCCGGACCGATTTTCGCGAACATCGTCCTCGCCGACGAGATCAACCGCACGCCGCCGAAAACACAATCGGCGCTGCTCGAGGCGATGCAGGAACATCGGGTCACCATTCAGGGCCGCACCTATAAGCTCGAGGAGCCGTTTTACGTGTTCGCGACGCAGAACCCGATCGAGCTCGAAGGCACCTATCCGCTGCCCGAGGCACAACTCGACCGCTTCATGTTCCACATCGTCATCGAGCATCCGCCGGAAGACGAGGAGTTCATGGTGGTGAAGACGACCACGGCGATCCTGGAGCCGCAGTTCGAGCGGCCGGTGACCGGTCCCGATCTGGTGGCATTCCAGCGGCTGGTCCGCCGGGTGCCGGTCGCCGATCCGGTGATGCGGTATGCGCTGGCGATCGTGCGCGCCAGCCGCCCGAAGAACCCGACGTGTCCCGACGCGATCAAGAAGTGGATCGCTTTCGGCGCCAGCGTGCGCGGCGCGCAGAACCTGGTGCTCGCAGGCAAAGCCCGCGCGCTGACCAACGGCCGCTACCACGTGAGCTTCGAAGACATCCGCGCCGTCGCGCACTCGGTGCTGCGGCATCGCGTTCTCACGAACTTCCACGCGCAGTCGGAAGGTATTACGAGCGATTCGCTGATTGACAAATTGCTCGAGTCCGTCCCGGCGCCGCGGTCGGGCATGTAACGGACCACCGAAAGCTCACGGGCATATGGCGCTTGCTAATCCGGTTCCGGGCGCGCGGTTCGTCGACCCCAAGGTCCTGGCGCGTATCGGCAACCTCGAGTTCGTGGCCAAGACGGTGGTCGACGGGCTGATCAACGGGACGCATCGCTCGCCCTTTTTCGGGGCGTCGGTGGATTTCGCGGAGCATCGCGGCTATGTGGCCGGCGACGACATCCGCCGCGTCGATTGGCGCGTCTACGCGCGCACCGACAAGTACTACATCAAGGAATTCGAGGCGGACTCGAACGCCAACTTCACCGTGCTGCTGGATGTCTCGAAGTCGATGGGCTTCGGCGGTGACAGCATCTCGAAACTCGATTACGCCAAGACGCTGGCGGCGTGTCTCGCGTATCTGGGCAACGCGCAGCGCGATCGCGTCGGCCTGATCACGTTCGACGAAGCCGTCGTGCACCACGTGCCGCCGTCGGCGAAGCACCTTGACGTGGTGCTGCATACGCTCGACAAGGTCGAAGCCAGGAAACCCGGCCATCTGGTCGGCCCATTGCGGAAGCTCGCGGAACACTTCGGCCGGCGGGGCATCGTCATCGTGATTTCGGATTTCTACGCCGAACCCGAGGAAGTGTTCGATGCGGTGGGACCGATCCGCTTTCGCGGTAACGACGTGGTGTTGTTCCACGTGCTCGATCCGCGCGAAATCGAGTTCTCGTTCACCGATCCGTCCAGCTTCGAGGACATGGAGAGCGGCGACCAGATGCCGATCGTGCCGGTCAAGCTGGCCGCCGATTATCGCCGGCTCGTCGAAGCGCACATCGAGGCGCTGACCAAGCAGGCGTCGCAGAAACAGATTGATTACATGCTGCTGAACACCAGCATGCCGCTCGACTTCGCGCTGTTCCGTTTCCTGTCGACGCGCGAGCGGCTGGCGCGATCGCGGTAAGCCATGGCGTTTCTCACACCGTTATTCCTGATCGGCCTGGCGGCGCTTGCGGTGCCGGTGCTGATTCACCTGACGCAGAAAGAGCGCAAGTCGGTCGTGCATTTTCCGTCGCTGATGTTCCTGCGCAAGATTCCCTACGAGTCGGTGCAGCGGCGGCGGATCCGGGACTGGTTCCTGCTGCTGCTGCGGCTCGCGGCGATCGCGATGATCGTCGGCGCCTTCGCGCGGCCGTTTCTGCGCGGGTCCGGCGTGGCGGCGGCCGCGGGCGGCGCGCGCGACATCGTCGTGCTGCTCGATCGCTCGTACAGCATGGGCTACAGCGACACGTGGTCGCGCGCGCAGCGCGCCGCGACTGAGGCGCTCAGTGGCGCGACCGGCGCCGATCGGATTTCGCTGGTGCTCTTCGCCGACACCGCGGAAGTCGCGCTGCGCTCGACACCAGACGCGTCGCGCGCCGTCGCGGAGATCACCGCCGCGCAGCCGGGACCGGGCTCGACCAAGTACGGGCCGGCCATCAAGCTTGCGGGCAGCCTGTTGGCGGAATCGTTGCTGCCCCGCAAGGAGGTCATCCTCGTTTCCGACTTCCAGCGCGGCGGCTGGCAGCCTGACGATACGCTGCGGCTGCCAGGTGGCACCACCATCCGGACGGTGCCGGTGGAGGGCGCTCAGGCTGCGAGCCTCGCGTTGACTCCGGTGTCGTTGTTGCGCACGCGCGAGGCGAACCAACCCGAACGCGTGACCGTCACCGCCGGCGTGCTGAACCGTACCGCAGCGGCAGCGGCCGACGTGCCGATTGTCCTGGAATTCGACGGCCGCGTGATTCAAGACCTGCGCATCAGCGTCGCGCCGAACGCGTCGCAGTCGGTGTCGTTTGCACCGGTGACGATCACGACGCCGAATACGCGCGCGACCGTGCGGCTGGGTACGGCCGGTAGCGCATCCGTCGACGCCTTGCCGCGCGACAACGTGTTTCATTTCGTGATCACCCCGGCCGCGCCGGTCCCCGTGATGACGGTGTCGCAGGGCGCGGCCGACAGCATGTTGTATCTGTCGCGCGCGCTCGCCATCGGCGAGGCGCCGCGCTTCGACGTCGCACTGCAATCCCCGGAAGCACTCGCGCGCGACCCGCTGACGCGCGTGCGCGTGATCATGCTGAACGACGTCCCGATTGGCGACGCGCTGGCCTCGAAACTCGTCGGGTTCGTGGAGGGCGGGGGCGGCCTGCTGATGGCGCTCGGGCCGCGTGCGACGTGGCCGGCCAGCCGCGACGCGTGGCTGCCGGCGACGTTCGGCGCCCCGGCCGATCGCACACGCGGCGCCGCGCGGTTGAGCGGCATGGACTTCGGCCACGCGATCTTCGAGCCGTTTCGCGCGCCGCGCAGCGGCGATTTTTCGTCCGCTCGTTATTACTCTTATCGCACGCTGCGTGCAGCGAAAGATGCGAGCGTGCTGGCGCGCTTCGACACCGGCGAGCCGGCCCTGGTCGAGCGCAGCGCCGGGCGCGGCCGTGTCATCGTCTATGCGTCGACGCTCGATCTCAACTGGAACGATCTGGCGCTGAAGCCGATGTTCTTGCCGTTTGTGCATCAGCTCGGGCGTCATCTGTCCGGCTTCAAGGAACAGCCGGCGTGGTTGACCATCGGACAGGTGCTCGACGTCGACGCCGCCGAGGTCGCGGCCGGAGCCACCTCAGGCGCCGCCGCCCGTGCCGGTGTGCAGCGAACGATTCTGACACCGTCGGGACAGCGCCGGGAATTGGCGCCGCCTAACGCTCCGGCGCCGGGAGCCACGCCTGCCGCCGCCGCCATCGAGCTCACGGATCAGGGTTTTTATGAGATTCGTGGCGCGGGACGAGAGGCGGGACCAGTGATCGTCGCGGCGAGCAACGTCGACCTCGCCGAGTCGAATCTCGATCGCATGGACCCGCAGGAATTGGTGGCCGCCGTCACCGGCAACGGCACGTCAGGCGCCACGCCGGCGCAGGACGTCTTACCGGATGAGGCGCAGGAACTGGCGCAACGGGTCTGGTGGTATCTGCTGTTCGCAGGTATTCTGCTGCTGATCACCGAGACGGTGATTGCGCATCGTCTGTCACGCGCACGCAGCTAGGGGGGTTGATGGGTGAGGTGAATGCCCGCGCACAGTTACTTGAGGTAGTCCGACAAGTACGGCGCCGCTGGCGCATCAAGCTCGCACTGCGCGGTGCGGTCGGCTTCCTGATCGCCGGGGTGGTGGCGATGATCGCGATGGCCTACACCCTCGAGGCCCTCAAGTTCACGCCCGGCGCGATTCTCGCCGCCCGCATCGTCACCGCACTGATGTTCATCTCCGCGGGCGCGTGGTTCTTCGCGCGGCCGTTGTCGCGCAGAGTCACCGACGAACAAGTGGCGCTCTATCTCGAAGAGCACGAACCGACTCTTGACTCGACGATCCTCAGTGCGATGGAGGCGGCGGAGCGGCCCGGCGACTGGTCACCGGAGTTGATTCGCAAGCTCGTCGAAAACGCCATCGACCGCGTCCACGAAATCCGCGAAGGCCAGCGCATCGAGCGCGAGCCGATGAAGCGTTATGTCTGGATCGCCGGCGGCGTGGCCGCGGCCGCAATCGCGCTGTTCGCCTTTGGTCCCGCGTATTTTCGCCATTCGCTGTCGGCGATCTTCGTGATTTCGAGCAGCGCCGAGGCTGCGGCGCCCTATCGCATCGATGTCAAACCCGGCGACGCCACCGTCGCAAAAGGCGCGGATCAGATGATCAGCGCAACGCTGTCCGGTTTCGACGCCGCCGATGCGGCGATCCTGGTCAAGAAAGGATCGACGGGCACGTACGAGCGCGTGCCGATGGTCAAGGCGGACAACGGCTCGTACGAGGGCATGTTGTTCGACCTCGCCGAGCCGCTCGATTACGTCATCGAAGCCGCCGGTGTGCGCTCCGCGTCGCACACGCTCAATGTCGTGGAATTGCCGTACGCCAAAAAGATCGATCTCGAATATACCTACCCGGCATACACGGGTCTCGACGCGCGCACGATCGAAGACGGCGGGGACATCGCCGTGTTGAAAGGGACCGAGGTCAAGCTCACCATCACGCCGACGATGCCGACACAAGGCGGACATGTCGTGCTGGGCGAGAAGGAAACGGTGCCGCTGACGGCGAATGCCGATGGCACGCTGTCTGCCAGATTCACGGCGAACAAGGACGGCTTCTATCGCATCGAGCTGGATTCGCCCAAGGGCGAACGGCTCACCGCCTCGCCGCAGTACACGGTCGATCTGTTGTCCGATCAGGCCCCGACGGTAAGGCTATCCAAACCGGGCCGCGATACCGACGCGACGCCGGTCGAGGAGTTCTTCGTCGAAGCGAAGGCCGACGATGACTATGCGGTCAAGAACCTGCAGTTGGTCTACTCGGTGAACGGTGGCGAAGAGAAGGTGATTCCGCTGTTCAGCGGCGCGCGGCCCGCGCCCGAAGTCACCGCCGGACACACGTTCTACATGGAGGAGCTCGGCGTCAAGGCGGGCGATTCGGTCTCCTATTACGCGCGTGCCACCGACAACGACGGCGTCAACGGCGCCAAGCACACCACCAGCGACATCTTCTTCCTGCGAATCCGCCCGTTCGACAAGAACTTCAAGCCCGCGACGTCGATGTCCGGCGGCGGCGGCGGTGGCGGCGGCGCGGGCCAGGAAGTCGGCGCGTTGTCGCAGCAGCAGCGCCAGATCATTTCCGGGACGTTCAATATCCAGCGCGATCGAAAGACGATGAACGCGGCGAAATTCCGCGAAGGCATGGTCGTGCTGACGCTGGCGCAAAGCAAGCTGCGCGATCAGGTCAACGGTCTGGTCGAGCGTATGAACAGCCGGTTGACGGTGTCCGATCCGTCGTTCAAGAAGATCGCCGAGCTGCTGCCGAAGGCCGCCGAACAGATGACCGCCGCGGAGAAGAAGCTGCAGGCGCAGAGTCCCGACGGGGCGCTGCCGCCCGAGAACCTCGCGCTGCAGTTCCTGCAGCAAGCCGAAGAAGAGTTCGAGATGCAGGTGCAGACCGGCCGGCAGGCCGGCGGCGGCGGTGGTGGCGGCGGCGCGGGGTCGATCGCGCAGGACCTGGCCGACTTGTTCAAGATGGAAATGGACAAGATGGCCAACCAGTACGAGACCAATTCACAGGCCTCGACGCAGCAGCAGGATCAGCAGATCGACGAGCTCGCCGAGAAGCTGAAAGAGCTGGCGCGCCGGCAGGAACAGGAAATCGAGCGTCAGCGCCGCCTCGCCGCAGGTCAATCGGTCGGTAATAGCGGCAGTGACTTGCAGCGCGCGCTCGCGGAGCAGGCCGAAGAGGCGGCCCGCCAGCTCGAACGGTTGTCGCGCGAGCAGAATCGCCAGGACCTGGCCGACACCGCGCGGCAGCTGCGCCAGGCGGCAGACTCGATGCGCCGCGCCGCGGCGAAAGGCGATCCATCCGCACAAGGCCAGGCCGCCGCGGCCGCGGATCGGTTGCGTGAGGCGCAGCGGCAGTTACAGCGCAACCAGACGGCGCGCGGCGAGCGTGACGTCCGCGATGCCCAACGGCAGGCCGCCGAGATCGCGCAGGAACAATCCGACATTGCCAACGACGCGCGCCAGCTGCCGCAGGCCGGTCCGGATCGGCTGCCCAAGGCCCAGATGATCGGCCAGCGCAAAGACGCGCTCGAGAACAAGGTCGCCGAGCTGGAGAAGCAACTCGATCGCATGGTGGGCGAGCAGACCCGCGAATCCCGCGACACCGCGCGCCGTCTCGGTGAAGCGGCCGCCGCGATTCGCGACAACAAGATCAAGGAAAAGATCCGCTACTCGAAGAGCCTGCTCGGTTCCGGCGCGCCGGAGCAGTACGCGCGCAACTTCGAAGAGGAGATCGGGTCGAACATCGATCAGTTGCGCAAGAAGCTCGACGAGGCCGCCGCGGCCTCCACTCAGCAGGGACGCGATCGTCGCGGCGACGCGGTGGATCGCGCACGTGAACTGGCCCGTGGTGTGGACTCCCTTGGCCGGCGCATGCAGGAACGCGGTCAGCAAAATAGTGCCAATGGTGCCAAGGGCGCCAAAGGGCAGGAGGGGCAGCAAGGGCAACAAGGCCAACAAGGCCAGCA